>Ga0209682_10000097_pt1 | contig 26894 bp, 31 predicted proteins | sample DOMMetBare2Fresh_2_FD_187471 | JGI IMG/M metagenome (GOLD analysis project Ga0209682, IMG submission 187471) | Wetland sediment microbial communities from St. Louis River estuary, USA, under dissolved organic matter induced mercury methylation -... | ecosystem: Environmental > Aquatic >... | reverse complement strand
GGTGCCGACCACTTGGCCGGAGCCGCCAGTGGTTTCCGTTACACTCACCGTATTCGGCACGCCCGAACCGCCGAGCGTGGCGACACCGAGCAACGAACCAGCGACGCGGCGGGATTGGAGATCCGCGATGCCAGTGGCCGTGCCGTAGTGGACGAAGCCTTCGTGGAAAACGGAGAAGCGCCCGTTGGTTTCCTGCGAGGAGGACACGCCGAAGCTGCCACGGGGGTGCACCATGTCAATCGACCTTGGCACCCGAGATCTGGACGATCTTCGCCCACTTGGCGATGTCGGCCGTCAGGTAGCGGTTGAACTCCTCGACGTTCATGGTCATCGCCGTCGTCCCCTGGGCGGCCCAGGCCTTGCGGACCTCGGGGTTGCCGGTGATCTTCGCGATCTCGGCATTGAGCTTGTTGACGATCGCTGCCGGCGTACCCTTGGGAGCCATCAGGCCGAGCCAGATCGTGGCTTCGTAGTCCTTGACGCCGGCTTCGCTGACGGTGGGCAGGTCGGGCAGAACCGCCGAGCGCGCCTTGCCGGTGGTGGCCAGGCCCCTGACCTTGCCGCTCTTGATGTGCTCGGACATGGTCGGGATGGCATCGAACATGAAGTCGACCTGACCGCCGAGGATGTCCGTGCGCGCTCCAGCGCTGCCGCGGTAGGGGATGTGGACGATGTACGTGCCCGACATGGCCTTGAACAGCTCGCCGGCCATGTGATAGGGCGTGCCCGGTCCGGACGAGGCGTAGGACAGGGCACCCGGCCTGTCCTTGGCCATCTTCAGCAGCTCGGCGACCGATCGGGCGCCGAGGTTGGCCTTGGTCACCAGCACGAGGTCGGAATAGTTCAGCGGCGCGATGCCGACGAAGTCGCGCATCAACTGGAAAGGCTTGTTCGGAATCAGCGACTCGTTGACCGTGTGCGTGTTCGACATCAGCAGCAGGGTGTGGCCGTCGGGAGCGGCCTTGGCCACCGCGTCGGTGCCGATCACCGAACCGGCGCCGGGCCGGTTGTCGATGATGAAATTCTGACCGAGCGACTCCTGCAGGCGCTGGGCGATGACGCGGCCGAAGACATCGGCCGAGCCACCGGGCGCGAACGGCACGATGATGCGCACCGGCCGCGTCGGGTAGTCCTGGGCCGCCACCGGGCCGGTGCCGAGCAGCAAGGCGCTCGGCAGCGCCAGGCAGGCCAGCACCCGACGGCGGATCGAAGTGGCGGCTGGGCGGTTCATGGCGGACTCCCGAATCGATTGGGTTGAATTGGTATTTCTGCGTGAATCCCTGCGGACCAATGTAGCGGCCCCGGGATCGCCGGTCAACGTGGCGGACCCCAGGGCCTTGCGGCCATCGGCGCGGCAGACCGGGCCTCAGTAGCCCAGCATGTTGGTCCGAACGTGGACCAGGTGCGCGAGGCACAGCGCGCGCGCCCGTGGCGCATCGCGATCGCGCAGTGCCGCGACCAGGGCGCGGTGTTCCTGCTGGTAGTCCAGGCGCCGCTCGGCGGTGGCGCTGCGGCGCTTGAGCACGCCCCATTCGCCGCGCGAGCGCACCTCGTTCATCAGCCGGAAGACACCGGCGATGAAGGTGTTGTGCGCGGCCTCGGCGATCGCCTCGTGCAGCGCGGCATCCCAGCGCTCGAAGTCCTCCAGCGTCCGGGCCGATTCCGCCTTGGCATTGCACTCGTCCATGCGTTGGAAGTCGGCTGCGGTGGCATTGCCGATGACCATGTCGACGATCGCCGGTTCGAGCACCAGGCGCGCGCTCATCAGTTCGGCCGGGCTGGTGAGCTGGGCCGGGCCCTGCGCGACCATCTCGCCGAGCACCTGCTGCACCTGGTCGGCGACGTAGGTGCCGCTGCCCACGGTCTGGGTGATCAGGCGTCTGCGCTTGAAGTCCTGCAGCACGCGCCGCACCGTGCTGCGTGACAGGCCGTATTGCTCGCCCAGGTCGCGCTCGGTCGGCAGGCGGTCGCCGGCGCGCCATTGGCGCGACGTCAGCTGTTCGAGGATCGCCTGGCGCAGCGTGTCGGCGTTGTCCATGCTTCGGGGGCGGGGTGGCGGAGGGGTCGGACGATGATACCAGCGGGTTTCCCGAATTGCCAAATTTGGTAGTCATTGGTATCTTTTGGTTCAAACCATCCGGAAGCCCGGGAAGGAGTACCCCTTGCGCCTCGCCACCTTCCACCACGCCGGCCGCCGCCAGGTGGGCATCGTCGACGCCGCCGGCACCACGGTCACGCCGCTGGCCACCGACGAGCCGACCGACGCCGGCCTGCTGCCGCTGGTCGAACGCCTGGCCGCCGGCGGCCCCTTGCCGCCGGTCGGCGGCGCGGCGATCGCGCTGTCGGCGGTGCGGCTCGAGGCGCCGATCCCGCGCCCGCGTCGCAACGTCTGGTGCGTGGGCCGCAATTACCACGCCCATGCCAAGGAACTGAGCGCGAGTGTCTTCAAGGACAGCCCCAAGGACACGCAGGCCTGGCCGATCGTCTTCACCAAGGTCCCCGAGACCGTGGTCGGCCCCGGCGTCGACGTGCAGCTGCCGGGTGCGGTCTCGCAGCAGATCGACTACGAGGCCGAGCTGGCCATCGTCATCGGCAAGGGCGGCAAGAACATCCGGCGCGAAGACGCCCTCAAGTACGTCTTCGGCTACACGATCGTCAACGACGTGACGGCGCGCGACGTGCAGATGCGCCACCAGCAGTGGGATCTGGGCAAGAGCTTCGACACCTTCTGCCCGATGGGCCCGTGGATCGTCACCGCCGACGAGCTCGACGGCAGCGACACCCGCGTGCGCCTGTGGGTCAACGACGAGCTGCGCCAGGACGCGCAGACGCGCGACTTCATCTTCGACATCCCGGCGGTCATCGAGAACTGCTCGCGCGGCATCACGCTGTTGCCCGGCGACGTGATCGCCACCGGCTCGCCGGCCGGCGTCGGCATGGGCATGAACCCGCCGCGCTGGCTGCAGCACGGCGACCTGGTGCGCATCGAGATCGAGGGCCTGGGCACCTTGAGCAACCGCTTCGTGCTGGGAGATTGAGATGAGCCTCGCGAACCTCATGCGCCTTGCCACCATGCTGGCACTTGCGACCGCGGGCCAGGCCACGCAGGCACAGTCCGGCTGGCCCGAGCGGCCGATCACGATGATCGTGCCGTTCCCGCCCGGCGGCGTGGCCGATACGGTGGCCCGCCCGGTGGCCGAAGCGCTGGCGCGCGAGCTCAGACAGCCGGTGGTGGTGGAGAACCGCGCCGGCGCCGGCGGAGCCACCGGCATCGGCGCCGTCACGCGCGCACCGGCCGACGGCTATACCGTCCTGCTGAGCCTGAGTTCGATCTCGATCCTCCCCGAGGCCGACAAGATCCTCGGCCGAAAGCCGCAGTTCACGATCGAGCAGTTCAAGCCGATCGCGCGCTTCACCGCCGACCCGACGGTCTTCGTCGTGCGCGCCGACGCGCCGTGGAAGACGCTCGCCGAGTTCCTGGCCGATGCGAAGAAGAATCCCGCCAAGTACAACTTCGGCAGCTCGGGCAACTACGGCACCATGCACGTGCCGATGGAGATGCTCAAGGCGAAGGCGGGTTTCCGCATGACCCACATTCCGTACACCGGCGCCGGCCCGGCGCTGCTGGCCTTGATGGGCGGGCAGGTCGATGCGGTGGCGAGCGGGCCGTCGACGGTGGCGCAGCAGATCAAGGCCGGCAAGCTGCGTGCCCTGGGCCATTGGGGCGACAAGCCGTTGCAGTCGCTGCCCGAGGTGCCGAGCCTGAAGGCGCTGGGCTACCCGGTGCAGTTCTCGCAGTGGGCCGGCCTGTTCGTGCCGGCCGCCGTTCCGGACGAGGTGGTCACCCGGCTGCGCGCCGCGGCACGCAAGGTCGCGGTCGACCCGGCAGTGGTCGGAACCATCGGCAAGGCCGGCAGCCCGATCGAATACCTCGATGCGCCGGAGTTCCAGGCGTACTGGGATGCCGACGCCAGGCTGATGGTCGAGGCCGTGCGCGGCATCGGCAAGGTCGAGTAGGCGCGCGCCGGAAGGACGGTCCGGCTCACCCCGCGGTGCTGCCGGGCCCCGGGACGCTGGGCCTGGCGGGCGGATCGCACCCGATCAGGCGCGGGCGTCGTTCCACAACCAGGCCGCGCCGCGCACGCCCGAGGCGTCACCGTGCCGGCTCGGCGTCAGCTCGGTGCGCAACACGTCGCGGTAGCCGCCCGAGAAGACCCAGCGACCCCACAGAGCCGGCACCCGCTCGTAGAGATGCGGCATCAGCGAGACACCGCCGCCGAGCACGATGACGTCGGGGTCGAGCAGGTTGATCACGCCGGCCAGCGCGCGTGCCAGCCGTGAGGCGTGGCGCTCCAGCGTCGCCGCGCAGGCCGCGTCGCCGCCGCGCGCGCCGTCGGCGATCTGCTGCGCGGCCAGCGCCTGGCCGGTCGCAGCCGCGTGGTCGCGTGCAAGACCGGGGCCGCTGAGCAAGGTCTCGTTGCAGCCGCGCTGGCCGCAGTAGCAGTCCCAAAGCGGGTCCGCACCCGGCAGCGCCCACGGCAGCGGGTTGTGGCCCCATTCGCCGGCCAGTCCGTTGGGTCCCGTCAGCACCCTCCCATGCACGGCGATGCCGGCGCCGGTGCCGGTGCCCAGGATCGCCGCGAAGACGACGTCGCGGCCCGCACCGGCGCCATCGGTGGCCTCGGACAGCGCGAGGCAGTTGGCATCGTTGGCAAAGCGGGCCGGCTGGCCGATCGCGGCCTCGATGTCGCGCAGCACCGGCCGCCCATTGAGGCAGGCCGTATTGGAGTTCTTCATCAGACCGGCAGGGGTCAGCGAGCCCGGGCCGCCGATGCCGACCGTGAAGGGAACGCCGGGCAGCGCCTGTCTTGCAGCGTCGACCAGCCGGGCGATCGCGCCGAGGGTCGCGTCGTAGTCGTGGGACGGTGTGGCGATGCGCCGGTCCCAGACCGTGCGGCCGGTGGGGTCCAGCAGCACGGCATAGGTCTTGGTGCCGCCGAGGTCGATGCCCAGGCGATGGGTCGTGGCCATGGGCGGAGCTTAGCAACCGGAAGGCCCGGGGCCCGCCGCAGCGGGCCCCGGGCCCAGAACGCGGTCGCAGGTTCAGCTGCGCGGTGCACGTGCGGGGTCGATGCAGGCGGTCTGCAGCGGGCCGTGCTGGGCGAGCAATGCGGTCGACGATTGCCCGCTCGTGGCGAGTGCGTCCAGGCTGCCGATGATGGCCAGCGTGACCATGGCGGCCAGGCCGAAAGACAGGGCCTTGGAAGTGACGGTGCGGTTCATGACGTGCTCCATGTTGGGTTCGGCGCAGCGGGGTCTCGTGCTGCGTTGGAGCGGACTGTAGGGAGCGCGGTTCCGCGCCGCCACGCCCTTGCGACGATCGGCACGGTGTGCGCGACCAGCCGCCCCTGGAGGCGACGAACGGCTGCGCGGCGGCGCTTCAGCGCGGGGCCAGCAGGGTGCGCAGCAGCGCGCGCGAGTGGCGGCCGTAACGCGCCAGCAGCGTGGACAGTTGCTGCTCGAAGGCGGCGCGTTCGGCGGCCGGCGCGGCCTGGGCGATCTGCTCGAAGTCCAGCAGGTCGGCGTCGTTGCCGAGCGGCTGTGCCGGGTCGGCCACGTAGCGCGGCGGGAAGCTGCGCTCGATCTGGGCATCCAGTGCATCGGCGACGTCGGCCGCCTCGGCGCTGACGACTGCGCGCAACGAGCCCACGCCCAGCGGTTGGGCGTCGCTGTCGTGCGAGGTGTCGCGCAGCGCGGCCAGCAGCGGGTCGGCGCCATCGTGGCGCTCGAGCGCGCGGCCGATGCGGCGCAGCTGGTAGTTCTCGAGCACGATGTGGCGGTTGGTCACGAGGTTGATCGCGTCCGCCTTGGCGCCATGCAGGCCGATCAGGTCGAGCGTGTTGATCCACAGCATGCGGGCGGTCGACAGCCCCGGCAGCACGCGCGCGTGATAGGGCTGCGTCAGGTCCTGCACATAGTGCATGGCCCAGCCGGCGAAGCGCCAGCCCCAATAGTCGTGACCGGTGGCGAAGGCGTGGCGCGACAGCGCACTGAACAGGGCGACGCGCGACTCCGGGTGAGTGCGCCTCAGGAACGGGGCCGCCGCGCTCACGATCCCGCTCTCGTGGAAGAAGCCCATGTGAAAGGGCGCCTGGCTCGAGTAGTCCACGCTCGGGCTGCCGAAGGGCTGGCGGCCGAAGCCGAAGCGCTGGCCCTGCGCGGTGCCGTTGTCGGCGAACAGGCCGATGTCCAGGCCGTAGTCGGGCTCGGCCGATGCGGTGGCGATCACGTCGAGGGCGGCGACGCGCTCGCCCTCGGCGAGCAGCACGTAGGTGTTGGTGCGCGCCGCGCTGCCGCTCTTGAGCGCGGTGATGTCGACCCAGGGCATGCGCGCCCGGCCGTCTGGCGCCGTGCCCGGCGGCAGCTGCAGGAACAGCTTCAGGCGCGACTCGCCGTTCAGGCGCAGCGCCTGCAGGAACCGCGGGACCGCGGGCTGGCCTTCGGCGGGGCGAGCCTCGAACGCCAGCATGTCGGGGCGCGCTGGGTAGGCGGGCAGATTCGCCCTGGCCCAGCGCTCCTGTTCGGCCAGCAGCGCCTCCAGGCGCGGCGCCTCGGCAGCGACGAAGTGTTCCAGCGACTCGGCGCGCACCTGCGCGGCGGCCACTTCCGGCATCGACGCCAGCGCCTGCCCGGTGCACAGCGCGTGGCCGCTCCAGGCCTGCGCGTCCAGGCCGCAGGCCAGCCCGAAGGCGATGACCAGGGCGCGGTGGAGCAGGCCGTTCATCGGGGCGGCGGGCCAGCCGTCAGACGAGCGGCTGCGTGCGCGCGTCGAGCCACGCCCGCGCCGCGCCGTCCACGAGTGGCGCCAGGCGCGCCTGCACGGTCGCGTGGTAGGCGTTCAGCCAGGCCACCTCGTCGGCACGCAGCAGTGCACGGTCGATGCAGCGCGTATCGATCGGGCACAGCGTGAGCGTCTCGAACTCTAGGAATTCGCCGAACGTGGTGCCCTCGGGCGTCGTCGCCGGCACGTTCATGACGAGGTTCTCGATCCGCACGCCCCACTGCCCGGGGCGGTAGACGCCCGGCTCGATCGAGGTGACCATGCCGGGCTCCATCGCCATGGTCGCATCGGGGATCGCCTTGCTGATGCTCTGCGGGCCCTCGTGCACGGCGAGGAAGTAGCCCACGCCGTGGCCGGTGCCGTGGCCGAACTCGATACCTTGCTCCCACAGCGGCGCGCGCGCCAGCGCATCGAGCGTCGGGCTGAGCGTGCCGCGCGGGAAGCGCGTGCGGCTGAGCTGCAGCGTGCCCTTGAGTACCAGCGTGTAGTCGCGCTTCATCGCCGCGCTGACGGTGCCGATCGGCCAGACGCGCGTGATGTCGGTGGTGCCGCCGAGGTACTGGCCGCCGCTGTCGATCAGCAGCAGGCCGTCGCCCTGGATGACGGCGTGCGATTGCGGCGTCGCCCGGTAGTGCGGCATCGCGCCATTGGCGTTGAAGCCGGCGATGGTGTTGAAACTCAGGCCGACGAAGCCGCTGCGGCGCGCGCGCGCGGCCGTGAGCCACTCGTCGACCGTCAACTCGGTCATGCGCTCGCCGCGTGCCAGCGCAGCCTCGAAGGCGGCGTAGAACTCGCACATCGCCGCGCCATCCTCGGCCATCGCGGTGCGGATATGGACCGCCTCCTCGGCGGACTTGCGGCTCTTGAGCAGCGTGCTCGGGTTGATCGCCTCGACGACGCGCACCTGGCTCGGTACCGACTGCCGCAGGCCGAAGGTCAGGCGCTTGGGATCGACCAGCAGCACGCAGTTCGTGCCGAGTGCGGCCAGTGCCGGCGCTGCCTGCGCGTAGGGGGCGACGCGCACGCCGTCGGCCGCGAGCGCGGCGCGCAGCGTGGCGTCGATCTTGCCCTCTCCGACGAACAATGTCGCGCCGGTCAGGTCGATCAGCAGGTGGGCGAGGAAGACCGGGTTGTAGCTGACGTCGGCGCCGCGCAGGTTGGTGATCCAGGCGATATCGTCGACGGTCGAGACGAAGTGATGCGTCGCGGCGTGACGCGCCATCGCCTCGCGCACCCGTGCCAGCTTGGCCATGCGCGGCATCGGCGCATGTGGCGCGCGGTGCTCGTAGACCGGCTGCGTGGGCAGCGTCGGGCGCTCGGGCCAGACCGCGTCGACGAGGTCGAGGTCGGTGCGCAACACGACGCCGGCCTTGTCGAGCGCCGTCCTGAGCGTCTGCGCCGCCGCCAGGCCCAGCACCTGGCCGTCCACGGCGACGGTCTTGCCGGCAGGCACGTTGGCGGCCAGCCAGTCGACGTGGTAGGTGGCGTTGCCGGTCGGGATCCTGACCAGGTCGATGCCGCTGCCGGCGAGTTCGGCCTCGGCCTGGACCCAGTAGCGGCTGTCGGCGAACAGCGCGGCGCGGTCGAGCGCGACCACGAGCGTGGCCATCGAGCCGGTGAAGCCGGACAGCCACTCGCGCGCCTGCCAGCGCCCGGGCAGGTATTCGCTCAGGTGCGGGTCCGCGCTCGGCACCAGCAGCGCATGCACGCCTTCGCGCGCCAGGGTCTCGCGCAGGCGTTCGACGCGCAGGCGGAAGGGGGAGGTGAGGGTGTCCATCGTTGACCTCTCGTGTCGGTGACGCGCCGGGGTGTTCAGCGCAGGATGTCGTCGGTGGCGAAGCCGCCCTGCACCCAGGCCTGATTCTGCTTCGGTGCTGTCCACATCAGGCACCACGGGCCGGCCGTGGTGGCCTGATGCCGGCCCTCGTGGGCCGTCGCGGCCTTGAGCCTGACCGGAGTCACCAGCTTCTTGTCGACGTGGGCATGCAGGTTGAAGGCGACCGGTACGTCGGAGCTGAAGCGCCAGTGGATCGTCTCGCCGGCCTTCATCGGGACACAGATCTCCTCGCTCTTGCCAGGCGCGATCGTGGTTCCGATCGGGCGCTCGGCGGCCTGGGCCGCGGCAGCCGGCAGCAGCGCGCTGAACAGGATGGCGGGCAGGATTCTCATCCGCGGATTGTCACAGGTCCGTGCGCAGCTTCCAGATCTCGGGGAACAGGACCACGTCCAACATCTTGCGCAGATAGCCCACGCCGCTGGTGCCGCCGGTGCCGCGCTTGAAGCCGATCACGCGTTCGACCGTGGTCACGTGGCGGAAGCGCCAGAGGCGGAAGGCGTCTTCGAGGTCGGTCAGTTCCTCGCCGAGCTGGTACAGGTCCCAGTGGGTCTGCGGCTGGCGATAGACCTCGAGCCAGGCCTGCTCGACGGCGTCGCTCGCGGGGTAGGGCCGGGTCCAGTCGCGTTCGACGTGGCTGGCCGGCACCGGCAGGCCGCGCCGTGCGAGCAGGCGCAGGGCCTCGTCGTAGAGCGAAGGCGCCGCGTAGGCCGCCTGCACCTGCGCCAGCAGGTCGCTGCGGTGCGCGTGCGGCTTGAGCATCGCGGCATTCTTGTTCCCGAGCATGAACTCGATGCAGCGGTACTGCCAGCTCTGGAAGCCGCTCGAGTTGGCGAGGTACGGCCGGATCGCGCTGTATTCGGGCGGTGTCATCGTCGCCAGCACGTCCCAGGCGTGGACCAGCTGTTCCATGATGCGGCTCACCCGTGCCAGCATCTTGAAGGCCGTGCCGAGTTCGTCCTTCGCGACGCAGCCGACCGCGGCGCGAAGTTCGTGCAGCATCAGTTTCATCCACAGCTCGCTGGTCTGGTGCTGCACGATGAACAGCATCTCGTTGTGGTCGGGCGAGCGCGGGTGCTGGGCGGTCAGCACCTGGTCCAGGTGCAGGTAGTCGCCGTAGCTCATGTCGCGCGCGAAGTCGGTCTTCGCACCTTCGGCGCGGACGATGCGCTCGCCTTGCTCTTCGTCGTCGAACGGGCAGGTCACGGTGAAGTCCGCGCCGGATTCAGGTGACGGCGGCACGCTGGCCGAATCGCGCGTCGTGCCATTCGCCGCGCTCGAGCACGCGGCGCAGGTGCTCCACCGCATCCCAGACGTCGGCAAAGCCGATGTACAGCGGCGTGAAGCCGAAGCGCAGCACGTCGTGTGCGCTGGCTGCATGCGCCTTGTCGCCGCCGCGGAAGTCGCCGATCACGCCGCGTGCGATCAGGGCCTGGACGATTTCGTAGGCCCCTTCGTCTCGCGTCAGGCAGACCTGGCTGCCGCGCACGGCGTCGTCGCGCGGCGAGCTGACCGCGAGGCCGTGGCCGGCGCAGCGCTCCTCGACCAGGCGCGCGAACAGCCGGGTCAGCTCCAGCGACTTCTCGCGCAGCGCCGCCATGCCGCCGAGCGGCTCGGCCGCCAGCACGGTGTCGACGCCGCATTCGAGTGCCGCCAGCTGCACCACCGAGGGCGTTCCGCACAGGTAACGGGCGATGCCGCTCGCCGGCCGGTAGCCGGGCGTGAACTCAAACGGCGCGGCGTGGCCGATCCAGCCCGACAACGGTTGCCAGAAGCGGTCGACGTGGCGCGGGTGGACCCAGACGAAGGCGGGGGCTCCGGGGCCGCCGTTGAGGTATTTGTAGCCACAGCCGACGGCGAAGTCCGCATCGGCGCCGGTCAGGTCCACCGGCACCGCGCCGGCCGAATGGGCGAGGTCCCAGATCGCCAGTGCACCCGCTGCATGGGCGGCGCGTGTCAGCGCCGCCATGTCGTGCATGCGGCCGGTGCGGTAGTTCACGTGCGTGAGCATCAGCAGCGCGACGTCGTCGTGCAGCCGCGCGGCGATGTCGTCGCCGTCCACCAGCACCAGCTCGAGGCCGTGTTCGCGCGCGAGCGATTCGGCGATGTAGAGGTCGGTCGGAAAGTTGCTGCGCTCGGACACGATCACGCGCCGGCCCGCCGCGTCCGCGCGCTGGATCGTCAAGGCCGCGCTCAGGACCTTGAAGAGATTGACCGAGGTCGAATCGGTGGCCACCAGGGTGCCCGGCGCGGCGCCGACCAGGCGCGCGATCTTGTCGCCCACGCGCTGCGGGAGGTCCATCCAGGCGGCATCGTTCCAGCTGCGGATCAGGCCCTGGCCCCACTCCTGCTGCACGACCCGGGCCACGCGTGCCGGCGTCGCGCGCGGCAGCACGCCGAGCGAATTGCCGTCGAGGTAGATGATGCCCGGCGGCAGTTCGAACTGCTCGCGCAGGGCCGCCAGCGGGTCGTCACGGTCCAGGGCCACGCAGTCGTCGCGGGTGATCGTCATGGCAGTTCTCGCAGGATGGCACGGACGGGCGAGGCGTCCGCCGTCGTGAGTTTCAGCGGCAGGGCGATCAGCTCGTAGTCGCCCTCGGCCACATCGTCGAGGACCAGGTTCTCGAGCACGCGCAGGCCGCGGCGGCGGATGACCTGGTGGCTGTCCAGCGTCTTGCTGTGGGCGGGGTCGATGCTGGCGCTGTCGATGCCCACGAGCCGCACGCCGAGGTCGGCCAGGCGCTCGATGGTCGCGGCGGCGAAGGCCGTCAGGTCGGGATCCCAGCGGTCGATCGGCATGCGCTCGCAGCTGCGCACCAGCACGCGCGGCGGCAGGCCTGCGCCGGCATGCTCGAGGTGCTGCCACAGCACCAGCGGCCGCACGCCGATCGCGTGGATCACGCGGCAGCGGCCGAGGTAGGGTTCCAGGTCGAGCGCGCCGGCGGCCGCGCCTTGCGGGTCATAGTGCAGCGGCGCATCGGCATGGGCGCCGGCGTGCGGACTCAGGTGCAGCGTCGCCACGTTGACCGGGCAGCCGGGGCCGATCGTCGCCGCCCACTCCTGACGGTAGGCCGCGTCGCCCGGAAAGACCGGCGAGCCGGCATGGACGGGCGGCGAGATGTCCCAGAGGCGGCGGGCGGTCATGGCAGGGCGGTCGGGCATCGCGGACCTCGGGAAGGTCCGGGGCTGGTCAGGGTATTTAGTTTAGATCTAAAGTATTGTCCATGAACAGCGCCGTCGATACCTTCGCGCGCGACCGCCTGCCGACGCCGCGCGACCTGCCGGCGTTCACCTTCGACCTGCCCGGGCTGCAACTGCCCGCGCGGCTGAACTGCGCGGCCGAACTGCTCGACGCCTGGGTCGAGCGCGGCGAAGGCCGGCGCCGCTGCCTGATCGGCGCCGACGGCACGGTCTGGACCTATGCCGACCTGCTCGCGCAGGCCAACCGCATCGCGCGCGTGCTGGTCGAGGACCTGGGGCTCATCCGCGGCAACCGCGTGCTGTTGCGGGGCGCCAATTCGCCGATGCTGGCAGCCTGCTTTCTGGGCATCTTCAAGGCCGGCGGCATCGCGGTGGGCACGATGCCGCTGCTGCGGGCCAAGGAACTCACGGCGATCGTCGACAAGGCCCGGATCACGCACGCGCTGTGCGACGCCCGCCTGGCCGAGGAGCTGGACCTCACAAGGCCGAATTGCCCGAGCCTGCAGACGGTGCGCCTGTTCAACGGCGGCGCCGGCTCGGGGCTCGAGGCCGCGATGGCCACCAAGGCGTCGGACTTCGACACCTGCGACAGCGCGGCCGACGACATCTGCCTGATGGCTTTCACCTCGGGCACCACCGGCCAGCCCAAAGCGGCGATGCACTTCCACCGCGACGTGATCGCGGCCACGCGTTGCTGGCCGCCGCACGTGCTGCGCGCAACCGGCGACGACCTCTTCATCGGCAGCCCGCCGCTGGCCTTCACCTTCGGCCTCGGCGGCCTGCTGGTCTTTCCGCTCGCGATCGGCGCCGCCACGGTGCTGCTGGAAAAGGCCTCGCCCGAGGCGCTGCTGCCGGCGATCGCCCGCTTCAAGGCGAGCGTGCTGTTCACCGCGCCGACCTCGTACCGCGCGATGGCCGCGCAGGTGGCGCAGCACGATCTGTCGTCCTTGCGCAAGTGCGTCAGCGCCGGCGAGGCGCTGCCGGGCGCGACGCGAAAGCTCTGGCGGGATGCGACCGGCATCGAGATCATCGACGGCATCGGCTCGACCGAGCTGTTCCACATCTTCATCTCGGCCGACGAGGCCCACGCCAGGCCCGGCGCGACCGGTGTGCCGGTGCCTGGCTACCGTGCCCGAGTGATCGACGACGAGGGCCGGCCGGTGCCGCCCGGCAGCGCGGGCCGGCTGGCGATACAGGGGCCGACGGGCTGCAAGTACCTCGACGACCCGCGCCAGACCCAGTACGTCCAGGACGGCTGGAATATCACCGGCGATTCGTACCTCGTCGACGCCGACGGCCAGTATGTCTACCAGGCGCGCACCGACGACATGATCGTCACCGGCGGCTACAACATCGCCGGCCCCGAGGTCGAGAGCGCGCTGCTGCTGCACCCGGCCGTGGCCGAATGCGGCGTGGTCGGCGTGCCCGACGAGGAGCGCGGCCAGGTCGTCAAGGCCTTCGTCGTGCTCAAGCCCGGGCAGCGCGGCGACGCCGCGATGGCGAAGACGCTGCAGGACCACGTGAAGCAGAGCATCGCGCCCTACAAGTACCCACGCGCGATCGAGTTCCGCGACAGCCTGCCGCGCACCGAGACCGGCAAGCTGCAGCGCTTCAGGCTGCGCACGGGCGGCTGAGTCGGCGCGCGATCGATCGCGCGCGTGGTCGACGTGGCAACCCGCTGCGGGCGGATGCTCTGCGACCGCGGCCTTCGCCGGTGACGAGGGCTCGAATCCGCGGCTTGTCTCTCAGTCGCCGCGCTTGTCGCGCCCGCGATCCTGACCCTGACCCCTGTTGTCGCCCTTGTCACGGCCCTGGTCATCGTGGCCCTTGGCCTTGCCGGGTGGCGTCTGGTCACGCGGCTGCGCTGGCCGGTCCGGCTGTGCCGCCGGCCGGTCCTGCTGCTGCACGGGCGGCCTGGCGTGCTGCGGCGCAGGCGGCCTGGGCTGTTGCTGGGCAGGTGGCCTGGCCTGTTGCTGCGGCCTCGGCGGCGGCGTCGCGGCGGGCCTGGCACCTTGCACCTCGTAGTGCTGCCGCACCACGGGTTCACGGGGCTCGTAGCGGTAGTTACGGCCCTGCAACTGCGGTTGCTGTTCGACGCCGGGGTAGCGGGTGCCCGGATACTGGCGCTGGAAGGTCGGCAGCGGCGCGCGCGCGGGGGCGGCACGGCGGTCCCATTGGTCCCAGCCGCGGTGGCGCGTGTCCCAGTCGTTGCCCCAGTGCTCACCCCAGCGCGGTGGCTGTTCGCGCTGCCAGCCCTGGAAGTATGGCGGCGGCTGACGGTAGTAGCGCACCGGGACACGCAGCACGAACAGCGGCACCGCGTCGATGTCGACCGCCCACCACGGGCCGTTGTACCAGGAGCTGGCATACCAGTTGTCGTTCTGGAAGACCCAGTACATGCCGTCGTAGAAGAAGTAGTTGGCACGGGCCTGCGGCGCGTAGTAGACCGGGTAGCCGGGCACCGGCACCAGGTTGGGATACGCCGGCAGGTTGATGCCGATCTGCACACCCGGCAGCGAGACGCCGATGCCGATGCTCACCTGGGCGACGGCCGAAGCTGCCGCAACGCAGGCCAGACAGATCGCGATGAAGAGGTCACGCATGGTGGAAGTCCTTCGATGAGTGGTCAGCGCGTGCGCGGTTCGCCCTGCCGGTTGACCGTCACCGTGGGGCCGGGCGCCACCGCCATCTGGACACGATGTTCCTGGCCGCGGAAGGTGTAGGTCACGTCCCAATAGTCGGGGCGGGCGGCATTGGGCGCATCGGTGCAACGTTGCACGTTGCGGGTGCTGGCCGGCGACCCGCTGTTGCCGCCTGAACGGGAGCCGATCGCCGCACCGGCGACCACGCCACCGGCCGTGGCGATGTCACGCCCGGTTCCGCCGCCGATCTGGTGGCCGATGATCCCGCCGAGGATGGCGCCGGCCAGGGCCGCCGGCACGTTGGCGCGGCTGTGTTCGGCGGGCACCTGCTCGCGCTCGATCCAGCAGCGCTGGCTGGGTGTGCCGAGCACCGCCCGGGCCGACGTGACCTCGGCCTCGAACAGGCGCTCGTTCTTCCGGCGCCGACCGTCGTAGTCCGCGATCGGCGGCGGGGCGAGACGCTGGTCGTCGACCTGGGCATTGCGGGCGACGATGCGGGTCGAGGACACGCGGTCGTTCAGCCCCATCGCCGACAGCGTGGGGTACTGGCCCGGGCGCAGCACGATGCAGCGGCCGCCATAGCCGGCGTCCTCGCAGACCTCCCAGCGGTTGCTGCCCACGATGGCCGATGACGCCCGGTCGTTGAAACCCTGGCGCTGGAGGTTGCTCACCGCGCCCTGGGTCGTGAAGGACCGGCCGCCATAGCTTTCGTTCTCGTAGAACGTGATCTGGGCCGAGGCCTGCGCCGCCAGCAATACACCGGTGACGGCCAACGACGTCTTGATGAAGTTCTTCATCGAATCTCCTTTTGAACCAGATCCCTTGTCGCCGATTCCCCCGCGGTCGTCTGTTCGATTGCGCACACAGACCCCCTGGGTCGGTGGGTCCGCCAGCGCACAGACGCACTGCGGCTCAGACCGTACAAACGGCACTCACTGCCGGAAAGCACAACTTGAAATCTTCACTGCATGCACTTCGCCTCCTCGGCCTGGCCGGGCTCGGCACTCTCACCGTCGCCAGCGCGCTGGCCCAGGACGGCGGCTACTCGTACGGCGGCATCGGCGTCGGCACATCGCGCTCCAAGATCGACGAGCAGGATGTCGCGACGACGCTCATCGGGCCGGGCATCACGACCAACGTCCTGACGCGCGATCGCCGCGACACCGCCTACAGGCTCTTCGGCGGCTACCAGTTCAATCGCAACTTCGCCATCGAGGCGGGTTACTTCGACCTCGGCCGATTCGGATTCACTGCGGCCACCTCGAATGCCTCGACGCTGGCGGCCCAGGTGCGTGCGCGCGGCCTGAATCTCGACCTCGTCGGCACGATGCCGCTGTCAGACCGCTGGTCGGCGCTGGCACGGGTCGGCGCGGCCTACGCCCGCGTGCGCGACGATTTCAGCGGCACTGCCGTGCCGGCCCTGGCCGACCCGGTCGCGCGCCGAAACAGCACCAACGTCAAGGCCGGCGTCGGCCTGCAATATGCGTTCAACCCGTCGTTCCTGGTCCGCGCCGAAGCCGAGCGTTATCGGATCGATGGCCCGATCAGCCGCCACACCAACGTCGACACCGTCTCGCTGAGCATGGTGTTCCCGTTCGGACGCGTCGAACGCTCGGCGCCGCGCGCCATGGCCATGCCGGCGATGCCGATGATGGCCGCGGCGGCACCGGTGATGGCACCGATGCCCGCGCCCGTGGTCGCCCAGGCCCCGCCCGCCCCCATCGTGGTCGTCGTTCCCGAACGCCGGCGCGTGAGCTTCGAGGCCGAGTCGCTGTTCGGCTTCGACAAGTCGACCGTGCGTGACGAAGGCAAGACCGCGCTCGACGGCTTCGCCAGGCAACTCGACGGCACGCGATTCGAGACGGTCACGGTCGAAGGCCATACCGATCGCCTGGGCTCGACGGCCTACAACCAGACGCTCTCCCAGCAGCGTGCGGACGCCGTCAAGGCGTACCTCGTGACCACGGGCCACGTGGATCCGGCCAAGATCTCGTCGGTCGGCAAGAGCGAGTCGGTGCCGGTGACCAAGCCCGAGGACTGCAAGGGCAGCAAGGCGACCGTCGAGTTGATCGCCTGTCTGCAGCCGGACCGCCGGGTCGAGATCGAGGTGGTCGGCACGCGTTGATGCAGCCGGGGGCCTGACGCCTTGATGGCGGGGCCGGCACCTGGGTGCGATCGCAGTCCGGCGCATACCGGGCTGCCTATCGCACTGGAAGGATCTCGATGATGCACAAGACCGAGGACATCGCATCCCGCCTGCTGGGCCAGGCCTACGACACGCTGGACGCACGCACCCAGAAGGTGGCCCGGCATGTGGCAGGGGGCGAACGCATCGTGCGCCATCCGGCGCAGGATCCCGAGTCGACGCCCACGCGCGGGCAGCGCGCGGCCGATGCGGTGGCGAAATTCGGTGGTTCGTGGGCCTTCGTCGGCCTCTTCGGTGTCACCATGCTGGGCTGGGTGGGGCTCAATGCCGCCCTGATGTACACGCGCGGCAGCACCTTCGACGCCTACCCGTTCATCCTGTTGAACCTGTTCCTGTCGATGCTGGCCGCGATCCAGGCGCCGATCATCCTGATGTCGCAGAACCGGCATGCCGAGCGCGACCGCCTGCACGCCGAACACGACTACGAGGTCAACCTCAAGGCGGAACTCGAGATCATGCTGCTGCACGAGAAGATCGACGCGCTGCGCGAGACCCAGTGGGCCGACCTGATCGCGATCCAGAAGGATCAGCTCGACCTGCTGACCAGGCTGATCAAGAAGTAGTGCGCCATCGCGGCGGTCACGCGGTCGCCGGCCAGAGGGCCGCGCAGACGTGGCAGCTGCTGCCCGCCACCACGAACAGGTGCCAGACCATGTGCGCGAAGCGCAGATGGGCATCGAAGAGGTAGACCACGGCGCCGGCGGTATAGAGGATCCCGCCGCCGACAAGCCAGGCCGGGCCCGACGGGGACATCCGCTCGCTGAGCGGCGCGGCCGCCACCAGCGCGAAACAGCCCATCGCCACGTACAGCGCGGTGGACCACAGCGGGTGGTCGAGGCGGCCGAAGTGCTTGGCGGCGACACCCAGGCTCGCCGCCGTCCAGACCACGGCAAAGAGGACCCAGCCCCAGGCGCCCCGCAGCAGGCCGAAGACGAAGGGCATGTAGCTGCCGGCGATGAAGCGGTCGATCGACGCAAGATCCAGCCGCTTCAGCCGACGCTTGGCGCGCCCGCCCGGCAGGGCGTGGTACAGCGTCGAGATCAGATAGAGCTCGATCATCGTGACGGCGAAGGTGATCGCCGCCACGACCTCGACCGCGCCGCCGCGACGCGCCGCGACATCGACGAGGATCGGCGTCACGCCGATCGCGAACAGGCACGCCACACCGTGGCTCAGGGCATTGGCCCACTCCTCGCCCCGGGGTCTGCAGCCTCTCCATGTGGCCCTCGGCGGGAACCCGTGTCCGTCAGCGCAAGGCCGGCACGACCTGGTCGCCGAAGCCCTGCAGCGGGCCGAGCGGGTTGCGCTGGAGTTCGTATTCGCGGATCGTCGGTTGACCACCGACGAGCTGGTAGACGAGCAGGTCGTCGACGAACACGAGCAGGGCCTCGACGCTCCAGCCCGTCGTGATGGTCTCGCGCCTGAAGCTGAAGGAGTCGAGCCAGAAGTTGCCCACGCGCTGGCGATCGAGTTTCTTCACGGCGACGGCGTAGCCGTTGCACTGCTTGCCCGCATGCAGACAGTCGCGGATGCCACGGTCGACATCGTCCGGCTTGATCAGCGCCGCTGCCGCAAACCGTTGCAGCACGTCGCCGAAGTGCAGCACGATGATCGCCGGGTTGTGGTGCGGATCGAGGCCCTCGCGGTGGACGTCGCTGCGCGTGGCCTTGAAAGGTCGCAGGGTGGCGAGCGAGGACGATGCGTCGTCGTAGCTGTTCCAGTCGGAGACGACCTCCTTCTTCGACTGCGGCAACAAGGTCGAGCAGCCAGCCAGCAACACGCAGACCGCCACCAAGGCCGAGCCGGCACGGGACAGGATGCGGGCGAGCGCCACGGCAGACCCGTCTGTCAGCGCTTGATGCGGTTGATCTTGGTGCCTTCGATGCTCAGGCTGGCCATCAGGCCCTGCTGGTCGGAGATGAAGGCGTAGGCGTCATCCTTCAGCGTGGACGTCGACAGATTTCTGGCGATGCCCTCGTTCACCACCACCACGGTCGGACCGACCCCGAACTCCCAACCCTTGGACGTCTCGAGGTACCGTACCGCCTTGTCGCTCATGAGGAAGACCACGTAGGCATACGACTCCGCGCCGGCCTGCCAACCCCAGGAGGCCGACACCGAGTTGTAGTACTCGGTGATGGTCGAACCCTTCATCAGTACACCCTCGCCGTAGCTGCCGCCGAAGACGAGCCCGGCCTTGATGATCTTCGGGAAGACCAGCGTGGCCTTGGCGCGTCTGGAGATGAGCTCGGCGGTCGGGTTCGCCTTGTACAGGGTCGCCAGCGCCTGGTGGGCGTCCTTGTCGAGATCCTCCGCGCTGGCCGCTGCGGCCTGACCGCCCGTGATGCCGAGCACTGCGATGACCGCCGTCGCGAGCAGCGCCTTGTGAATGCTCCGCCTGGTCTTTGTCATGGTCTTGTCCTTTCGAGACCGAGGCTAGGCCGCGGGTGGCAGATTGACTGTGCGCTGGCGAACAGACAGGGCCCGGTCATGCGCGTAACTTTTGCTCATCGCGAGATCACAAATCCCGGCCACAGGCCGTCACTCCAAGGAGTTCCAGATGAACAGCCGCAACATCCTCGTCGCCACCGCCGCCGCATTGGCCCTGCTCACATCGGCTGGTTGCGCGGTCACACGTGGCCAGGAAACCGTGGGCGCCTATATCGACGACACCGCCATCACGACCAACGTGAAGGCACGTTTCTACGAGAACAAGGACGTCGCCGGCTCGTCGATCAGCGTCGAGACGCTCAACGGCGTCGTGATGCTGTCGGGCTTCGCCACCAGCGGCAAGGAAAAGTCCATTGCCGAATCGATCGCACGCAACGTCAATGGCGTCAAGGGCGTGAAGAACGAAATCGCTGTCCGTCCGTAAACAGGGAACCACACATGAACTGGGACCAGATTCAGGGCCAATGGAAGCAGGTCACCGGTCACGCCAAGGCCCAATGGGGCAAGCTGACCGATGACGATCTCGACGTCGTCGCCGGCCGTCGCGACCAGCTCGCCGGCAAGATCCAGGAGCGCTATGGCGTGGTCAAGGAAGAAGCCGAGCGCCAGCTCGCCGAATGGGAACGCAAGGCGTCCGATGCCTGGTTCGTCAAGGACCCGAAGTAGCTCACGTGATCACTCAGAACAGGCCGACAAACACCATGGAATCACCCGCAATGATCGATCCGGCAACGACACGCAACGTCGCCGACACCTCCACCCCGCTGGCCGACCTGGCTGGTGCAGTGGCGCAGCAGAGTCTGGATGCAGTGCGCGAGCGCACACGCCAGTTGCGCGAGCAGACGCAGCATGCATCCGACCGCACGGTGGACTACATCCGCCGCGAGCCGGTCAAGTCGGTGCTGATGGCAGCGGCGGGCGGCGCCGCCGTGGCGGCCTTGCTGGGACTGATGTTCCGCTCGCACGGGCACCGTTGAAGAAGGCCAGGTGATGCCACCGCTGCTGCGCTTGCTCGCGAGCCAGCCGGGGCTCCTGGCCGACCATGCCGAGGCCTACGTCGATCTGCTGGTCGAGGAGGCCGGTTCGGCGTCGGTGGCTTGGCGGCGCCGCGTCTGGCTGGCGGCCCTGGGCTTGTGCGGGCTGGCCGTCGCCAGCGTGCTGGCGGGCATGGCCGTGATGCTGTGGGCCGTGACACCGCTCGTCGGTGCCGGTGCGTCGTGGGTGCTGATCGCCACGCCGTTGGTGCCGTTGGCGCTGGCGCTGTGGTCGCTGCGCGAAGCGCGTGTGGCGGTCGACGGGCCGGCCTTCGGTGGTACGCGGCAACAACTGAAACTCGACATGGACCTGCTGCGCGAAACGCGCCCATCGAGCGCCCCATGATGTCACCGACGGATCTGGCGGCCACCCGGTTGGCCCAGTCGCGCGATCGTCTCCAGGGGGCGCTGCGGGATTCCTCGGCCGCCGGCCCGGCCACCCTCGCGCTTCAACTCGTCGCCCAGCGTCACCCGGTCGGTCTGGTCGTGGCGGCAGCTGGGATGGGCGCTGCCGTGGTCTGGAGCCGACCCTGGCGCTGGTCGCCGCGGTCCTCGCCGCTGCTGGCGGGGGTCTTGCCTCAATTGGCGTCGCTTGCGCTGGCGGCCGTGATGGCACCGACGTCGCCGTCGAAAAAGATATAGAGCCGATCTGCCTAGCCCTGGCGCGATATATCGCGCCGGCGGCGCGTCGTGCAGCAAGCCCTTGTGCGGCAAGTCATCGACCATCGTTCGGCAGGGCCGCGGGCAACGCCGAGGCTCGGCCGCACCATGAGCCCGCGCGTGCCGGCCGTCAGCGGCGCCGATATCGTTGCCCACAGCCTGCCGGCGATCCGCGTCGACCCGGCGCGATCCCGCGGTCCCGCGCGCCCGCGCCGCGGGCCAGATGCTCCGGCAGTCCGCGGCGGTGGGCCAACGCCGTGGTGAGACGGTCTTGGCAGACCTGATGGCGCACCCGCGGCGGTTGCCGTCGAATCCGGGGTATTCAGGATCAGAGCCAGTACTCCCAGGCGCGCGCAAAGGATTCCTGCAGCCGCAGCCGCAGCCCGCGCTGCTGCCAGCGCTCCAGTGTGACGAGGTCCGACTCCGAGAGATCGCGCTCGAACATCGCCTGCACCTGGGCGCCGAACTCCGCGCCCAGCACGACCGCATTGAGTTCGTGGTTGTGCAGGAAGCTGCGCCAGTCGAGGTTGGTCGACCCGACGGTGGCCCACACGCCGTCGATCAGGGCGGTCTTGGAGTGCAGGATCGCGCCGCGGCGCTCGAAGATCCGCACGCCGGCACGCAGCAGCTGCTCGTAATAGCCACGTCCGGCGTGGAACACCAGCCATGAATCGGTCTTGCCCGGCAGGATCAGGGTCACGTCGACACCGCGAGCGGCGGCCGCCTCCAGCGCGGTGAGCAGCTGCGGGTCGGGCACGAAGTAGGCATTGGTCAGGTGCACGCTGCGCTCGGCGCTGCCGATCGCCGACAGCAGCGTGGCGTAGATCTGGCTGTAGGGTTCGTCGGGCGAGCTGCCGATGGCACGCACGACCAGGCGCCCCGCGGGTTGCGGCGGCGGGAAGAAATTCTTCGCCGCAACGGCGTCGCCCTTCTGGCTTGCCCATGTGGCGAGGAAGAGCTTCTGCAGCTCGGCCACCACCGGCCCCTGCAATTGCAGATCGGTATCGCGCCACGGCGGGCTGCCGTCGGCGCGCGCTGGCGAACCGCGCTTGAACGAGCCGCCCGAGTACACGCTGCTGATGTTGATGCCGCCCAGGAACGCGGTGTGCCCGTCGACGATCAGCAGCTTGCGGTGGTCGCGCCGGTTCAGCTCCCAGTCCTTGCGCGCCATCAGCGGGTTCACGGGGTTGAACTCGAGCACCTTGATGCCTTGCTCGGCCAGGCGCTGGAAGAAGGCCGACGGCGTGTTCAGCGTGCCTGCGCTGTCGCGGATCAGCAGGACCTGCACGCCCGCGCGCTGTCTGTCGACGAGCGCCTGCGCGAAGCGCTGGCCGATCTCGTCGTCGTCGAGGATGTAGGTCTCCATGTGGATGTGGTCGCGCGCCCCGGCGATCGCGGCCAGCATCGCGCGGTAGGTGGCGGCGCCGTCCTGCAGCAGCACGACGCGATTGCCGGTGGTCAAGGGGCTGGCGGCGACGGCCTCTTCGAGGGCGAGATGGCGGTCGAAGATGTCGGTCGGCCCGACCTGTCGTTCGAGCCCATCGAGGATGGCCTTGCTGCGCTCGGCGGACAGAGGGCCTTGTGCCCCCTGCAACTGCGCGCGCGGCCCGGAAGGCCGTGCCAAGTCGGGCACGATGGTCGGAAGGACATCGCAGCCCGCGACGAGCAGCAGCGCCGCGCAAGCCGCCAAGTGCCAGATCCGGCCTCGGCGCCACATGGCACGGCCAGGGTTCAGATTCGCCCCATCAGCAGCAGGATGAGCAGCACCACGACGATGAGCCCCAGCACCCCGCTCGGCGCATAACCCCAGCTGCGGCTGTGTGGCCAGGCTGGAATCGCCCCCACCAGCATCAGTATCAGGATGATCAGAAGGATGGTTCCCAGTCCCATGATGTTCTCCACGTTTGAGGGTGTATTCAGTCTGCGCGCGCGATGCCGCAGGGTCTGTACGGTGCCGCACAGATGACCGCATGCCTGGGTCGACCCCAGGCCGCACACGGTGCGACATCGCACAGACAACCGCGACCCTCGGGCGTAAAAACTCCCTTGAGCTGCGGTGAGGATCGCGGCGACATCCGACGACTTCTGACAAGGGAAAGCAAATGAACACCAACTACGTGGCACGCGACAATTTCGGCATGTACGCGCACAGCGTCGACGGTCCCGGCCCCGAGCTGATGGGTGCCAACACCCTGCTGGGCAACGACGTCTACAACAAGGACGGCGAGGATCTAGGCGACATCAAGGAGTTCATGATCGACATGGCCTCCGGCAAGGTCGCCTATGCGGTGCTGTCGTTTGGCGGCCTGCTGGGCATGGGTGACAAGCTCTTCGCCGTGCCGTGGTCGGCACTGAAGCTCGACACGACGAACAAGCGCTTCACGCTGAACGTCCCGAAGGACGTCCTGAAGAACGCGCCGGGCTTCAACAAGGATCGCTGGCCGGTGATGTCCGACAAGACCTGGGCAGCCGGCGTGCACGAGTTCTACGGCACGCCGTACCAGGGCTAGTCGATCGCTCTGCCTGGATCTGTGAGACCGCGCAGTGCGGTCTACGTCGCGCGCCCCGCTGTGGGGCGCGCGCTGTTTCAGGAAGTCGATCGGCAGCCGCTGCCCCCGAGGCGGTGAAGCTGCGGTGAGGCCGGCCGCACGACCGCAGCCCACGCGGCATCGCTTTGCGGAGCCCGGACGGGGCTTCCGGCCATCGGCGGGTATGCGGTGCTCCTGGACGCGCACTGTGCGTCAGCGCACCGACCAGTTGCGGCGGCCTCGCTACGCTGGTTCTTGAGCCGCGCCGAAGACTGCTGGCAAGGAATTGCCACTTGGCCGTGCGGCCCGGGCCCGGACGCTCGCGGGCATGGTTTGGCTGTTCAAGCGTGGGTGCAGGCGATGGAAAAAATCTGGCTGAAGCACTATCCCCCGGGGATTCCCGCCGACGTGGATCTCGATGAGTTCGCCTCGCTGGTCGAAGTGCTCGCACTCAGTTGCCAGCGCTTCGGGCCGCTGCCGGCCTACAGCAGCATGGGCGCGCAGATCAGCTACGCCGAGCTCGACCGCGAGAGCCTGGCCTTTGCAGCCTGGCTGCAGAAGTCGCTCGCGCTGCGCCGCGGCGACCGCGTCGCGATCATGATGCCCAACCTGTTGCAGTACCCGGTGGCGATGTTCGGCGTCCTGCGTGCCGGGCTGGTCGTGGTGAACGTCAACCCGCAGTACACCGTGACCGAGCTGGAACATCAGCTGCGCGATTCGGGCGCAGCGGCCATCGTGGTGCTCGAGAACTTTGCCCACACCCTGCAGGAAGTGCTGCAGCGCAACCCGAAACTGAAGCCGGCCGTCGTCACGACCGAGGTCGGGGACATGTTCCCGGCGCTCAAGGAACTGGTCACCAATGCCGTCGTCAAGTACGTCAAGAAGATGGTGCCGAAGTGGGAGATCCCCGGCGCCGTCGAGTTCAACGCCGCATTGCGTGCGGGGCACCAGCTGAGCCTGGATGCCGTGGCGCTGGGTCACGCCGACCACGCCTTCCTTCAGTACACGGGCGGCACCACGGGCGTCGCCAAGGGTGCGGTGCTGACGCACGGCAACATGGTGGCCAACCTGCAGCAACTGTCGGCATGGATCGCGCCCCGGCTGCTCGATGGCAAGGAGGTCTTCGTCTGCCCGCTGCCGCTGTATCACGTCTACGCGCTCAGCTCGAGCCTGGTGTTCATGAAGATCGGTGCACTCACCATCCTGGTGGCGAACCCGCGCGATATGGACACCTTCATCCACGACCTGCAGCGGCATCCGCCGACCGCCATCATCGGCGTCAACACCCTGTACCGGGCTCTTCTCGACGCACCCGGGTTTGCCGGAGTGGACCTGCGCAGCCTGAAGATGGCCAACGCCGGCGGCATGGCGGTGCAGCGCGTCGTGGCCGAGCGCTGGAAGAAGGCCACCGGCATCTCGATCGTCGAGGCCTACGGCCTGACCGAGACCTCGCCCGGCGCGATCGCGAACCCTCTGGACATCGAAGAGTGGTCGGGGATGATCGGCATGCCGATTCCTTCGACGCAGGCCACCATCCTCGACGACGGCGACCGGGTCCTGGGGCCGAACGAGGTCGGCGAGATCTGCCTGCGCGGGCCGCAGGTCATGGAGGGCTACTGGAATCGACCGGATGAGACCGCGCTGGTCTTCACCCGCGAGGGCTGGCTGCGCACGGGCGACATGGGGTTCATGGACGAGCGTGGCTACTTCAAGATCACCGACCGCAAGAAGGACATGATCGTCGTCTCGGGCTTCAAGGTCTTCCCGAACCAGATCGAGGACGTCGTCGCGATGCACCCGGGCGTGGCCGAGGTCGCGGCCATCGGCGTGCCGGACGAACACTCGGGCGAGATCGTCAAGATCGTCGTCGTCAGGAGCGACCCCACGCTGACGGAGCAGGCGCTGCTCGACCACTGCCGACAGCACCTGACGGGCTACAAGATGCCGCGCGTCGTCGAGTTCCGGGTCGAACCGCTGCCGAAATCGGCCATCGGCAAGATCCTGCGCCGGCAGGTTCGCGACGACGCACGCGCCGCCGTCCAGGCCATCAGCGCGCCGGCCCATTGAGGACAAGCTGCACGCAGCGCCGACCTCAATGCGCGCTGGGTGCGGACAACCGGCGTGATGACCGCCTCCCGCCCCAGCGATGCGACGGACCCGCCGCTGCCGGCGCCGCGGGCGCGACCAGATGGGACACCTGCGCCAGCGCGTCCAGGCTCAGCAGTTCAAACTCGGAACGGACCAGCCCTGCCGGAGCAGGGACTGGTCAGGCACGACCGCAATGTCCCACCGGCACGCTCATGCCGACCTGTGCGCAGGCCGCGCTCGCCCATCCACAGCCGGTCTCAGCCCCTCTTGACCCCGAAGGCCAGGATGGCCCCACCGACCACGATGGCACCGATGCCGGCCCAGACCGGGATGTTGACCGTCTGCTTCTCGGTCACCGACAACTCGATCGGCCCCAGCTTGGCCTGGTGGGTGTCCTTGGTATAGCTGAAGCCGCCGTAGGCCAGCCCCAGAACGCCCGCGACGATCAGCACGATCCCCGCAATCCGGCTCGCATTCATCAGACTTCTCCAATTTCGAAGGTTCTGGCCGCAGGGCTAGACGCCCCGGCCCTGGATGACGCGGAACAGGATCACCACGATCGCCAGCACCAGCAGGACGTGGATGAATCCACCCACCGTCGTGGAAGTGACGAGGCCCAGAAGCCATAGCACCAACAACACGACTGCAATGGTCTCAAGCATTTTGCTTCTCCTGTAGCCAGCGACTGGCCACCAAGATCCAGACTAGGCGCTCGCGCCTGCAGCTTCTGTGCGACAGCGCACACACGATGGGCCTGGCGTTGACAGCTGTCAATTCGGGCGCGCGGCCAGGGCCTCCAATGGCTCCACCAGTCCTTGTCGGCGTCTGGCACGGAGGGTTCATGATTCAAGACGAGCTGGAATTGCGGCACAACCACCTGCTCGCTGCCCTGCCTGAGGCCGAACGCCAGCGATGGGCGGCCCTGCTCGAGCCGGTCCTCATGCCGCCCGGGCAGGTTCTGCACGAGCCGGGTTGCCGCTTGAGCCACGCCTATTTCCCTGACACCGCCATCGTCGCGCTGCAGTACGTGACCGAAGACGGCCACGCGGCGGAGATCGCCCTGGTAGGCAACGACGGCGTCGTTGGCGTCGAACTGTTCATGGGCGGTGGATCGACGCCCTGCAGCGCCCTGGTGGTCGGAGGCGGCCGGGGTTTGCGGCTCCCGGCACGGGCGATGCAGGACGAAGCCGCACACTCGCCGGCCGTGCTTCGGCTCTTGTTGCGCTATACCCAGGCGCTGATCACGCAGATGGGCCAGACAGCGGTGTGCAACCGCCTGCATTCGATCGACCGCCAGCTCTGCCGCTGGCTGCTGCTGAGCCTGGACCGTGCCGAAGGCAGCGAGTTCGGGATGACCCACGAACTGATCGCGCGCATGCTCGGCGTGCGGCGCGAAGGCGTGACCGAGG
>Ga0209682_10000096_pt1 | contig 27033 bp, 20 predicted proteins | sample DOMMetBare2Fresh_2_FD_187471 | JGI IMG/M metagenome (GOLD analysis project Ga0209682, IMG submission 187471) | Wetland sediment microbial communities from St. Louis River estuary, USA, under dissolved organic matter induced mercury methylation -... | ecosystem: Environmental > Aquatic >... | reverse complement strand
CGCTCCAAGTGCGCGGGTAGTCGCTAACAGGCACTGGACTCATAGCTGTATATTTATCCAGTGTATCCTGACACTACTGGAGCTAAGTGGATACCCCTTGTTTATATACAGTATCCATCTGCTCCCTAATCTGCCGCCCGTTTCCGCCCGCTGACATGGATGCGTCGCTCGCCGCGGATACGCGGCCAACGCTGCTCGACGTGGTCCGCCGCGCCATTCGCGCGCGCCACCTGAGCATAAGAACCGAGCAGCAGTACGTCTACTGGATTCGCAGCTTCGTGCGGCATCACGGCCACCGGCACCCTCGGCAGCTCGGGCCAGATGAGGTGCGGACGTTTCTTTCCATGCTCGCCAGCGAGCGGCACGTTTCCGCCTCGACGCATAACCAGGCGCTTTCGGCGTTGCTGTTCCTCTATCGCACCGTGCTCGGCCAGGAACTGCCTTGGCTCGATTCGCTGGAGCGTCCGCGGCGCCCGGAGCGGTTGCCGATCGTGCTCTCCACGGCGGAAGTACGCGCCGTTCTGGCGCAACTCGATGGCGAACATGGCCTGCTCGCGCGGCTGCTGTACGGCACGGGCATGCGCATCATGGAAGCGCTGCGCCTGCGGGTGAAGGACGTCTGTTTCGACCGGCGCACGCTGCTCGTGCGCCAGGGCAAGGGGCGCAAGGACCGCGCACTGATGCTGCCCGATTCGCTCGCGCCCGATCTGCGCGTGCAACTGGCGCGGTCACGGCTGCTGTGGGAAAAGGACCGTGCCGCCGGGCGCGCCGGCGTGGAATTGCCCGATGCGCTGGCGCGCAAGTATCCGCGCGCGGCGGAGTCGTGGACATGGCACTGGGTGTTTCCGCAGGCCTCGCTCAGCGTCGATCCGCGCAGCGGCATCGAGCGACGCCATCACCTGTTCGACCAGACTTTCCAGCGCGCATTCCGGCGCGCGGTGCGTGCGGCGGACGTTCAACAGCCGGCCACACCGCACACGCTGCGCCATGCGTTTGCCACGCACCTGCTGCAGGCGGGCTACGACATCCGCACCGTGCAGGAGCTGCTGGGCCATAGCGACGTCAAGACGACGATGATCTACACGCACGTGCTCAAGGTCGGGGGCGGCGGCGTGCGCAGCCCGCTCGATGCAATGTGCGCCACGAATCCAATGCCGGCGACCCCGTCGCTTCGGTGTCGCGAACCCGCGGCGCGCTACGCGACCCTGCACTGAATCGCCGCTGAATCGGCAGCGCGTCCGGATTGCATAAACTGTGCGGTTCGGCGCCATTTGCGCGCCCATTCGCTGACTGAATAACCGCACCATGTCGTTCGAGAAGTCCATCCGCATCCGCGGCGCGCGCCAGAACAACCTGAAGAACCTCGACCTCGACCTGCCGACCGGCGAGCTGATCGTCGTCACCGGCGTGTCGGGTTCGGGCAAGAGTTCGCTCGTGTTCGACACGCTTTATGCGGAGGGGCAACGGCGCTACGTGGAGACGTTCTCGCCGTACGCGCGCCAGTTCCTCGACCGCATGGACCGGCCGCAGGTCGACCGCATCGATGGCGTGCCGCCGGCGATCGCCATCGACCAGACCAATCCGGTGCGCACCTCGCGCAGCACGGTCGGCACGATGACGGAACTGAACGATCACCTGAAGCTGCTGTACGCGCGCGCCGGCACGCTGTTCTGCCGCGGCTGCGGCAAGCCCGTGCGGCGCGATTCGCCAGGCAGCATCGTCGATGAGCTGACGGCGCGCTGCGCTGCGCACGGTGACCCGCGCATCGTGATCACGTTTCCGGTGCGCGTGCCGAAAAACTTCAAGGAAGAAGAAGTCCGCGCCAATCTGGAGGCGCAGGGCTACACCCGCGTGCACGCCGAGCGCGCCGCCGGCGACGAAAAGGTGCTCGACGTCGTGCAGGACCGCCTGCGCATTGGCAGCACCGAACGACAGCGCGTCATCGAAGCCGTCGAATCCGCGCTGCGCTTCGGCGCCGGCCGCGTTGACGTGCACGTCCTGAACGATGAAGAGATTCCCTCACCCCAACCCTCTCCCACTGATGTGGGAGAGGGAGAACCACCCTCCCGACTCCTGACTCCCGACTCCCGACTGATCTGGCGTTTCAGCGACGATCTGCACTGCGCCGACTGCGACATCCACTACGCCGACCCGAACCCGAGCACGTTCTCGTTCAACTCGCCGCTCGGCGCGTGCGACACTTGCCGCGGCTTCGGGCGTGTGATCGGCATCGACTACGGGCTGATCATTCCCGATGAAAGCAAGACGCTGCGTGACGGCGCGGTCAAGCCGTGGCAGACGAAGAGCTTCGCCGACTGTCAGCGCGACCTCGTCAAGTACGCACCGAAATTCAACATCGATCTCGATACGCCGTGGCGGCTGATGAAAGAGTCGCAGCGGCGCTGGGTGCTCGACGGCCAGAGCGGCTGGACCGGCAAGTGGCAGACGCAGTGGTACGGCGTCAAGCGCTTCTTCGAGTGGCTGGAAAGCAAGGCCTACAAGATGCACATCCGCGTGCTGCTGTCGCGCTACCGCGCGTACACGCCGTGCACGACGTGCATGGGCGCGCGGCTCAAGCCCGATGCGCTTCTCTGGCGCGTCGGCGCACGGGCGGATGCGGATGCGGTGCTGGCCCTCACCCGGCGCTGCGCGCCACCCTCTCCCACTGATGTGGGAGAGGGAAAGTCAGGCTCCCTCTCCACCCATCAGGGGGGAGAGGGCGGGGGTGAGGGGGCGACGTATGCACGCTACAAACCCGTCAACGTTGCGTGGACCGACGCCCAGCTCACCGCCCTGCCCGGCCTGTCGATCCACGATGTGATGCTGCTGCCGATCGACCGCGTGCGCGCGTTCTTCGACCGTCTGACCTTCACCGGCGCGATGGACGAAGCCACCGAGCTGCTGCTCGAAGAAGTGCGCGCGCGGCTGAAGTTCCTGTGCGATGTCGGGCTGGGGTACCTGACGCTCGACCGGCAGAGCCGCACCCTGTCCGGCGGCGAGGTGCAGCGGATCAACCTGACCACTGCGCTCGGCACCTCGCTCGTCAACACACTGTTCGTCCTCGACGAACCCTCGATCGGCCTGCACCCGCGCGACATGCATCGCGTGATCGAGGTGATGCACCGGCTGCGCACGGCGGGCAACTCGCTGGTGGTGGTCGAACACGACCCGCAGGTGATGCTCGCGGCCGACCGCATGCTTGACATGGGACCGGGCCCGGGCGAGCGCGGCGGCGAGATCGTATTCAACGGTACGCCCGACGAGATCAAGCGCTCCGCGACACTGACCGGCCAGTACCTGTCGGGCCGCAAGCAGCTCGAACTGAATGTGCTCACCGCCGACGGCTACGCCACGCGCAACGTGCGCCCCAACACGCCGCGACTGGTGCTCGAAGGTGCGCGCGAACACAACCTGAAGAACATCGCGGTCGAGTTTCCGCTCAATCACCTGGTGGTCGTCACGGGCGTGTCGGGCTCGGGCAAGAGCACGCTGATCCAGGACGTGCTGTTCCCGGCGCTCGCCAAGGCGAAGGGGAAAACGACCGAAACGCCGGGCGCGTTCGACCGCGTGCTCGGCCATGACTGGCTGTCCGACGTGGCAATGGTCGATCAATCGCCGATCGGCAAGACCACACGCTCCAATCCCGCCAGTTACGTGGGCGCGTGGGATGCGGTCCGCAATCTGTTCGGCAAGGCGCGGCTGTCGGTCGAGCGCAATTACACCGCGGGCATGTTCAGCTTCAACGCCGGCGACGGCCGCTGCCCGACCTGCGGCGGCAACGGCTTCGAACACGTGGAGATGCAGTTCCTGTCCGACGTGTACCTGCGCTGCGCCGACTGCGACGGCAAGCGCTTTCGTCCCGAAGTGCTCGAAGTGAAGATCGAGCGCGGCAAGCTGGCGTTGAGCGTGGCCGAGGTGCTCAGTCTGACGGTCAGCGAAGCGCTGCAGTACTTCAGTGGCGATCGCGAAGTGGTGCGCGTGCTGCAGCCGCTGGCGGACGTGGGCCTCGAATACGTGAAGCTCGGCCAGCCGGTGCCGACGCTCTCGGGCGGCGAGGCGCAGCGGTTGAAAATTGCAGGGTTCCTCGCCGAGGCGGCGAAAACCGGCATCAGCGATCTGCCGATCGGCAGCAAGCTGGCACGCAAGGGATCGCTGCTGCTCTTCGACGAGCCCACCACCGGCCTGCACTTCGACGACGTGGCCAAGCTGATGCGCGCACTGCGCAAGCTGATCGCGGCCGGGCACTCGCTGATCGTCATCGAGCACAACCTCGACGTGATCCGCGCCGCGGACTGGATCGTCGATCTCGGTCCCGAGGGCGGCGATGCTGGCGGCCAAGTCGTCGTCGCCGGCACGCCGCGTGACCTGATGGCGCATGCGACCTCGCATACCGGGCGCGCGCTGCGCGACTACGAACAGGAACTGGCGCGCGGGTCGGCACTGACGCTGAAGGACGCTGCGACTGGTCGACACGCCGCCGCCGAAGGCCGTTCTCTGCAGTCGATCGTCGTCGCGCGCCGCAATGTGATCGAGATCCGCCACGCGCGCGAGCACAACCTCAAGGGCATCGACGTCGAGATTCCGCGCGACACGTTCACCGTCATCACCGGCGTGTCGGGCAGCGGCAAATCCACCCTCGCCTTCGACATCCTGTTCAACGAGGGACAGCGGCGTTATCTCGAATCGTTGAACGCGTACGCGCGCTCGATCGTGCAGCCGGCCGGCAAGCCCGATGTCGACGCGATCTACGGCATTCCGCCGACGGTGGCGATCGAGCAGCGCACGTCCCGCGGCGGCCGCAAGTCGACGGTCGCGACGATGACCGAGATCTATCACTTCCTGCGGCTGCTGTACCAGAAGCTGGGCGTGCAGTACTGCCCGGACTGCAACGTACCGGTGGCGCCGCAGAGCTTCGAGGCGATCGCCGCGCAGATCCTGCGCGACTTTCGCGGCCGGCATATCGGTCTGATGGCGCCGCTGGTGGTCAATCGCAAGGGCTTCTACACCGATCTGGCCAAGTGGGCGCGCAACAAGGGCTACACGCACCTGCGCGTGGACGGTGAGTTCCTGCCGACCAGCAAGTGGCCGCGGCTCGACCGCTTCAAGGAACACACGATCGAACTGCCGGTCGGCGACCTGATTGTCTACAGCAACGACGAAGCCCGGCTGCGCGCGCTGATCGCCACCGCCCTCGAACACGGGCACGGTGTCGTCAATGTCATCTGGCCACTTGACCGATTACGCATAGCGCTCGACGCAAAGCCCCTCGCCCTCCGGGAGAGGGGTGGGGGTGAGGGAAGCAGCGCGCCGCTGAAACCTGATCTCGACTCCCGCGTCTTCTCGACCAAGCGCGCGTGCTCGTCGTGCGGCACGTCGTTCCCCGAACCCGATCCGCGCCTCTTTTCGTACAACAGCAAGCACGGCTGGTGTCCGGACTGTTACGGCACGGGGTTGAAGCTGCAGGGCTTCGATGAGGAACAAAGCGGCGAAGAAATCTGGTGGAACGCGTGGTACGAGGGCGAGGCGGTGCCGTGCGAAACCTGCCACGGCGAGCGCCTGAATCGCGTCGCGCTCGCCGTGAGGTGGCAGGACAAGTCGATCGCGCAACTGGCGGCAGGTTCTGTCGGCGATGCGAAGCACCTTTTTTCGCAACTGCAACTCGAAGGCCGCGACGAACAGATCGCGCGCGACGTGCTGAGCGAGGTTCGCTCACGGCTCGATTTCCTCGAGGAAGTGGGCCTGGGTTATCTCGCGCTCGACCGCGCCGCGCCGACGCTGTCCGGCGGCGAAGCGCAGCGCATCCGGCTCGCGGCGCAACTGGGCTCCAACCTGCAGGGCGTGTGCTACGTGCTCGACGAGCCCACGATCGGCCTGCATCCGCGCGACAACCGCATCCTGCTCGACGCGCTCGGCAAGCTCGAGGCCAAGGGCAACACGCTGGTGGTGGTCGAGCACGACGAGGACACCATCCGCCGCGCGCAGCACATCATCGACATCGGCCCCGGCGCCGGCGGCCGCGGCGGCCGCGTGGTCGCGCAGGGAACGGTGGCTGACGTGATGGCGAGCGCCGAGTCGATCACCGGCCAATACCTGAAGACCCCGCTCGCGCACGTGGCCACGCCGCACCGCGAGGTGACGAAGGACACAGCGCGCCTCGTGCTCCGCGGCGCGCGGATGCACAACCTGCGCAACGCGACGGCCGAGTTTCCCATCGGTCGCCTGAGCGTCGTCACCGGCGTGTCCGGCAGCGGCAAGTCGACGCTGGCGAGGGATGTGCTGCTGGCCAATCTGCGGTTGGCAGTCCGGAGTCGGGAGTCGGGAGTCGGGAGAAAACCCGTCAACGCCCGACGCCCGACGCCCGACGCCCGACGTCCTGCTCCCGACTCCCGACTCCCAACTCCCGACTGGATTGCCTGCAACGCGATCGACGGTCACGAACAGATCGACCGCGTGCTCGAAGTCGACCAGACACCGATCGGCAAGACGCCGCGCTCCTGCCCCGCTACCTACGTGGGTTTCTGGGACACGATCCGCAAACTCTTCGCCGATACACAGGAAGCACGCATGCGCGGCTATGGCAGCGCACGTTTTTCCTTCAACACCGGCGAAGGCCGCTGCCCCGCCTGCGAAGGCCAGGGCCTGCGCACGATCGAGATGAACTTCCTGCCCGATGTGAAGGTGCTGTGCGACGTGTGCGGCGGGCGGCGCTTCAATCGCGAAACGCTCGGCATCCAGATGCGCGGAAAGACTGCGGGCGACATCCTCGCGATGGAGATCGACGAAGCAGTCGAGTTCTTCAGCGCGCATCCGTCGATCGCGCGCCCGCTCGCGCTGATGAAGGATGTCGGCCTTGGCTACCTCACGCTCGGCCAGCCTTCTCCAACTTTGTCCGGCGGCGAAGCACAGCGGATCAAGCTCGTCACCGAGCTGGCCAAGGTGCGGATGGACGAAGGACTGATCCGCACCGGCCGCGCCTACAAACCCCTGCATACGCTCTACGTGCTCGACGAGCCGACCGTGGGCCTGTCGATGCACGACGTGGAGAAACTCGTCCGCGTGCTGCACCGGCTGGTCGACGCCGGCAACACGGTGGTCGTGATCGAACACAACCTCGACGTGATCGCCGAGGCCGACTGGGTGATCGACCTCGGCCCCGAGGGCGGCGATGCCGGCGGCCAGGTGGTGGCGCAGTGCTCGCCGCAGGAGCTGGCCGCGCGCGCGACGCACACGGGGAACGCGCTGCGCGAGTTTGCGAAAGGCCGTCGCTGCGCTTGAGCATCGCTGCGCCCAGCCGCACAATGCGGTGCGCGCGCAGGGAGGCGACGATGGACAACAATCAGGTCGTGGTGCGGCATTTCCGCCAGATCCTGCTCTGGCCGCTGCAGTTGATGCCGATCAATCCCGGCGCCCAGATCCAGAAGCACTGGGAGCATCTTGACCGCACTCAGACTGAACATCCATGGCGTGCGGTGGTGGATGAGATCGGCAATCCGGACGCGTTCCGGGAGCGGCACTACAGCGAGTTCATCACCTTCCTGCCGCATGTGCAGCGATTTCTGTATGGCGAGAGCGACAGCAGCGGCGGCGCTGATTCCCCGATCCGCGTCTATCGCCGCAGCGACATCGCCGCAGTGCGGGTGGTCCTCTCCAAAGCGCATCCGCAGCCGATCGAGTTTGCGGTCGCGCACACCGACCTGTACTTCTTCCTCGATATCGATGTCGTGATCCTCGCCTTCGAGATGCACGCCAACGAGTTGCCGCTCAATGTCGCGCAGGAGACGCTGTACCGCTTTGGCCGCGCGTATCCGCCGTTCTGGGATGACGACGGCAGTGGCGGCCATTGCCCCCAGCGCGTCGAATGGCTCGGCACCGATGGCCGCGTACTTGCCGCCTCCGACTACGAGGACCAGCAACGGTTTCTGTACTCGGTCGCGCGGCATCGGGCGCCGGAGATCTCCGCGCACTGGGAGTTCCTGCTCGCGCCGCTGGTGCAGAACCAGTTGCCGCGTGCCGGGCCAATGCGGTTTCGGCAACTCGAGTACTACCGCATGCCGCTGATGGCGTACCTGGCGGTCGATGACCCGCTGCGCCTCACGCGCCCGCAGTTCGTGCGGCTCGCGCTGGCCACGGGTGAAGGCCAGGCGGACGAACTGCCGTTCTCCGAGCAGCATCTGGCCGATTTCGAGCAGCGCTACTGCTATGACCGCGGCTGGCGCGGTGCGTCGAGCGGCAACAGTGCGCTGCGCCTGATGACGTGCGGCCACGCGACGGTCATCGTCGGCTGCAGCAGGGACAGCTTCTTCACCGGGCTCGACCGCGGCGCGCTGGCGCAGTTTCGCCACCAGCATTTCCTGGTGGTGCTGATCGCCCACCTGCACAAGGCGGCGCTGCTGATGCTGTCGGACCGGCTGGTGGGCGCGTTGAACCGGCTGGACATCGGGTCATTCGATTCGGTCAGGCGATTCAAGCGCACGATCCGCGCGACCAAGGAGATCTTCCTGCGCTTTTCGCATCGCTACTGGTTCCATGAGGTGTCAGACCAGGTGCAAGCGCGCGATCTGTTTCACATGTGCTCGGGACATCTCGGCGTGGAGCAGCTCTACACCGAGGTGCGCGAGGAAATCCAGGACATGAGCGATTACCTCGACAGCGATTCGCTGCGCCGCCAGGCCAACACTGTGGTGCGCCTGACCGTGGTCACGGCGTTCGGGCTCATCGGCACGGTCGTGACCGGCTTTCTCGGCATGAACCTGTTCGCCGCCGCTGAAAACGACGTGCTCACGAAGGTGATCTACTTCCTGCTGGTGCTGGTGCCGGTCACGTGGCTCACCTTCTACACCATCGTCAAGTCGAAGCGGCTGGCGGATTTCCTGGAAGCGCTGTCGGACGAGCGCCTGAGCAGCCGCGCCAAGCTCGCATCGCTGGTGGCGGTGTGGAAAGACCGGAACACCGCGCGTAATTCACGCTGAGCGCTTCGCTCGCGCTACAGCGGCGTGCCGTCGGATGCCTTCTTCGGCAGGTCGTCGCGCACCGTGAACCAGTTGACGTGCGTCTCATAGAAGGCGTGTGCGCGCGGCAGGTCGGACAGCGGCGTTGAAAAGTTCGCGCGTGCGATGTGCACCTCGCCCGGCCAGCGCGCGGAGCGGAAGAACAGGCTCGATCCGCAGCGGCTGCAGAAGCCGCGCTGCGCATCGGTCGATGATGCGAACCACGCGAGTGCATGCTGTGCATCGTCGAGGTGCCACTGCGTTTCAGCGGCACCGACCCAGGTGACGAAGGCGGCACCGTGCGCGCGCTGGCACTGCGTGCAATGGCAATGCGCCACCCACTTCGGCGGCAGAGCAACGCTGAAGCGCACCGCGCCGCACAGGCAGCTGCCGGCGGCAGATTCGCTGCCGGGGGACGTCATGAATCGATCCTCACGGTTTGCGTGCGAGCGAGTCGCTCGGCCAATCGGCGGCTCCGCGACGCTCACTCCTCGTGCAATCGCCCGCTGCCATCACATCCACTCCGGAATCGACGGCACCCGCAGTTGCTCGGCCTCGGGCAGATCGAAGCCAAAGTGCTCGATCAGCAGCGCCCGCAGCGCGGTGCGGTCGGGCAACTGGCTCGTGCGCGGCGTGCTGGCGTTCCAGCGCGTGACCTCGCGATTCATTACGGTGATGCGGCCTTCGGGGGTCAACGCGCGCATCATGATGCGGCTGACGAACAGCGAGTCCGGGTGGGTGGCCGTGAAGTGATTCCCCATCTCGAAGTCCACCGGGTGCTCCTGCTCCAGCGTCGAGACCCAGGCATTGACCGCGGTTTCGCCGACCTGCGCATGCAGCGTCCACAGGTCGCCCTCGCGCGTCATCCAGTGTGTCTCATGACCGGTGCGCGCCGGCGCCGCGTCGATCAGCGGCACCGGCACACGCGCTGCCAGCGAGCCGAAACCCGGGTCGACCACGAATGTTCCTTCGGCAAGCGCAACGGTCAGGAACATGTGCGTGCGCGCGGCCTCGGTGCGTGGCTTGTACATCGTCACGCGCGCGCAGTGACGGCCCGGCCGAAACCCGAACGCCTCCAGCACGGCCGCGAACAGCGTCGCATGCTCGAAACAATAGCCGCCGCGATGGGCGCGGACGAGTTTCTGCTGCACGCCGTCGAGGTCGACGCGAATGCGCCGGCCGAGCAGCACGTCGAGGTTCTCGAACGGAATGCGCGTCATGTGCGCATCCAGCAGCGTCGCCAGCGTTGCAAACGTCGGTCGCACGTCGCCGCGCCAGCCGATGCGTTCGAGATAGGCGTCGAGATCGAGCAATGACTTCATGCGCGCCATCTTATTCTTGCTCGTCCTCCTCGCGCCGGCCGCGCAGCGACGCGCCGACCCGGCACGCGCACGGCCTTGTTCGGACGGGACGGGCTCGCGGGCACAACGGCCTGACGCGCTTTTGCTGTCGGGCGCCCGCCAAGCGCCCCCTAATCCCGCGAATTGATCTGTCTCAGCGGAAATCGGCGGCGGAGTCCTAAGCTCAGGCCATCGTGTCATCACCCCGCGCGTTCGATCGACCGCGCCGTATGCCTATGTCCTCCTCCGCCGCAATCGCCTACTTCTCGATGGAAATCGGCCTCGCCGACGCAATCCCGACCTACAGCGGCGGCCTGGGCGTGCTGGCCGGCGACACGATCCGCTCGGCCGCCGACGGGGAAGTGCCGATGGTCGCGGTCACGCTCGTGCACCGCAAGGGTTACTTTCGCCAGCGCCTCGACGCGTCCGGTGCGCAGACGGAGGAGTCGGTGCAATGGTCGCCGGCCGACCTGCTGACCGAGTTGCCCGCGCGCGCCACATTGAATCTCGAAGGACGCGATGTTGCGATTCGCGCCTGGCGCTACGAGGTCAAGGGCGTGACCGGATTCACGGTGCCGGTGTTCCTGCTGGATACCGACCTGCCGGAAAACGCCGAGCCCGATCGCCACATCACCGACAGTCTGTACGGCGGCGATGATCGCTATCGGCTGCGCCAGGAGTCGGTGCTTGGAATCGGCGGCGTGCGCATGCTGCGCGCGCTCGGCTACACCGACATCCGCCGCTTCCACATGAACGAAGGACACGCTGCGCTGCTCGTGCTCGAGCTCGGTTACGAAGAAATGCTGCGGCGCGGACAGAATACGGTGACGCGCGAGATCGCGGTCGCGGTGAAGCCGATGTGCGTGTTCACGACCCACACGCCGGTGCCGGCCGGCCACGACCAGTTCCCGCTCGGGATGGTGCGCGAGGTCATCACGGGGTACGCGGGCGTGTTCACCGAGCGAGCGCAGGAGTTCTGCCTCGACAACATCCTGAACATGACGTACCTGGCGCTCGACAACAGCCACTACGTCAACGGCGTGGCGAAGAAGCACGGCGAAATATCGCGCGCGATGTTCGCGCAGTACAAGATCGACTCGATCACCAACGGCGTGCACGCCGGGCACTGGATTGCGGCCCCGATTGCGGCGCTGTTCGATCGCCACATCACCGCCTGGCGCGAGGACAACGCGAGCCTGCGTTACGCGCTCGGCATTCCGCGCGGCGAACTTTGGACCGCGCATCAGACGGCCAAGGAAGATCTGATTCACTACGTCAACGAGCACACGGGCGGGAGCCTGTTCTCGAACGTGTTCACGATCGGCTTCGCGCGCCGCGCCACCCCGTACAAGCGCGCCGACCTGCTGTTCCATGATGTGCAGCGCCTGCTGGCGGTGAACAGCCACGCCGGCCCGATCCAGGTCATCTACAGCGGAAAGGCGCATCCGCACGACGGCGGCGGCAAGGATCTGATCCGCCGCATCTTCGAGCAGATCGCCGCGCTCAAGGGCCGGATCAACATGGTCTACCTGGAGGAGTACGACATGGCGCTGGCGAAGAAACTTGTCGCCGGCGTCGACCTGTGGCTGAACACGCCGCAGCCGCCGATGGAGGCGTCCGGCACCAGCGGGATGAAGGCCGCCATGAATGGCGTGCCGCAGTTATCGATGCTCGATGGCTGGTGGATCGAAGGCTGCATCGAGGGTGTCACCGGCTGGGCCATCGCCGGCGGTCCGAACGGCGCGGGCGACGAACGCGCCGCCGACGCCGAAACGCTCTACAACACGCTCGAAACCGTGGTGCTGCCGCTTTTCTACCGCGAGCACGACCGTTATGTTGACGTGATGAAGAACGCGATTGCGCTCAACGGATCGTTCTTCAACACCGAGCGCATGGTCGATCAGTACGTGCGTAAGGCGTATTTCAGGTAGCGCCGCGATCGCCGCGGCCACGTAGCAGCTTGAGGCTCAAACATGGACACCCCTGTCAAATCGATTGTTCAACCCAAACCATTGAATGCCGATGAACTGCGCAAGCTGAATGCGTGGTGGCGCGCGGCGAACTATCTTTCTGTCGGCCAGATCTACCTGCTCGACAACCCGCTGCTGAAGGACAAACTCGCGCTCGAGCACGTGAAGCCGCGCCTGCTTGGTCACTGGGGTACCTCGCCCGGGCTGAACTTCATCTATGTGCACCTGAACCGCGTAATCAGACGCGATGACCTCAGCATGATCTACATCTGCGGCCCCGGCCACGGCGGGCCGGCGATGGTCGCCAACGCGTATCTGGAAGGCACCTACACCGAGTTCTATCCGGACAAGACGCAGGACGCGGAGGGATTGAAGAAACTCTTCAAGCAGTTCTCGTTCCCCGGCGGCATCCCGAGCCACGTCGCGCCCGAAACACCGGGCTCGATCCACGAAGGCGGTGAGCTCGGTTACGCACTCTCGCACGCGTACGGCGCCGCGTTCGACAACCCGGACCTGATCGTCGCCTGCGTGGTAGGCGACGGCGAGGCCGAGACCGGGCCGCTGGCGACCGCGTGGCACTCGAACAAGTTCCTCAATCCGGCGAGCGACGGCGCGGTGCTGCCGATCCTGCATCTGAACGGCTACAAGATCGCCAACCCAACCGTGCTCGCGCGAATTCCGCACGAGGAACTCGAGGCGCTGTTCGTCGGCTATGGCTACACGCCGTACTTCGTCGAAGGCGACGATCCCGAGACGATGCATCAGAAGATGGCGGCGACACTCGATACCGCGCTGGGCGAGATCCGTTCGATCCAGCGCAACGCGCGCGCGAGCGGCAAGGCCGTGCGGCCGCGCTGGCCGATGATTGTGCTGCGCACTCCGAAAGGCTGGACCGGACCGAAGGAAGTCGACGGCAAGCCCACCGAAGGTTCGTGGCGCTCGCACCAGGTGCCGCTTTCGGAAATGGCCACCAAGCCCGATCACGTGCGCCTTCTTGAACAGTGGATGAAGAGCTATCGGCCCGAAGAACTGTTCGATGCCAACGGCGCGCTGCTGCCCGAGCTGCGCGAACTCGCGCCCAAAGGTGAGCGGCGCATCAGCGCGAATTCCCACGCTAACGGCGGCGTGCTGCTGAAGGATCTGCGACTGCCGGACTTCCGCGACTACGCTGTGAAGATCGACCGGCCTGGCGGTGTACAGGCCGAAGCAACACGCGTGATGGGCAATTTCCTGCGCGACGTGATGAAGATGAACGCGGACCACCGCAACTTCCGCGTCGTCAGCCCGGATGAGTGCGCATCGAATCGCTGGGGGGCGCTGTTCGAGGTGACCGATCGCGCGTGGATGGCCGAGCGGCTTCCGACCGACGATCACCTGGCGCCCGATGGCCGTGTGATGGAGATCCTGTCCGAGCACACCTGCCAGGGCTGGCTCGAAGGCTATCTGCTGACCGGACGGCACGGTTTCTTCTCGTGCTACGAGGCGTTCATCCACCTGATCGACTCGATGTTCAACCAGCACGCCAAGTGGCTGAAAGTCACGAGCAAGGAGATTGCGTGGCGGCGGCCGATCGCCTCATTGAACTATCTGCTGACTTCGCACGTCTGGCGCCAGGACCACAACGGCTTCTCGCACCAGGACCCGGGCTTCATCGACCACGTGGTCAACAAGAAGGCCGACGTGATCCGCGTGTATCTGCCGCCCGATGCGAACACGCTGCTTGCGGTGACGGACGAATGCCTGCGCAGCCGCAACCTGGTCAACGTGATCGTCGCCGGCAAGCAGCCGCAGCAGGTCTGGCTGACGATGGACCAGGCAATCAAGCACTGTTCAACCGGCATCGGCATCTGGGAATGGGCGAGCAACGACTATGGCGCCGAGCCCGACGTGGTGATGGCTTGCGCGGGTGACATTCCGACGCTGGAGACGCTGGCTGCGGTCGATCTGCTGCGGCAGTGGATTCCGGATCTTAAGGTCCGCGTCGTCAACATCGTCGACCTGATGACGTTGCAGCCGCGCGAGGAGCATCCGCATGGGCTGTCGAACAAGGACTTCGATGCGCTGTTCACCAGGGACCGGCCGATCATGTTCGCCTACCACGGCTACCCGTGGCTGATCCACCGGCTCACGTATCGCCGCACCAATCACCCCAACCTGCATGTGCGCGGATACAAGGAGGAAGGAACGACCAGCACGCCGTTCGACATGGTGGTGAGGAACGATCTCGACCGTTTCCATCTGGTCGGCGACGTGGTCGAGCGCGTCGAGCGGCTGGCCCCGATCCGCGCGTACATCAAGCAGCGCGTGCGCGACAAGTTGGTCGAGCATCGCGAGTTCATCGTCAAGCGCGGCACCGACATGCCGGAAGTGGCGGACTGGAACTGGCCGTCTTGAACTGATGGCGAGCGCCGTTTCCCTCACCCCCACCCCTCTCCCCGTGGGAGAGGGGCTTCTCTTCCTTCTCCCGGAGGGGCTCTTCTTCTCTCTCCCCGTGGGAGAGGGAAAGAGGGTGAGGGATTAGTCACGTGGCCACGCTCCTCGTCATCAACGCCGGCTCGTCGAGCCTGAAGTTCTCCGGCTACGAGAGCGACGAAGGTGAGCCGCGTCTGCAGTTTCGCGGACTGCTGGAAGGTATTGGCGATGCGCCGCACTTCGTCGCGCGCGATCCCGCCGGCGCGGTGCTGACGGAACGCCGCTGGCCGACTTCGACACGCCTGTCGCACGACGCCGCGTTCGATGTGCTGCGTGAATGGCTCGATGCGCACGTGGGCGTCGGCGCGCTTGCGGCGGTCGGACACCGCGTCGTGCACGGCGGCAGCCGCTTTGCCGCGCCGGTGCGTGTCGATCAGGACGTGTTACGCGAACTCGAAGAACTCGTGTCACTGGCTCCGCTGCATCAGCCGCACAATCTGGCGATCATCCGCGCCGTCGCAGCGCGCGAGCCCGATCTGCCGCAGGTCGCTTGTTTCGATACCGCGTTTCACCGCACGATGCCCGAGGTCGCGCAACGCTTCGCGCTGCCGCGCGCGTTACACGATGCTGGCATTCGGCGCTACGGTTTCCATGGCCTGTCATACGAGTACATCGCGCGCCGGCTGCGCGACCTTGATCCGGCCGCCGCCGCCGGCCGCGTGGTCGTCGCGCACCTGGGCGCGGGCGCGAGCCTCGCCGCGCTGCGCGCCGGCAAAAGCGTGGACACGACCATGAGCTTCACCGCACTCGATGGCGTGCCGATGGGCACGCGCAGCGGCGCGCTCGACCCCGGCGTATTGCTGTATCTGCTGCAGCAGCGGCGCATGTCGCCGGAGCGCCTGACGCAGTTGCTGTATCACGAGTCGGGCCTGCTCGGCGTCTCGGGCATCAGCAGCGACATGCGTGAACTGGAGGTGAGCACCGATGCGCGCGCACGCGAAGCCATCGAACTCTTCGTCTACCGCATCGCGCGCGAAGTCGGTGCGCTCGCTGCCATCCTGGGTGGACTCGATGCGCTGGTCTTCACTGCCGGCATCGGTGAAAACTCGCCGGGAATCCGGCGTCGCGTATGCAACGAGATGTGCTGGCTCGGCGTGACGATCGACGCCGACCACAATGCGGCGCACCGCGCTGTCATCTCAGCGCCGGCAAGCGCGATCAAGGTGATGGTGATCCCGACCGACGAGGAGCGGATGATCGCGTTGCACACCCGCGCCGTGCTGGGCTGAATCGCGTGAGGATCCGGGCGACCGGAAACAGGTGCACGTCGTGCGCTCCTGCAAAGCCCGGCAATGCAACCGGCCCGGAATCACGCCGGCAGGAGACCGGCCTTCGCGTTCGACCCCGTGCAATACCCTCAGAACCACACGGTCATCGCCAATCCCGCCCCTGCGAGCAGCACCCACGCCGCTGCCAGCTCAACTTCGACCTGCAGCCCGGCGCGCAGCGAAAACCACGTCATCGACAGCAGCGCGAGTCCCATCGTGGTCGCCTTGATCAGCACGAAGCCGGTGGTCGCGTAGCCCCACGCGCCGTCGCGCCACAACCACCACGCACTGAGCAGCGCCAGCGGCACCACGACGCCCAGGTCCAGCACGAATACATACACCGCCGGTGTGTTCGCGGGCACGATCACCGGCGGCAGCGGCCGCGCTTGAGGAACGGGATGATCTGGCTGGCCCACAACAGGCGCAGCAAGAAGAAACCACGCCGCGAATAGTCAAGCAAAGTTGCTGAAGAGCGAGTGGCGCCGGAGCCCTTGTTCGAACCTCATGGCCTCGCGTTCGCAATCACATGTCCGGCCATTGCGCGCCGGACTTCCTCGTCGCGCCCGACCAGGAGGTGGCCGCCCTGCTCGAAGCCGATGAACTTCGCACCGGCGATCTGCGATGCGGTGTATTCGGCGCTGGCATAGGTGCCGTAGCCGTCGTCGCGGGCGCTGATCACGAGCGTCGGCGCGCGGATCGCCGCGAGATCGTAGGGCTGCAGATGAGTCGCCACTTGCGTCTCGTTGCGCAGGCCGTCGGCACGCGCCGACACCGGCAGGATGCTGTCGAGCATCGCGTTCACCCTCGCCTGCTCAGTCGGGCTCGCGGCCGCGACCAGTTCGGGGGGTGTTGCCAGCACGCGCCGGATCACCTGGTCGCGCGCGACATGCAGCGCGGACCAGAAGACGAAGTCCGAGCCGATCAGCGACAGCAGGATCTTCTCGGCCAGCGGTGAGGGCGAGGGCGCGGAGTCGGCCACGCCGGCTGGTTTGTGGGCCAGGGGCACGACCAGGATCAGTGCGCTGACCCGCTGCGGATGGCGAATCGCCATCTGCATCGCCGACAGTGCACCGGCCGAGACACCGACAACCGCCGCACGCTGCACACCCAGTGCGTCGAGCAGGCACGCGTGTGCATCGGCCTGCGCTTGCGGCGATGCGTCGGCAGGCAGCGGCGTGCCCAGGTAGCCGAAGCGCGACGGCGCGATCACCCGGACCCCTTGTTGCGAGAGAAAGCCCGCGAATTCCATGCCCTGGTCGTGACCACCGCCGGAACCGTGAACCATCAGCAGCGGCACACCCTGGCCGGCCTGCTCGTACTCGATCGGGCCGCAGCGCGTTTGCACGACGACGCCGCCACGCGCAGCGCGAGAATGGGCCGCCGCGACGTCGGAGTCGAAGCGCCACCAGACCCACAGGCCGGCAGCCGCAACGAGCAAGGCGATCACGCCCAGGATGACTTGCAAACGTTGCGCCCGCATGGTCCGCCCCACGTGCGAGCCGATCAGCCGCGCTTCATGAACTCGTCGATCTTCTTCTGCTCCCACTCGGGACCGAATACACGATCGAGCCCGAACACCCCCAGGGCGTGCAGGGCGACGGCGATACCCCAGCCGAACAGTGGCCAGTAGAACCACCAGCTACCGCCCGAGAAGAAGTTGATAAAGAACAACAACGTCATGACAACAACGTAGACCGCCAGGTGCCCATAGAAGCCCTTGAGCTTGGCCACTCGTTGCTGTGCCTGGATGAGTCTCTGTTCCTGATCCATGTCGTACCCCATTTCAAGTCGGCGTTCTCCGCGTCGGACGCCTCAACTTCACTCACTCAGACCAGCACCGCCTGCACGGGCCGGCGCAGCGACGGCGGCAGCTTCGGGCCGCGTCCGAATCGAACCACCAGGTCGGGTCGGTGCGCGCCAAGTCCCAGGTGGCTGGCGAACTGCGGTCGCAGCGACGCCACCTCGACCGGCTGATTGACGAACGCGTTGCGTATTCCGAGCGCGGCGGCCTGCAGCGCGAAACGCTCGTAAGCGCGGCCGACCTCGACCCAATGCGCCTTGTCCGCTGCCTGGCCCACAAACACGGCGACACCGGCCGAACTGCGCAGGTGCCTGGCGTACTTGTCGTTCTCTGACTTCGGCGTGAAGACGAACCCGAACATCAGCCTGCCCAACCAATCCGGCACGATCGGGTTGCCCGACGACGCGCCGAACAGGCCATCACGCAGGCGCACTGCCTCAGCGCCGCTGAATCGGATCCACGCCTTCAACTCCTCGACAAAGGCCGGGTCGTTCATCTGTGCGGTGTTGCCCTGGACGACATACTCGAGCACCCCGTCGATCGCCGATTTCTCCGTCAGCAGCAGCACGCGAACCGGGCCGGAACCCGCAGCGCGTTCGAGCAGCGTCAGGTCATCCTTCGACAACGGTTGAGCGTCGTACTCGCCGCGCGTGCACTGCCGTTCGGGGATGGCCTTGAACAGCGACGAGGCATCGGCCCGGGTCGGCTGCAGCTCGATCCTGACCGAATCGCGCGCCGCGTCGAAACTGGCTTCACCCTTCAGCCCGTGCGCCAGCGCAGACTGGATCAGGTTCTCTGCCGCACATCCCAGCGAAACGAAAAGATGATGATCGTCCGGATCAACCGCAGGACAACGCCGCGACAGGTCAGGCAGGATCGTGATCGCCTTGTCTTCGACGGCAAACTTCCAGCACTGCGTGTTGTGGCTGGACGGCGCGAGCGTCGCATAGCGAACGAGTTCCATGCCAAGCGCCGCGCCCTCGAATCCACTCAACGCGCCAAGTCGCCACGTGCGACCCGAGACGATTTCATAGCTCTCCGCATCCGGGCCGGATGAACAGCCGGACATCATCGACACGCCACCAAGGATTGCCGGTGAAGTGCTTGCGCGGACGAGCGCCGCCGCGGCGGCCCCCAATACCCCGCGTCGAGTGGCCACCGTGTTCGATTTCGCACAGCCCGTGCTCGCCGCCATCGGCGCTCCTTGTTTCAGACGCCCCGGATCAGCGGCAACACGGTACGCACGAAGGCGATGCCGAGCGCCACTGCCGTCACCAGATAGAAGGCCGGATACAGACAGCGCAACCGCATCAGCGAGGCGCGCCCTGCTGGCACCGCCAGCAGCGCGACGTAGCGCCGCGTATCACCGTCCCCGATCATCAGGTCGATGCGATCCAGGCATTCATCGAGTTCGCGCTTCAACTCGATGCTCATCATCAGCTGGATCACGGAGACGACGACCAGGAAACCGAGCAGCGTGATCTGACCGATCGGGTCGTCGCGCACAAACTGCAGCGTCGCCAGGCAGGCGGCGACGACGATTGCAAACACGTTCGCGCCGAGCACGCGCCCGTTGCGCAGATGGCGAGCGTTCTCCCAGTTCTGCGCATAGATTTCTTTCAGCAGCGTGTCGTTCGACGCACTGCGTGCGACGTAGGGTTCACGCGGGGAGATGTTCGTAACTGATTTCACGCCGCCCTCCTTGCGCGCGTTTCCTTATCGGTCCGCACACCCGCCTCGAGCGTCACGTCCGCGGCTTTCAAACGCTCCACCAGAACATCCCCGAGCCCCGTCGCCGGCGTCAGTACGCCGCCGCGCGCGGGCCCACCGGGCAATCCATCCGCATCGAGCGCGAGGCACAGGCCGGCTTCGCAGACGAACTTCAGCGTCGCGCGATTCCCCGGGTCGCCCTGGTGCCGGATCACACCGCGCACCACTCGTCCATCCGCTGCGAATCCAAGCAATTCCATCGTGAACCAGCCACTCGCCATCGTCCTTTCCGACGGGCCCGCACCGGGTTTGGGCAACACTTTCTTCAGCAGACCGCGTGTGGACGCACGCGCCATCGCGCCTTCGAAGCCGCTCAGGAATCCGTTGACGAGCGATGCCTTGATGTGCGCGGCCGGCGCATCGAATTTCGTGTACTCCTGGTATTCGAAGTCGGGCCCATACGGCTCCTTCCACTGATCGAACAGCGCGGCGCTGCGGCGGACCACGCGCGTGTTGATCGGGCCCATGATGAACGGTCCGACCCAGGTGCCGATATCGCCGTCGTAGCGGACACCGACCGGATCACGATTGCGCGCAATCTCATCGCGCGTATGGCCATCCGCCGGATTCAGCAGGAACGGATCGCGACCGACCTCGACTGCGCCCGACTCGTGTCGATGGATGTTCGACGCCAGCGTGCCGCCATTGAACCCACCGTACATCTGGAAGTACGCCTTGACGTGCCGGCATGGCACGCCGAGTGTTCGCCGCATCTCGCGCGCGATGAGATAGCTGCCGATATCGGAAGGCACGGAATCGAAGCCGCAGCACGGAATGATCCGGGTGCCGTCCGCAGCGGCGCGCCCGTGATGGCGGTCGACCAGCGACCTGACCCAAACCGTTTCGCCGGTGATGTCGACGTAGTGCGTCTTCATGCGCACGCCGGCATCGACGATCGCATCACCATAGAGCGCGAACGGGCCGGCGGTGTTGATCAGCACCCGCGTCTGCGCGGTCATCGCATCGACCGCGTCCGTGTCGCTACTGTCGGCGACCAGCACGCCGACGGCTGCACCGCCGCCGAGCTGGCGTTGCAGCGCCTCCAGTTTGGCGCGATCGCGCCCGGCGATGGCCCAGGTGAAGGCATTGCGTTGTGGGTGGGCTGCCAGATACTGCGCGGCGCGGCTGCCGACAAATCCAGTCGCACCGTACAGAACGATGTCGTAGTTGCGCCTCTTCATCGACCCATCCTGTCTGCCCGCACCCGGGGAGAGCCCAGGCGCAGGCTCGATTGATTCAAACTGGACTTCACGCGATGCGTACCGCCGTCGCTCTGCAAATCATCGTCTCCCGGGAATCCCGAGCAGTGATGAGCGTCAACGACGCGACGACGCGGCGATCCCATCGCAGATCGCGTATTGCACATGACACAAACCGCACCGCGATGGTGCCTGTCCGCGACGCAGTTACGCGATGGTCGCGACGATCGGTTACATGACTGACCCCTCGCAACGGCCGCGCAATCGTTCCGCGCGAATATGCGGCCGGTAATGAACCATGAGGCAGTCCGAGACTTCGCGAATTCCGGCGATGACGAGCGTCCTTGACGCGCTTCAACGCGATCAGTCCAGCCACCCCGACTCGTCGATCGTCGCGGGCACTGATCAATGGAGATCACGATGATGGAACAAATCATCGGCGCCGCGCTGGCGGCGTTGCTCGCGCTGGGCGTCTCGGCCCAGGATCGCGATGCGAAGTGAGTCGTGGAGCGCGATCTCGGCAATGATCATTACGCGGCAGGCTGCCCGGTGCGCGTCGACAAGGCGGTCAAGGGCGATGTGTTCCTCGCCGGGCGCAGCATCGATGTCGACGCGGCGGTCGACAGCGATGCTCGGCATGCTTGCGATCTCGCTGCTGGGACGCCTGCCATACGTGGGCGGCTTGGTCTTGTTGATCGCGCTGCTGACCGGCCTTGGTGCACTGCTATTGCAGGTCCGGCGCGGCATAGCCGTGCCCGTGTGATCCGAGGCGTATCAAGGGGTAGCATCTCCGCGACTCTCGTCACGGAGTGCTGCCCATGCGTATCTGGCTGTTTGTCCTGGCGTTCGCGATATCAGCAACGCACGCGGCCGAATTGCCGATCTTCGATGCGCACATGCATTACTCGCATGACGCATGGGACAACGTGCCGCCAAAGGTCGCGCTTGATCTTCTGCGGCAGGCGAGCGTGAAGCGCGCGCTGGTGTCGAGTTCCAACGACGACGGGCAGCAGCGTCTGCTGCAGATGGCGCCTGAGGTGATCCTGCCGTCGCTGCGGCCGTATCGCATGCGCGGCGATGTGGGAAGCTGGGCGCGCGACGCCACGGTCGTGCCATACCTCGAAGAGCGGCTGGCGAAGTACCGGTACGTCGCGATGGGCGAGTTCCATATCTATGGCGCCGACGTCGATCTTCCGGTGCCGCGGCGGATGATCGAACTCGCGCGACAGTACAACCTCGTGCTGCATTCTCATTCGGATGCCGATGCGATCGAGCGTCAGTTTGCGCAGTGGCCGGGCGCGCGAATCCTGTGGGCGCATTCGGGTTTCGAAACGCCGGCACGGTTGCGGGCGATGCTCAACAGACACCCGACGCTGTGGTGTGACCTGGCGTTTCGCACCGATCACGCGCCGGGTGGCCAGCTTGATGCCGACTGGCGTGGGCTGTTCCTCGAGTTTGCCGATCGATTCCTGGTCGGCACCGACACTTTCACGCCGGAGCGCTGGCCGTACGTGGTCGAGCACGCGCGCTGGTCGCGCCAATGGCTCGCGCAGTTGCCGACCGACGTCGCCGAGCGGATTGCGTGGAAAAATGGCGAATCGTTGTTTGCAGCGGCGATCAAGCGATGAAGCGAACTTCACTGGGAGCAATGCTGATCGGCTGCGCCGCAACCGCACTCGCGTGCGAGCCACCTCTGCATGGCGCAAATGTGCAGAAGATCGAGGGCGCACGCTATGTGCTGGCGTGGCGGCCGATCCCGGCGCCAATCCGCCCCGGCGAGTTTGTGACTCTGGAGATCGGTGTCTGCGCCCGCGAAGGCCAGCCACGCCCTGCCACACTGCGCGTTGATGCGACGATGCCCGAGCACAAGCACGGCATGAACTATCGACCGAGCGTGACGCCCAAGGGCACAGATCGCTTCGCCGCCGACGGTGTAATGCTGCACATGGCTGGACGCTGGGAGATCGCGTTCGATATCAACATCGGGGCTGCACAGGAATCGCTGCGTACCTCGATCGAGGTTCAGTAGCGCGGGATCGAAGCAGTGTGAGAAGCGCCCGCTTGAAGGCCGTACTGCTGGGAATCGCGCTGGCTCTCACCATGACGCCGACGCTCGCGCAGAGCATTACGTTCAGCATCGATGAACGCGCGCGGATCCTGGCGCACGGCCCATGGCCACCATCGATCACGCGCGATCCAGGCAATCGGGTTTCGGGCGATTGGGACGCAATCGATCTCGGCCGGCGGCTGTTCTCTGATTCCGCGTTGTCCCGCAGCGGCTATATCGGCTGCGTGACCTGTCACCAACCCGACCGCGCGCTGACCGACCTGCGACCCCGCGCGCACGGCATGGCGGATGTCGACCGCAACACGCCGACGCTCGCCAATTTGCGCCTGCAGCGCTGGTACGGCTGGAGCGGCACGAGCGACAGCCTGTGGATGGCGAGCATCCGGCCGCTGCTCGATACGCGCGAACTCGATACGGACGCAGCGTTGATCGTGCGACGTTTTTCGCTCAACGACGATCTGTCATGTCGCTATCGCAAGGTGTTCGGCCGCGCGCCCGATCACGCCGACGACGAGATGCTGGTCAACGTGGGCAAGGCGCTCGCGGCGTTCGCGGAAACGCTCGTAACGGAGCGCACACCGTTCGACGGGTTTCGCGATGCACTGGAACGCAACGATCAAACAGCGATGCAGCGCTATCCGATCGCCGCGCAACGCGGGTTGAAGCTGTTCGTCGGCCGTGGCAACTGCTTTGTCTGCCACACCGGGCCGAACTTCAGCAATGGCGAGTTCCATGACATCGGCATCCCTTTCTTTGTCGCACCCGGCAAGGTTGATGCCGGGCGGCATGAGGGCATTCGCACGCTCAAGGACAGTCGCTTCAATCTGCTCGGCCGTTTCAACGATGATTCAAGTCGCAAGAACGCGACCGCGACCGTCCATGTCGCCCTCGAGCATCGCCACTGGGGCGAATTCCGCACCCCGTCACTGCGCAACGTCGCCGTGACGCCGCCGTACATGCACAACGGTTCGCTGGCCACGCTGCGTGACGTCGTGCTGCATTACTCCGAACTCGACGGTGAGCGCCTGCACGCGGACGGCGAAAGGATCCTGCGCAAGCTCTCGTTGGCCGAGAAAGAGATCGACGACCTGGTCGCGTTCCTGCAGACATTGACTGACGCCGCAGGTGAGCGCCGACTGCTGCCAGCGATCGATCCGATGCTGTGCAAGTGACAACTATTCCGGAAGGATGACGCGCGCGATCGCGTGTTCCTGGCGTTCATCCGAACACCCGTGCAAGCCGTGACTCGCTGATGGAGCGTAGCGACCGTACCGTGCATGCATGACTCGCCCTTTTGCATTCACCCTCGCTCCTGCGGCCCTGCTCGTGCTCGCCGGTTGCGCGACCGTGACCGGATCGCCCACGCAGGCGATCAGCATTCACACCGTCGACGCGAAAGGCAAACCGGTCGGCGGCATGCGCTGCCGGGTGGCAAACGATGAAGCCGACTACTTCGGCAATTCGCCGTTGCTGGACGTACAGATCCGTCGCTCCTCGTCCGACCTCGAGATCGAGTGCCGCAGCGGTGCGCAGATCGCGCGTGGCACCGCCTTCGCGCGCAGCCCCGGTCTGAGCGGTCTGGTGCTGCTGCCGGGCGGTGGCGCGGCCGCGCTGATCGATCGGCTCAGCGGCTACGCCTACGCGTACCCGCGCGCAATGCAACTGCGCGTCGGTGAGCACCTGTTGTTTGACGTCAGCGCGCCGGCGCGCGACGGCGACGAGATCACCGACTCGCCGCGCTGAGCGCGCGGCACGCGCATGCCCGTGCCTGCTAACGTGCAGGCATGGTTGAAGCCCTCACCGAAGCATTGGCCGCGCAGCTTGCGCAGGTTGCGGCAACGAATGTGGCCCGTGAATACCCGTACCACGTGGTTCACCTTCTGCGCAGCGATGCGGACGCGCGACCCCCGCGTGAACTGCATCCGGTGTTTCATGGCAGCTACGACTGGCACTCGAGCGTCCATATGCACTGGACCCTGGCGCGCTGCCTGCATCGATTCCCGGCACTGCAAGATGCACGCTCACTCGCGGCGCATTTCGATGCGCGACTGACGCCCGAGAACATTGCGCGCGAGATCGCGTACTTTGAAGCGCCGGGACGCGGATCGTTCGAGCGGCCGTACGGCTGGGGTTGGCTGCTCGCGCTGCAGGCCGAGCTCGATGTTCTGGCCGGCACGCAGCCCGCCGCTGCGCGCTGGCGTGATGCGCTGGCGCCGCTCGCCAGCCTGATCGCGCAGCGTTTCGTCGACTGGCTGCCGCGCCAGGACTATCCGGTTCGCAACGGCACGCATGCAAACAGCGCCTTCGCCCTGATCCATGCGCAGCGCTACGCCCAATACCACCAGCACCGCGCGTTGCTGGCCGCAATCGCGGACCGCGCACGCGTGTGGTTTGCCAGGGATCGCCGTTATCCGGCCGACTACGAACCGGGCGGCGATGATTTTCTTTCTGGCGGCCTGTGCGAAGCAATGCTGATGCTGAATGCAGTCAACAGCTGCGATTTTGCCGACTGGTGGCACGCGTTTGAGCCAGCGCCCGCCGCGCTTGCGCGCTGGCTGACACCGGTGGCGGTGAGCGACGCGCGCGATGCGAAGATCGTTCATCTGCACGGGTTGAACCTGTCGCGCGCCTGGTGCTGGCGCGCACTGGCGCCGCATCTGCCAAAGCAACTTGGGCCGATGATCGAAAAGACCATCGTCGCGCACGTCGAGACATCGCTGCCGGCGGCCCTTGCCGGCGACTACGTCGGCACCCACTGGCTGGCGTCATTCGCGGTACTCGCGCTCGACGCCAGCCGTTGACCGTCATCAACGCGGTCCAGCCCTGCGCTGTTGTGATACGGGGGGAGGTGTGCGATGAGTGTCAATTCATCGTCGGCGGACGCGATCGTCATCGGGTCCGGCATCGGCGGGATGGCCGCCGCAGCGGCGCTGGCAACACAAGGTCGCCGGGTGCTGGTGCTTGAGCGACATACGCAAGCCGGTGGACTGACGCAGACGTTCGAGCGCCAGGGGTATCGCTTCAATGTTGGCGTCCATTACCTCGGCGGCTTCGGACCAGGCAGCCTGAATCGCCGCCTGTTCGATCTGCTCGGCGGCGGGCGGATCGGGTTGGCGCCGATTCCCGGCACGTACGACCGCGTTCATTTCCCGGAATTCGAGATCGCCTTTTCGCCGCCGCGCGCCGCGCTGATGCAGACGCTCAAGGCAGCGTTCCCGGATGAAAGCGCGGGCATCGACAAGTACTTCGACGCGATCGATCACGGTACGCGCGCACTTGGCGCAGCCTTTGTCACGCACAGCGCGCCTGCCATCATTGCCAAGCCAATGGCGTGGCTGAAGGGGACCGAGATCGAGCGTTGGGTCGGCCGCACGACCTGGGACGTTGTTTGCGAATGCGTGAGCGACCCGCGGCTGCGGGCCGTTCTCTGCGCGCAGTGGGGGGACTATGGCAGCCGCCCGCGGGAAAGCTCATTCGCCATGCACGCGACTGTGGCGCAGCACTATTTCGATGGCGCCTGGTATCCGGTCGGTGGATCGGCCAGTTTCGCGCGTGAAATGGCTGCCACCATTGAACACGCGGGTGGTGCAATTCGTACCGGCGCTGCCGTGGCTGCAATCCGCACTCACGATCGGCGCGTTGTCGGCGTGACCCTCGCGGACGGCGAAACGCTGGATGCGCCGTGCGTGATCTCCGATGCCGGCGCGCGCAACACGCTGCGGCTGCTGCCGTCGCCCGACGTCGACTACGCCTGGGCCGGCGATGTGCTTGATCTCGAACCGTCGTTCGGGCACGTGGGCCTGTATCTCGGCATCGAGGGCGATATCGCGGCGCTCGGCGCGGACACCGCCAACACGTGGATCTACGAGACTTGGGACATCAATCTGCTGTGGGGCGATCCATTCACGCAACCACGGGCGCCGGCGCTCTTCGTATCGTTCCCGTCGCTGCGCGATCCGGCGCACGATCCGGGGCCGAAGAAGCGGCACACGGCGGAAATCATGGCGCTGGTCGACTGGGGCGTGTTTGCGCAATGGGATCGTTCGCTTGAACCCGGCAGCATGAAGAAAGGCGCGCCGGCCGCCGAACGTGGTGAAAGCTACCTCGCGTTCAAGGCGCTGCTGGAACAGAACTTGATGGCGCAGTTCGCCGCGCGGT
>Ga0209682_10000095_pt1 | contig 27128 bp, 21 predicted proteins | sample DOMMetBare2Fresh_2_FD_187471 | JGI IMG/M metagenome (GOLD analysis project Ga0209682, IMG submission 187471) | Wetland sediment microbial communities from St. Louis River estuary, USA, under dissolved organic matter induced mercury methylation -... | ecosystem: Environmental > Aquatic >... | reverse complement strand
GACATTGAGGCGTCTCTGCGCACCGACCAGCGCCGTCTCGAGGAGGCGGATGATCTTCTCCGCTACGTCCACGAGATCTACCTCGCCGAGGGTGAGACCCACCTCGCTGGCCGCGCTCTGGTCAGCAAGGGCATTGGCATTGCCTACGCCGAGAGGCCGCAGGAAGCCGCCGGGCTGCTGAGACAGGGGCTCGCGAGCCTTGACTCCCGGCGGGACCCTCAGCTCCTCGCATCCACCCAGATGGCACTTCTTGATGCTCTTGAGCGCTGCGGTGAGTGCAAGGAAGCAAGTCGCCTTCTCTTGGAAAGCGGCCTGCGCCAAGCCTTCGCGGCGGACCCTCTCATCCTCCTCAAGCTCCGATGGGTGGAGGCGAAGATCTTCGCGGGCCTGGGCAAGCTCAAGCGTGCGGAGAAGGCCTTGACCGAGGTGGAGGAGGGCTTCCTGCGCGAGGGTCTCGCGTACGAGGCGGCGCTGGCGAGCCTGGAGCGGGCGGGCGTCCTTCTTCAGATGGGCCGGGCGGCCGAGGTGGAGGCGGTGGCGCAGGGAGCGCTCAAGACCTTCCAGGCCATGCAGGTGAGCCGGGAGGCCCTGCGCGCGGTGCGCTTTCTCCAGGAAGCCTGCCGCCAGAACGCGGCCTCGGCCGGGCTCGTGCGGCAGGTGGTGGACTTTCTCCAGCGGTTGCAGGTGCGGCCGTATCTGCGGTTCGAGCTGGCGTAGGGTCGGGTTGAAGAAGGGGCGGCCGCGGCTGTCCCGTCTCGGTGCCCGCGGGTACCTCTTTTGAGTGAAAGGCTGTTGTCATCCACCTCTCACTCTCTTGCAGGAGGACTCTCGCATGGCGCACCGCCGCCTCTGGCCCGTCTTGGCCGTTTTCTTCGCCGTTTCCGGCTTCGCTCCCGTCTTTGCCCAGGAAGAGGAAAAGCTCCCCTACCTTGACCCCTGGAAAGACCTCGAGTCGTATGACGACCCTGACGCCTTGAAGGAAGATCCCCTGTTCGAAGAGCCGCTCGAAAAGTACGACGGCTCGGAGGCCTTCCTCGAGGAGGCGAAAGAGGGTATTGAGGCCACTGTCGATCCGATGGACCAGTGGGCCGCCCTCAACTGCTCGTCCTTGCCGGCCGGCTTCGTGGCCCAGCCGATCCGTCTCGCGGCGGCGAACCCGCGGTACTTTTCCTACGGCGAGATTCCGCGGCTGCTGATCGGCGCCTCGGCAGACTCCGGCTGCCTCTTCAAGCTCACCGACAAGAACCAGTGCAACCTCGACAACTACCCCACCACCTTCGCCCTCAACCGGAACACGCTCGACTCGCCGGCCACGCCGCTCAACAAGGTCCGCATCTGGATAGGCATGGGCTATGGTTATGCCGATGCGCCGACCTTGAGCATGCAGGTGCCCAACGCGCCCTTCCAATGGGTGACGCCTCTGGTGGGGAGCCCGTACTGGCTCCTGGACCAACCGGGCGTGGCGACGCCGGCCTATACGGCCTTCTTCGATCGCTTGGTCGCGGTGGTCAACGCGGCGCGCCTGAACAAGCAGTTCGTCGAGGTGACTTTTTTCATCCCCTGGCAGGGCAAGGACTTCAGGATCGGCCCCTGGTCAAAGGCCGGTGGATTGGCCAAGAAGGCGGACCCGCCGAGCACGGCGAACCATGTCCTCGCCGGCTTCTCGAGCACCTTCTACCAGGTTCACAAGGACACCAGCTCGCCGGACGCCGTAAACAACGAGAAGATGCGCGCCTACCAGATCAACGTCATCAAGTGGGCGGTCAAAGCCCTCTGGTGCTTCGACAACGTCTACTTCGAGGTTGCGAACGAGCCGGAGGCCGCGGGGCAGGAAGGAGATGGTCTGGCCAGGAAGGCCGTCAACCCGGTCGCCGTGGCGAAGTGGCAGCGGGCGATGATCCTGGAGATCCGGAAGGCCGAGAACGAGCTCGGCGGCGCCCGGCTCGCCTATGGCCACCTGATCGCCGCCCAGCCGTTCAGCAAGGCCGGCTTCGACGCCCTCTTCGACCCCGCGAATGCGCCGGCCGCACCTTCCGATTTGCCGGTGGACAGGTTTCCCCTCGGGGTCCAGGTCCTCAATGGCCACTACACGACGGTGGCGAACACGGTTTCCACTTTCGGCGGCGGGAGCCATCCCCTGGACCTGGGTGCGATCGGCCTGATCCGCGATTCTGTTCGGAACAAAAAGCCGATCCCCTACGCCTGCAACGAGGACAACATCACCAACGCATCGGGTCCCAGAGGAACGAGGCACCATCTCAACGGCGCCATCGTTGAGGGAGGGGTCGATCCCATCCGGGCGGCGGCGTACGAGCTCCTCACGAGTGGCGGCACCTCCTACGACCACTTCGGCTATCTCGCGCTGGACGGGGCGGTGAACGACCCTGCCAAGCGCGTCCGTGTTCAACTCGGCCGCCTCCTCGACTTCTATGGCCGCCGGAGCTTCGACCTCCCCAGCCCCACCCCCAAGCTAACCGACTTCGCGCCGGCCAACATGAATGACTTCTTCGCCCAAGGGTCCGCCGGCCTGTATGCGGCCTGGGAATGCCGGACCCGGTCCCAGCTCTACTGGTCCGCTCTCGCAGCCACCGCCAGGACCTCGGCGAACCAGATCGCCTATCGCGCGCTCCTGCTTTACCGGCACCACAGCACGCCGCGATGCAAGACCAATACCGAGGATTACCTCAATAAATGCAATTCCGGCCCCAGTCCTTTTGGCTCCTATGACGCCCGTATCTGGACGGTCATGCCGCCACTCTCCACCGATCCTCAGATCACTTGCAGCACGGCACCCGTGCCGCCTGGGTATCGGGACACGTTTTCGCTGAAGGCTGGCAACTACGAGTTGAGCTGGATCGACCCGGAAACGACACTACCCTATGCAGGAACCCCGGCGGTCCAGACGGTCAACTGCCCGGCGGGCGGTTGCTCGATCACCTCGCCGGTCTACAAGTTCGATATTCTCTTGAGGCTGGTCAAACGATAGGCTTAGGAGGTCCAATGCCGCCACGCCACTGGTTCCCTTTCATAGTATTCGGCCTCTTCTGTGCCCGGTTGGCCGGTGCGCAGGATTTCGGCCGGCCGCTCTCGCAGGCGCAGGTGGACTGTGAGGAACGGCAGTTGATGCGGCTCGTTCACCGGGCGGTCTTGCGGACTACCGGCTTCAACTTGTTCTTGTGGCGTAGCGCTCCCACTGGAGGAGCCTACCGGGGCCTCGCCGTCGCGAGTTACCTCCGCGGGGACAGCCTCGACCGGGAGACCTGGTCCCGCGAAGAGACGCAGATGCCGTTCGACCTCCTTCTTCGCGAGGACGAGGATTTTCTCGATCCACGACGGCCCCGGTTGCCGCAGGCGACTCTGGTGCGCCGGGATGCGGCGAGCAACCTCCTCGCGGACTACGAGGTGATGGACCTTCAGATCGACCTGGCTCAGGAGGTGCCGAATCCGCTCCATCCCCGGATGCCGCTGCGGATCACGAATCGGCTGGCCCCCGGTGCCGGGCAGGCCGACCGGGCGGCGCGGAGCCTTCTCTACGACGACCTTCTCTCCGCCTGCCATGCCGAGGTCACCTCCTTCGACCTCGAGGTCTACTCCATCCTGGCGCGCACCGTGCGGCCCACGGCGTGCATGCTCCTCGGGAGTATTTGCGACGGCGGGGGCTTTCCTCACAAGATCATTCTCTTCCGCGGTTCGGAGCCCCTCACCTACCGGATGAACGTCGTCTCCTATGACGAAAACTGCTTTGACGACGCCCCTTGTGAGTACATTGCCTGGACTGAAGCCTATCTCTTCCGCATCGAGGTGGATCAGCACGGCAATCTGACAGGAGGAGACGTTCGGTTGTTGGATTGGTGTACGGCCGAGGGCCAGTTGGCGTGTAACACGAGCTTGGGCCCTGACATCGCATTGCTCGTCATGCCGCCGCTGCGGCCAGGGATCGACAAGCAGGGGCCTCCCGAGTTCCGGCGGTCTGCGGAGTTGCAGATCCACTACGAGGGTTACGAATTCAACGTCCTCTACGACACCATCAACTGGGCGGACCTGCTACGCGATACGGCGTGGAATGGAGGGGTGGTGCCGTAGAGGTGGCGTCGGGGCTTGGCCGCCGGCCTCACGGTTCGAGCGCTTCGAGTGGTAGCTTCCAGAGCTCGTAGCCTTCCCGCGGGCGGCCGGCGTTGAAGAACAGGTCGCCACCGTAGACGGCGAAATCGCGCGGGCTCGACGGCCGCGGGCCGGCCATCACGTCGGCCACGAGCCGTGTGCCTTCCTGGGTGCCGTCGGTCACCCACAGCTCGAGTCCGTGGACGCCGTCGTCGGCCGCGAAGACCGCGCGGTCGCCGATCACCCGGAAATCCTGCGGATACGAGCCGCGCGGGCCGGGTTGGATCTCCAGGAGCCGCGTTCCTTCCGGCGTGCCGTCGCTCACCCAGAGCTCGCGGCCGTGCTCGCCGTCGACCCCCAGGAAAAAGGCCTGCTCTCCGGCCGCGGTCAGCTCGGAGATGAACGCGAGCTGATACGGGTGGTTGACGGCGTAGACCTCCCGCGTGCCTTCGGCCGTCCCGTCGCTCGCCCACAGCGAGGCGCGGGATTCGCTCCAGAACGAGGCGAACACGGAGGAGCCGGTCGCCACGAAGCCAGCGACGGACTCGTGCCGGCGCACCGGGATCGACACCAGCTCGCGGGTGCCGTCCGCGGTGCCGTCCGTCGTCATGAGCTTCTTCGTGGACAAAGGGTAGGAGGAATTGTCCTGCACCAGGAAACGGACCTCTCCCCCCTGCGGAACCAGGGCCGCCCGAACCTCAACCTGAGTCCCGGGGGCGGCGGTGGGCGCCGCCGGTGCGGTGCCCTCCACGGTGCCGTCGCTGCTCCAGAGCCAAGGCTGCCAGGCCGTCGCGGACAACCAACGCGGAGCAAAGAAGAGCGTTCGGTCCCCCAGATCGACGAAGCCCTCCGGGTAGGCGAAGGTGCCGGGAGGCAAGAGGCCGTGGATCGTCTGCCCGTCCGTCCAACCGAACTGCGCGGAAAACGTGGAATACAAGGCCCCACCGGAGCCCGGCACCAGCCGTATCTCGTCGCTGTCGTTGCGTCCCGGCACCAGGTCGGCGAGCAGCTCGGTGTCCCACCGGTGGCCTCCGGAGCGCCAGAGCTCAATGCCGAATTCACCGCCATCATCGGCGAGAAAGACGAGGCCTCCCCGGCCGGCGATCAATCGGTGCGGGTTCGACGAGGCGACGGGCTGGGCGAGATCGAGGACGTGCGTTCCTTCGACCGTCCCGTCGGTGACGCCGAGCTCCCGGCCCACCTCCGGGAACGTGCCGACGAAGTACACCCGGCCGCCCGCCACCGACAGGGTCGCCGGTTCGAAACCGAGGCCCGCAAGGTACGCCGTCGAGGCCGCCGAGCCCCGCGTCCGGAAGACCCCGGGCATACTCGCGCCGCTCGGCATGGCGACGAAGAACAACTGGTCCCCGAGGCACCGGCCGCCGACCAAGGGAAAGTAGGTGTCGGCCGTGCCCGGCGAGAGATCGGCGACGAGCGCGGTCGAGGCGGGCGTCCCATCGGTGCGCCAGAGCTCGATCCCGTGCTCGCCATCGTCGGCGGCGAAGTAGACCCTCGATCCGGCGACCCCGAGGATCAACACCTTGCCGAGCCCGCGCGTGCCGAGCGCCCGCACGATCATGGTCCCGCGAGAGGTGCCGTTGGTCTTCCAGAGCTGACCATGGCCGTGGCCGTCGTACGCGGTGAAGTAGACCAGCCCCGCCGCGGCGACGAACGAAGCTGGATAGACGTCCTTCAACCGCTGCGTGCCCCGCGCGGTGCCATCGCTCACCCAAGGCGCGCAGTTCAGGGCCGCGTCCTCTCCCGCGTAGACCACCAGGCGGCCGACCCGGGCCCAGCCGCCGCAAGGCCGCACGGGCGTCGAGACCGGGCCGGTGCCCGCGGCCGTGCCATCGGTCGCCCAGAGCGTCCCCTGCCAGGCGAAGTAGTGCTTCCGCGGGTCGTCCTGGGTGCGCGGCCAGTCGTAATTCGACGGCGGATCGGTGCGGTCGAGCCGGCCCGGCAGCGGCGCGATCTCGCGCGTCCCGGAGCGCGTCCCATCCGAGCCCCAGAGGCTCCACCCCCGGCGCGCGCGATCGTAGACGATGAAGACCACCCCGTCCCGGAACGGCGCGAAAAAGCTGACCGGAAAGGCCGCTCCGAAACCGAGCATCTCGAGGTCGACGAGCGGAAACGTCCCCGCGGCCGTGCCATCCGAGCGCCAGATCCAGAACGATTCGAAGCCGAACGTGGTGTTGCCGGCGATGAAGTAGAGGAGCTCGCCCGACGGAGTCAGCACCCCGGGCCCACCAGAGCAACGACCGGGGCAGAGGTCGGCGACCAGGCGGGTGCCGCGCGGGGTGCCGTTCGTGGCCCAGAGCTCGTAGCCGAGGAAGCCGTCGTCGGCGCGGAAGTAGTCCTCGCCCCGGAAACGAACCGGCGGGCTCGCGTATGAGCTTGGCAAGTACGTGGGACCCGTCGCGACATCCCGGACCAGGACGGGTTCTTGGCCCTGGCCCGGCAGCGCCGCGCCCAACACCAGGGCGGCCATCGCAAGCCCGAAGAGCCATGCTTTTTCCATGATCTTGCCACAGCGTCGTCTGTTTTCGGCCTCGTAGTCTACCAGCTCCCGGCACGCACGATGTACGCGGACCTACCCCGCTGGCGTGGGGATGGTGCTCCCCCGCCCGGCGGTCGAGTCGCCCCTATCCCTTTTCCCTGCGCAGCTCGTCGAGCAGGCGGAAGAGCGATTCCCGGACCCTCTCGTCGAATTCGTCCGGCGTTCTCACCTCCTCCGGCGCGGGAAGGCCCAGGGCCTCTCGATACCGCTCCACCAGGGGATCGGCGGGGCCCGCGCCGGGGTAGGCCAGGCGGAAGAACTGGGAGGGAGACACTCCGAGCGCCGAGCAGACCATCAGGACGTAGCTGAGCTGCGGCCGGATGACGCCGCTCAGGATCTTGCTCAGGACGGAGCTGCCCATGCCGAGCTCCGCCTCGATGGAGCGCAGGGACTTGCCCGAGAGCCGGACGAGACCCGCGAGAAGGTCGACGAGGCGCTTCGCCTCCTGCTCGGCATCGGTATCGTGCGTCTTCATGCACTGGAGTATAGCGTAGAGTGACGCGGTGCGTAGCCGTTTCGGCGGCGCATTTACCTCGGCTCCCGCCATTCCACCTTCCCGCGCAGCTCCTCGACCGTGCGCCGGAGCTGCTCCTCACCGTCCGGGCCGGCCAGGGCCTCCAGACCGAGGACGGCGAGGGCGAGGAGGGCGAGGGCTCTCTCGTGCTCGTGGGCCGGCCGGCCGGCGTCGAACCGTTCGACGGTAGCGGCCACCTCGTACACCATCTCCTGAAGCTGCTGGAAGGCGCCGCCGGAGAGCGGCGGGTCGCCCCGGTAGAGGTCGAGACGGCCGCCGGGGCGGTAGGCGGGGAAGCCCTCCAGGCCGAGGAAGCGGAGGAACCAGGCCGCCCGGTAACGGCCGGCCGCCGCGGTGATCCCGGCGTAGTCCGCGATCAGCTCGTCGTGCAGGTTGTTGCGCATCGAGCCGAAGATCCGGCGGGTCAGGTAGTGGGCGCATTCGTGGTCGCGCCGGAGGAGGAGCGACAGCTCCCGCCAGACGTCGTCGTCCAGTCCCAGCGTGCCCGCCGGGACCGCGCTGTAGGGACCGTCGCTCAGCAGGATGAAGCGGTCCTGGTAGAGCTCCTTGCGCATCTCCGCGCCGCGGCGGCGCAGCTCGCGGACCCGGGTCCAGTTGTTGTAGCCCGCGATCATGATCGCTCCCTGCGAATCGGGCACGGGCTGCGGCTCATTGCGGTGGGAGAGCGCGCGGACCAGGGTGACGAACTCCGGCCGGCCGCGCACGATGATCAGCGGGATGCGGCCGGCCGGGCTCGCATGGAGCGCCAGCTCCACGGCCTCGGGCCGGCCGAGCTCCAGGCCGGTCGCTTCGGCGATCTCTTCCGGCGGGGTGCCCCGCCGGGTGGCCGCCTGATAGCTCTCGCTCTCGCCGATGCCGGCGCGAACCGGGAAGCGGAGCTGCGGCATGTGCTCGCGGAGCACCGCGAAGGCGCCGCGCTCGCGGGCCTCGGCCATCCGGTCCTCCCAGAAAGGGACGAACGGCTCGTCGGGGAGCGGGAGAGAGAGCCCTCCCGCGAGCGCGCCGGCGTCGAAGGCGTTCCGCACATAGGCGCGCAGCTCCTCGCCGTCCGGTTGAGTGAGCGGGGGCACAGTGTTAGCCTAGCGCAGCTTGCATGAAGACCAAAGGAAGGTTGCCCCGCCCGTCCTCGCACGCCGGCCTGCTTCTTCTGGTCCTCGGCCTCTCCACGGTGCCGGCGGCGCGCGCTGATGCGGGGCTCGACCTGGGTGCGGCGATCCGGCTCGCACTGGAGAACGATCCCAACATCGCGCTCGTCGAAGCCCGCCTGGCCGGCGCGCGTGGCGCTCTCCTCGGCGCCGCGGGTCCGTTCGATCCGGTGGTGACCTCGGAGGTGACAGAGTCGGCTTCGAACACGCCGCGGACCGAGGACACGAGCGAAGAGGGGCGGAGCCTGCTGAGCACGCTGGGTGTGGCGACCAAGCTCCGCACGGGTCTGTCGGTCACCCCGTCGCTGCGGGTCGAGAGGACGGCGGTGCCGGGATCGGGGGAGACCGCGGTCAGCGTGGGGACGCTGTCGTTCACCTTCCGCCAGCCCCTCCTCCAGGGCAGGGGCCGGACGGTGAACGCGGCGGGCGAGCTGGCCGCCGAGCGGGAGGTCGCGGCGAGCGCGCTCGACCTGGAGCAGACCACGGCGGAGCGGGTGCTCGCCGTGGCGTCGCAATATTGGATCGCCCGTGCCCGGGCGCTCGACCTGGAGATCCTGCGGCAGAGCGAGGAGAGCTCGCGGGCTCTCCTCGCGACCACCCGGCGGCTCGTCGAGGCCGACCAGGTCCCGGCGGCCGAGCTGGTGCAGCTCGAGGCGAACCTGGCGGCCAAGGAGTCGTCGCGCATCGGCGGCGAGCGCGCCCTCTTCGACGCCCGGCAGGACCTCGGACGGGAGATCGGCCTGGAGCCGGCGCGGATCGCGGCGCTGCCGTTTCCCGCCGATCCTTTCCCGGAGATCGTTCCCGGGGAGACGTCCACCGCGGCGGACGCCGGCCGGCTGATCGAGACGGCCCTGCTCCGGCGCGCCGACCTGCGGGCCGCGCGCGAGCGGCAGAGCGCGGTCGAGATCTCGTTGCGCGCCGCCGACAACTTTCTCCTGCCGAAGCTCGATCTCCTGTTCGTGCCGAAATGGTCGGGGCTGGTGGCGGGGAACGGCGCGGCCGACTATCTGAGCGCGCTCGGGCGCAACGTGCCGGGCGCCGGGGCTTCGCTGGGTTTCAGCCTGTCGTGGCCGACGCGCAACCGGGCGGCCCTCGGCGCGCGGGCCGAGACGGAGGCGCTCCGCCGGCAGGCCGGGCTGCGCATCGACCTCCTCTCGCGCACGGTGGGGGCGGACGTCCCCTCGGCGCTCGACGCGGTCGCGAGCAGCGCGCTCCAGGTCGAGAAGGCATCCCAGGCGGTCGGCTTGTTCGAGCGGGCGGTGGTCAACGAGGAGAAGAAGCTGCGCGCCGGCTCATCCACCCTGATCGACCTGATCAGCCAGCGGGACCGCCTGACCGCCGCCCGGCAGACCGAGGTGGCGGCCCGCCTCGCCCTGGCCCAGGCGCTCGCCCGCCTCCGTTTCGAGACCGGTACCCTGTTCGCCACGGAGGGAGGGACCGGCGCCCTCCGTCCGGAGCTCCTCACCCGCGTGCCCACCGCCGAGGAGACCCAACCGTGATCTTCCGCAAAGTCGCCCTCGAACGCCTCTCCTCGCCCGAGCAGCTCGACCAGCTTCTCCAGGTGACCGATCCCAAGGGCTGGATGGCCCTGGGGGCGATCGGCGCCATCCTCGTGTCGGCCCTCGCCTGGGGGATCTGGGGATCGATCCCCACCGAGGCGTCCGGCGAGGGGATCCTGCTGCGCCAGGGGGGCGTCTCCGATCTGGTGGCTCCGAGCGCCGGGCAGATCGAGGAGGTACTGGTGAGCATCGGCGACGTGATCGAGAAAGGGCAGCCGGTGGCGCGCCTGCGCCAGGACGAGCTGCAGCGGCAGATCGCCGACCTCGACGCCAAGCAGGCCGACCTGCAGCGCGACCTGGCCGATCGGCAGCGCTACTCGCGGCAACAGGAGAGCCTGCGCGCCCGGGACTTGAAGCAGCAGCGGGACAATCTGGAGCTCGGCATCCGGACCCTGGAGGGCGAGGTCGAGCTCCTGCGGCAACGCAAGGCCATTCAAGAAGGGCTCCTGGCGGATGGGCTGGCCACCAAGCAGGACGTGGTGGCCGTCCAGCAGGAGCTCAACGCCAAGATCGATCAGATCCAGGCCAGGCGGCTGGAGCTCTCCGGGTTGGAGAGCAAGGGCCTGGAGTCGGACCAACAGCTCGCCCAGGAGCTGGAGACCCGCGAGCGCGCCCTGCGGGACCTCGAACGGGAGGCCCGCGAGCTCCGGGCCAAGCTCGCGGAGAACGTCAAGATCGTCTCACCGCACGCCGGGCGCGTTCTGGAGGTGCTGGTGGACCGGGGTGCCGTGGTCACCCCCGGCTCGGCCATCCTCAGCCTGGAGGAGACCTCGGAGGAGCTGGTGGCCGTGCTGTTCGTTCCGGCGTCGGCGGGCAAGCGGGTGCGGCCGGGCATGGCGGTGCAGGTGGCGCCGGGCACCGTCAAGCGCGAGGAGTACGGCGCCATCCTCGGTGAGGTGACGGCGGCCTCCGCCTTCCCGGCGACCCAGCGCAGCATGAACCTGCGTCTCGGCAACGAGGCCCTGGTCGCCAAGCTGATGGAGGCGGGCCCACTCATCGAGGTCGAGGTCAAACTGGTCAAGGATGCTTCGACCCCCACCAGGTACCGCTGGTCGTCGTCGCGCGGCCCGACGCTGGAGATCACCAGCGGCACGCTCGCCACCGGCAGCATCATCGTCAAGGAAGACCGGCCGATCCGCCTGGTGATTCCGACGCTCCGGGAGAAGCTGGGGATCTAGGATGCCCGGCAGTCTCCGCACCTGGTTCCGGCGGTCGCCGGCGCGCCTGCGCCGGACGCCGACCATCCTCCAGATGGAGGCGGTCGAGTGCGGCGCCGCCGCGCTCGCCATCGTCCTCGCCCATTTCGGCCGCTGGGTCCCCCTGGAGGAGCTGCGCATCGCGTGCGGCGTGTCGCGCGACGGCAGCAAGGCGAGCAACGTGGTCAGGGCGGCCCGCCGCTACGGCCTCGTCGCCAAAGGGTTCAAGAAGGAGCCGGCCGGGCTGCGCAACCTCACGCCGCCGATGATCCTGCACTGGAACTTCAACCACTTCCTGGTGCTGGAAGGGTTCCACAAGGGGGAGGTCTTCCTCAACGATCCGGCCACCGGGCCGCGCCGGGTGAGCGAGGAGGAGCTGGACCAGGCGTTCACCGGCGTGGTGCTCACCTTCGAGGCGGGAGCGGACTTCCAGAAAGGCGGCGAGCCGCCGCGGCTGCTGCGCGCCTTGCAGCGGCGGCTCGCCGGAGCGGCCGCGGCCCTGGTGTTCGTCGTCCTTGCCGGCCTCGCGCTGGTGATCCCCGGCCTCGTGGCGCCGGTCTTCTCCAAGGTGTTTCTGGACAGCGTGCTCCTGGAGGGCCGCCGGGACTGGCTCCCGCCGCTCCTCCTGGGCATGGGGCTCGCCGCCTTCCTGACCGGCCTCCTCACCTGGTTGCAGCAGTCCTATCTCCTGCGCCTGGAGAGCAAGATGGCGGTCGCCGGCTCCAGCCGCTTCCTGCGCCACGTGCTGCGCCTTCCCATGGAGTTCTTCAGCCAGCGCTTCGCCGGGGACATCAGCTCCCGTGTCGGCATCAACGACCGGGTGGCCCAGCTCCTGTCGCGCGATCTCGCCACGAGCTTCCTCGGCGCGGTGATGATCGTCTTTTTCGCCGTCCTCATGGTGCAGTACGACCCGCTGCTGACCCTGGTCGGCGCGGGGGTGGTTTCGCTCAACGTGGCCGCCCTCCACTGGGTGTCGCGCAAGCGGGTGGACGGCAACCGCCGCCTGGTGCAGGACCGCGGCAAGCTCTACGGCGCGGCGATCGGCGGCTTGCAGATGATCGAGACCTTGAAGGCGTCGGGGGGCGAATCCGACCTCTATGCCCGCTGGTCGGGCTATCAGGCGAAGGTGGTCAACGCGCGGCAGGACCTCGAGCGCTACACCCAGATGCTCGATGCCGTGCCCCCCTTGCTCGCGGCGGTCAATTCCGCCCTGATCCTGGGGCTCGGGGGCCTGCGGGTGATCGACGGGGCGATCTCCCTCGGTGCCCTGGTCGCCTTCCAGGCGCTGATGGGGAGCTTCATGGCGCCGGTCAACCGGCTGGTCAGCCTGGGCGGCCGGCTCCAGATGGTCGAGGGGGACATGAACCGGCTCGACGACGTGCTGCGGTATCCCGCGGAAGGGGCGGCGGAAGAGGGCTCCGGTGGGGAAGGGGACGTGCCGCCCCCGGGCGCGCCGGTGAAGCTCTCCGGCCGGCTGGAGCTCCGCGGGATCGTCTTCGGCTACAACCGGCTGGACGCGCCGCTGATCGAAGGGTTCGACCTGAAGCTCGAGCCCGGTGCGCGCGTCGCCCTGGTGGGCGGGTCCGGGAGCGGCAAGTCGACCATGGCGCGGCTGGTCACCGGCCTCTACAAGCCGTGGGAGGGAGAGGTGCTGTTCGACGGCCGGGAGCGCTCCGCGATCCCCCGGAGCGTTCTCACCAACTCGCTCGCGGTGGTCGACCAGAGCGTCTTCCTGTTCGAAGGGACCGTGCGCGACAACCTGACCCTGTGGGACCAGACGGTGCCGCTCCCCGAGGTGGTCGCCGCGGCCAAGGACGCCTGCATCCACGACGACATCGCGGCGCGCCCGGGCGGGTATGACAGCCCGGTCGACGAGGCGGGGGCCAACTGGAGCGGCGGCCAGCGGCAGCGGCTGGAGATCGCCCGCGCGCTGGTGCAGCGCCCCGCCTTGCTGGTGCTCGACGAGGCGACCAGCGCGCTTGATCCGGCCACCGAGAAGCTGATCGACGAGAGCCTGCGGCGGCGCGGCTGCACCTGCCTCCTCATCGCGCACCGGCTGAGCACGATCCGCGACGCGGACGAGATCATCGTCCTCGACCGCGGCAAGGTCGTGCAGCGCGGCACCCACGACCAGCTCAAGGCGGTCGACGGGCCGTACGCCCAGCTCATCAACATGGAATGAAGGAGATGACCCCGCTCCTCGAGATCGTGCGCGGCGAGGCCGTGGAGAGCGAAGCCGGCGGCAACCGGCCGTTCTTTCTCGACGGCGGCGCGGTCTGGCTCGTCGCGGCGGGGAAGGTGGAGGTGTTCGCGGTGCCGCGGGCGGAGGGGAGCCCGCGGTGGCACCTGGGGACGGTCGAGCCCGGCGGCCTCCTCGCCGGCCTCGCCACGGAGTCACCCCTCGGCCTGCTCGCGGTGGGGACGCACGGCACCCGCCTGCTCCGGATGGAGCCGCGGCGGCTCGCCGCGCTCGCCCGCGCCGCCGGCCGCGAGGCGGAGCTGGCCGGCGGGCTGGACGGCTGGGTGCGTGCCCTGCTCGCCCAGGTCGACCGCGCCGGCTCGCCGAAAGCGTTCCGCCCCCTGCGGCCCGGCGCCGAGGAGAGCCTGGAGCAGGACGGGCTCGCGCTGCGCACACAGGAAGGCGTCGTCTGGGTGCGCCCGCTCGACGGGGCTCTCTGGTTCCTCGGCCGCTCCGATCTCGCGGTGGAGGCGGGGAGCTTCCTCCCGCTGGCGGACGCGGTGTGGGCGGTCGGCGCCGGTGCCGCACGGGTGGCGGCCCTGGATACGCCGGCCCTGCTGCGCGCGGAGGACGGAGAGGAGATCTGGACCGCCCTGGCGCGCTTCCACGCCTTTCTCCTCGCCTGGGCGCGCACCCGGAGCGAGGCGGCCGAGGCGGAGGAGCGCGAGCGGCTCGGCCGCAAGGCGGAGCTCGACCGCGCCGCCCTGGAGCGCGCCTCCACCCGCCTCGCCTCGGTGCTCACCGACGTGCCGGCGCGCGAGGTGGGCGCCCGGGCCGAGCCGCCGCTCCTCGCCTCCTGCCGTCTGGTCGGCGAGGCCCTCGGGGTGGAGATCCAGGTTCCGCCCGAGGCGGGCGCCTCGCGCCAGCGCGATCTCCTCGAGCGCATCTGCACCGCGTCGCGCATCCGCCAGCGCCGGGTGATCCTGCGCGACGACTGGTGGCGCCGCGACAACGGCCCGCTGGTCGCCTTCCGGGTGCTGGACGAGGCGCAGAAGACCCGCCGCGCGGTGGCCCTCCTGCCCACCTCGCCGCACAGCTACGAGATGGCCGATCCGGTCGAGCGGACGCGGGTGCCGGTGGACGCGCGGGTGGCGGAGAGCCTCACCGGCGAGGCGTTCATGTTCTACCCGCCGCTGCCGAGCCGGGCGGTGGGGATGGCCGATCTCCTGCGCGCCGCGTTGCGCGACCGCCGCCGCGATCTCGCCACCATCGTTCTCATGGGAGTCGCCGGTGGCCTGCTCGGCCTCGTCGTGCCGATCGTCACCGGCCGCATTTTTGGTGGGGCCATCCCGTCGGCGGACCGCCCGCACCTAGTGCAGCTCACCCTGGCGCTCGTTCTCGCCGCATTCTCCGCGGCGGTCTTCCAGGTGACGCGGAGCATCGCCGTCCTGCGTCTCGGCGGCAAGATGGACGGCTCGGTCCAGGCCGCCGTCTGGGACCGGCTCCTCACCCTCCCCGTGTCGTTCTTCCGCCGCTTCACCGTGGGCGATCTGGCGAACCGCTCGCTCGGCCTCGACACCATCCGCGACCTGCTCACCGGGAACGTCCTCACCTCGGCGCTGGCGGCGATCTTTTCGGTGTTCAGCTTCGCGCTGCTCTTCTGGTATAGCTGGCGGCTCGCCCTGCTGGCGACCGCGCTGGTCGTGGTCCTCTCGGCGGTCACCCTCGGCCTGGTCTGGTTGCAGCTCCGGCATCAGCGCCAGCTCGTCCACCTGGAAGGGAAGATCGCCAGCCTCCTCCTCGGCTTTCTGAGCGGCGTCGCCAAGCTGCGCACGGGAGGCGCCACGGAGCGCGCCTTCGCGCTCTGGGCCGAGCGCTTCGCCGAGCAGCGGGAGCGGGCCATCCGGGCGCAGAAGGCGTCGATCCTCCTCGGCGCGGTCAATGCCACGTTCGGGCTGCTCACCTCGCTCGCCCTCTTCGCGATGGTGGGCTTTGCGGCGGAGGAGCAGCTCTCGATCGGCGAGTTCCTGGCCTTCTATGCCGCCTTCGGCCAGTTCCTCGCCGCGGCGCTCGCCATGACCGGCGCCGTCTCCAGCGTCCTCACCATCGTGCCGGTCTGGGAACGCCTGCAGCCGATCCTCCGCGAGCTCCCCGAGGTCGACCCGGCCAGGCCTGACGCCGGCGAGCTCGCCGGCGACATCGAGTTCAGTCACGTCTCGTTCCGCTACCAGCCGGACGGGCCGCTGATCCTGGACGGCGTCTCGTTCAAGGCGAAGCCCGGGGAGTTCATCGCCCTGGTTGGTCCGTCGGGGGCGGGCAAGTCGACCTGTCTGCGCATGATCCTCGGCTTCGACAAGCCGATGGCGGGCTCGATCTACTTCGACGGGCAGGATCTCTCCTCGCTCAACCTCCATTCGGTGCGCCGCCAGCTCGGCGTGGTGCTGCAGAGCGGCCGGCCGATGTCCGGCGACATCTTCCGCAACATCGTGGGGAGCGCGAACCTGGGGATCGACGACGCCTGGGAGGCGGCGCGCATGGCCGGCCTGGAAGAGGACATCAAGGCCATGCCGATGGGGATGCACACGGTGATCAGCGAAGGGGCGGAGACCTTCTCCGGCGGCCAGAAACAGCGGCTCCTGATCGCCCGTGCGATCGTCACCCGGCCGCGGATCATCCTCTTCGACGAGGCGACGAGCGCGCTCGACAACCGTACGCAGGAGGTGGTCAGCCGCAGCCTCGAAGGCCTGAAGGCGACGCGCATCGTCATCGCCCACCGCCTGAGCACGATCCGCAACGCCGACCGGATCTACGTGCTGCAAGGGGGGCGGGTGGTGGAGGCGGGCTCGTATGAAGAGCTGGTGCGGCAGGGAGGGCTGTTCGCGCTACTCGTGGCGCGGCAAGTGGCGTAGGCTCTTCGTATCCGCTTGCAAACCGGAGGTTCTGTCTCATGAGGAAGGTCCTGTTCTTGTTCGGCCAGCTCAACGACGACGACGTCGAGTGGATGATCAACACCGGCCGGCGCCGGCCGGTCGCCCGGGGGGAGATGCTGATCCAGCAGGGGGTGCCGGTGGACGCCCTGTTCATCCTTCTGGAGGGGAGGCTGTCGGTCCTGCTCGGCCGCCAGGAACGGGAGATCGCGCGCTTGAACGCCGGCGAGATCGTCGGCGAGATGTCGTTCGTCGACGCCCGGCCCCCTTCCGCCACGGTGCGCGGGCTGGAGGACGCCATCGTGTTCGCCATTTCCAAGGCGGTGCTGCAAGGGAAGCTCGCCAAGGACACCGGCTTCGCCGCGCGCTTCTATCGCGCCCTCGCCATCTACCTGTCGACCACGGTGCGCGAGCGCCACCGGATGCTGGGGGTGGGCGGCGACGTCGACCTGGACGAGGTGCAGGACGACGCCGACGAGCTCGACCCAAACGTGCTGGACGGTGTCTATCTGGCAGGGGAGCGTTTCGACCGGATGGTCAAGAGGGTCCTGGCGGCATGAGCCCCTCACCCCCCGGCCCCCTCTCCCACCCCCTCCCAACCGCCGGGAGAGGGGGAGATTGCTCATGAGCCTCATACCCTTACTGCTCGTTTTGGCGGCCAGCGTCGGCTCTTCGGGGTTCGACCTGTTCCGCAAGATCCTGGTGCGGCATCTGCCGCCGGTGCCCATGGTCTTCCTGCTGGCGGTGGCGTCGGTGCCGCTGTTCGGTGCCGCGGTGCTGTTCGGCGAGCCGGTGGCCGTCGCACCGGGCTACTGGCTGCCGGCGCTCGGCTCGGTGGTGCTCAACGTGGTGGCCAACCTGACCTTCCTGGAGGCGGTGCGCATCTCTCCCCTCTCGGTCACCGTGCCCCTCCTGTCGCTCACCCCGGTGTTCACCGCCGTCCTGGGCTTCGCGGTGCTGGGCGAGCGGCCGGCACCCCTCGATCTCGTGGGGATCGCCTGCGTGGTGATCGGCGCCTTCTGGTTGAACCTCGGCATGACCGAGGAGCCCGGCGCTGCCGCACCGCGCTCGCGGCTGCGCGCCTTCGCCTCCCAGCCGGGGGCCTGGCTGATGGCCGGCACGGCCCTGCTGCTGTCGCTGACCATCCCGCTCGACAAGCTGGCGGTGGGCCATGCCAGCCCGCCGTTCCACGGCCTGGTGCTGACCGCCGGCATCGCCCTCGGGGCATTGGCCGTGCTCGCGGTGCAGAACCGCTGGCGGGAGCTGGCGGGCCTGCGCCGCGGCTGGCTGCCGTTCGTGATGGCCCTGCTGTCGAGCACGTGCGCTCTGGGGTTCCAGCTCGTCGCGCTCAAGTTCGTCCTGGTCGGCCTGATCGAGACGCTCAAGCGGGGGATCGGCAATCTCCTCGCCGTGCTCCTGGGGCGGGCGGTCTTCGGCGAGGCGGTGACCCCGGGCAAGCTGATGGCGGCCCTGCTGATGGCGGCCGGGGTGGCGCTGATTCTTCTGTGAGGGGATGCTAGACTGGTGGTTTGATCCGCAGGCCGAAGCCATGAAGTGCCCCCACTGCCAGTCCGAGAGTCCCGCCGGGTTCAAGTTCTGCGGCCAGTGCGGGGGCAAGCTCGCGCCGCTCTGCGCGCACTGTGGGACGGAGAATCCTCCGGGCTTCAAATTCTGCGGTGAGTGCGGCCAGGCGCTCGGCGCCGCGGCGCCGCCTCCCGCGCCGGTCGCGCTCGCGGAGGTGCCGGCCCCTCCCCCTCCCCCCGCGGTCTTTCCACGGCCGCCGGCGCCTCCGGCCCACAAGGGCTACACACCCACCCACCTCACCGAGCAGGTGCCCCGCATCGCCCTGGAGGGAGAGCGCAAGCAGGTCACCGTCCTCTTCTGCGACCTGGTGGGGTCCACCGCGCTCGCCGAGCGGCTCGGGCCGGAGGTCATGCACCTGCTGCTCAACCGGTTCTTCGAGCTCTCCCTGGCGGAGGTCCACCGCTATGAAGGGACCATCAACCAGTTCCTGGGCGACGGCTTCATGGCGCTCTTCGGCGCTCCCATCGCGCACGAGGACCACGCCCGCCGCGCCGCCCTGGCCGCCCTCGGCCTGCAGAAGGCCCTCCGCGACCGGCGGGCCGAGCTCGGGGAGCGCTACGGCCTGGAGCTCAAGGTCCGCATGGGGCTCAACACCGGCTGGGTGGTGGTGGGCGGCATCGGCGACCACCTGCGGACCGACTACACGGCGGTGGGGGACACCACCAACCTGGCGGCCCGCCTGCAACAGATCGCCGAGCCGGGCGCGGTGCTGATCAGCGAGCCCACCTGGCGCCTGGTCCACGGCGAGGTGCAGGTCGAGGCGCTGGCGCCGGTGCAGGTCCGGGGGAAGGCGGAGCCGGTCCGTGTCTTCCGCCTGCTCGGCCTGGGGGCCACCCAGGCGGATCACGCCGTCCTCGGTGGCGGGAGCCTGGCGCCGTTCGTCGGGCGCGAGCGGGAGCTGGCGGTCCTGGACGAGCTCCGCGAGCAGGCCGAGGGCGGGCATGGCCAGGTGGTCGGCATCTCCGGCGAAGCGGGCTCGGGCAAATCGCGTCTCCTCTACGAGCTGCGCCGCCGCGGCTGGGGCTCTCCCGCCGCCTGGCTCTCCGGCCGCTGCCTCTCCTATGGCACCGGCGTCCCCTATCTGCCCTTGCGCCACATGCTGCGCAACGAGTGGGGGATCGGCGAGGCGGACAATCCGGCCGCCGCCGCGGCGAAGATCCGTGACGGTCTGCTCCGCATCGGCCTCGATCCGCAGGAGAGCCTGCCGTATCTGCTGCGCCTGCTCGACCTGCCGTCGGGGAGCGAGGCGCTCGCCGAGCTGAGCCCGCAGGCCCTGCAGGCGCGCACCTTCGCCATCCTGCGCCAGGCTTTCCGCGCCGGGCGGGGCGGGCTGGTGCTGGTGGAGATCGAGGACCTGCACTGGATCGACCAGACCTCGGAGGACTTCCTGGCCTCGCTGATCGAAGGGATTCCGGCGGTCCCCCTCCTGCTGATCCTGACCTACCGTTCCGGCTACCAGCCCCGCTGGATGGACAAGTCGTACGCCACCCAGATCTCGCTGCGCCGCCTGACCCCGCACGACAGCCGGGTGGTGGTGGATTCCGTGCTGCGCTGGAGCCAGCTCCCCGACCATCTGGCAGAGGAGATCCTCGACAAGGCCGAGGGGAACCCGTTTTTCCTCGAAGAGCTCACCCGGTCGCTCCTCGAGCGCCAGTCGCTGGGCGACGTCTCGGTGCCGGACACCATCCAGGGCGTCCTCATGGCGCGCATCGACCGGCTGCCGGAGGAGCACAAACGGCTCCTGCAGACCGCTTCGGTCCTCGGCCGCGAGCTCAAGCTCGACCTGCTGGAGGCGATCTGGGACCAGAGCTCCCCCTTGCCCTCGGTCCTCGCCGATCTCGAGCGCTGGGAGTTCCTCTACGAAGCCGCGGAGACCTCGCCCTCGCAGCGTCCCTCCTGTTTCTTCAAGCACGCCCTGACGCAGGAGGCGGTCTACCAGAGCCTGCTCACCGGGCGGCGGCAGGCCCTGCACGGGGCGACCGTCCGGGCGCTGGAAGACCTCTTCGCGGACCGCCTGGCGGACGCCTACGACAGCCTGGCCTATCACGCGCCGCGCGCCGACGAGCCGGAGAAGGCCGTCCGGTATCTCAGTCTGTTCGCCGAGAAGGCGGCGCAGAGCTACGCCCACGCCGAGGCCGCGAAGGCGCTCACCGAGGCTCTGGAGCTGGCCCCGCGGCTGCCGGAAGGGGAGCAGGACCGCCGCATCCTGGAGCTGGTCCTGCAGCTCGCCGCCTCGCTCTTCCCCCTCGCCCGCTTCCCCGAGAAGCTGGAGCTCCTCCTCGCCCACGCCGTGCGGGTGGAACGCCTGGACGATCCCGCGGTCGCCGGCCGGTATCACTTCTGGCTCGCGCACACCTGGAGCTACCTGGGGAATCAGGGGGAGGCCGAGCGCTCGGCCCGCCTCGCCATCGCGGAGGCGCGCCGCTCCGGCGACGAGGCGACCGAGGGAAAGGCGTGCTACGTGCTCTCCCGCGACGCCTTCTGGGCCGGCCATTTCGCCCAGGGGATCGAAGACGGGCTGCGCGCCGTGGCGCTGCTCGACGGGAGCGGCGAGCGCTGGTGGGCCGGCCAGGCGCACTGGGTGGCCGGCTTCCATCACTACGTGCTCGGGCAGTTCGACGCCGCCCTGGAGTCGATGGAGCGCGCCCACGCGATCTGGAAGGCGCTGGCCGATCCGCGCCTCGATCCCTCGTGGAGCACGGGCTATTTCTACGCTTCGCTGGGCGATTTCGACCGCGGGATCGCCGAGTGCAAGGGCGGGCTGGAGCGGGCGCAGGATCCGCTCAACCGGTCGGCCGGGCCGGGTTTCCTCGGCTATGCCTATCTGGAGAAGGGGGACTTCGCGCGCGCCGCGGAGATCCTGGAGGACGCGGTCCAGCGCCTGCGCGGCACCGGGATGCAGCAGCTCCTCGGCTGGTTCTCGGCCTACCTCGGCGAGGCCCGGCTGGGCCTCGGGAGGACCGCGGACGCGCGCGCGGCGGCGCTCGAAGCGGTGGCGGTCACCCAGGAGGTCCATTTCTGGTACGGCATCGGCCTCGCCCAGCGCGCGGTCGGCCGGATCGCCGCCGCGGCGGGCGACACGGAGGAGGCCGCGGCGCGGCTGGAGGAGGCGCTCCAGGGCTTTCTCCGGCTCCAGGTGCCGTTCGAGGTGGCGCGGACGCGCCTCGATCTGGCGGCTCTCGCGTTCGCTCGAGGGCACGAGGCGGAGGCGTTCGAGCAGCTCCGCCAGGCCCGCACGGTTTTCCTCTCGCTGGGAGTGCCGCACTGCGCCGAGCAGGCCGACCATCTGGCCGCGCGCATGGGCGTGGCTTTCGCCTCGTAGGCTGGGGTACAGTCCTCCGCGATGAGCATCGAGGATCGCCTGATCGAAAAGGCCCGCGGCCAGGGCCATGTGGAAGCCATCGCCGGCGGCATGTTCTCCGGCAAGAGCGAAGAGCTGGTGCGCCGCCTGCGCCGCGCCGCCATCGCCCGCCAGGCCGTGCAGGTCTTCAAGCCGGCCGCCGACACGCGCCATCATCCCGAACGCCTGGTCACGCGCGACAACCGGGAGCTCGAAGCGGTGACCGTCACCAGCTCCGCCGAGCTCCGCGACCGCCTCCTCCCCGGGGTGCAGGTGGTGGGGATCGACGAAGCCCAGTTCTTCGACGACGCGATCGCCGATCTGGTCGGCGAGCTCGCCGACCGCGGTGTGCGGGTGATCGTCGCCGGCCTCGACCTCGACTACATGCGCCGGCCCTTCGGCCCCATGCCGCGCATCCTCGCCCTCGCCGAATACGTGGACAAGATGCACGCGGTCTGCGTCTGCTGCGGCGCGCCGGCCAACTACAGCCAGCGCATCGCCGGCGGCACCGAGCAGCTCCAGGTGGGCGACGGAGATTCCTACGAGGCCCGCTGCCGGGCGTGCTACGAGGTGTTCGGAAGCTGAGAGAAGCCAAGGACGACAGGGACACCAAGGACAACAGACAAAGCTTCGTGCCCTTTGTTGTCCTTGCAGTCCTTGTTGTCCTTTATGTCCTTTCCTGCTCCTCTTCGCCCGCCCCCAGCGGTACCGGCTGGTTGTTGCGGTCGACGTGCACGTAGACGATCTCGGCCTCCGTCACCTTGACGCGGCCGGCGCCCTGGAACCCGCGCTCGGCTTCGACGGTCACCTTGACGCTGATCGAGGTCCGGCCGAGCCGCAGCGTCTCGGTGTAGAAGCTCACCAGGTCGCCGACGAAGACCGGAGCGTGGAACACCACCTCGCGCAGGGCCACGGTCACCAGGCGGCCCACCGCATGCCGGTGCGCCTCCACCGCGCCGGCCTGGTCGATGTAGGAAAGGATGATGCCGCCGAAGATCGTACCCAGGGCGTTGGTGTCCTTGGGCATCATGAGAACGCGGATCGCCGGCTGCACCGGCCCCGTGGAACCGTTGAAGTGGGTTTCGCTCATGGCCGCCATGCTATCCTAGGCGCCTGCCGGGGTGGCACGCCGAGACATGCCGGAAACGGGTCCTATCGCAACGCAGAACAGCTCTCCTTCGGCGGACGGGGCGTTGTTGCGCCTCGTGGCGGAGCGGCGGCCGGAGGCCCTCGGCGCCCTCCATGACCGCCACGCGCCGCAGCTCCTCGCCCTGGCGCGGCGCATCCTGAGCGGCGCGGGAGAGGCGGAGGACACGGTCCAGGACGCGTTCCTCCACGTCTGGAACCACGCCGCGCGCTACGATCCGTCCCGTTCCTCGGTCTCCACCTGGCTGGTGCTCCTCACCCGCAGCCGCGCCATCGACCGCCTGCGCCACCGCCAGGTGGTCGACCGGGTGCACGAATCGGCCCGGCGCGACATGCCGGCCGAGGCCCATGCATCTCCCGAGGGCACCGAGTCCGTATTCATCAGAGAACGGCGGGAGCGGGTGCGGCGCGAGCTCGACAATCTGCCGCCTGAACAGCGGCAGGTGCTCGAGATGGCGTTCTACCAGGGGCTCACCCAATCCGAGATCGCCGCGCGCGCGGACCTTCCGCTGGGGACGGTCAAGACGCGCACCTTGTTGGCCATGAAGAAGTTGCGGAGCGCTCTGCGCACCGAGATCAGGCAATTGTTGTGAGTCAGGAACCGAACCCGGAAGATCCGACGATTCTCGCGGCGATCGCCAGCCTCGAGCAGGGGGCCGATCCCATCGCCCCGTCCGGCCCGCGTGGCGACGAGACCGCCGAGACCCTGGCGCGTCTCTACACCGAGGTCCTGGGCCTGATCCCCAGCGAGCTCGAGCCGGTCGCGCCGAGCCCCGGTGCCCGCGAGCGCCTGCTCGCCGCCCTCGGCACCGCGCCGGGCGTCCGGGCGGGCGATTCCCGGCCGGTTCCGGTCGCCTCGCCCTCTCCGGTCCCCGCGCCCATCGCCTCCGCCCCGGAGCCGGCGCCACCGGCCCCGCGGCTCGCGCCCGGCCCGCTGCCGCGGCGGCGCAGCCGCTGGCCCCTGGCGCTCGCGGCGGCTCTGGCCCTGGCCTTCGCGGGGACCTCCGCCTGGCTCTGGCAGATCCGGCAGCAACAGAGCGCCGAGATCGCGGCGCTCCGCCAGGAGCTCGCGGCGCAGCGGCAGATCGCCACCAAGGCCGGCCTGGACGGACAACAGGCCCGGACCGAGATGGAGAGGATGCGGTCCCAGTTCGCCCTGGTGACCTCGCCCGCGGTGGAGGTCCGGCCCCTGCGCCCGGCGGGAGGCCTGCAACCGAACGCCCGCGGCATGCTGTTCGTCGCGCCCGACCACCAGCACTGGTACCTCTCCCTGGAAGGCCTGCAACCGGCGCCCGAGGGAGAGATCTACAAGCTCTGGTGGGTGCTGGAGCAGGGCGCACCCATCGACGCCGGCTCGCTGGTGGCGCAGAACGGCGTGAAGATCCAGATGGCTTCCGACCAGATGCCGGCCGGCATCGCCGACGTGGTCGTCACCCTGGAGCCCACCCCGAGCTCGCCGACGCCTCTCGGGCCGGCGGTCTTGAAGGCAGGACCGTAAGGGCCTTGCGCCGGTCCGGCAGAGATGATGAGATCTCTGCTTACAAAATGCCGGCCCCGGGCCGGCAGCCCGTCTACAAGGAGGCCGACGTGAGCGAGATCGAGAGCCGTGGCTATGCCCATCCGGACGTCCTGGTTTCGACGGACTGGGTGGCGCGCCACCTGGACGATCCGGGCGTGCGCATCATCGAGTCCAACGAGGATCCTCTTCTTTATTCGAGCGGCCATCTCCCCGGCGCCGTCGAGGTCGACTGGACGCGGGACCTGAACGATCCCGTGCGCCGCGACTACCTGGGACGCGAGGGGTTCGAGGCGCTGCTGCGCCGGCTCGGCATCGCCCGGGAGACCACGATCGTCTTCTACGGTGACCGCAACAACTGGTGGGCCACCTACGCCTGCTGGGTGTTCCAGCTCTTCGGCCACGACAACGCGAAGATCATGGACGGCGGCCGGATCAAGTGGGTGAACGAGGGACGCCCCCTGACCCGCGACCTCCCGCGCCACCCGGCGAGCGACTACCGGGCGGCCGAGCGCGACGACCACCGCATCCGGGCCTTCCGCGACGAAGTGCTGCGGCACGTCGAGACGAAAGGCCACCTGATCGACGTGCGGAGCCCCGCCGAGTACACCGGCGAGCGGCTGCACATGCCCGACTATCCGAACGAGGGCGCTCTCCGCGGCGGGCATATTCCCGGCGCCGCCAATGTCCCCTGGGCGCGGGCCGTCAACGCCGAGGACGGCACCTTCAAGACCGCCGAGGAGCTCAAGGCGATCTACGAAGGGGAGGCCCGGCTGCAACCGGACGACGACGTCATCGTCTACTGCCGCATCGGCGAGCGCAGCAGCCACACCTGGTTCGTCCTCACCCATCTCCTGGGGTACTCCAAGGTCCGCAATTACGACGGGAGCTGGACGGAGTGGGGAAACCTCGTCGGAGCCCCGATCGAGCGCTGAGGGCGCCTGCCATGCCGGAAACCCCCGCCAAGCTGGCGAGCCTGCTGGAGACCCTTGGCCTGATCTCCGACCGCGGCGAGCGCATCCAGCTGCTGATCGACGTCGCCGAGCGCTTCCGCGACGTGCCGCCGCAGATCGCCCGGAGGCCCTTCCCGGAGGAGCACAAGGTGCCCGCCTGCGAATCGGAGGCCTACGTCTGGGGCACGCCGCGGGCGGACGGCACGCTCGACTTCCACTTCGCGGTCGAAAACCCGCAGGGGATCTCGGCCAAGGCGATGGCCGTGATCCTCGGCGACACCCTCTCCGGAGCGCTCCTGGAGCAGGTGGCCGCCGTGGCGCCGGACGTCGTCTACCAGATCTTCGGCCGCGAGCTCTCGATGGGGAAATCCATGGGACTGATGGGGATGGTCTCGATGGTCAACCATCTGGCGAAGCGGAGCTTTACGCTGCAAAGTACTTGACGCGCCGTCCCGGCGGGGAGTACATTGTCATCGTGGCCGACCCTCAGCGCCTCCCGACCCGCCTCGAAGCCCCCCGCGCACTTCATCTCCGGGCCATGGACAACTTGCGGTTCATCCGCGAGACCATGGAAGGTGCCGCCCGGTTCACCGCGGTCTCCGGCTCGGGCGAGATCGCGGTCGGCCTGACCGCCCTTCTCGCGGCCTGGCTCGGCTCGCTCCAGGAGAGCCGGCCGGTGTGGCTCGGCATCTGGCTCGCCGAGGCGGTGGTCGGCGCCCTGGTCAGCATCGCCGCCATCGTCCGCAAGGCGCGCCGCACGGAGGTCTCGCTGATCTCCCAGCCGGTGCGCCGTTTCGTGCTGGGGCTGCTGCCGCCGTTCGTGGCCGGCGGCGTCCTGACCGCCATCCTCTTCTGGAAGGGCCACTTCGTCTATCTCCCCGGGCTCTGGCTGCTGATGTACGGCACGGGCGTGATCACCGGCGGCTCCTATTCCGTACGGATCGTGCCGGTGATGGGGATCGCGTTCATGGTCCTGGGGGGGCTCACCCTCCTGGCCCCGGCCACCTGGGGGGACGCCCTCCTCGCCGCCGGCTTCGGAGGGCTTCACATCGTCTTCGGTGCGATCATCGCAGGGAGGCACGGTGGCTAGACGGGCACCGCGGCACCTGCCGCACGAAGACGGACCGGGAGGTCCCGAGATGGAACCGGAAGCCGCACCCCGCGCGGCCCTCGACCTCGACCGGGTGATCCACGAAAGGATCCGCCTGGGGATCGTGAGCGCCCTCGCCGTCAACGACCATCTGAGCTTCAACGACCTGAAGAAGCTCCTCAAGACGACGGACGGCAACCTGAGCGTCCACGCGCGCCGGCTGGAGGAGGCCGGATACGTCACTTGCGCCAAGTACTTCGAGGGACGGCTGCCCAAGACCGAATTCCGCCTCACCCTCCCCGGGCGCCGCGCGCTCGAACGCTATCTCGACCACATGGAAGCCATCATCCAGGCCACCCGGATCGGGGAAGGCTAGTCTCCCTTTTTTTGACTCTCCACTTTGTGCCATGAAGCACTCTGCGAGAAGAGGATGGGCATGACCACACCCGGTCTCCACGTCGCCATCATCATGGACGGCAACGGCCGCTGGGCCACACACCGCGGCCGCCCCCGCACCGCCGGCCACCTGGCGGGAGCGGACGCGGTGCGCCGCACGGTTGAAGCGGCGCCGGGTGAGGGCATCCGCACCCTCACCCTGTTCGCGTTCTCCTCCGACAACTGGCAGCGTCCCGACCGCGAGGTCCGGGCTCTGATGGGCCTGTTCCGCCGCTTCCTGACCGCCGAGGCCGAGCGCTGCGCCAGGAACGGCATCTGCCTCTCGGTGATCGGCCGGCGCGACCGGCTCCCCGCGATCCTGGTCCGGACGATCGATGAGGCCGAGGCGAAGACCGCGCAGGGAAGGGATTTCTGGCTGCGCATCGCCGTCGACTACTCCGGGCGCGACGCCATCCTGAGAGCCGCGGAGAGATGGCACGGAGCCGCCGTGGCGGTCCCGTCGCGGGAGACCTTCTCGCATCTCCTCGCCGACGTCCCCCAGAACGGCCCCGCGCCGGACGTGGATCTCCTCATCCGCACCGGCGGCGAAAAGCGGCTCTCCGACTTTCTCCTGTGGGAATGCGCCTACGCCGAGCTCGTCTTCACCGACCGCATGTGGCCCGACTTCGGAGCCGCCGACCTGGCTGCCGCCGTGCGCGAGTTCCAAGGGAGGGAGCGGCGGTTCGGGCGGGTGCCGGAGGTGGAGGAGCTGCGGGCGGTGGGGTGAGGGTGTCACCGGCTCCGTCTGCACCAAGGTCCCGGAGCGCGCCCCCTGATAGGGGTAGGGAGGACCGGTTACCCGGCCCCCCCTCCCTCCGAACCGGACTTGCGGATCTCCCGCATCTTATGTTGTCGACAACATAAG
>Ga0209682_10000094_pt1 | contig 27388 bp, 23 predicted proteins | sample DOMMetBare2Fresh_2_FD_187471 | JGI IMG/M metagenome (GOLD analysis project Ga0209682, IMG submission 187471) | Wetland sediment microbial communities from St. Louis River estuary, USA, under dissolved organic matter induced mercury methylation -... | ecosystem: Environmental > Aquatic >... | reverse complement strand
CGCGTGCGCCTGCTGACCAAGAGCCTGCGCCCGCTGCCCGACAAGTTCCACGGCATGGCCGACCAGGAGCAGAAATACCGCCAGCGCTATGTCGACCTGATGACCGACGACACTTCGCGCGCCCGCTTCATCGCGCGCAGCAAGGCGGTCAGCTCGATCCGCAACTTCATGGTCGAGCATGGCTTCCTCGAGGTCGAGACGCCGATCCTGCACCCGATCCCGGGCGGGGCCAATGCCAAACCCTTCGTCACGCACCACAATTCGCTCGACCAGGAGATGTTCCTGCGCATCGCGCCCGAGCTCTACCTCAAGCGCCTGGTCGTCGGCGGCTTCGAGCGCGTGTTCGAGATCAACCGCAGCTTCCGCAACGAGGGCATCAGCATCCGGCACAACCCGGAATTCACGATGATGGAGTTCTACGCGGCGTACTGGAACCACCACGACCTCATGGACTTCACCGAGAGCGTTCTGCGCCATGCCGCGCGCCAGGCCACCGGTTCGGCCACGCTGAGCTACGCCGGCCGACCGGTCGATCTCGACAAGCCGTTCGCGCGCCTGACCGTGCGCGACGCACTGGTCGTGCATGCCGGCCTCACGCACGAGGAAGCCGGCGACGCGGCGACGATCCACGCCAGGCTGAAGAGCCTGGGCGAGGAGCCGCCGGCGCACTGGTCGCTGGCCGAGCTGCAGTTCGGCCTGTTCGAGGCTGCGGTCGAGGACAAGCTCTGGGAGCCGACCTTCATCATCGAGTACCCGGTCGAGGTCTCGCCGCTCGCGCGCGCCTCCGACGCCAACCCGGCCATCACCGAGCGCTTCGAGCTCTTCATCACCGGGCGCGAGTTCGGCAACGGTTTCTCGGAGCTGAACGATGCCGAGGACCAGGCGGCACGCTTCAACGCGCAGGCCCGGAACAAGGAGGCCGGTGACGAGGAAGCGATGTACTACGACGCGGACTTCATCCGTGCGCTCGAATACGGCATGCCGCCCACCGGCGGCTGCGGCATCGGCATCGACCGCCTGGTCATGCTGCTGACCGACAGCCCCAGCATCCGGGACGTGATCCTCTTCCCGGCACTGCGACGCGAGGGCTGACGGCGCCATCGATCAAGGAGCAGCGACCCATGAACACCCGGATCGATTCGCTGCGCCTGATCGAGACCGCCTGCTGGCAGGAGTTGGGCCGTGCGGCGCGCGAGCGCGAGCACGGTTGGCGCGTGATGACGCTCGCCACCGTCAATGGCGACCGCGCCGAGGCGCGGTCGGTGGTCCTGCGCGAGGCCGATGCCGACCGCCGCTGGATCGCCTTCTACACCGACGACCGGTCGCCCAAGCTGATGCAGGTCGCGGCCCATCCGCTCGGCACCTTGTTGCTGTGGAGTCCCGCGCTCGGCTGGCAGCTGCGCCTGCGGGTACGCCTGGAGTGCCTGGAAGACGGCCTGGAGATCTCTTCGCGCTGGGCGCGCATGAAGCTCTCGCCGTCGGCGCAGGACTACCTGGCGCCGCTCGCGCCAGGCGAGACACTGACCCGCCGCGGTGCGACCGAGCGCGGCTCGCGCGAGCATTTCGCGGTGATCAAGGCCCACGTGCAGTCGAGCGACTGGCTCGAACTGCACGCCGACGGCCATCGGCGCGCGGTCTTCGACGAGTCCGGGCCGCGCTGGGTTCAACCCTGACGCCCCCGGGCAGGCGACTTGCGGTCGCCTGCCCCTGGAGGTGGCGCCGCCGGACGGCCGGCAAAGCCGGATCCGCGGCTCCCGCTGGACCCGCGGCTGGGCTACCGGTGCTTGAACTCTGCCTTGCGCTTGTTGACGAAGGCGTCCATGCCTTCCTTCTGGTCTTCGGTCGCGAACAGGGCGTGGAACATGCGGCGCTCGTACATCATGCCGTCGGCCAGCGGCCCCTCGAAGGCGCGGTTGACACATTCCTTGGCCATCATGACGCTGGGCAGGCTCATCTGGCAGATCAGGTGCGCCGCCGCCAGGGCCTCGTCCATCAGCTTGTCGGCCGGCACGATGCGCGACACCAGCCCGGCGCGCTCGGCCTCGGCGGCGTCCATCATGCGGCCGGTGAGCACCAGGTCCATCGCCTTGGCCTTGCCCACTGCGCGCGGCAGGCGCTGCGTGCCGCCAGCGCCGGGGATGATGCCGAGCTTGATCTCCGGTTGCCCGAATCGGGCGTTGTCGGCGGCGATGATGAAGTCGCAGCTCATCGCGAGTTCGCAGCCCCCGCCGAGGGCGAAGCCCGCAACCGCGGCGATCACCGGCTTGCGCACGCGGCGGATCGCCTCCCAGTTGCGCGTGATGTAGTCGCCCAGATACGCGTCCATGAACGAATAGCCGGCCATCGCACCGATGTCGGCGCCGGCCGCGAAGGCCTTCTCGCTGCCGGTGATGACGATGCAGCCGATGCCGTCGTCGGCGTCGAAGGCCATCAGTGCGGCGCCGACCTCGTCCATCAGGCCGTCGTTCAGCGCGTTGAGCTGCTTGGCGCGGTTCAGCGTGATCAGGCCGGTGCGGCGCGGGCCGTCGCCGCGGGTGTCGACGATGATGAATTCGTGGCTCATGGTTGACCTCGGCAGTGGCAGTGAGTTCGGGTTGGCGGCCACTATAAGCGTGCCGCCACCCGTCATTGCCGGGGCGGTGCGGTGCGATCGGCAGCCTGCTGCGGCAGGCGGTCGATCAGCAGGTCGGCCCAGGTCTGCTCATCCTGCTCGATGCGGATGCGCACCGGCAGGTACTGCAGCGTCGGCGCAATCCAGGTGTCGACCAGCAGTTCGCCGGCTCGGCGCGATTCGCGCCGCGGCTTGAGGTGGAAGGTCGGCACCCGGCCGGCCGGCGTGTCGAGCATCTCCTCGGCTTGCACGTCGTAGACCCAGCGGTCCAGGCGCCGCGGCAACGCGAGCGGGAAGTCCACCGCCGCGCCCACCTTCAACCGCTGCGGCTGGGTCGTGAACAGCCAGGTCAGCTGGACGAACTGGCTCGCCGTATCCTGCACGCCGGGCGGCCGCTCGGCCTCGTTGCCATTGGCCAGCAGCACCCGTTGCGGCTCGAGCGCGACCTGCGCCACCCGCGGGCTGCGCAACGCGGCGCGGGTCGTCTCCTCGTAACGCAGCGGACGCAGCCCGTTGTCGGTCAGCTCGCCCTCGCTCGACATGCGCCGGGTGACGAAGGGGGTCAGGCTGGGGCCGATCGAGACGTCCAGGTGGACCTGGTAGCGCCCGCCCTGGCGCAGCCACTCGACCCTCGCCTCGCCGTTCACCGGGCCCTGGTAGTTGCCTGTCAGCGTATAGGTCAGGCGGGTCGAGGGCGGCCATTCGAACGCGGCGGCCGCCGACGCGGCGGCCGATGCCGGCGCCGGCGCGGCCTGCGCGACGGCCGTCCCCGGCTCGGCCTGCGAGGCGGGCTGGTCCGGGGCCGAGGCGGCATCGGCCGGCGGCGCAGGTTCCGGCGCGCGCGCCACGACCTCGGGCTCGGCCGATGGCGTGGGCGGTTCGGCCACGGGCACCGAGGCCGCCGGCGCCGGCGGCTTGACCGCCGCGCGCGCCGTGCGGCGGGGCCGGGGCGGGGCGACCGCGGGTGGAGCGGTCTGCTGCAGCTCCTGCACGAAGGTCATGTCGATCCGGCGCACCGTGGCGCCCGATCCCGCGCCTTCGCCCAGGCTCATTTCCTCGGCCAGGCGAGAGGTTCCCCACAGGTGCGCCGCCGTCACGCCGGCGACGACCGCGAGCGCGGCCAGTCGACGGCCCGGGGTCCAGGTCGGGAAGGCCACGCTGTCTCAGTCGGCGCAGGGCCGCTCCCAAGGCGACCGAGCGCCCCTCGGGGGCAGCGAACAAAGTGAGCCTGGGGTCGACATGTTCAGGCACCGAGCCAGGCCGTGCGCACGGCGCTGGGCGGCGTCGCACTGTCCATGCCCAGCACCACGGTCGTGGCGGCCGCGGCCGGAGCCACGACGCGGCAGCGCAGGATGCGCTGGTCGCGCGCCAGCAGCAATTCGAGCGCGGCCCCGGGACGCGTCCACTGCCGTGCGTCGTCGAAGCGGCGGATGCGCCAGCCGTCGACCGCGAGCAGCTCGTCGCCCGGCGCCACGCCGGCAGCCTCCGCCGCGCTGCCGCGCAGCACCTGCTTGACCTGAACCCCGCTGACCACGCCTTCGCTCAGGCGCAGGCCCAGGCTGGCGGCCAGCCCGGCGGCCTGGTCGCGCCAGGTCACGCCCGCTGCGGCCAGCAGGGTTTGCAGCGGCAGGTCCCCGGTGCCATGGACCCAATCCTGCAGTTCCGCCGCGAGCGAGCGGCCGGCCGCGTCGGCCAGCGCCTGCCCGACGTCGGCTTCGGTGACGCCGGTCTCTACGTGGCGCTGCCACAGCAGACGCATCGTGTCGTCCAGGCTGGCGCCGGCGCCACGCAGCGTGAGGTCGAGCGCGAGCGCGAGCAGCGCGCCCTTGCTGTAGTAGTTGACCGTCGCGTTGGGCGAGTTCTCGTCGCTGCGGTAGAACTTGATCCAGGCGTCGAAGCTGGCCTGGGCGACGCTTTGCACCTGGCGGCCGGGCGCGGCGAGCACGCCGTTGAGCGTCTTGGCCAGCAGCTTGAGATAGCGCGGCGCATCGATCAGGCCCGCGCGCAGCAACATCAGGTCATCGTAGTACGAGGTCACGCCCTCGAAGAACCACAGCAGCCGCGTGTAGTTCTCCCGCGTGTAGTCCAGGCGCAGGAATTCGCGCGGACGCAGCCGCATGACGTTCCAGCTGTGGAAGAACTCGTGGCTGATCAGGCCCAGCAGGCCGACATAACCGTCGCTGCGCTCCTTGTCCTCGACGCGCGGCAGGTCGCGCCGCGCCGCGAACAGCGCCGTGCTGTGACGGTGCTCGAGGCCGCCGTAGCCGTCGTCGACCGCGTGCAGCATGAAGACATAGCGCTTGAACGGCGGCTGGGCGCGGCCATGCCAGAGCGCAATCTGTGCGGCGCAAAGGCGGCGCGTGTCGGCCAGCAGGCGCTCGGCGTCGAAACCGGGCCAGGCGCCCGAGACCACGAATTCGAAGTCGACACCGCCAGCGCGGAAGTTGCCGCGCCATGGCGTGCCCATCTCGAAGGGGTGGTCGATCAGCGCGTCGTAGTCCGGCGCGGACCAGGTCGCCCGCCTGCCCGCAACGGCCGGCATCGATGTCGCGACCTTCCAGCCGCGCGGCAGGCCGGTCAGCGCCAGCTCGCACGCCCGGTGCTCGCGGCCATGCACACGCAGCAGCAGCGCCGGCCCGTTGAAGAAGCCGCGCGAGGCATCGAGAAAGGCCGTGCGCACCGAGCGATCGAAGGCGTGCAGTTCGTAGCGCAGCGTCAGCTTGCCACGGCGCGGCGCGCGCACGCACCAGCTCGACTTGTCGAGCGGCTCGACCGCCAGCGCCTGCCCGCCCTGCTCCGCGCTCAGACCGATGACGTGGCGTGCAAACTCGCGCACCAGGTAGCTGCCCGGCGCCCACACCGGGAGGCTGACCACCTGCTCGGCAGCCGGGTCGGGGATCGTCAGCGTGACACCGAAACGATGCCCGTGCAGGTCGGCAGGTTCGACGCGGTATTTCAGCGTCATGTCCCCGCGGCCGCCAGGAAGCAGCACAGCGCGGCCACCGCACTGAGCCGGAAGCGCAGGGTCAGCCAGCGCTCCAGGCCATGCATCGGATACAGGCGCCGGTCGACCAGGTAGCACAGCACCAGCATCGCGCCGAGCACGACCAGCCCGGCGCTGGGCGGCATCATCACGCCGATCCAGGCGCCGAAGGTCGGCATGACGCCCCAGACGAAGATGCGCGGGTCGGGCTCGGCCTCGCGGAAGGCCACGCCCCAGTGGATGCCGCCGAGGAAGGACACGATGGTCGCGGCATAGGCCGCCAGACCCAGGGTCACGTAGGGGTGGGCCTCGGCCGAGACGATCCAGACGAACACGGCACCGACGACGAACGGGATCAAGCCGGCATAGCCCAGGCGCAGCGCCCAGGTCGGCGGCGTCGTTGCGGGCGGGGTCGAAAGGACCTGTTCCATCGTCACCCTGGGGTCGCGGCCTCAGCCTTTGGCCGCCACCGCGAGCTGGCGCTCGAGCTTGTCCAGCGGCACCGCGCCGGGCAGGCGCGTGCCGTCGGTGAACACGGCCGCCGGCGTGCCCTGCACGCGGTGCTTGCGGCCGAGCTCGATATTGCGCGCGATCGCGCCACTGTCGCACTTGGCCTCGCCGGTGGACGGCGGCAGCTTCTCGCCGAGCATCCAGTCGCGCCAGACCTTGGCCGGCTCCTTGGCACACCAGATGTCGCGCGACTTGGCGCTCGAGTCGGCGCCGAGGATGGGGTAGAGGAAGGTATAGACGGTGACGTCCTTGAGCGCGGCCAGGTCGCGCTCGAAGCGCTTGCAGTAACCGCAGTTCGGGTCGACGAACACGGCCATCTTGCGCGAGCCGTTGCCCTGCTTGATCGCGATCGCGTCCTTCAGCGGCAGCTTGGCGAAATCGATCGCCGTCAGCTTGTCGATGCGGGTCTGGGTCACGTTGACACGCGCCTTGGTGTCATAGATCTCGCCCTGGACCAGATAGTTGCCGCCCTCGTCGGTGTAGAGGATCTCGGTGCCGATGCGCACTTCCCACAGCCCGCCGACGGCAGTCTTCTGCACCTCGTCGATCTTCGGCAGGTTGGGCATGCGCTCGGCCAGGTTCTTGCGGATCACCGCTTCATCGGCCCAGGCGCTCGTGAGACTGGCGCAAAGGGCCAGGGCGGCCGCAGCCGTGGTCGGGGAGATCTTCATCGGGGGATCCAGGTCAGGAGTGGAGGGCGCGGGCAGTCAGCAGCTTCTTCAGCGGGCCGAGCCCATTGACGAGACTCAGACCACGGTTGCGGAGTTCCTTGGCCGCCGGCCAAGGGCTCGCGAAAAGATGCAACAGACCGTCGGTCACGTGACCCATCGCACGGGTGGGCACGGCTCGCTCGCGTGCGTAGCGACGCAGCAGCTTGTCGTCGCCGGGGCCGCGGAAGGCCTCGCGGGTCTCGATCACGCGGGCGAGCGCCACCACGTCGGCCAGGCCCAGGTTCAGCCCCTGGCCGGCCAGCGGGTGCACCACGTGGGCGGCGTCGCCCAGCAGCACCCAGCCGGGCCCGCACAGCGGGTGGGCGCTGGCAAGCATCAACGGCCAGGCGGCGCGTTCGCTCGCCAGCCGCAGCGTGCCTGCGGCGCCGCCGGTGGCGTCCGTCAGCGCCTGCTCGAAGGTGCTGGTGTCCATCGCCAGCAACGCGTCGGCGCGGGCATCGGGCACTGACCAGACCAGGCCGTAGGACCGTGCCGGCTCCGGCCGGTCGAAGGGCAGCAGGGCCAGCACGTCGGGCGAGCGGAACCATTGCCGCGCCATGCCGGCATGCGCGCGGTCGGCCACCACGCGCGCGGCGACACCCCGGTGGTGATAGGGCTGGCGGTCGACCACGACGCCCAGCGTCTCGCGCGTCGCCGAGTGCTTGCCTTCGGCCAGCGCCAGCAGATCGGCCGCGACCGGGTGATCGACGAGCGTGACGTGCGGGGCGAACTGCAGCGCACCGGCGAGTGCGCGCTCGAGTTCGGCGGCGTCGACGATCCAGGTCAGCACGTCCAGGCCCTGCTCCCAGGCCGAAAAGTCCAGGCTCGCGCCGGGCGCGTCACCTTCGATGTGCATGTCGTAGACCGCGGTGCGTGCATCGCCCGGCAGCGCGGCCCAGACCTTGAGCGCCGACAGCAGGCCGACCGAGGTCGCGCTGAGCGCGTAGGCGCGGACGTCCTCGCGTGCGGGCGCGGCGGTCGTGGCCGGCTCGCGCTGCAGGGCGACCTGCAGGCCCTGGCGGGCGAGCGCCAGCGCAAGTGCCATGCCCACCGGGCCGGCGCCGCGCACGCAGACGTCGTAGCGTTTCATATCGTGGGGATTGTAGGCAGCAGGCACAATCGGCGCCCCGCCCCGCCGGCATGCCCCTGCTGCCAAGCCCTTCCCCGTGAGCGATCTGACCTGCACGCTGTCTGCCCTGCACCTGTACCCGGTCAAGAGCTGTGGTGGCCTGGCCGTGCGCGCGGCGCCGCTGGTCGAGACCGGGCTGGACCTCGACCGCGCCTGGATGGTCGTCGATGCGCACGGCGAGATGCTGACGCAGCGCGAGCACCCGCGCCTGGCGCTGGTGCAGACCACCCTCGGCCTGAACGATGTCAGGCTGCGCGCGCCCGGCATGCTGGCGCTTCACCTGGCGCTCGACGCGGTCGAACAACCCACCCGGGTGCGGGTCTGGGACGACATCGTCAAGGCCTACGACATGGGCGCGCTGGCGGCCCAATGGTTCAGCGACTTCCTGGGCGTCAAGGGCCTGCAGCTGGTGCGCTTCAATCCCGACGAGCGGCGGCTTTCGGACCGACGCTGGACCGGTGCGCTCGAGGCGCAGAACGCCTTTGCCGACGGATTCCCGCTGCTGGTGGCCTCGACCGGATCGCTGGCCGAGCTGAATCGGCGCCTGACATTCGCCGGCCAGGCTGCGGTGACGATGGAACGCTTTCGCCCGAACCTCGTGCTCGACGGCCTGAGCGACCCGCACGGCGAGGACTTCATCGACACCTTGGAACTCTCGGCGCCCGAGGGCCCGGTCGTGCTCAGGCTGGTCAAGCCCTGCGTGCGTTGCACGATCCCCGATGTCGACCCGGCCACCGCCGTGCAGGGCCATGCCGTCGGCGACGCGCTGCGCCCCTACCGCGCCGATCCACGCATGAAGGGCGGTCTGACCTTCGGCATGAACGCGGTGATCGTGTCCGGCATCGGTCACACCCTGCAGGTCGGTGCCGCGGTGTCGGCCACCCTGGCCTTCTAGCGCCAGTCCACCGTCTTGCCGACCTGGCAGCTCTTTGCGCTGGCCGTGCTCATCTGGGGCACGACCTGGCACGCGATCGTCTACCAGTTGGCGCAGACGTCGCCCGAGGTCGGCGTCGCGATCCGCTTCGCCATCGCCGGTGCGATCTGCCTGGCCTGGGCGGCATGGCGCGGCGAGCGCTGGCGCGTGGGCGCGCGCGAGCACGCCCTGCTCGCCTTCCAGGGTGTCTTCATGTATTCCGTGTCCTACCTCTGCGTCTACCACGCCGAGAAGCATGTGCCGTCCGGCCTGGTCGCTGTGGGCTACAGCGCCTCGCCGCTGGTCAACGGGCTGGTGTCGCACTGGATCTGGAATACGCCGGTGACAGCCCGGTTTGCCGCCGGCGGCGTGCTGGGCATCGTCGGCGTGGCGCTGATCTTCTGGCCCGAATTCGGTGCGATGGCCGCCGGCGGCAGTGTCGCGCTCGGCGCGGCCTTCACGGTCGGCGCGGTGCTGCTGTCCTCGGTCGGCAGCCTGGCGTCGTCGCGCAACAAGATCATCGGCCTGCCGTTCTGGCCCGCGCTCGGCTGGGGCATGCTGTACGGCGCCGCCTCGAGCGCCGTCGTCGCGCTGGTCACGGGCCAGAGTTTCCAACTCCCGAGCGCGCTGTCGTGGTGGCTGTCGCTGGCTTACCTGGCGGTCGCCGGCTCGGTGATCGCCTTTGCCTGCTACCTGTCGCTGCAACACCGTATCGGGGCCGGCCCGGCATCGATGATCGGCGTGGCCACGCCGGTGCTCGCGCTCGTGGTCTCGGCGGCCTTCGAGGGCTACCGGCCCGACGCCCTGGCCGTTGCCGGCGTCGCGCTGGCGGTCGCGGGCAACGTGCTGAGCCTGGTGCCGGTGGCCGGCGCGCGCAAGCCGAACGCCTAAAATTGGCGATTCCGCCGTCCGCGGCCCCCACCCGAGAGTTCCATGAGTCTTCAATGCGGCATCGTGGGCCTGCCCAACGTCGGCAAGTCCACCCTCTTCAACGCCCTCACCAAGGCCGGCATCGCCGCCGAGAACTATCCGTTCTGCACGATCGAGCCCAATGTCGGGGTGGTCGAGCTGCCCGACCCGCGGCTGAAGAAGCTGGCCGAGATCGTCCAGCCCGAGCGCGTGGTGCCGGCGATCGTCGAGTTCGTCGACATCGCGGGCCTGGTGGCGGGCGCGAGCAAGGGCGAGGGCCTGGGCAACCAGTTCCTGAGCCACATCCGCGAGACCGATGCGATCGTCAATGTCGTGCGCTGCTTCGACGACGAGAACGTCATCCACGTCGCCGGCAAGGTCGACCCGGTCTCCGACATCGAGGTCATCCAGACCGAGCTGTGCCTGGCCGACCTGGCAACGGTGGAGAAGTCGCTCGTGCGCTACTCGAAGGCCGCCAAGGCCGGCGGCGACAAGGAGGCGCAGCGCCTGGTCGACGTGCTGAAGAAGTGCGACGCGGCGCTCAACGAGGGCCGCCCGGTGCGCAGCGTCGACTGGAGCAAGGAGGAACTGGTCGTGCTCAGGCCGCTGTGCCTGATCACGGCCAAGCCGGCGATGTTCGTCGGCAACGTCGACGAACACGGCTTCGAGAACAACCCGTACCTGGACCGCCTGCACGAATACGCGGCGAAGCAGGGTGCGCCGGTGGTGGCGATCTGCGCCAAGACCGAGGCCGAGCTGGCCGAGATGAGCGACGAGGACCGGCTGATGTTCCTCGAGGAAATGGGCCAGCACGAGCCGGGTCTGAACCGCCTGATCCGCGCCGCCTTCAAGCTGCTCGGCCTGCAGACGTACTTCACCGCCGGCGTCAAGGAGGTCCGCGCCTGGACCATCCATGTCGGCGACTCCGCGCCGCAGGCCGCGGGGGTGATCCATACCGATTTCGAGCGCGGCTTCATCCGCGCCCAGACCATCGCCTACGAGGACTTCGTCGCGCACGGCGGCGAGCATGGCGCCAAGGAGGCCGGCAAGATGCGGGCCGAAGGCAAGGAGTACGTCGTCAAGGACGGCGACGTGCTGAACTTCCTGTTCAACGTCTGATGGATCTCGAACCCCTGTGCGACGGCGGGCCGCGCCTGAGCCCGATCGTCGCCGGCTGCTGGCGCCTCGCCGATTGGGGCTGGACGGCGCAGCAGACACTGACGTGGGTCGAGCAAGCCGCCGAGCTCGGCGTGACCAGCTTCGACCATGCCGACATCTACGGCGGCTATACGGTCGAGGGGCGGTTCGGTGACGCATTGGCGCTCGCCCCCTCGCTGCGCGACCGGCTCCAGATCGTCACCAAATGCGGCATCAAGCTCGTGTCGCCGCTGCGGCCGGACCACCACCTGAAGAGCTACGACACATCGGGCGAGCACATCGTCGCCAGTGTCGAGAACTCGCTGCGTGCGCTGCGCACCGACCGGCTCGACCTGCTGCTGATCCACCGCCCGGATGCGCTGATGGACGCTGGCGAAATCGCCCGGACCGCCGATGCGCTGCAGCGCGCCGGCAAGGTGCTGCACTTCGGCGTCTCCAATTTCACCCCGGCGCAATTCGAGTTGCTGGACGCAGCAACGCCCCTGGCGACCAACCAGATCGAACTGCACCCCTTGAACCTGGCGCCACTGGCCGACGGCACGCTCGACCAGGCGCAACGCCTGCGCCGGCGACCGATGATCTGGTCGCCGCTGGCCGGGGGCCGGCTGCTCGCGGGTGACGAGTCGGTGGCCGCCCAGCGTGTGCGCTGGGTGCTCGGCAGCGTGGCCGCGCGGCTCGGCGTCAGCCCGGCGACGCTGGCCTGCGCCTGGGTGCTGCGCCACCCGAGCCGGCCGGTCCCGGTGGTGGGAACGCGTCGGATCGACGCGTTGCGCGCGGCCGTGGCAGCGCTGGCGCTGACGCTCGGCCGCGAAGACTGGACCGAAATCTGGCAGGCCGGTGCCGGCCACGAAGTCGCTTGATCGATCCGGCGCCGGTGCTACGCTGACCGCATGACTGCCGATCCCGCATCGCGCGCCGCCGTAGCGGGGCGCGGCCTTTTCGTTGCACTGCTGACCGCTCTGACCTACGCCGTCACCGGCTGGTTCGCGCTCAAGCTGTCGTTGGCCACGGGCTGGGCCTCACCGATGTATCCCTCGGCCGGCATTGCCCTTGCGGCCACGCTCGTCTTCGGTGCGCCGGGCGCGCTCGGTGCGGCACTGGGTGCCTACGTCACCAACGTCCTGCATGCTGGCGCGGTCGGACAAACCAGCCCGCTCGTGGTCCATGGCGTGCCGGCGGTCATCGCCGCCGGCGCCGCCTTGCAGGCGCTGCTCGGGCGCTGGCTGCTGTTGCGCACGAACGGGCTGCCGCTGACGATGCGCGCGCCGATGGAGATCCTGCGCTTCGCGTTCTGGTCGGCCGGCGTGGCTTGCCTGGTCAATGCCACGCTGTCGCCGCTTGCGCTGTGGTCCAGCGGCGCCATCGCCACGTCGGACCTGCCGTTCACGTGGTGGACCTGGTGGGTCGGCGACACACTCGGTGTTCTGATCGGCGCCCCGATCGCCCTGACGTTGATCGGGCTGCCACGCGAGGAGTGGACCCCGCGCCGCCTGACCGTGGGCCTGCCGATGCTGCTGGGCATGGCGCTGCTCGTTGCCGCAACGAGCGTGTTCCATCGCTGGGAGCGGCAGCGCCTGGAGGAGACCTTCGCCAACAGCGCCAACGCCGCGGTCGGTGCCGTCGACGAGCAACTCGACGAATCGATCTACGCCTTGCATGCGATTCACGGCATGCTCGCCAGCCATCCGGATCCGCAGCTGGTGCCCTTGCGGCCCGCCACCGATTTCTGGCTCGAGCACTCGCCGGGCCTGCGTGCGATCGGGTTCAGCGAACGTGTGCCACGCGAGCAGGTGGCGGCGTTCGAGGCCGCGGCACGCTCTGCGGGGCTGGCGGGTTACCGCGTCTTCGACCGCGCCGACAGCGCCGGCCTGGCGGCGCAGGATGCTTATGTCGTCGCGATCCGGGCGATCGAGCCCGGTGCCGGCAACGCGGCGGCGCTGGGTGTCAACGCGATGTCCATCGGCGCCGCCCGCGATGCCATGCTGGCCGCCGCCCGCACCGGCGCTGACGCCTCGACCAAGGGCTTCCGACTGACTCAGTCCAGCAACGCGCAGGAAGTCGGCGTCGTCGTCTACCGGGCGCTCTACCGCGGCGTGGCCGAGCCGCCCGACAGCCGGCTCGCGCAATGGCGTGGGGTCGTCTTCGCGACGATCGAACTCGACCGCGCGCTGAGCGCGTCGATGCGACACATCCAGGGCGCCCTGCAATGGTGTCTGATCGACCGCTCCGATGCTGCCACGCCGCAGCGGCTGGCCGGCCCGCGCAACTGCGAGCGATCGGTTCGCGCCGAGTTCATGACCACCCGCCCGATCGCCTTTGCCGACCGCCGATGGGACCTGACGCTGTGGACCGACGCCAAGGCCCTGCCGGGCGGCACCAAGTCCGGCAGCTGGCTGTTCTCGATCGTCGGTCTGGCCGCCACGGCGCTGCTGGGCGTGCTGCTGCTGACCGTGACCGGCCGCGCGCGCCGCATCGAGCTCGCGGTGGACGAACGTACGCAGGCGCTGAGTGCAGAGGTGCGCGAGCGGCGCAGCGCCGAGGACGCGCTGCGCGACAGCGAGCAGCGCCTGCGCAGCATCCTGGACCACGTCCCGATCGGCGTGATCTTCATGGACACCCGGGGCCGCATCCTCGACACCAACCCGAGCATGTGCCGCATGCTCGGGCGCAGTGCGCAGGATTTCCAGCGCCTGACTGTCGCCGCGTTGACCCATCCCGAGGAGAACCCCGATCACCTCGTCGCTGCACGCCAGCTGGTCCACGGCCGCGAAGCCATCGTCACCCGCCAGATGCGGCTGCTGCGCAGCGATGGCAGCTACCTGACCGTGCGCGCCTCGCTGAGCCCGCTGCGCGACCCGGCGGGCAACGTCGCCCGCCTGGTCGGCGTGGTCGAGGACATCACCGAGCACCTGCGCCTGGCCGAGAGCGAACGCGCGCGCGATGCCGCCGAGGCCTCCAGCCGTGCCAAGAGCGAATTCGTCTCGCGCATGAGCCATGAACTGCGCACGCCGCTCAATGCCATGCTCGGCTTTGCGCAACTGCTCGGCATGGACCGGCGTCCGCCCCTGGCGGCGCACCAGGCCGGCTGGACGGCGCAGATCCAGCACGCCGGCTGGCACCTGCTGGACATGATCAACGATACGCTGGACATGTCGCGCATCGAGTCCGGGGCGGTGCGGCTGAACGAACAGCCGCTCGAACTGGCGCCGCTGATCGAGGCCTGTGTCGCGCTGCTTGGCGCCACGGCCGAGCGGCGCGGCATCCGCGTGCGGATTCGGCTGGACCCGTCCGCGGCCCGCGTGCTGGCCGACGAGACGCGGCTCAAACAGGTGCTGACCAACCTGCTGTCCAACGCCATCAAGTACAACCGCGACGGCGGCGAGGTCGATGTCGATTCGCGCCTGATCGAGGGCTCGACCGTCGAGCTGGCGGTGCGCGATACCGGGCTGGGCATGTCGGCGGCGCAGATGTCGTCGCTGTTCCAGCCCTACAACCGCCTCGGGCGCGAGAACAGTCCGATCGAAGGTACCGGCATCGGCCTGGTGATCAGCCGCCGGCTGGCCGAACTCATGGGCGGCACGCTGGTCGCCCGCAGCGTCGAGACCGAGGGCTCCACCTTCACGCTGTGCCTGCCGCTGGCTCGCAGCGGCGACACCGCCACGCCGGCGGCGGTCGCCGCCGACCGTCTGCCACCGCGCTACCAGCGCCGGCTGGTCCACTACATCGAGGACAACGAGACCAATGTCGAGGTCATGCGCGGCATCCTCGTCCAGCGGCCGCAGGTCACGCTGGAGGTGTCGCTGAACGGCCTCGACGGCCTGGCGGCCGTCCGGACGCGCCGGCCGGACCTGATCCTGCTCGACATGCATCTGCCGGACATCGCCGGTCTCGAGTTGCTGCGGCACCTGAAGAACGACGATGCGGTGGCCGACATTCCGGTGATCGTGCTGTCGGCCGACGCAACGCCCCAGCACATCGAGGACGCATTGACGCTCGGCGCGATGAACTACCTGACCAAGCCGGTCGACGTGGCCGGCTTCATGCAGGTGCTCGACGCCGCGCTCGCCGACCTGACCACGCGCTGGGGCTGAGCACTGCGCGCGCGTACGGCAGGCACGTCATGCCGGCGCATGGAATTGCGCGCGCAACGCCGGATACAGCGCCCGGAACCGGGCATAGCGGGCTTCGAGCCGCGTGGACTGGTCCGCGTCGGGCTCGAAGCGCTGCGTCACCGTTGGCACGGCGCAGACCTGCGCAGGATCGCCGCCCACGCTGAGCCAGGCCAGCCGCGCCGCACCGAGCGCGCCGCCGGCCTCGCCGCCCTCGTGCGTCGTCAGCGCCACACCGAGCGTCGAGGCCAGCAGCCCGGCCCAATGCCCGCTGCGCGCGCCGCCGCCCACGAGCGACAACTCGGCCACCTCGCCGGCCTGCACGCCCATGCTCGCGAAGCCGTCGCGCAGGCCGAAGCCCACGCCTTCGATCACCGCATGGCCGATGCTCGCGGCATCGTGCGCAGTCGTCAGACCGAACAGCACGCCCTGGGCCTGCGGGTCGTTGTGCGGCGTGCGCTCGCCGCTCAGGTAGGGCAGGAAGAGCGGCGCCGCCGCGCGCTGTGCCGGCGTCAGCGCGGCCACCCGCTCCAGCAGCGCAGCTTCATCCGGCAGGCCGAGCAACTCGCGCGCCCAGCGCAGCGCGCTCGCTGCGCTCAGCATCACCGACATCTGGTGCCAGGTGCGCGGCAGCGCGTGGCAGAAGGCGTGCATCGCCGACGCCGGATTGGGGCGGAAGCGGTCGCTGGTCAGGAAGATCACCCCCGAGGTGCCGAGCGAGACGAATCCCTGGCCGGGGCGCACCGCGCCAATGCCCACCGCGCTGGCGGCGTTGTCGCCACCGCCGCCGGCCACCGGCGTGCGCGCCGGCAGTCCCCAGCGCGCAGCCAGGGCGGTGTCGAGCGCGCCGGAGACCTCGCTGCCTTCGACCAGCCGCGGCATGTGTTCGACGCCGAGTTCGCAGGCGGCCAGGACCTCGCCCGACCAGCGACGCTGCCCGACGTCCAGCCACAGCGTGCCCGACGCGTCGGACATCTCGCTGACCTTCTCTCCGGTGAGCTTCAGGCGCAGCCAGTCCTTGGGCAGCAGCACGCTGCGCACACGCGCGAAGACCGCCGGCTCGTGAGCGCGCACCCACAGCAGCTTGGGTGCGGTGAAGCCGGGCATGGCCAGGTTGCCGGTGATCGCGTGCAGGCGCGGCAGTGCGCGTTCGAGTGCTGCGCACTCCGCGCCGCTGCGCCCGTCGTTCCACAGGATGGCCGGGCGCAGCACCGCGTCGGCCCCGTCGAGCAGCACGGCGCCGTGCATCTGCCCCGACAGGCCGATGGCGCGCACCGCCGCCATTGCCGCCGGCTGCCCGGCCGCCAGGCGCTGCAGCGCGCGATCGGTGGCCGCGAACCAGTCGGCCGGATGCTGCTCGCTCCACAGCGGCTGCGGCCGCTGCAGCGTCAGCCGCTCGCCGACGCTGGCGACGATGTGCTGGCGCTCGTCGAGCAGCAGCGCCTTGACCTCGGAGGTGCCGAGGTCGATGCCGAGAAACATGGGCAAGTCTCCGCGTCAGGCCGGTGCTCAGGCCCGCCCGCCGCCGAAGCGGTGGTCGGCCTGGCGGCGGAAGTCGCTCGGCGTCATGCCCTTGATCTCCAGGAAGCGCCGATTGAAATTGGCCACGTTGTTGAAGCCGACCTCGTAGCAGATGTGGGTGACCAATCGGTCGGTCTCCATCAGCAATTGGCAGGCGCGGTTCACACGAACGCGGTTGACGAAGTCGGTGAACGTGTTGCCCGTGGCGCGGCGAAAGAAGCGCGAGAAGCGGCTCTCGCTCATGCCCAGCTCGGCCGCCAGATCGGCCGCCGACAGGGTCTGCGCAAAGTCGCGCATGATGCGGTTGACGAGCGCGTTGACCTGGTCGGTGCCCGCATCGTCATCCTCGCCCTGCATGCGCACGCCCGACAGCAGGCGGTAGTCGGTGCAGCGCGCGAGGTCGGCCAGGTAGGCGCAGAACGCCGCCAGGCGCTCGATGCCGCGCGTGGCCTTGACCGCGCGCCAGTGCTGGACCGCGCGCTCGGACAATCCGAAGAACTCGATGCCATGGCGCGCGCGCTCCAGCATGGCCATCGTGTCGGCCAGCTCCGGAATCTGCTCGGCCGCGTGAGCGACCGGGCCATGCCGGAACTGGATCACCAGGTCGCGCTCGGCGACACCGCCCTCCGGCACGTCCATCGAGATCCAGTTGTGCGGCAGGCGCGAGCCGCACAACACCAGGTGACCGGGCTGGAAGGGGCCGATCCAGTCGCCGACGAAGGCCTTGCCCGAAGTCGCCGTGATCAGGTGCAGCTCGTACTCGTCGTGGAAGTGCCAGCGCGCCAGCGGCGTGGGGAATCCGTGTGCCAGGCAGGTGATGAAGCCGGTGTCGTCGACCGGCTCGTAGCCCAGTGCCGGCGAGCGCGCGTAGTCGTGCTCCAGTTCGGGCTGGCGCTGGCGGGGCAGGTGCAGGTCGCGCGCGGGCATCTTGGATCGTTACATCAGGACATGACGTTGCCACCGTCCACATTCAGCGTCTGGGCCGTGATGTAGCCGGCCTCGTCGCTGGCGAGGAAGATCGCGGCGCCGGCAATGTCGGCCGGTCGGCCCATGCGCCCCAGCGGCACCGCCAGGCCCACGGCCTTCTTCTTCTCGCCGATCGCCAGATTCTCGTACTTGGCGAACAGCGCGTCGACGCTCGCCCACATCGGCGTGTCCACGACCCCTGGGGCGATGCCGTTGACGCGGATGCCATGCGGCGCCATGGCCAGCGCCGCGCTCTGCGTGTAGCTGATGACCGCCGCCTTGGTGGCGCAATAGTGCGAGACCAGGGCCTCGCCGCGCCGCCCGGCCTGCGAGGCAAGGTTGATCACCGAGCCGGGGATGCCGTTGGCGACCATCTGGCGAAGCACGGCCTGCATGACGAAGAACATGCCCTTGACATTGACCGCGAACAGGCGCTCGAAGCTGTCCTCGTCGCTGTCGAGCAGCGGCGCGAGGTCGAAGACGGCCGCGTTGTTGAACAGCACGCGCACGGGGCCGAAGCGCCGGCGCGCGGCCGCCAGCATGGCCGCGATCGACGCTGCCTGCGTCACATCGGCCTGCACGTACTGGACGCGCTGCGAATGGCTCGCGAGCAGCGCCTGGACGCCGGCCGACGGCTGGAGACCGATGTCGACGATGGTGCAGTAGGCCCCCTCGTCGAGAAAGGCCTCGGCCACGGCCAATCCGATGCCGCCGGCCGCGCCGGTGAGCAGTGCGTGACGATCCTGCAGACGTGCTCTCATGCGTGCTCCTTCACGAACCTTGCCACCCGCTCGCCCGCTGCGCGCACGGCGCCGACCAGTCGCGGGTCGCCGGCGATCGGGCCGTACAAGGGCCTGTCGGCGCAGAAGGCGGCCACCGGGTCGCCGGCTTCACAGATCGCGTGGGCGACGGCCGGGTCCATCGCCTGGTCCTGGTAGTCGTAGGCGATCTGCCCGCGGTGCCAGCGCTGCAGGTAGGCCAGAAACAGCGCCGGCAGCATCGCGGTGCTGGCGATCGAGGCGCCGCGTGCCAGGCATTCGCGCAGCGTCGGCGCAATGAAGCCGGGGATCTTGGCAAAGCCGTCCATCGCCACGCGCTGGTTGGTGTCGCGGATCGCCGGATTGCCGAAGCGGTCCAGCACCACGTCGCGATAGCGCGCGAGGTCGATCGGGCTCGGCTGCAGGCAGGGGATCACGTCGTCGGTCACGTAGTCGCGGGCGAAGCCGCGGATCACCGGGTCGCGCGTGCCCTCGTGGATGTAGGTCATGCCCACGAGCGTGCCAGCCCAGGCGATGCAGCTGTGCGGGGCGTTGAGGATTCGGATCTTGGCTTCCTCGTAGGGAGCGACCGAGGGCACCATCTCGACGCCGACCGACTCCCAGGCCGGGCGGCCGGCGATGAAACGGTCCTCGATCACCCACTGGATGAAACTCTCGGCCATCACCGGCGCCGCGTCGGCCCAGCCGGTGGCTGCCTTCACTCGCTCGACGACGTCGGGCGTGGGCCGCGGCGTGATGCGGTCGACCATCGCATTGGGGCTGCTGGTGTGGGCCTCGACCCACTGCACCAGTGCGTCGTCGCCGACGAGGGCGATGAACTGCATCAGGCCCGAGCGCGAGCGGTCGCCGTTGTGGCGCAGGTTGTCGCAGTTCAGCAGCGTCACCGGCCCGGCACCGGCGCGCATGCGCGCGCGCAGGATCGCCGTCAGCGCGCCGTAGATCGTGCAGCCCGGGCGTCCCTCGCGTGCCGCTTCCAGGTCGGCCGCGAGGTCGGGCAGGCTCTCGTCGAGCCGGTCCTTCGCGTCGAGGTAATAGCCGGCTTCGGTGACGGTGAACGAGACGATGCGCGTGTCCGGGTCGGCCCCGGTGGCGATCAGCCCGGCGAGATCGGCCCGGTACGGAATCACGCGCTCGATCGAGGCAATGCGCTCGTAGCGCCGCTCGCCGGCCGGGGTCACGGTCTCGAGCGTGTACCGGCCTTGCTGCGCGGCCAGCGCCGCCATCGTCTCGGCCATGTCGTTGCGGATGTTTCCGCCGACGATGCCCCAGGACCGGTCGCCGGTCTCGCGCAAGCGATGCAGGTAGACGGCCTGGTGGGCGCGGTGGAAGGAGCCGAGGCCGATGTGCAGGATGATGTTCACGACGGCCTCATTGGGTGCGTGCCACGGCCTGGCCCTGGCGGTTGAAGAGGTGGAACGAGGCCGGCGCGATGTCCAGCCCCACGGTATCGCCCGGGTGCAGCGTCGAGCGCGCGTTCTGCGCCGCGATGATCTGCACGCCGCCCGGCCCGTTGCCGGCGACGTGCGCATGGATCAGCGTGTTCGATCCGAGCGACTCGACCAGGTCGACACGGCCGGCCAGGCGGCCCTCGCCGGCCGCCCGCACGATCACGTTCTCGGGCCGCACACCGACGAATCCATCGTGCGCGCCGTTGCTGCCCACGATCGCGTTGACAGCCGGCAGTGCCGCGGTGTCGATGAGGTTCATCTGCGGCGTCCCGATGAACTGGGCAACGAACTGGTTCGCAGGGTGGTCGTAGAGATCCAGCGGCGAGCCGACCTGCTCGATCGCGCCATCGCGCAGCACGACCACGCGGTCGGCCAGCGTCATCGCCTCGACCTGGTCGTGCGTGACATAGATCGTGGTCGCACCGAGCTCGCGGTGCAGCTTGGCGATCTCGACCCGGGTCTGGCCGCGCAGCGCCGCGTCGAGGTTGGACAGCGGCTCGTCGAACAGGAAGACCTTGGGCGCGCGCACGATGGCGCGCCCGATCGCCACCCGCTGGCGCTGCCCGCCGGAAAGCTCCTTCGGCGTGCGCTTCAGGTAGGGCGTGAGATTCAGGATCTCGGCCGCGCGCCCGACCTTCTGCTCGATCACCGCCTTGTCCACGTGGGCCAGGCGCAGCGCAAACGACATGTTGTCGTACACGGTCATGTGCGGGTACAGCGCGTAGCTCTGGAAGACCATCGCAAGGTCGCGCTTGGACGAGGGGAGCCTGGTGATGTCGCGGCCATCGAGCTGCACGCTGCCGTCATCGATCTCGGTCAGGCCCGCGATCATCCGCAGCAGCGTGGACTTGCCGCATCCCGACGGGCCGACGAAGACGACGAACTCGCCCTTCTCGATCTTCAGGTCGACGCCCTTGATGACACGCACGCTGCCGAAGGTCTTCTCCACACCGTTGAGTTCAAGGTAGGACATGCGAACGGCTCCTGGCAACGGGGTTACTTGACGGCACCGAAGGTCAGCCCCTGGACGAGCTGCTTCTGGCTGAACCAGCCGACGACGACGATCGGCGCGATGGCCATCAGCGAGGCGGCCGACAGCTTGGCCCAGAACAGACCCTCGGGGCTGGAATACGAGGCGATCAGCGTGGCCAGCGTGCCGGCCTTGGCCGAGCTGAGGTTGAGCGACCAGAAGGCCTCGTTCCAGCTCAGCACCAGGCACAGCAGGCCGGTGGATGCGAGCGTGCCCATCGCGAGCGGGCGGATCACCTGCGTGAATTCGCCCCACAGCGTGGCGCCGTCCATGCGCGCAGCCTCCAGGATGTCGGGCGGGATGTCCTTGAAGCCCGAGTACAGCATCCAGACCATGATCGGCAGGTTGGACATCGTGAACACGACGATCAGCGCGGTCAGCGAGTCCAGCAGCCCCGCCGTCTGCGCCAACACGTAGATCGGAACCAGCGCGCCGACCGCGGGCATGAACTTGGTCGACAGCATCCACATCAGGATGTCGCGCGTGCGGCTCGTGCGGAAGAACGCCATCGAGTACGCCGCCGGCGCCGCGATGGCCAGGCCGAGCAAGGTGGACAGCACGCTCGTGATCACCGAGTTGCGTGCATACAGCAGGTAGTCGCTGCGCACGTTGACCTCGGCGAAGCTCTCCATCGTGGGCGTGAAGAAGAGCTGCGGCGGCACGGAGATGGCCTGCTGCTCGGTCTTGAAGGCCGTGAGCACGAGCCAGATCAGCGGGAAGACGACCAGCAGCGTGACGGCCCAGGCGGCCACGGTGCGCAGGATGAGGGCGAGGTGTTTCATGGTCGGGCTCCTGCAATCAGTCGAGGTTCTTGCCGATCATGCGGATCAGGAAGACCGCCGCGATGTTGGCCAGCACCACCGCGAACAGCGCCCCGGCCGAGGCCACGCCGACGTCGAAATTCATCAACGCCTGCTTGAAGATCAGGAACGCGAGGTTGGTGCTCTCGTTGCCGGGGCCGCCGCCGGTCGTCGTGAAGATCTCGGCGAAGACCCCGATCAGGAAAATCATCTCGATCATCACGACCACCGCAATCGGCCGGCCCAGGTGCGGCAGCGTGAGGAACCAGAATTTCTGCAGTGGATTGGCGCCGTCCATGCCGGCAGCCTCCATCTGGTCGCGGTCGAGCGACTGCAGGCTGGTGATGAAGATCAGGCAGGCGAACGGCAGCCACTGCCAGGCCACGATCAGGATCACCGACAGCAGCGGGTGGTTGGTGAGCCAGTCCACCGGCGGCATGCCGAAGAAGATCCACACCTGCGCCAGCACGCCGTAGACCGGGTTCATCATCATGTGTTTCCACAGCAGCGCATTGGCCGTGGGCATCACGAAGAAGGGCGAGATCAGCAGCACGCGCACCAGACCGCGGCCGGGAAAGGACTCGTTGACGAGAAGCGCCAGCGCCACGCCCAGCACCACCGTGATCGCGATCACGGCGCCGAGCAGCGTGAGCGTGTTGAGCACCGACGCGGTGAAATCCGGATCGGTGATGAAGTATTCGAAGTTCGCCAGGCCGATGAACGCCTTCTCGCCCGGCTGCATGAGGTTGTAGCGCACGGCGGAGAAGTAAAACGTCATCAGCAGCGGCACGATCATCCAGAGGAAGAGCGTGCCCACCGCCGGCGCCATCATCAGGCGAGGCAGGGTGCGGTTCATGGCGTGGTGTCCTCACGGTGGAGCGATGATCCAAGCGGCCGCCGTGGACCCGGCGCCGCCGGTCCACCAGCGGCGCCCCCTTGGGGGAGCGCCGCAGACAATGCGGGAGAGCTACTTGTAGTAACCGCCCTTGCGCATCTCGCGGTCAGCCGCGACCTGGGAGGCCTTGAGTGCCTGGTCGACCGTCGACTTGCCGGAGAGCGCCGCGCTCATCTGCTGGCCCACCGCAATGCCGATCGCCTGGAACTCGGGGATCGCAGCGAACTGCACGCCCACGTACGGACTCTTGGGCAACGTGCTGTCGTTCGGGTTCGCGCTGTCGATGGCCTTCTTCTCGGCCTCGGCGAACTTCGCGGCCTTCAGGAACTCGGGGTTCGCGTAGGTCGACTTGCGCGTACCGGTCGGCACGGCGGCCCAGCCCTTCTCCTTGGCGACCAGGTTGATGTAATCCTTGGACGTCGCCCAGTTGATGAACTTCTGCGCCGCGTCGGCATTCTTGGTGCCCGCGGGAATCGCCAGCGCCCAGGCCCACAGCCAGTTCGCACCCTTCTGCGTCGCGGCGTACGGGCCCTGCGCGAAGGCGACCTTGTCGGCGACCTTGCTCTGCTTCGGGTCGGTGATGAACGAGGCGGCGATCGTGGCGTCGATCCACATCCCGCACTTGCCTTCGTTGTACAGCGCCAGGATCTCGTTGAAGCTGTTCGATGCCGAGCCGGGCGGGCCGTACTTGGTGAGCAGGTCGACGTAGAACGTGACGGCGTCCTTCCACGGCTTGCTTTCGAGTTGCGGCTTCCAGCTCATGTCGAACCACTGGGCGCCGAAGCTGTTGGCCATGGTCGTGATGAAGGCCATGTTGTCGCCCCAGCCCGGCTTGCCGCGCAGGCAGATGCCGTAGACGCCGTTCTTCGGATCATGGATCTTGGCGGCAGCGTCGCGCACCTCGTTCCAGGTCGGACGCTCGGCGAACTTGATGCCGGCCTTGTCGGTCAGGTCCTTGCGGTACATGAGCATGGAACTCTCGCCGTAGAACGGCGCCGCGAACAGCTTGCCGTCGACGCTCAGGCCGTTGCGCATGGCTGGCAGCAGATCGTCCACGTCGTAGGCGGCGTCGCCCTTGAGCTCCTTGAGCCAGCCCTTCTTGCCCCAGATCGGGGTCTCGTACATGCCGATGGTCATGACGTCGAACTGGCCACCCTTGGTGGCGATATCGGTCGTGACACGCTGGCGCAGCACGCCCTCCTCCAGCGTCACCCACTTCAGCTTGATGCCCGGGTTGGCCTTCTCGAAGTGCGGTGTCAGCTTCTGCATCTCGATCATGTGACCGTTGTTCACGGTCGCGATGACGAGTTCGGTGGCGGCATGGGCGCCGACCGCTGCACCCAGCAGCAGGGTCAGGGCCAGCGGGGTCTGGATCTTCATGGAATGTCTCCTCGGCAAGGGGTGGGGGGATCCTCGGTGTCGCCCGTCGCGCGACAGAGGACCGAACGATAGACAAGCCCCTTTCGGTCGCTCATACGGGAGCGCCACGGTGATATACGCAATTGCATCAGTGGCTAGGTGTTTTCCGCCATTCGATGTAATTCCGTACTGAGGTCAAGGTCTCGACCCGCCAGTGTCGACATGAGTATGGGCTAGTTAGCGATTGCTGACTTTTGCACGCCAAGCCGTCAGCACTCTCTGCGTCAGAGTGCTAATATGAATGGAACCCGGAGGTTCGGGTTTACTCCAAGAGGTCCATGAACGCCATTTCCACCTCCACCGCCCTGTCTGTCCGCGACCCCTGGTCAATGGTGCCGTCGTTGGGGAACCTGGATGCGTACATCAGCGCCGTGAACCGGTTGCCGATGCTGACGCAGCAGGAAGAGGTCTCGCTGGCCAAGAAGTTGCAGGGCAGCGGCGATCTCGAGGCCGCCGGCCGCCTGGTGCTGTCGCACCTGCGCCTGGTGGTTTCGGTCTCGCGCCAATACCTGGGCTACGGCCTGCCGCAGGGCGACCTGATCCAGGAAGGCAACGTGGGTCTGATGAAGGCCGTCAAGCGCTTCGACCCCGAACAGGGCGTGCGCCTGGTCAGCTATGCGCTGCACTGGATCAAGGCCGAGATTCACGAATACATCCTGAAGAACTGGCGCATGGTCAAGGTCGCGACGACCAAGGCCCAGCGCAAGCTGTTCTTCAACCTGCGCTCGATGAAGCAGGGCTTCAGGTCCGATGCCGCCGACGGCGATACCCATCGCAACACGCTGACACCGGGCGAGGTCGAGATCGTCGCCCGCGAGCTGAAAGTGAAGCCTGAAGAAGTCGTCGAGATGGAGATGCGCATGTCCGGCGGCGATGTTGCGCTGGAGCCGCAGGGCGACGACGGCGAAGACGAATTCGCGCCGATCGCCTACCTGGCCGACGATAGCGGCGAGCCGACACAGGCCCTGGAAGCACGCCACCGCGACTGGCTGGCCGGCGACGGCATCGCCCAGGCGCTGGACGTTCTGGACGCGCGCAGCCGCCGCATCGTCGAGGAGCGCTGGCTCAAGGTGAACGACGATTCCAGCGGCGGCATGACGCTGCACCAACTGGCCGCCGAATACGGCGTCAGTGCAGAGCGGATCCGCCAGATCGAGGTCGCGGCGATGAAGAAGATGCGCCACGCGCTGGCCGCCACCAGCAGCTGAGCACATCCTTCCGCCGACACGCCGGACCGACGGCCCCTTCGCGGGGCCGTCGTCAATTCTGCGACGGCTCGGCCAGCAGCAACTTCAGGTCGTGCACGAGCGCGGGTGCGCCGCTGCCGTAGCGCGTGAACAGGCGCACGCGACCCTGGCTGTCGAAGACGTAGGAGCCGGCCGTGTGGTCGACCGTGTACGAGCCCTCGGTCTTGCCGGGCACCTTGCTGAAGAAGATCTTGAACTCCTTGGCTGCCGCCTTGGTCTCTTCGAGAGTGCCGCGCAGCGCGACGAAGGTCGGGTCGAAATTGGCGACATAGGCCTTCAGCACCGCAGCCGTGTCACGCTCGGGATCGACCGTCACGAAGATGCCCTGCACGCGCGCACCCTCGCCACCGAGCTCGCGCTTGACCGCGGCGAGCTCTGACATGGTCGTCGGGCACACATCGGGACATTGCACGTAGCCGAAGAAGACGACGACGACCTTGCCCTTGAAGTCGGCCAGGGTGCGCACGTGGCCGTCGACATCGGCCAGCGACAGGGCCTTCGCGTAGTCGGCGCCGGTGATGTCGATCGCCTTGAACGCCCTGCCGTCGGATGCCGAGCCCGGCACGAGCCTGTCGCAGCCGCCCAGGACAAGGGCGGCGCCGACGAGGCATGCGGCGATCAGGAGGCGACGAGCGAGGACAGCCATGGGCTCAGGTAGTGGTCCAGCAGCAACGCGGCGAAGAGCAGCGACAGGTGCCAGATGGAGAAACGGAAGGTCTTGCGCGCCAGCTTGTCGCTGTAGTTGCGCCAGAGCTCAAAGCCGTAGAGGATGAATCCGACGCCCAGGACGACCGCAGCCGCGAGGTAGATCCAGCCGCTCATGCGGAAGACGAACGGCAGCAGCGTGGCCGCGAACAGCACCAGCGTGTAGAGGAAGACCTGCAGCCGTGTGAACTCCGAACCGTGTGTCACAGGCAGCATCGGCAGGCCGGACTTCCGATAATCCTCGACGCGATACAGCGCGAGCGCCCAGAAGTGCGGCGGCGTCCAGAGGAAGATGATCAGGCACAGGATCAGGGCTTCGGGGCCGACGTCGTTGCGCAGCGCCGCCCAGCCCAGCACCGGAGGCATCGCGCCGGAGGCACCGCCGATGACGATGTTCTGGGGCGTCAGCGGCTTGAGCACCACCGTGTAGATCACGGCGTAGCCGACGAACGTGGCGAAGGTCAGCCACATCGTCAACGGGTTGACCCAGATCCAGAGCACGGCGCTGCCGATGCCGCACAGCACGGCGGAAAAGATCAGGGTCTGTGTGCGTGTCAGCTCGCCCTTGGCGGTCGGCCGCCAGGCCGTGCGCTGCATGCGCGAGTCGATCTGCTGCTCGATCAGGCAGTTGAAGGCCGCCGCAGCCCCGGCCACGAGCCAGATGCCGGCCACCGCGGCCGCCGTGGTGCCCAGGTCCGGCAGGCCCGGCACGGCGAGCAGCATGCCGATCAGCGCGCAGAACACGATCAACTGCACGACCCGGGGCTTGGTCAGCGCATAGAACTGCGACCAGCGGGAGCCGGACGAGACAGGTTGTGCGAGCGAGGTGGCCATGGGGAGCGCGATTCTAGGCAACGGTTCCGCGCCACAGGGGTGATTCAGCCCGCGCCGGCGCGCCGCGGTGCGTGCGCGCGAGCAAGGACGTGGTCACGGCCACGAGCGCGGCGGCGCCGGCCGTGTGGGCGAGTGCGGCGACGATCGGCCAGTCGAGCACGATATTGGACAGGCCGCTGGCAAGTTGCCAGACCGCCAGTGCCCCGAGCGCGGCCGCGTAGCGGCGCAGGCCGGGCCCGCCAGCACGCCACAGCCACGCCGCCGTAGCCACCAGCAACACCAGCACGAGCAGCGCCATCGCCCGATGGACGAGGTGGATCGCCACCAGCGCATCGAAAGACAGCAGCTGGCCATGGCCGCCGCGCCCGAGTTCGCGCAGCACCGTGAAGCCCTCGGCGAAGCTGGCGGCGGGCCACCATTGGCCGTTGCACTGCGGGAACCCGCGGCAGGCGAGCACGGCATAGTTGGTCGAGACCCAGCCGCCGAGCGCGATCTGCAGCCACACGGCGGCGACGGTCAGGCCGAGCAGGAGCTGCCCCCTCGACGGCATCTCCAGCGGGCGGGCGCGCCAGGCTTCGCGCTGCGCGACCAGCAGGGCCAGCAGCACCATGCCGCCGAGCAGATGCAACGTCACGATCGCCGGATAGAGCTTGAGGGTCACGGTGTACTTGCCGAACAGGCCCTGCACGATCACCCAGACGAGCGTGATCGT
>Ga0209682_10000093_pt1 | contig 27888 bp, 24 predicted proteins | sample DOMMetBare2Fresh_2_FD_187471 | JGI IMG/M metagenome (GOLD analysis project Ga0209682, IMG submission 187471) | Wetland sediment microbial communities from St. Louis River estuary, USA, under dissolved organic matter induced mercury methylation -... | ecosystem: Environmental > Aquatic >... | reverse complement strand
CAAGGCGTGGAGCGGCTGGCGAAGTTCCTGAAAGCGATTCCGGTGATCAAGACTGCGAGGATTTCAGCATGAGCGCACCATCCGCCCCCGCTCCGTCGCTCGTCACGACGACGCACATCATCTACGCACTGCACACCGTAAGTCTCGTGATCGGCGCCTTCGGCGCCGCCAGCATCGTCGGTACGTTCCTGTTCGGCTGGCCGTCGATCATCGCGGTGATCATCAACTACGTGAAGCGCTCCGAGGCGCGCGGCACCTGGCTGGAGTCGCACTTCCGCTGGCAGATACGCACCTTCTGGTTCGCGCTGCTGTGGGCGCTTATCGTGGGGCTGCTGTCCGCATTGCTGGCCATCGTGCTGATCGGCATCGCGCTGTGGGTGATCGGCCTGTTTGCACTCGGCGTGTGGGCGATCTATCGCATTGCGCGCGGCTGGCTTGCATTGAAGGACGGCCGTCCCTTGCCGATGACGTAACCCCGCACGCCGGCCGGGCTTTTGCCGGGCACGATTGAGTGCGCCGCACTCAGCGATTAAGCTTCGCCCCTCCCTGTTGAGTCAGGCTTGGCTCGCCCACAAGGCGCGCTGCTGCCGGCCCGGCCGCCGCGTATCGCGCGCGCGCGTCGCGACCCCAGAAACACGATTTTTGGCAAAGGTCATCGCATGAACGCACCCCTTCCCGAAGCTGTCCGTCGCGCGCTGGCGGAAGTCACCCTTGACGACAAATGGACGCTCGAAAAAGGCCGTGCCTACATGAGCGGCACGCAGGCGCTGTTGCGCCTGCTGATGCTGCAGCGGCAACGCGATCAGATTGCGGGGCTCAACACGGCGGGATTCCTCACCGGGTATCGCGGCTCGCCGCTCGGCAGCGTGGACCAGACCGCGTGGCGCGCGAAGAAGCAACTCGAGCAACACCACATCAAATTCCAGCCTGGAGTGAATGAAGACCTCGCCGCCACCAGCGTGTGGGGAACGCAGCAGGTCAACCTGTTTGCGCAGGCGAAGTACGACGGCGTGTTCGGCATGTGGTACGGCAAGGGCCCCGGGGTCGATCGCTGCGGCGACGTGTTCAAGCACGCCAACGCCGCCGGCACGAGCCCGCGCGGTGGTGTGATTGCACTGGCTGGCGACGACCACGGCGCCAAGAGCTCGACGCTGCCGCACCAGTCCGACCACATCTTCAAGGCCTGCATGATCCCGGTGCTGTTTCCCGCCACCGTGCAGGAGTACCTCGACCTCGGGTTGCACGCGTATGCGATGAGCCGATACGCCGGCGTCTGGGTCGCCATGAAGTGCGTGACCGAGGTGGTCGAGGCCTCCGCATCCGTGATGGTCGATCCGGAACGCGTCAACATCGTGCTGCCGGGCGACTTCGCGATGCCGGCGGGCGGGCTGAACATTCGCTGGCCCGACACGCCGCTCGAGATGGAAGCGCGGCTGCTCGACTACAAGCTGTATGCCGCGCTCGCGTATGGGCGCGCGAACAAGTTGAACTACACCGCCATCGATTCGCCCAACGCGCGCTTTGGCATCGTCGCCAGCGGCAAGGCCTATCTGGATACGCGGCAGGCACTCGCGGACCTCGGGCTCGATGAAGAGACCTGCAAGCGCATCGGCGTTCGCCTCTTCAAGTGCGGCATGGTGTGGCCGCTGGAAGCGCAGACGATGGGTGAGTTCGCCGAGGGGCTGGAGGAAATCCTGGTGGTCGAGGAGAAGCGCCAGTTGATCGAGTACCAGGTGAAGGAGGAGCTTTTCAACTGGATCGGCAAGGGCAAGCGCATTCCGCGCGTGATTGGCAAGTTCGACCAGCACGACGGTGGCGAGTGGTCGATCCCACGCGGAGACTGGATCCTGCCCGCGCACTACGAGTTCTCGCCGGTGATCATCGCCAAGGCGATCGCCACCCGCATCGGCAAGCTCGAATTGCCGAGCGAGGTGCACGCACGCATGCAGGCGCGGCTGACCGTCATCGAGGCCAAAGAGCGCGCGCTGGCCAAGCCGCGCGTCTTCACCGAGCGCACGCCGTATTTCTGCTCCGGCTGCCCGCACAACACGTCGACCGTGGTGCCGGAAGGCTCGCGCGCGATGGCCGGCATTGGTTGCCACTACATGGCGCTGTGGATGAACCGCAGCACAGCGACCTTCACGCAGATGGGCGGCGAAGGTGCGCCGTGGATCGGCCAGTCACCGTTCACGAATGAAAAACACATCTTTGCCAATCTGGGCGATGGCACCTACTTCCACTCTGGCTCGCTCGCCGTGCGCGCGGCCGTGGCAGCGAAGGTGCGGATGACCTACAAGATCCTGTTCAACGACGCGGTCGCAATGACCGGTGGCCAGCCCACGGACGGCTCGCTCACCGCGCCGCAGATCACGCAGCAGATGTACGCCGAGGGCGTGCGCAGAATTGTGATCGTCACCGACGAGCCGCAGAAGTACGACGCCGTTTCCGAACTCGACCACAGCGCGGCCAACGCCCGGGGCGCGACGGAAGATGCGTGGCGCCTGGCGCCGGGTGTCACGGTGCATCACCGCGATGAACTCGATCGCGTCCAGCGCGAATTGCGCGGGTATGAGGGCGTGTCGGTGCTGGTCTACGACCAGACCTGCGCCTCAGAGAAGCGGCGCCGCCGCAAGCGCAACGAGTTTCCCGATCCGCCGCGCCGCGTCGTGATCAACGAACTGGTGTGTGAAGGCTGCGGCGACTGCAGCGTTCAGTCCAACTGCCTTTCGGTCGAACCGCTGGAAACCGAGTTCGGCCGCAAGCGCATGATCAACCAGTCGAGTTGCAACAAGGACTTCTCGTGCCTGAAGGGCTTCTGCCCGAGCTTCGTCACGGTCGAAGGCGGCCAGCTGCGCAAGGGCAAGGCGACGGCCGGCGCGTCACTGCCATCCGTGCCAATGCCGCTGGTACCGGAGCTGCCCCGCGGGAAGAACTTTGGCGTCGTGATCACCGGCGTCGGCGGCACCGGCGTGGTCACGATCGGGCAATTGATGGGCATGGCCGCGCACCTCGAAGGCAAGGGCCTGTCGGTGCTCGACATGGCGGGCCTGGCGCAGAAGGGCGGCGCGGTGTTCTCGCACGTGTTGATTGCGCCGAAGCCCGAGGACCTGTTTGCCACGCGTATTGCGATGGGCGAAGCGGAGCTGCTGCTCGGCTGCGATCTGGTCGTGTCGGCCAGCAACGAAGCGCTGTCCAAGATCCACGCGGGACGGTCCAAGGCGGTCGTCAACACATCGGAATCGCCGACCGCTGAATTCGTGAGGAATCCCGACTGGCAATTTGCGGGCGGCGCCATGTCGCAGCAGGTGCGCGATGCCGTGGGCGACAGCGCCAATTGCGCCTTCGTCGATGCCAACGGCCTGACCACGGCGCTCCTCGGCGACGCGCTCTACACCAACCCGTTCGTTCTCGGCTACGCGTGGCAGAAGGGCTGGATCCCGCTGCAATTCGAAACGCTGATGCGTGCGATCGAACTGAACGGCGTGGCGATCGACACCAACAAGCGCGCGTTCGATTGGGGCCGCGCCGCGGCTCACGACCTGGACACCGTGAAGAAGGCGGCATTCCCGGCGCAGGTGATCGAACTGAAGCGACCGGCGTCGTCACTCGAAGAAATCGTCGCGCGTCGCGTCGATTTCCTGACCAGCTATCAGAGCGCGGCCTACGCGAAGAAGTACGGCGATCTGGTCGAGCGCGTGCGCAAGGTCGAGTCGGACCGGCTCGGCGGATCGGCCCGGCTCGCGGAAACGGTTGCGCGCTACTACTTCAAACTGATGGCCTACAAGGACGAATACGAAGTCGCACGGCTGCACGCCGATCCCGCGTTCCGCGCCAGGATCGCCGCCCGGTTTGAAGGCGACTATCAGCTGAATTTTCATCTCGCGCCACCATTGCTGGCGAAGACTGATCCGGTCACCGGCAAACCCGGGAAGATGCGCTTCGGATCCTGGATGATGGTGGCTTTTCGCGTGCTGGCGAAACTGAAGTTCCTGCGCGGCACGGCGTTCGACGTCTTTGGTCGAACCGATGAGCGCAGGGCGGAGCGCGCATTGATTGGCGAGTACGAGAGGCTCGTCGACGAGTTGCTTGCCCGGCTCGCGTCCGACAACCACACGGTCGCGGTGCAGCTGGCCAGCGTGCCCGAGGAGATTCGCGGCTACGGGCACGTCAAGGAACAGAGCATGGTGACAGCGCGCGCAAAGTGGGCGGATTTGCTGGCGAAGTTTCGCGGGCAACAAAGTGCGCAGGTGATTCAGATGCCGGTGAAGGCGGCGTAGCAATGGCGTTTCGCCTCGCTGCGGGTGCGGGCGTCGGTTTTGCCTTCGCGAAACCGACGCGTCAATTCTCGAATTGCAGACGGTGAAAGGCGGCGGACGGCGCATATCGATGAGCATCGCTCCGATTTGCGCTTGATCAAGCATTTTTCCGGATGGTCAAACATCGCTCTGATAAGCATGGAAGGCAGTTGCGCTTCCGCATAATCTTCGTCCGCTGACGCAAGAAACGAATGGAGAACGCCGTGCAATGCGCCCATCACGCTCAAGACGATCTGCGCCAATTGAGCCTGCTCGACCCACATCATCAGGCAGATCTGCTGGCGAAAATGGCGCAGGAAGCGCGGCTGATCCACCTGACAATTGAAGACGAAACCATTGCCGCACCGACCCTGGCAGAAGACTTCGAGCGGGCACTCGGTCAGGCGCTCGACGCCGAGGCCCCGGACGACGCGATCGCCGCGCACCGAGAACTGATGCAGGTACTGCACTCGCTGCGTGGCTACGGACTGAAGATTTCGGCGTCGGTGTCCGAACTGACGATCGATAGCATCGTCGGCGCGGTCAAGATGCCAGTGCTGACGGCGCGCCTTACGGCGGTCTAGCCCAACTTGAGCAGAATCCAGGGTTGGGGGACACGAAATCAACGACTTAGCCAGGAAGTCGGCACTACATTTCTTGTTCAAGCGGCGGCGCGTTCGGTGGTGTCGGCGGCGATCTCCGGCAGGCGGATGCGTTTCGGTAGCACGATGCCGAGGCGATCGAGCAGCGCGACCTGTGCTGCATCAGGTTGCGTGACGCAGCGCAGTCGAATCTCGCCGTGGGTGTGGGTCGGCAGGATCACGTCGTGCGCTTGAATGCGCGCGAATTCTTCGAGTAGCGTGCGCGGCGAGTTGCCCAGCGCCGCGCGCTCCTGCCACAGCTCCAGCGTCTTCCACAGAACGAAAGCGAGGAAGCACACGAGGATGTGAGCGTGCACGCGATCTTCACGCTGATGCCAGATCGGACGGATCGACAGTTGATCCTTCTGAATCCGGAAGGCTGCTTCGGCCTGCGTGAGTTGGATGTACGCCTTCCACAGTTTCTCATCGCTCCACTCGGTGACGTTGGAGCGCAGCACGTAGGCGCCCTCGGACAGCGCCGCCCATTGATCGAAGCTGTCTTGCACCGATACTTCGAGTACGCAGCCGGCCGGCGTGTCGGCCTCTTTCAGCTCGATGGCAAAGCGCGCCGCCGCCCGTTGGTTGCGTTGAAGGAGCCGCCCGATCTGTCGGTTGATCGCGTCACGATTCAAGCGTTTTTGCGAGCTGGCGATGCGCGTTTGCAGTTTCGTCAGCGCCTGCTCGATGCGCGCACTGAAACGCGCGTGCATCGCTTTCTCCTTTTCGATGCGGTCCCGCGAGCGACACAGGATGAAGGTTTCCGCGGCTCCGTCAGGCGCGGCACACAGCTTCACCTCAATGCCTTCGCGGATCTCACGCCAGTGCGTCTTTTCTGCCAGCGCCGGCGCCCATTTCCGCAGTTCGGATTTCGGTGTGCCCAGGATGTAGCGCCGCCCGGTTTCGCGTAGCCAGGCAACGTTCTCGGCGCTCGCCATGCCGCGATCCATGATCCACACCTTGCCCACCGCGCCGTGCCGCGCTTCCATCGTCGCGACGATGGTCTTCACGGTGGTGGCGTCATGGGTGTTGCCAGGGAACACTTCGTAGCCGAGCGGAAACCCATCGAACGTGACGACCAGAGCGATGCACACCTGCTTGCAGTCAGGACGGTGATCGCGCGAGTAGCCGCGTTTGGCTTGCGGGTTGGCAGCGGCCTCCCCTTCAAAGTAGGTCGATGTGACGTCGTAGAGCAGCACTTCGTTGTCCAAGGCGAAGAGCTCGCCGACGCGTTTGGACAGATGCGCTTCGAGCGCGGCTTTGTGCGGCAGTAAGCGATCAAGCGCCCGATACAGCCGGTCCTTGTTGACCTGCGCGTCATTCAGTTGCAGAAGATCGCTCAACGCCGTGCGCCGATACCAGTCCTCGGCAATGTGCAGTTCGCTCGAAGGCTCACACAAGCGGGCCGCCACGAGCACGGCGGCCATCTTCTCCCACGGCACTTCTTCCTTGCCGGCCGGGATGTGGGCCGCAGTGAACTCATCGAGGCGGCAGGCGCGCCACAAGGCGAGCGCCAGGTACACGTTGCCGAAGTGACGACCGTTTTCGATGCGCACGCCTTTCAGACGCACGCCGATCGTCTGATCACGCGTGCCCTCATCGAACAACTCCGCCTGCTCGGGTTCGCCGATCAGCGCGCGTGCCAACGCGCATGCGCGCAAGCGTCCCGCTTCATCGAGTTCGCCCAGATGCGTGACGGTCTGCTGAATCACACGACGGCCCATACGCACTGAACGCACCAGCCGCCAGGTGCGATGAACCTTGCCGTCTTTCTTCCGCGTCGTGTAGCGCAGGTACATGGGCGCGCATCAGAGCGCACTCCGCCATCGCTGCCAAGACGCAAGGTCGGCACTACACGCGTTCTTCGCCTTCCGCTGAGCGCAAGTTGATGATTCGGTTGGGACCCACCTCCCCAAATGCGCGAAAACAACGCGCGAACTGCTCAAGTTGGGCTAGAAAACCAGGGTCCTGACGCCAGGCTCGATCGTGGCACCGATCACGGTAGCGGCGCCCGCAATTGCCTCCGCCTCGGCGATTAGCGCCTCGCCGCGCCGGTGTTCATTGAGTGCCATGGCGCACGCATACAGCTTGACGCCCGCGCTTCTCGCGTCGCGGATGTAGTCGAGCACCGTCTTGCTCTGTGCTTGATCGGTGTGCGCAGCGCTGGCGACACCTTCGAGCAGCCACCGCACCGTGCTCGACGTGAAGTGCATTTCGACCTCGACCTCCAGCGCGCGTGCGGCTAGCGCGTAGACGAAGGGGGCGGCGGCAAGCTGCGCACCGGCGGGTCGATCCGGCCCGCAAGACCACAGAACGATCACCAGTCGGTCAGCCGCGCTCATAGCCAGCGCCTTGGGTCGTAGACGCCATCTGCGAAGTCCTGCACCGGCGGCTTGAAGCGGTCCAGCCGCGGCGCGAGCCAAGCCCGGTACGCCGCAGCATCGAGCAGCAAGGCCTGCTCTTCGGCGAACTCAGTCGGCCGCACGCGGAACAGCCAGCCCTCACCATACGGATCGCGCGTGACAAGACCCGCGTCGCTCTCGACCGCATTGTTGGCTGCGAGAATCGCGCACGACAGCGGCGCATGAATCGCCACTGCGGTCTTGGCGGTCTCCATCACGCCGAGCGAGCGATCCAGCCTGACCAGCGTGCCGACCGGCCGCGGCGAGAAGAACATGAACTGACCGTGCAGGGTGACCAGATGCGTGGCGCCGATCGTCGCCGTGCCGTCCGGTTCGAGCCGCAACCACATGTCCTGCTCCGGCGCGTAAAGCCGGTCACCCGGCAGTGAGTCCAGCTGCAAGTGCAGCGCCGTCGTCATGCTTGCGCGAAGAGACTGTGCATCCTGCATCAATTGTGGCCGAAGGAGCGCGAGAGGGTCCACCGAGCCCCTTCGTTCATTGCCTTGTGACCGCGCCGCGCCCAGCCCGGCGGCCGCCACGCGCGCAGCGAGTGGCGGAAGAGTATGGGAGTCGAACCCACCAGGGATTGCTGGCAACCCCTACCAGATTTGAAGTCTGGCCGGACCACCGGGTCGCGGCACTCTTCCGGATGCACGGCGGCGCAAGTCTACGCAACGCTTTGCAGCACAGACGCGCCGGCGTCGCACGGTCTGGCAGCGGGCGCGGCTTGCGACGGCTCGGCCGCGCGTCTGCCCAAGAAACAGATCAACGAAGACGGGGCCCGCCCCCGGAAACTGCTACTCATGGACTTCGCCCTGAACTCACAAGCCACGGGTTGTCGCGGCGCGCGACATGATCGTCGCGGACGCGACGCGTGTAACCGACGCGGTCGAAAAACTCAAGGATCTGGATCGCAACTTTGCGACCGACCCCGATGCGGTCGCGAAACTCCCCCGCGCGTGCCATGCCATGCTGCGTGATCAGTTCCCCCGCAATGTCGGCCATCTCGCGCACCGCGTCGGTGAGGAAGAAGTGATCGTGTGCGACCAACGTCACCTCGCCCACGCGCGCGACGCGTTTCATCAAAGTGCGCACTTCACCTTCGGCGATCACCGTGTCGCGCGCGATGTCGCGTACCCGCGGCGGATCGAAGCGATCGTTCATCAACAGCGGCTTGATGCGCTCCCAGCGCACGCGCTCGTCGCGGCCAAGTTCGGCCCTGTGCGTCGGCAACGCGAGAAAGGCGCCGCGACGAGCCAGCAGGGCTTCGCTCAACAACTCGTCGACCAGATCGGCAAACGCGTCGGCCGCAAGCGCCGGCGCCACCATGCGGCGCAGCCGGTTCTGCTCCAGCCCCGGCATCTCGGGCTCGCGCTCGTGCGCGGCGGCAACGGCGGCGAGCATCGCCGTCCGCAACCCGTTCCAGCGCGCACGCGAAAATGCCATGCCGGCAGCGACGCGCGCATCGGCCGCCTGCAGCATCGATTCGAGGTCGCGTGCGGGCAGATTCCAGCCGCCGGCAAGCCGGGCAATCGGGAGCGGCTCAAGTCCAAGCCAGGCGGCGAGTGCATCGTGCTCGGGGCGTTCACGCAACGCCCGCAGCAGCGCCAGCCTTTCCTGTTTCCGCTTGCCGCGCGTCGGCGGCGTGATGTCAAGCACGCAGCCGCCGCCAAGCGTGCGGCGCGCGCTCGCGTCGCGGATCACGAAGCGGTCACCCTTGCACACGGCAAGCGGCTTATCGAGCGTCACGGACACCAGATGTTCGGCGCCAGGCTCGATGCGCTCGCCGTCGAGCACTGCAACGCGCGCCAGGACGTCGCGCGTGCCGTGATGAAGATGCACTGAACTCCACGGCGCGAGCGCCTTGGATTCGCGGGCGGAAAGCTGCAGCGTGGCATCGAAGCGCGCCGTCAAATTCGCAAGCACCTCGGCCTGGACCCAGTCGCCGCGCTCGACATCCTCCTTGGCGATGCCGGCCAGGTTGAGTGCACAACGCTGTCCGGCGCGCCCGACTTCAGCGGCGCGATCCTGCGCATGGATCGAGCGCACACGCGCGCCGAGGTCGCCGGGCTGCAGCCGCACCGCATCGCCGACGCGCACTTCGCCCGCATGCGCGGTGCCCGTGACGATGGTGCCGATGCCCGCAAGCGTGAACACGCGATCGATCGCGAGGCGAAAGTGGCCGCTGTCGGCACGCAAATGCTTCTGCGCGGCGCGTGCGCGAAGGAACTCATCGACTACAGTCACACCTTCGCCCGTCAGCGAAGACAGTGGAAACACCGGCCACACCGCCTGCGCGCTGTCAACGAGCCGGCTTCTGAGTTGTGTCTGCACTTCAGCGACGCGCGCTGCCCCGACCGCATCGATCTTGGTCAGGGCGATCGCGCCATCGTCGATACCGAGCAGGCGCAGGATGTCGAGGTGCTCTTCGGTCTGCGGCATCACGCCGTCGTCGGCCGCCACCACGAGCAGCGCGAAGTCGATGCCAGTGGCACCTGCCACCATCGTGTGCACGAACTTCTCGTGTCCCGGCACGTCGACGAATCCGAGCACGTCGCCGTCGACCGGGACGTACGCGTAGCCGAGTTCGATCGAGATGCCGCGCTTGATCTCTTCCGGCAGCCGATCGGTGTTGCGCCCGGTCAGCCGCATGATCAAGGATGTCTTGCCGTGATCGATGTGGCCCGCAGTGCCGATCAGCATCTACTGCTCAGATTCGCGATGAACAATGCCTCGTCGCGTGGCATCAGACAACGCAGGTCGAGCCACAGCGCCCCATCGTTGATGCGCCCGATCACGGGCATCGGCAATGCGCGCAGGCGCGCTTCAAGCGTTTCGAGCACTCGCCCGCGCGCCCTGCCTTTCGGCGCAGTCACAAGCGCGGCGGACGGCAAGCGTTCGACTGGCTGAGCGCCGCTGCCGATCTGGCTGGCGCAGTCGGCAATGCGCACGTCGAATGCTTCACCGGCGAACTGAGACAGGGATGCAAGCAGTCGTTCGCAAGCGGCGTGGATGTCGCCTCGCGATCGCGTCAACAACGCCAGCGTTGGCAAACGCTCGGGCAGTCGATGCGCGGACGCATAGATCCGCAGCGTGGCCTCGAGGGCAGCCAGCGTGAGCTTGGATACGCGCAGCGCGCGCTTGAGCGGGTCGCGCTTGATCTTCGCGATCAGATCCTTGCCGCCGACGATGATGCCCGCCTGAGGACCGCCGAGCAGTTTGTCGCCGGAAAACATCACGACGTCCGCGCCGGCGCTCAACGCATCCTGCGGCAGCGGTTCGCGCGGCAGACCATGGTGCGAAAGATCGATCAATGCGCCGGATCCAAGGTCAACCGCAAAGGGCACCCCGCCGGCATGCGCGATGCGCGCCAGCTCGGCCTCATCGACGGCAGTGGTAAATCCGGTCACCGCGTAGTTCGACGTGTGCGCCTTGACGACGAGCCCGGTCTTCGCGTTCAGTGCCGATTCGAAATCACGGGCATGCGTTCGATTGGTGGTGCCGACCTCGACGAGCTTGCAACCGGCCGCCTTCATGATGTCGGGCATGCGAAACGCGCCGCCGATCTCGATCAATTCGCCGCGCGAGATCACGACCTCTTTCTTCGCGGCCAGCGCCTTGAGCGTCAGCAGCACCGCGGCGGCGCAGTTGTTGACAACCGTGGCGGACTCTGCGCCGGTCAACTCACGCAGCAGATCGACCACAACGTCGTCGCGATCGCCCCGGCCGCCGGTGGCCACGTCGTACTCCAGTGCGGTGTAGCCGCGCATCGCGCCAGCGACGGCGTCGATCGCTTCGTCGGCCAGCAGCGCACGGCCAAGATTGGTGTGGATGACCGTGCCGGTGAGGTTGAACACCGGTCGCAGGCGGGGCGCGACGGCGTCGTTTACGCGCCTTCCTATGTCGGCAAGCAGTGCATCTTCGGCGGGCAGTGCGCCGTCGCGTCGAATCGCTTCGCGCGCAGCGGCAAGCGCGGCTTGCACCGCGCGCTTGACCGGCAGCTGGCCGTGCCACGCGATCAGCGCCGCTACCGACGCTTGATTCAGAATTCGATCGACCGAGGGCAACTGTGACAGCGACGCGGCGAGTTCCTTGCGTCGGCTTGCCTCGCCCGAACCGGGCAGAGTCAAGTGGCTCATTTCGGCCTAGGTGGGTTGAGCGAGCGGCTGCTCGTACGCAATCAGATTGTCATCGGGGTCCTTGACGACAAACCAGCGCGTGCCCCAGTGCGTTTCTTCCGGGCGGACCACGATGTCGGCGCCGTCCGGTATTTGCGCGAAGCGCTGGTCGAGGTCCGCGACCCGCAGATGCAATGTTGGCCGGCGGCCGTTGATGCCATGCGACCACGACCGGTCATCGGCGGCGTGTTGCTCGGCGATTACGACGCGCACCGCACCGCCATTGAGCCGCGCGCCGCGCGGCTCGCCCCCGCCACCCCAGCTGAAATCGACCCGCCAGCCGAGTGCATCGCGATAGAAAGCAAGCGTCCGCTCGAAGTTCGCCGGCGCAACAAAGAAGTGATCGAAGTTGTCTGACATGTGCAGTCGGCAAATCAACTCGAACCGGGGTGAAACAGCAGGTTCGGCCCGGAACGCGCGAAGCCCTGCTCATCGACCAAGACGTCGAGCGCAAGCGTGGCCAGATCATCCGCATATGGCTCGACTTGCGGGTCCTTTTCCTGGTTGAAGATCTTCAGATATGTCTTGCACTCGTCGCAGGCTTCGGCGCGCGTGACCGCATCGGTCGGCCGACCTTCGCTTTCGAGGTTCAGGTAGTGCACGCCCTTGTCGTCTTCGCATGCGGTGCATTTGACGCGCACCACGTTCCATTCCGTGCCGCACAGAGCGCAATGCGCGTAGCGCAGGCTTTGCCGGCCCCCGATGCGAATCACGCTGGCCACAGGCCGGGTCGCGCACACCGGACATACTGTCGCGACATCGCATTGCTCCACATCTGTGGCATTCAACGACGCGGCCAGACGCGTGAAATAGACCTGCAGTGCCGCGCCGACAAAAGGGACAAACGCGGCGTCGGCGTCGAGCGTGGTGCCCGCCAGTACACGATCAGCCAGCGCTTCGAGCATCGTCTCGTCGAACGCCGCCAGCGCAGCAAGATTCCGCGCCAGTATCTGTCTTGCATCGGCGCGCGCCGCCGCGATGATCTGCCGCAGATCGTCGCGCCACTGCGATGCGCGTGAAAGCGACTGCGCCGACAACGGCGGCATGCCGAACTGTCGGCTCTGTTCCAGGGACGCCGAGTCGACAGCCGGCGCAGCACGTTCGTCGAAAGCGTTTCCCTGCGCCTGCGCGATGCACGCCATCAGTTGCAGGTAGTCACCCATCGGGTGCCCTGCCGCGAGCTGTGCAAAGCGCGCGGCGCGATCAGCGAACAACTGCACGCCGGACGGAAGAATGACCCGCGGTGAATGTTCCACGCGACCGATCGACCCGTCTTCGACAATCCGCAGACTCAAGAAGGCTCCCTGCAATCACAGACGAAAACGGCGGCCACAGCCGCCGTCTTTGCACACCCGAAGAAGATCACTTCGCGTTGCCGGTCATGCGACGGTACCACAGCGGATGATGATGCTTGGCCCATGCGTGCGTCACCGTCCCGCGCGTCATCGCTCGCAGGCTGCCGCGGACCCAGAAGATGCCCGCGTAGATGTGCACGATGATGCCGAGCATCAGCACGAACGCCGACAGCGCGTGGACGAGCGCTGCGATGCGGATCGCCGGGATCGGGAACAGCGGCGCGAAATAGGGCCGCCACAGCAGGACGCCCGTGACCAGCAACAGCACCATCGTCACGATCATGGTCCAGAACAGTTGTTTCTGCCCGATGTTGTATTTGTCGATTTCGGGCAAACCATGGTCGCGATTGTTGATGACGTCGGACATGCGCTTGTTCCACTCGCGGTCATACGACTGGATCTTGTTGTCGTTCCAGTAGCGCATCGCCATGAACGCGAAGAAGACGAACATCACCACACCGATGAAGGGATGGAGCGTTTTCGCCCACGGCCCGCCGCCGAGCACGCTGGTAAGGAACCAGAACGCCGGGTGGAAGAACGCCAGACCGGAAGCCGCCAGCAGCAGGAACGTCAATGCGACGATCCAGTGCGTGACGCGCTCATTGGAACTGTAGCGCGCGACATCGCCGCTCTTAATGGCTACGTGGCTCATGCTTTGCCTCCCGGTTCCTCTTCTTTCGGACCGCGCGTGAAGTAGTGGAAGAACGCGCCCAGCACCGCCAGCCCAAGACCGATCGACATCAGCGGCTTGGTCACCCCTTTCCAGAGGCTCACCCACGGGCTGATCTTCGGATCACTCGGCAGGCCGTTGTACAACTCGGGCTGGTCGCCATGCTGCAGTACATACATCACATGCGTGCCGCCGACACCCTGCGGGTCGTACAACCCCGCCTTCTGGTAGCCGCGCTCCTGCAGATCGCGCACGCGCTTCTGGCCATACGTGACCATTTCCTCCTTGGCGCCGAAGTGGATTGCGCCGGTGGGACAGGTCTTCACGCATGCTGGCTCAAGACCCACCGCGACGCGGTCCGAGCACAACGTGCACTTGTACGCCTTGTTGTCGCGCTGGCTGATGCGCGGGATGTTGAACGGGCAACCGGCCACGCAATAGCCGCAGCCGATGCAGTTCTCCGACACGAAGTCGACGATGCCGTTGGTGTACTTGACGATCGCCCCCGGCGCCGGGCAGGCCTTCAGGCAGCCCGGGTCCTCGCAGTGCAGGCAGCCGTCCTTGCGGATCAGCCACTCGAGGCGGCCGTCGGGATTGGTGACCTCGGCGAATCGCATCACCGTCCACGACTGATCGGTCAGGTCGACCGGGTTGTCGTAGATGCCGGTGGTGGTCCCGATGTCGTCGCGCAGATCGTTCCATTGCATGCACGCGACCTGGCAGGCCTTGCAGCCAATGCACTTCGAAATATCGATCAGCTTGGCAACGGGCTCGGCCGCATGGCGCGCGGACGGCGGCGTGGTGGTCGTCGCAGAGCGGCGGGTGACGTCTTGTGATTGCATCGATGCCATGTTGTCCTCCTAGGCCTTGTCGATGTTCACAAGGAACGCCTTGAATTCCGGCGTCTGCGAATTGGCGTCCGCGACGTAGGGCGTCAGCGTGTTGGCGAGGAAGCCGTCCTTGGCGACTCCCACGAACCCCCAGTGGATCGGTATGCCCACGGTGTGTACCTTCTTGCCGCCACAGTCGAGCATCTTGATGCGCTTGGTGACCACGCACGCGGCCTTGATCTCGCCGCGATTGCTGCGCACCTTGACCATGTCGCCGTTCTTGATGCCCTTCTCTTTCGCCAGCTCTTCGCCGATCTCGACGAACGGGGACGGCTGGACGATGGCGCTGGACTCGACGTTCTTGGTCCAGAAGTGGAAGTGCTCGGTCAGGCGATAGGTGGTGGCGGCATATGGGAACTCATCGGCTTTGCCGAATTGCGCCATGTCACCCTTGTAGACGCGTGCCGCCGGGTTGCTGACCACCTTCTTGTTGCCCGGATGCAGCGGGTTGTCGCCGATCGGCGTTTCGAACGGCTCATAGTGTTCGGGGAACGGCCCTTCGGCCATGCCGCCGAGCGAGAACAGACGGGCAACGCCTTCTGCGGTCATGATGAACGGCCCCGCGCCCGAATCCGGCCCAAGGTCGGGTCGGATATCCGGAACGTCGACGCCTGCCCAGGCTGTACCGGTCCAGCGGATACCAGCGCGGCGTGCGTCCCACGGTTTGCCCGCCGGATCGCTGCCGGCGCGGTTGTACAAGACGCGCCGGTTGGCAGGCCATGAGAAACCCCACAGCAGGTTGTTGCCAAGCCCCCCCGGGTCCGACGTGTCACGCCGCGCACTGTTGTTGCCCGCCTGCGACCACACGCCCGAGTAGATCCAGTTGCCGCACGACGTGGAGCCGTCGTCCTGCAGCTGTCCGAAGCCGGCCAGCTGCTGCCCCGCAGCCACCAGCACCTTGGTCTTGTCTTTCGGATCGACCACATCCGCGATCGCGCGGCCGTTGATTTCGCGCAGCAGTTCTTCCGGCGATGGATGCACCGGATTGCCGTACGTCCATGTGACGTTCAGCACCGGTTCGGTGAACTTGCCGCCGTCCTTCTGGTACGCGGCGCGGATGCGCGTGAAGATGTTGCCGATGATCTCGCGGTCGTACTTGGCCTCACCTGGCGGCTCCGTTGCACCCCAATGCCACTGAATCACGCGGCCGGAACTGGTGAACGTGCCCGGGTCTTCTGCGAAGCACGATGCTGGCAGCCGGAAGACTTCGGTCTGGATCTCCGCCGGCTTGACGTTGTTCTTGTCGCCGAAATTCTTCCAGAACTCGGAGGACTCCGTCTTCAGCGGATCGATGATGACGAGGTACTTCAGCTTTGACATCGCCGTGCCGACCTTCTGCTTGTTCGGCAGCGCCGCCAACGGGTTGAAGCCCTGCATGATGAAACCGTTGACCTTGCCCTGGAACATGCGCTCGAAGATCGCCAGCACGTCATAGGCCGTGTCGCGTTTGGGCAACCAGTCGTAGCAGAAGTCGTTTTCCTTGGTCGCGGCATTCCCGTACCACGCCTTCATCAAGCTGGTGTGCCACTTGGGGAAGTTCTGCGCGAAATTCATCTGGTTCGGTCGCAGCGGCTTGGGCGTGCGCGCCGTCAGGTACTTCTCGCGCGTGTCATCCGCGTCCGTCGGTGCCGACAGATAACCCGGCAGCACCTCTGAATAAGCGCACATGTCGGTGATGCCCTGCACATTGGCGTGCCCACGCAACGCGTTGACGCCGCCGCCGGCTCGACCCATGTTGCCCAGCAGCAACTGGATCATCGCCATGGTGCGGATCATCTGCGAGCCGACCGTGTGCTGGGTCCAGCCAAGCGCGTAGCAGATCGTCATCACGCGGTCCGGAGTACTGGTGGAGCCGATCATCTCGGCGACCTTCAGGAACTGGTCCTTCGGCGTGCCGGTGATCTTGCTCACCATCTCTGGCGTGTAGCGGCTGTAGTGCTTCTTCATCAGCTGGAACACGCAACGCGGGTTCTGCAGCGTCTCGTCAACGACCGCGAAACCGTCCTTGCCGAGCTCGTAGGCCCACGTGGTGCGGTCGTAGCTGCGCTTCTCGTCGCTGTAGCCCGAGAACAACCCGTCCTTGAAGTCGAAGTCCTCACGGATCAGGAACGGGGCGTTGGTGTACGCCTTCACATAGTCCGCGTGAATCTTGTCGTTCGACAGCAGGTAGTTGATGACACCGCCAAGGAAGGCGATATCGGTGCCGACGCGGATCGGTGCGTAATAGTCGGAAACTGCGGCCGAACGAGTAAAGCGCGGATCGACGACGACGAGCTTGGCCTTGCGATTTTCCATCGCTTCGACCACCCATTTGAATCCGCATGGATGTGCTTCGGCGGCGTTGCCGCCCATGATCAGCACCAGATCGGCATTCTTGATGTCGACCCAGTGGTTCGTCATCGCTCCTCGCCCAAACGTCGGGGCCAGACTGGCCACCGTCGGGGCGTGTCAAATACGTGCCTGGGTATCGAGCGCGACCATCCCCAGCGAGCGCGCCATCTTCACGGCCAGGTAACCCGACTCGTTGGCCGACGCGCTCGACACGAGCAGTCCGGTTGTGTTCCAGCGGTTGACGGTGACACCCTTTTCGTTCTTCTCGACGAAGTTGGCGTCGCGATCCGCCTTCATGTGCTTGGCGATGCGCGTGAACGCGTCATCCCAGGAGATACGCTTCCACTCGCTGGAGCCCGGCTCGCGCACCTCGGGATACTTCAAGCGGTTGGGCGAGTGCACCATGTCAAGCAGGCCGGCGCCCTTCGGGCACAAAGTGCCGCGGTTGACCGGATGATCCGGGTCGCCTTCGATGTGGATGATGCGGCTCTTGACGTTCTTGGCCTTGTCGCCAAGGCTGTACATGATGACTCCGCAACTGACCGAGCAATACGGGCAAGTGCCGCGCGTCTCGGTGGTTCGGGCCAGTTTGAAGGCTCGCACTTCGGCCAGCGCGGTACCCGGCGACATGCCGAGTCCGACCACCGAGGACGAGCCCATTCCCGCAGCGCAGATCCTGAAGAACTGCCTGCGACTCATGGGTGCGTTCATTGAGTCGTCTCCAACTTTTTGAGGGCCACCGGCGCAAACCGGCGGATAAGACCGCGGACTGCTGCACAATCTTGCGCCGTCTTGTTCGTCGAACGCGCGGCTTCTTGAAGCATCGTATTGACACAGGTTAACGATCACAATTTGCGCCGCAGCAAAACCCTACGATTCATAAGTGGGTTGGCGGCTTTGGTGGTAAATCACACACAAGCTCGCTTTGGAGAATGAGATGAAGAACACCGTGCAGCGGTATCGACTGGAGGGCGGCTCCGTCAAGCTGAAGCGCTTCGATCCCGGCGCACGGCCGTGCTCCGCAAGTAATAACCGGGAAGAGGACCGGACGCGCACGGCCGAGCTGGCGCGTGAGATCGCGACGTTCCAGGACAACTTCTACGCCCTGCGCAAAGAGAAGGTGCTCATTGTTCTGCAAGGCATGGATACCAGCGGCAAGGACGGCACGATACGGTCCGTGTTCCAGGCCGTTGATCCGCTGGGAGTTCGCGCGGTGTCGTATCGGGCGCCGACCGACCCGGAAAAGCAGCGCGATTTTCTCTGGCGGCACCATCGCGACGTACCGGGAATCGGCGAAATCGTGATCTTCAATCGGTCCCATTACGAAGCAGTTCTGATCGAGTACGTGCACGGCTGGATCGATCGGGACGAGCGCAAACGCCGGCTAAAGCACATCAACACCTTCGAGCGCTTGCTGCAGGACACCGGCACCACGATCGTGAAGTTCTTTCTTCACATCAGCAAGGACGAGCAGCGAAGGCGTCTGCAGGAGCGCATCGACGAGCCGGACAAGAACTGGAAATTCAACCTGCAGGACCTTGAGGAGCGCAAGCTGTGGGATGCCTATCAGCGGGCGTACGAGATCGTCCTGGAGCAGACGAGTACGCGCTTCGCCCCGTGGCACATCGTGCCGTCCGACAGCAAGACGCATCGCAACCTGATGGTGTCGACGATCCTGCTCGAGACGCTGAAACGGCTGGCGCCGAAGCCACCGCCAGCGGTCAAGAGCCTGGCCGGCCTGAAGGTCAAGTGAGTCCGGGGCTAAAGAAACTTCGCCGATCTGAGTTCGTTGTTGATCACGAACCCCTTGCGATCGGTGAAGCGAACGCGCACCGGCAGGCTGCATAGCGCCGGCGCGAGCCACACTTCCAATCGATCATCGTCGGCGTCCATAGGCCGCTCCAGCTTGAGCGTCTGAAAACGTCCCGCCGGCGTCTCAACGGTCTCGGCGCCACGCACCTCGAAGCGATAGATAGACGATCCGCGCACACCCGCCACCGGAAGTTCGAAGGTTGTGGACCGGGCGCGCTGCGTCCAACCCAGCTGCAGCAGGAGGCTCAACCGGTCCTGCATGAGCGGTTGCGTCGGCACAATCTTGTCCGTCGCTGAGAAGGTCACCCGCTCGCCGTTCCAATCGAGCTGTGTGCTCATCAGCGGTTTGTTGCCGTTGCGTTCGGTGTATTCGGCGGGCAAGACCCCTGACGCGTCGATCTGGCCATGTGATGTCTGGCGCGCACTGAACCACACGCCGGCCGACGTTTCCGACACCAGTGAATAGCCGTCCGACTCGCGCGAAAGAACCAGCGTGTTGTCACCGCTCAAGCTGAGAAACGCGCGCGTGGCTTTCACGTCGTATTCGAACCGAAAAGGCGGAGGCCACGAATGCCCGCTCGGACATGCCGGGGCAGCGAGCGTGGGCTGCGCCAGTGCAGAGATCAGCAGCAGGATCGTCGCAACTCTCATCGCGTCATTGCGCCGGAATCACAATTTCAGATAAAGAGTTTTCCGTGACCTGATCACGCCGGTCGGTGAACCGCAGCTTGACCGGCAGCCACGCCGCATCGGGCGCGAGCCAGACTTCGATACGCGAGTCGCGGCCATCGGCGCTCTTCGGGCGCTCGAGCTTCATGGTCTCGAATTCGCCCGCGGCGGTCTGCAGACGTTCACTGCCGATGATGTCGAAGCGATAGGCGGAAGTATCATCGCGACCGCCCACCGCCAGAAGAATCGATCCGCCTGGGCGAAATCTGCTTGGCAGGCGTTGCCCGAGGGCCATTAACTGAAACTGGAACGACAGGCGATCCTGGATCCCCTCACGCAATTCGCGTTCATGATTCTTCGCGCTGAACGTCAAGCGCCGCTTCGACCAGTCGAAATTGGTCGCCCATTCGGATCGGCCGACGGTCTTTTCCGTATAGCGGTCCGGCGCGAGCCCAAACCGCTGCACATGCCCCTGTGAATTCAGCTCGAGAACGGTGAGGCCGAAAACGGTTGTGACCAGAGTGGCCGCGTAACTGCGATCTTCTTCAAAGCGCCAGTGCACGGTCGTCGTACCCGTGACCGCGGAGAAACGCGTATCGGTTGTCTGATAGACATAGCGCGCCGATACCGGCAAGGCTGCTCGCTGGAGCGGCGGGCGCTCGACCTCTTCCAGCAGCGTGCCCCCGCTGGCATCGAATTCGCCGACGGTCGCCTCCGCTTGCGGCGGCAAGCGTTCGGAATCTGCACTGGACACTGGCGCTGCCTCGACGGGAACTGCAGGCGGTTGCGCTTCTGCCGGCGCGGATTCGGGCGACGGGCCCGGTACCGACTCCGCAACCGGCGGTGGCGGCGCCTCGCGTTGCGTGGGCGGCGCTTTTGCAATGCGGCGCGCCGGCGGAGTTACTTTCGGCTCAGCGGCAGGTTCCGCAACCGCCTGCCGTTGCAGGGTCACTTCGATCAAACCGCGATGACCGTACTCCATTGTTGGAATCTGCAGCGTTTTGTGTCCGACAACGAGCACAGTAGCGTGTACTGCCAGGGACAGACCGAGCACAAACAACGCGCGGCCAAGCCATGCCCTTGTGCCGGCCGCGGCCGGAGCGAGGACAGAAGCTGAATGCGAACCCATCGGCATTGGATAACGATTGAACTGACCTGCGCGCCGACGCTAGCACGCGACGCTAAGATAGCCTTGGCTTGGACCGAAGTAGAAAACGGACGAATGAAGCTTGCCACCCTGCGCGACGGTTCGCGCGATGGACAACTGGTCGTTGTGTCGCGCGACCTGACGACGGCGCACTTCGCCAGCGGGATTGCCGGGCGCCTGCAGACATTGCTCGATGACTGGTCGTTTCATGCGCCCCAGCTCGACGAGCTGTACCAGGCGCTGAATGAGGGTCGCGCGCGACATGCATTCGCTTTCGATCCCGCCCGGTGCATGGCGCCGCTGCCGCGTGCCTATCAGTGGGCCGATGGATCGGCGTACGTCAACCACGTCGAACTCGTGCGCAAGGCGCGCGGCGCGGAGATGCCGGCATCGTTCTGGACCGATCCCCTGATGTATCAGGGCGGCTCCGACGATCTGCTCGGCGCACGCGATGCGATCGTCTGCGCTTCGGAAGACTTCGGAATCGATTTCGAGGCGGAAGTGGCGGTGGTCACCGACGATGTGCCCATGGGCACGCCGGCCGCGCATTGCGCCGACCACATCAAATTGCTGATGCTGGTCAATGATGTCAGCCTCCGTAACTTGATTCCACCCGAACTGGCAAAGGGCTTCGGCTTCTTCCAGAGCAAGCCGGCGACCGGGTTTTCACCGGCGGCGGTCACGCCGGATGAACTCGGGGCCGCGTGGAGTGAGGGCAAGGTGCATCTGCCGCTCGTCGTGCACTGGAACGGCATGCAGGTCGGCGCGGCTGACGCCGGCGAGGACATGACGTTCAGTTTTCCGCAACTGATCGCGCACATCGCCAAAACCCGCAATGTCGGCGCGGGCAGCATCGTCGGTTCGGGCACCGTGTCCAACATCGACCGCAGCCGGGGTTACTGCTGCATCGCTGAAAAGCGTAGTCTGGAATTGATGGCCGAAGGCAAACCCAGCACACCATTCATGAAGTTTGGTGATACGGTACGAATCGAGATGTTCGATTCGGCGGGGCAGTCGATATTTGGCGCAATTGAGCAACGCGTGGCGTCGCTGCAGCGGGGCGCGCCGCGCAATGAAAAGGGGGGGCGATGAGCAAGAAGCACACGCTCGGCATTGGCGGACTGCCATTCGCGGGCACCGTCAGCGACAGTCTCGACATGGTCCGGAAGATCTGGGGAGTGTCCGGGCTACCGACTTTGCCGACGCCGTCGAGCATGGTGCAGTTCGCCCAGAATCTGCCGCAGACATTGCCGTCGATGATCGCGCCGACACTCGATGTGGAGGAAATCGACCGGCGTATTGCGGACCTGCGCGCGGTCGAGCAATGGCTGAACCTAAACGTCAACATGCTGCGCACGACAATTCAGAGTCTGGAAGTCCAGCGCAATACGATCGCCACGCTGCGTTCATTTGGCGGTGCCATGCTATCGACGATGTCAAAGCCGGGAGAGCAGCCCGCCGTTGCGGCCGGCAGCGCCACACAGGCGGCCGCACCCACCGCCACGCCGACACCGGCACGGCAGCGCTCGAAGCAGTCGCACAAATCGTCGGCCCCCGCGCCGGCGGGAACCCTTCCGCTGAACCCCGCTGCGTGGTGGAGCACGCTGCAGGAGCAGTTCACCAAGGTCGCGGCGGCCGCCGCAGCACCGCCTGAAAAGAAAAAAGTCGACAAACCTCCGGCGTCCAAATCGAAACGCCGCAGGCGATCGCCGGACTGACAAACTGATGCAGTTTCGTCACGCTCACGCCGCGCACACCGATTGGGCCGAAGCAACGCGCCAATGCCTGGCGCAGCTTGAGGCGCAGGCCGCGAGTGGCGACTACGAGCGTCATGCCAACCTCGGTTTTCTCTACGTCACCGAGCCACTGCAGCCGAATCTTGACGAGATTCTCGCCACTCTGAAGTCGCGCACCGGCATTCCGAACTGGGTCGGCTCAAGCGGCGTTGGCATCTGCGCCATCGGCGTCGAGTACATCGATGAGCCGGCGCTGTCAGTGATGCTGGGACACTTCACGCCTGGAAGTGTCAATGTGTTTTCGGGGACACAGCGGCCGCCGACGCTGGGAACGCGCACGGACAGCGGCGCGCAGGCCGCGTTCACCGCGCTCGTGCACGCCGATCCAGCTACGCTCGATGTGCCCGAGCTGGTGCTCGACATGGCGGGCAAGCTGGAAAGCGAGTATCTGTTCGGTGGATTGTCGAGCGGCCGCCAAGGCACAAGACAGATCGCCGATCGCGCGTTGAGCGGCGGACTGTCGGGTGCGGTCTTTTCATCGGAAGTTCAACTGGTCTCGCGTGTTTCCCAGGGGGCGCATCCTTTGCCCGGTGCGCGCCGGCACGAGGTCACAAAAGCGAGCGCCAACGTGATCCAGGAGCTCGATGGCCGGCCCGCGTTCGACGTGTTGCTGGAAGATGCGGGTATCCGCGAGCGTGCCGCGATGCTATCGGGAGACGACGTTCCACGCGAGGATTTTGCGCGGATCCGGCAGCAGTTGCTGGCGCTCGGTCGCCGCGGCCTGTTCGTCGGGATCGAACCCGACGGCGCCGGCGGATATCACGAACGCACCCCACGAATTGACTATGTGATCCGCCACGTGGTCGCATTGGACCCGGGAAAGGGAACGATCGCGGTGGGCGCCGCCATGGAAGAAGGCCAGCAGCTGCGTTTCTGTACGCGCGACGAAAGCGCTGCACGCAAGGATCTCATCCGGATCTGTTCCGAGATCCGCGATCACATCGATGAACACCACAACCCCGAAACCCGGAGCAGGGCGAAGGGTGCGGTCTACGTGTCCTGCGTCGGCCGCGGCAGCCACATGTTCGGCGAACAGTCAGAGGAGCTCAGGGTCATCAGGCACCACCTCGGCGACGTCCCATTGGTCGGCTTCTACGCCAGCGGCGAGATCGGCGGCCGCAACTTATACGGCTACACCGGCGTGCTCACGGTGTTCTACTGACCCCGGCGTCTACATCACGTAGTTCAGTCCCAGGCGGCCGCCGTCCGGATATACGGTGGTGCCGGTGAGGTACGAAGCATCATCGCTGGCAAGAAAGACCGCGACCCGCGCGACCTCGTCGGGTTCACCGAGCCGGCCGAGCGGCGTGCGGGACAGAATGCGTTGCCTTGCAGTCTCGTTGGTCAGCACCGCCGTTTTAAGCATCTCGGTCGCGATCGAACCCGGGCCGATCCCCATCACGCGAATCCCGTGCGGCGCCAAGCCGATGGCCATCACCTTGGTCAACTGGTTCAGCGCGCCTTTGCTGACGGTGTATGGCACCTGATTGGCGATCGCGAGCACGGCATTCACACTCGACATGTTGATGATTGCGCCACGCGCTGCCGCGCCGCCGCGCAAAGCGCGTGTGTCCTGCTTGAGCATCTGTCGGGCCGCCGCCTGACCGCATAGAAATGGGCCCTTCAGGTTCACGCGCAACACGCGGTCGAAGTCCTCTTCGGCCAGATCAGCGAAATCGGCCGCATGCACGATTCCGGCGTTGCTGACGCAAACGTCGAGCCGGCCGAAGTGATCCACAGCGAACTTGACCAGTCGCTCGACGTCGACGCGCACCGCGACATCAGCGCGGCAGAAGAGCGCAGTGCCCCCTTGCGCCGCAACATCCTTGACCAGTGCAGTGCCGCCGATTTCGTTGATGTCGGAGGCAACGACCTTCGCACCTTCCGCAGCAAAGGCCCGTACGCACGCCGCACCGATTCCCTGCGCGGCACCGGTAATGATGGCAACCCGATCCTGCAACTTCATCGCTTTCTCCTTGCTCGAGCTGGTTCAGCATTGTCGAGCAAATCGCTGGCGACCTGACCGAGTCCGCCAATCAGGATGAATGCGCTTCCCGCCACGCGACAAGCGCCGGCGCAATTTCGGCAAGTCCGGCGAGCGTCAGCACACCCGCCGGAGGTCTGCGATACAGGATCGGGCAGGCACCGCCGGCCCAGATTGCCGTGGTGGGCGCGAGCCGCGCGCGCAGTTGGGCCAGCCCATCGACAACCTGGTTCGGATTGAGGCTCGACGAAAACGACAGCGCAACGATGTCGGCACTTTGGGTCTGTGCCGCCAGCACGATGTCCGGGAGCGGGGTCTGCACTCCCAGCGAAATGCAGCACGCACCCTCGAGCGCGAACATCGTCTGCGCCATCAGCACGCCAAGTCCATGCGGCTCCTGTGAAAGCGTCGTCAGCAAAACGCGCGGTTTTGTGGGCGGCTGGCGCACCGAATTGGTCGCGTTGCGCAACAAGCTCTGGATCAACTCCGTATAAAGGTGCTCCTCAAAGATCTCGAGCTGCCCGCGCGCCCACGCATCACCAACCAGTTCATTCATCGGCGCGACCACATCCGTGACAAATCGCGCCAGGCCGATGCGCAGGATTGATTGCGAGAGACGATCGCGCAGGTCCTCGATCTGGTGCGCCGTTACGAGTTCGAGATAGCCGCGCAACGCATCCTTCGGCTCGGCGATCTCCGTCTTGCGCGTGACCTTCTCAAGGGTCTGCTGCGCCAGCGCGTGCAGTTCCTCAAGAGGAAGTGCGATGATCTTGCCGGGACGATGCCCAAGGTCGAGCAGACGCTTGATCGCACGCAGCCGATTCACCTGATCGACCGGGTACACGCGCTCGTCGAATTCGTCGCGCGTCGGCGCCGGGAAACCGTATCGCCGTTCCCACACGCGCAGTGTGTCTTTCGATAGGCCGCAGTCGCGTTCGACGGCGGCGATGGGCAAGGTGCCTGAGTGAGCGGAGACGTCAGTCACTGGGAGAATCGCCAAGTCAGCAGAACTCTTTCAACGTTGCGCGTCGACACCCAAAAGGAGCGCCACAGCCGAGCGACAGGTGAAGTATACATTTTGTCCTGGACAATATGGCATTTCCTCTGCTTTGTTGGCATAATCTGCACAGCCTTGCTGAAGCGGATAGAGGGCCTAGTAAGTCGCCAAGTAATCTTAGGCAAAGACTGACTGGAAGAGTGACTTCTTTCAGATATTGACGGGAAATGAGCGCAATGAGAGCAAGTACTCGCACACGTTGTGGCCTCAGAGAGGCTCCAGCGATTGCATTCCGTTTAACGGGACGCCGCCAATTCGTTGGCGTGCTGGCATTGCTCGGCTTTGTCCCAGTCAATTCCATGTCTGCAGAGCCTGCATGCGCGCCGCTGCTTGCTCATGTCGTACCGCGACTGCAGGACGACGCACCGCAGGACCTGTGCCAGTTTTCGGGGCGGGTGCTGTTAGTGGTCAACACGGCAAGCTACTGCGGCTATACGCCGCAGTACGAAGGCATGGAACAACTGCATGCCCGCTTTTCCGGTCGTGGCTTTGCCGTGCTGGGTTTCCCGTCCAACGACTTCAATCAGGAACCGAAGGACAACAAGTCGATTGCCACTTTCTGCTTCAATACCTATGGGGTGAAATTCCCGATGTTTGCGAAGACCTCGGTGGCCGGGCAGACTGCCAGCCCCTTCTTCGCCGCGCTGTCCCGCGCGGGTGGCCAGGCGCCGAAGTGGAACTTCCACAAGTATCTGATCGACCGCAACGGGCAGGTAGTAGCCGTTTTCCCAAGTGACGTGGAGCCGCTGGACCGACGAATCACGGGCCGCATCGAGCAACTGCTATCGAGCCGATGAGCATGCGGTGCCGCCGGCCAGGCCGACGGAGGCTGGATCGAATTGGGCGACAATCCGGATTGATTGAATGAACGCTCCCGAGAAAATGTTCCTTCCCGACGTGCAGTCGAGTACCGACGGCCGCAACGTGCCGATTCAGCACGTTGGGATCAAGAGCCTGACGCACCCGATCTCGATCGCCACGCCGCGCGGCCCGCAGCCATCGGTAGCGACGGTGGACATGTACGTCGCCCTGCCGCCGGCGCAGAAGGGCACCCACATGTCGCGCTTCATCGAAGTGCTGCGCGACCACCCGGCGCCGCTGTCTCCATCCGCGCTGCAACTCATGCTGAAGTCGATGCTCGAGCGGCTCGAAGCGACCGAAGGGTCGATCGCACTTCGGTTTCCTTACTTCCTCATGAAGTCGGCGCCGATTTCGGGCGTTGAAGGCCTGATGGACTATCGGGTGACGATGCGCGCCGACCAGTATCGGGGGCGAACCACCCTGCGCCAGACCGTGACCGCGCCGGTGACGAGCCTGTGCCCGTGCAGCAAGAAGGTCGCCAACTACGGCGCCCACAACCAGCGCTCGGACCTGACGATCGAGGTCGAACTGACCGGCGAAATGACGATCGACGAACAGATTCGCATTGCGGAGCAGGCCGCGTCGGCCGAACTTTGGGGCCTGCTCAAGCGGCCGGACGAGAAGTACGTGACGGAACTGGCCTACGACAATCCGAAGTTTGTCGAGGACATGGTGCGCGACATCGCGGTCACACTGAATCGCGATACGCGCGTCGTTGCGTACCGGATCGAAGCGGAGAACTTTGAATCGATCCACAACCACTCGGCCTACGCGCTGATCGAGCACGACAAGCGCGCGGCGCAGGCAAGACCAGACGTTTAGACACCGGCGCAAAGTACGCCGGTCGTTGTAAAAGCCAGTCCCGGAGAGGACTCGTCGAGCAGGCAATCCGACGGGCCGGGCTGGTCGTATACGGGAGGGAACCGTCGGTCGCACCGCGACCATCTTGATTGGGGCCCTGCCACTTATGAAGATTGCAGTCATTGGCGCCGGCATTGCCGGACTCGGCTGTGCGCATGCGCTGACGCGAGATGCGTCGTCATCGTGCGCCCTCACGCTATTCGAATCCGCGCCACGCCTGGGCGGCCACACCAACACGGTCGATGTCACGCTCGACGGCGTGACGTACCCGGTCGACACCGGCTTTCTCGTTTTTAACGAGCGCACCTATCCCCATCTGATCGGACTCTTCGACGAGTTGAAGATCCCGATCGCTTCCAGCGACATGTCGTTCTCGGTCAGCGTCGCCGAGCGCGGCCATGCGCGCCGCCTCGAATGGGCCGGCACCAGCCTCGCCAGTGTCTTCGCGCAACGACGCAACCTCGTGTCACCGCGCTTCATCGGCATGCTGGTCGATCTGCGGCGCTTCAACGCGCAAGCGACGCGCATCGCCGAGGGCAAGGAGGACGCCAGCGGGTTGACGCTGCGCGAGTTTCTCGATCGCCATCGATACCACGAGGAGTTCCGCCACTGGTACCTGCTGCCAATGGCCGCTGCGATCTGGTCATGCCCGATGGCCACGATGCTTGCTTATCCGGTTGCCACCTTTGTGCGCTTCTGCCACAACCACGGCCTGCTGCAGGTCAGCGATCGACCGCGCTGGTTCACGGTTCAAGGCGGCGCGCGCCAGTATGTCGAGCGGATCGCCAGGCACCTTGCGGACGTACGCCTCGGTGATCCCGTGCAGAGAATCTCTCGCAGCCCAAGCGGCAAGGTGATTGTTTCGAGCCTGCGCTCGCGCGAAACGTTCGATCAGGTCGTGCTCGCCTGCCACAGCGACCAGGCGCTGCGCATGCTGGTCGA
>Ga0209682_10000092_pt1 | contig 27895 bp, 5 predicted proteins | sample DOMMetBare2Fresh_2_FD_187471 | JGI IMG/M metagenome (GOLD analysis project Ga0209682, IMG submission 187471) | Wetland sediment microbial communities from St. Louis River estuary, USA, under dissolved organic matter induced mercury methylation -... | ecosystem: Environmental > Aquatic >... | reverse complement strand
CGGTGCTCTCGAATTTCTCGGCCGGATCGACCACCAGATCAAGCTGCGCGGTTTCCGCATCGAGCCCGGGGAGATCGAAGCCGCCTTGTGCGAGCACCCCGCGGTGAGCGAGGCCGTGGTGGCGGTCCTCGGACAGCGGCTGGTGGCGTGGGTGGTGGGCGGCGAGGCACCGGCGACGTCCGGGCTGCGCGATTTCCTGGCCGAACGGCTGCCGGGTTACATGGTGCCGGCCGTCTACGTGGCCCTGGCCGCGCTGCCGCTGACGCCGAACGGCAAGCTCGACCGCAAGGCGCTGCCCGAACCGGAGCCGGAGACCTCCGCCTCCAGGCCGCCGCGCACGCCGGCCGAGGAGCGGATGGCCAGGATCTTCGCCGAGGTCCTGGGTGTGCCGGGGGTTGGGGTCGCCGACGACTTCTTCGCGCTGGGCGGCCATTCGCTCCTGGCGGCGCAGGTGGCCGCGCGGGTGGGCTCCGCGTTCGGGGTGCAGCTCCCGTTGCGCTCGATCTTCGAGACGCCGACGGTCGAGGGTCTGGCCGCCCGGGTCGAGCGCTCTCCCGCCTCGGCTCCCACCCCCGTCGTGCGGGTGGCGCGCGACCGTCCGCTCGCCCTGTCCTTCGCGCAGCAGCGCCTCTGGTTCCTGGAAAAAGTCGAATCCGGAGCGCCGTACCTCCACCTGTCGGCGGCGTTCGACGCCCGCGGGCACCTCGATCCGGCGGCGCTCGCCTGGAGCCTCGGCGAGATCCTGCGCCGCCACGAGGTGCTGCGCACGCGCTTCTCCCTCGCCGGGAGGCGCCCGCACCAGATCCCGCTCGCGCCGGCGGAGCTGGCCGCGCTGCCTCTCGTGCCCCGGATCGACCTGAGCGGCCTGTCTCTTGTCCTTCAAGAGGGAGAGCTGGAGCGATGGACCGCGGCGGAGGCCCGCCGGCCCTTCGATTTCGAGCGCGGTCCCCTGCTGCGCGCCGCCCTGCTGCACCGCGGGCCGCAGAGCCACCGGCTGCTCCTGACCGTGCATCACATCGCCGCCGACGCCTGGTCGGTCGGCCTTCTCCTGCGCGAGCTGGGCGCGCTGTACACGGCCTTCGTCGAGGGCCGGTCGGCGCCGCTGCCGGAGCTCTCCGTGCAGTACGCCGACTACGCCGCCTGGCAACACGAGCGGCTGCGCGGCGAGCGCCTGGAGGCGCTGCTGCGCTACTGGCGGGAGCGTCTGACACCCCTTCCCCTCGCCCTGGAGCTTCCCACCGACCGACCGCGGCCGCCGCTCGCGAGCCATCGCGGCGCGCACCGCCCGGTCCACCTGGACGCCGCGGCGACGGACGCCATGCGGCGTCTCGGCGGTGCGGCCGGCGCGACCCTGTTCGTGGCGGTCCTGGCGGTCTTCCAGGCGGTCCTCGGGCGCCATGCCGGGCAGGACGACGCCGCAGTGGGGACCGCGGTGATGGACCGCCCCGATCCGGCGCTGGAGGAGGTGATCGGCCTCTTCCTGAACACTCTCGTGTTGCGCAGCGACCTCTCCGGCGATCCGGCGTTCGGTGTCCTCCTGGAGCGTGTCCGGGAGACGGTGCTGGGCGCTCTCGCGCATGCCGAGCTCCCCTTCGAGCAACTCGTCGAGGCGTTGCAGCCGGCGCGGGACCTCTCCCGCAGCCCGCTGTTCCAGGTCTTCTTCGCGCTGCGCAGCGAGCCGCTGCCGGCGCTCGCGTTTCCCGGCCTGGCGCTGGAGCCCGCCGGCGGCTCCGGGGGAGCGGCGCAATTCGACCTGTCGCTCCATCTCGAAGAGTCCGGCGCGGGGCTCGACGGCTGGATCGAGTACAACCCCGACCTGTTCGACGCCGCGACGGCGGAGCGCCTGGCCCTCCATTGCGGCATTCTCCTCGCCGGCGCCGCCGCGCATCCCGGCCGCCGCCTCTCGGATCTCCCCCTGCTGAGCGAAGCGGAGAACGCCCAGATCCTGGTGCAGTGGAACGACACCCGGCTCGCGGTGGCCGGCGCGGAGGCCGGCATCCACGATCTCTTCCGGGCGCGGGTGGAGCGCACCCCCGACGCGGTCGCGGCCGTCGACGCGGAGGGGGCGCTGACCTGCCGCGAGCTGGAGGAGCGCTCGTCCCGGCTGGCGGATCGCCTGATCCGCCTGGGGGTGCGCCCCGGAGACCGGGTGGGGGTGTGCGTCGAGCGGTCCCTGGCGATGCTGTGCTCCCTCCTGGGGGTTCTGAAGGCGGGGGCCGCGTACGTGCCGCTCGATCCGGCCTACCCGCAGGCCCGCCTGGCGGCGATGCTGGAGGATGCGCAGGCCGCGGCGCTGATCGCCTCGGCGGAGGCCGGCGTCTCCCTGCGGCATCCGCGCACCCTCGCTCCCGAGGCGGCGGCGGAGGATCTCCCCCGGGGTGAGAGCCTGCCGGAGCTGCCCGCCGCCTCCGCCGCCTACGTCATCTACACCTCGGGCTCGACCGGTCTCCCCAAGGGAGTCGTCGTCACCCACCGCAACGCCGTCCGCTTTTTCACCGCGATGGATGCGGAGCTGGCGTTGCGCGAGCCGGGCGTCTGGCTCGCCGTGACCAGCATCTGCTTCGACATCTCCGTGCTCGAGCTGCTGTGGACCCTGACCCGCGGTTTCCGGGTGGTGATCCACGACGAGCGGCTCGCCGGCGAGGGAGTCACGCTGCCGGAGCAGATCGCCCGCCACGGGGTCTCGCACTTCCAGTGCACGCCGTCGATGGCGGGCATGTTCGCCGCGAGCCCGGAGCGGTTGCGGTGCCTGGCGCCGCTCTCCCGCCTGCTGGTCGGCGGCGAAGCCCTGCCCGCGCCGCTGGCGGCGCGGCTGGCCGGTACCGTGGGCGGCGAGGTCCGCAACCTCTACGGTCCGACCGAGACCACCGTCTGGTCGCTCGGCTGGCGGGTCGAAGGTGGCGGGGCGAAGCCGCCGATCGGCCGTCCGCTGGCCAACACCGAGGTCTATCTGCTGGACCCCCTGCTGCGGCCCGTCCCCCCGGGGGCCGGCGGCGAGGTCTTCCTCGGTGGCGCAGGGGTGGCCATGGGATACTGGCGGCGGCCGGAGCTGACCGCCGAGCGGTTCCTCCCCGATCCGCTGGGGAGCCGTCCGGGCGGGCGCCTGTACCGGACGGGCGATCTGGCGCGCCATCGCAAGGACGGCAGCCTGGAGTTCCTGGGCCGCGTGGATCACCAGGTGAAGGTGCGCGGGGTCCGCATCGAGCTGGGCGAGGTCGAGGCGGCGCTGCGCGCCCATCCGGCGGTGGCACAGGCCGCCGCCGCCGTCCGCGAGGACGGGCCGGGAGGCCGGCGGCTGGTCGCCTGGCTGGTCCCGGCCGCCAGTGGTACGGATACCGGCGCGGATGGCGGAATACCGGCGGGCGAGCTCCGCCGGTTTCTGGCCGAGAGGCTGCCCGAGGCGATGATCCCCTCCACCTTCATGACGCTCGCCGCCTTGCCGCTCACCCAGAACGGCAAGGTGGACCGCCGCGCCCTGCCGGCACCGGAAGCCGGCCGGCCGCGCCTGGAGAGCACCTATGCCGCGCCGCGGACGCCGGCGGAGAAGACCCTCGCCGCGATCTGGCAGGAGCTGCTCGGCCACGAGCGCGTCGGCGTTCACGACAACTTCTTCGAGCTGGGCGGGACCTCCCTCCTGCTCGTCGAGATCGAGGCGCGGCTGCGCGAGGCGTTCGGCCGCGAGATCCCGATCGTGCAATTGTTCCGCAACCCGACCATCCGGGGGCTCGCCGAGGCGCTGGAGGCCGGGGACCGCGAGACCGCCGGAGCGGCCGAGGCGCCGCGGCCGGCGATCCCTTCGGCCGCGGCCGAGGGGGATACGCGCGACCGCCAGCGGCAGGTCCTCGAAGATTTGAAACGGCGGCGCACCCAGCAGAAGCGCCCCGGGCGATGAGATCTGGAGAGGCACGAGGATGAGTGAGCAGGGTCCGGAGAGCAGCCCCCTCGAAGGGATCGCCGTCGTCGGCATGTCCGGACGTTTCCCGGGCGCCGGGAACCTGGCGGAGCTCTGGCAGAACGTGTGCGGCGCGGTCGAATCGATCACGTTTCATTCCCGCGAGGAGCTGGCGGCGGCGGGGGTCGATCCGGCGCTGCTCGACGATCCGCGCTACGTCCGGGCGAGCGCCTCCCTGCGCGACGTCGAGCATTTCGACGCCGCCTTCTTCGGCTTCAGCCCGCGCGAGGCGGAGCTGATGGATCCGCAGCACCGGATCTTCCTCGAATGCTGCTGGGAGGCGCTGGAGGACGCCGGCTACGACACCGAGACCTACACCGGCGCGGTCGGCATCTTCGCCGGCATGGGGATGAGCAGCTATCTGCTCCAGAACCTCCTCTCCCATCGCGACCTGCTCCAGCGCGCCGGCGCGCTCCAGATCCGCATCCTGAACGACGTCAACTATCTGACCGCCATGGCGGCGTTCAAGCTCGACCTGCGGGGGCCGAGCGTCACGGTGCAGAGCGCCTGCTCGACCTCCCTGGTGGCGGTGTGCATGGCCTGCCAGAGCCTGCTCCAGTACCAGTGCGACGTGGTGCTGGCCGGCGGGGTGACGGTGGTCCTGCCGCACGGCCTGGGCTATCTGGCGCAGGACGGCGTGATGTCGCCGGACGGCCATTGCCGCGCCTTCGACGCCGGCGCCCAGGGGACCGTGGAGGGGAGCGGTGCCGGCGTGGTGGTCCTGAAGCGGCTGGCGGCCGCGGTCGCCGAGGGAGACACGATCCACGCGGTGATCCGCGGCTTCGCGACCAACAACGACGGCGGTTTCAAGCTGAGCTTCACCGCGCCGTCGCTGGACGGCCAGCTCGAGGTCGTGGCGACGGCGCTGGCCGTCGCGGGGGTCCCCGCCGAGTCGATCACCTATGTCGAGGCGCACGGCACCGGCACCCCCCTGGGCGACCCGGTGGAGGTCGCCGCCCTCTCCGAGGTGTTCGCGGCCTCGACGGAGCGGCGCGGTTTCTGCGCCCTGGGCTCGATCAAGACCAACATCGGCCATCTCGACGCGGCGGCGGGTGTGGCGGGCCTGATCAAGGCCGTCCTGGCGGTGGAGCACGGGATTCTGCCGCCCAGCCTCCACTTCGAGACTCCCAACCCGCGGATCGACTTCGCCCGCAGCCCCTTCTACGTCAACACCGAAAGCCGGCCCTGGCGCCCCGAGGGCTGGCCGCGGCGCGCCGGGGTCAGCGCCTTCGCGATCGGCGGCGTCAACGCGCACGTCATCCTGGAGGAGCCGCCGGCTCCGCAGCCCGCCGCCGCGGCGCCGGCCTGGCTGCTGCTGGTGCTGTCGGCGCGCACGGAGACGGCGCTGGAGGCGGCCACCGACCGCCTGCTCGTCCATCTCCGGGAGCACCCGGACGCCGACCTGGCGGACATCGCCTACACCCTCCAGGTCGGGCGCCGCGCGTTCCGCCACCGCCGCGTGCTCGCCTGCCGCGATCTCGCGGACGCCGCCGGCGCCCTGGAGCGGCGCGATCCGCGCCGGCTGCTCACCGGCACCGCCGCCGACGATCCACAGGTCGCCTTCCTCTTCCCCGGTCTGGGCAACGAGTACGCCGGCATGGCCCGCGGGCTCTACCGGGACGACGCCGGGTTTCGTGCGCGGATCGACGACTGCGCGGCGCGGCTCGTGCCGATTCTGGGGCTGGACCTGCGCGAGGTGATCTTTCCGGAGGGAGAGGACGCTGGAGGAGAGGCCGGGCTCGACCTGCGGGGCCTTCTCGGCCGCTCCTCCCGGCCGCGCGGCGAGGCGGCGGACCTCCGGCTGCGGCGGACCGCCCTGTCGCAGCCGGCGGTCTTCGTCGTCGAATACGCCCTGGCCTGCCGCCTGATCGACTGGGGGATCCGGCCGCAGGCCATGGTGGGCTTCAGCATCGGCGAGTACGTGGCCGCCTGCCTGGCCGGCGTGCTGTCCCTGGAGGACGCCCTGCACCTGGTGGCCCGGCGGGCGCAGCTCATCGACGAGCTGCCGGCGGGCGCCATGCTGGCCGTTCCCCTGAGTGAGCCGGCGGTCGCGCCCTGGCTGGCCTCGGGCCTCTCGCTCGCCGCGGTCGCCGGACCGGAGCTCACCGTCCTCGCGGGGACGGAGGAGGCGGTCGCGGAGGCCGAGGAACGGCTCACCGCCGCCGGGCACGTCTGCCGCCGGTTGCAGACCGGGCATGCCTTCCACTCGGCCCTGATGGAGCCGGTGGTGGACCGGTTCCTGGCGCTCTTCGCCGGGATCGAGCTGCATCCGCCGGAGATCCCCTTTCTCTCCAACGTCACCGGGACGTGGATCACCGGGGAGCAGGCGACCGATCCGGCCTACTGGGCGGACCACCTGCGCGGCACGGTGCGCTTCGCGGACGCGGTGCACGAGCTGTGGAGCGAGCCCGGGCGCGTGCTGGTCGAGGTCGGGCCGGGGCAGACCCTGAGCTCCTGGGCGCTGCAACACCCCGCCGCGGCCGGCGTGGCGGCGCCGTTGGCGCTGCCGACCGTGCGCCACGCCTTCGACCGCACGGACGACCTCGCCTTCCTGCTCCAGAGCGTGGGGCGGCTCTGGCTCGCCGGCCTGCGCCTCGACGGGCCCGCGCTCTGGGACGGCGGGCCGCGGCGCCGCGTTCCGCTGCCGACCTATCCCTTCGAGCGCCGGCGCTACTGGATCGAGCCACGCCCCGAGACCGCCGCCGCGGGGGCTCCTCCGGCCATCGTGGCGCAGCCGGTCGCGGGCGGGCCGCCGGTCCCGATCCCGAGCTCGGTCTCGATCGGAGCCGCGGCACCCCTGCGCCAGCACCCGCGGCCGAGCCTCCACGTCGCCTACGCACCGCCCCGGGACGCGACCGAGCGGCGGCTGGTGGAGATCCTGGGCGAGCTGCTCCACCTGGAGACGGTGGGGATCCACGACAGCTTTTTCGATCTCGGGGGCGACTCTCTCCTGGCCACGCATCTGGTGGCGCACCTCAACCGGGAGCTCGGTGCGGAGCTGACGCTGCGCACCATCTTCGAGTCGCCGACCGCCGCGGAGCTCGCCGCCATCGGTGACTCGAAAATGGTGCGCCCCGCGGTTTCCGCCGGCGCCTGGGGTCCGGTGCCCCGGCGCGCCGCCGGCTCTCCCTCCCCACTGCCGCTGTCGTTCGCGCAGAGGCGGCTCTGGTTCCTCGACCAGCTCGAGCCGGGGGACCCGGCGTACAACGTGCCCGCCGCGGTGCTCCTCACCGGGCCGCTCGACCGCGCGATCCTCGCCGCCGCCCTGGAGACGGTGGTGGCGCGTCACGAGGCGCTGCGGACGACGTTCGTCCCGGGCGGTGATGGGGAGGAGCCGGCGCAGCGGATCGCGCCTCCCGCGCCGTTCCCGTTCCCCGGGGTCGATCTGGCGGGTCTTCCGGAGCCGGTGCGCGAGGCCGAGGCCCTGCGGCTCGCCATCGACGAGGCTCTGCGCCCGTTCGACCTCGCCCGGGGTCCCCTCCTGCGCGCCGTGCTGCTCCGGTTGGGCGCCGACCGCCACGTCTCCCTGTTCACCCATCACCACATGGTGGGCGACGGTCTGTCGTCCACTCTCCTGGTGCGCGAGGTCGCGGCGCTCTACGCCGCGTTCGCCGCGGGGCGGCCGTCGCCGCTCGACCCCTTGCCGGTGCAGTATGCCGACTACGTCCTCTGGCAGCGGGAGAACCTGGGTGGCGGAGAGCTGGAGCGGCAGCTCGCCTACTGGCGCGGCGCGCTGGCGGGCGCCCCTCCCGTGCTCGATCTGCCGATCGACCGGCCGCGCCCGGCGCGGATGAGCGGACGGGGCGGCCTGGCCGTGGCCGAGCTCGCCGCGGAGCCGGTCGAAGCGTTGCGCGCGCTGGGCCGGAGCGTCGGCGCGACGCCGTTCATGGTCTTCCTCGCGGCGTTCTACTCCCTGCTCTACCGCCTGACCGGGGAGGCCGACCTAGTGGCCGGGACGCCGATCGCCAACCGCCGCCGGCCCGAGCTCGAAGGGCTGATCGGTTTCTTCGCCAACACCCTCGTGCTGCGCGCCGGGGTTCCGGCCGGCGAGCCCACCTTCGCCGGCCTGCTCGCCGCGGTCCGCGAGGCGGCGCTGGGCGCCTACGCTCATCAGGATCTGCCGTTCGAGCGGCTGGTCGAGGAGCTGGCGCCCCGGCGGAGCCTCTCCCGCTCGCCGCTCTTCGAGGTGCTGTTCCTCTGGCACGGCATTCCCCCCGGGAGCCTCGAGCTGCCGGGGCTCACCCTCGCTCCGTTCGGCGACGGGGCGACCCGGCGCACCGCCAAGTTCGACCTGACCCTGGAGCTGGCGGAGGACGGGCCGGGTCTCCTCGCGCTGCTGGAGTTCCGCCGCGACCTGTTCGACGCGGCGACCGCGGACCGCCTGCTCGGCCACTTCGCGGTGCTGTCGGCCGCCCTGGCGGGCGCGCCGGACGGGCGGATCGCCGAGCTGCCGCTGCTGACCGAGGGAGAGCGCCGTCAGCTCACGGAATGGAATGCCCGCGGCGGCGAGGTGGAGACGGGCGGAGAGGGAGAGTGCCTCCACGAAGCCTTCGAGGCACAGGCCGCACAGCACCCCGGCGCTCCGGCGCTCGTCTGCGGCGGGGAGACGCTGACCTATGGGGACCTCGACGCCCGCGCCGGCCATCTCGCCCGCCACCTGCGCCATCTCGGGGTCGGACCGGAGATCCCGGTGGCGGTCTGCGCCGGCCGGTCGGCCGATCTGGTGGTCGCCCTGCTGGCGGTGCTGAAGGCAGGGGGAGCCTACCTGCCGCTCGACCCCGGGTATCCGGCCGAACGGCTGCGTTTCCTCCTGGAGGACACGGCGGCACCGGTCCTGGTGGCGCCGTCCCGGCTCACCGGCCACCTCCCCGCGGGCGCCACCTGGGTCCCGCTGGAGGCGCCGGAACGCTGGACCGGGGGACGCGACGATCTCCCATCCCGCCCGCTCCCCGCCAACGCCGCCTACCTGATCTATACCTCGGGCTCGACCGGCCGCCCCAAGGGGGTGGTGATCCCGCACGGCGCCGCGGTCGCCCTGGTGCGCTGGGCGGCGGCGGCGTTCTCCCCGGAGGAGCTGGGCGGGATGCTGGCCTCGACCTCGATCTGCTTCGACCTCTCGGTGTTCGAGCTCTTCGTTCCGCTCTCCCTCGGCGGCCGGGTGATCCTGGCGGAGAACGCCCTGGAGCTGCCGCGGCTCGCGGCGGCCGGGGAGGTGCGGATGATCAACACCGTGCCGTCGGCCATGGGCGAGCTGGTGCGGCTGGGGGCGATCCCGCCGTCGGTGCGCACGGTGGGGCTGGCCGGCGAGCCGCTGCGGCGCGACCTGGTGGAGCAGATCGCCGCGGCGGCTCCGGGGGTGGAGCGCGTGCTCAATCTCTACGGTCCCTCCGAGACGACGACATATTCGACCTGGGAGGCGGTGGATCTCGGTGCAGCGGGGGAGCCGGCGATCGGCCGGCCGATCGCCGGGACCCGGGCGCATGTGCTGGATGGGGCGCTCCAGCCGGTGCCGGCCGGCGTGCCCGGCGAGCTTTTCCTGGGCGGCGCCGGCCTTGCGCGGGGGTACCTGGGGCGCCCGGCGCTCACCGCGGAGCGGTGGCTCCCGGATCCCTTCGCGGCGGCGGCCGGCAGCCGGCTCTACCGCACGGGCGACCGCGTGCGCCGGCGGCCGGATGGCCGCCTCGATCTCCTGGGCCGCGCCGATGCCCAGGTGAAGATCCGCGGCTTCCGGATCGAGCCGGGGGAGGTCGAAGCGGTCCTCGCCTCCCTCCCCGCCGTCGCCCAGGCCGCGGTGGTGGCGCGCAGCGATGGCGACGACGGCGACGAAGGCGGCGGCCGCCGTCTCGTGGCCTGGGTCGTGGCGCGGCCCGGAGAGAGCCTCGCCGCACCGGCCCTGCGCGCCGCGCTCTCCGAGCGCCTCCCCGAGTTCATGATCCCCGCCCTGTTCGCGGTCGTCGAGGAGCTGCCGCTCAATGCCAACGGCAAGGTGGACCGCGGTGTCCTGATCACCAGACCGCTCACCGGGCCGCTCGCGGAGACGGCGGGCGCGCCGGCCGGCGAGAGTCCCCTTTCCCCGCTGGAGGAGGGGGTCGCGGCGATCCTCGCGGAGGTTCTGGGGCGCGAGCGCGTCGGCCGCGGCGAGAGCTTCTTCGATCTCGGCGGCCATTCGCTGCTCGCCACCCGCGTCGTGTCGCGGCTGCGGGCCGCGTTCGGCGTCGAGCTCTCCGTGCGCCAGTTGTTCGAGGCACCGACGGCGACCGGCCTGGCCGTGGCGGTCACCGGCGCCACGCGTGCCGGTGCTCCGTCGGCGCCGCCGCTGATTCCGGTGCCACGCGACGGCAACCTGCCGCTCTCCTTCGCGCAGCAACGCCTGTGGTTCCTCGATCAGCTCGAGCCCGGCCGGGCGGCCTACAACATCCCGGCGGCGCTCCTGTTCCGCGGGACCCTCGACGCCGGCGCCCTCGCCGCCGGCCTCTGCGAGGTGGTGGCGCGCCACGAGGCCCTGCGCACCACGTTCGCCGTGGATGGCGAGACGGGTGAGCCGGTGCAGCACATCGCGCCGCCGCCCGCGTTCGGCTTGCCGCTGATCGATCTGTCCGGGCTTCCCCCGGCACCGCGTTCCGGAGAGGCGGAGCGGCTCGTCCGCGAGGAGGCCGCCCGGCCGTTCGACCTCGTCCGCGGACCCCTGGTGCGCGGTGCGCTGGCCCGGCTGGCGCCGCGCGAGCACCTGGCCCTCTTCACCCTGCACCACATCGTTTCGGATGCGTGGTCGGCCGGGGTGCTGATCCGCGAGCTGGCCGTGCTCTATCCGGAGCTTGCCGCCGGCCGGCCTTCCCCCCTTCCGGCGTTGCCGGTGCAATACGCCGACTTCGCCGTCTGGCAGCGCGCCTGGCTGCAGGGCGAGGTGCTGGCCGGCCTGCTCCGCTATTGGCGGGATCGCCTGGACGCCGCTCCACCGGTCCTGGAGCTGCCTGCCGACCGGCCGCGCCCGGCGGTGCCGAGCGGCCGGGGCGGCATCCGCACCGTGGCGCTGTCCGGGAGCCTCGCCACGTCGCTGGCGGCGCTCTCCCGCCGTGCCGGAGCGACCCGGTTCATGGTCCTGCTCGCCGCCTGGAACGCGCTGCTCCACCGCCTCACCGGGCAGACCGATCTGCCGGTCGGCACGCCGGTGGCGAACCGCGGCCGGATCGAGATCGAGGGGCTGATCGGCTTCTTCACCAACACCCTGGTCCTGCGCACCGACCTGCGGTCCGATGGTCCGGCGGGGCTTTCGTTCCGCGAGCTGGTGGCCCGAGTCCGCGAGGTGGCGCTGTCGGCCTATGTCCACCAGGACCTGCCGTTCGAGAAGCTGGTCGAGGAGCTGTCCCCGGAGCGCAGCCTGGCGCATGCGCCGCTGTTCCAGACGTTGTTCGTGCTCCAGGACGTCTCCGCACCATCCATCGAGCTGCCGGGCCTCACGCTGTCGGCGATGACGCCACCCGGCGGCACCGCCAAGTTCGATCTCACGCTGTTCGTGGCGGAGGCCGGCGACGGCCTGCTCGCCACTCTGGAGCACAGCACCGATCTGTTCTCGGCCGCGGCGGCGGAGCGGCTGCTGGGGCACTTCGCAACCCTCCTCGCCGGAGCCCTGGAGGAGCCGGAGGCCCGGTTGGGCGAGCTCCCCCTGCTCTCCGCGGCCGAGCGCCACCAGATCCGGGTGGAATGGAACGCGACCGGGATCTCCCGGGAGCGGGAGATCTGCGTCCATGAGCTCTTCGAGGGCTGGGCCGACCGGACACCGGAGAGGGTCGCGCTGCTCGCCGTGGACGCCGATGGCTCTGTCCGCGAATCGTTGACCTTCGAGGAGGTCGAGCGGCGCGCCAACCGGCTCGCCCGCCGGCTGCGCGCGGCGGGGGCCGGGCCGGAGATTCCGGTCGGCGTCTGCCTGGAGAGGGGACCGGACGCCGCGGTGGCGCTCCTCGCCGTGCTCAAGGCGGGCGCCTGTTATCTCCCTCTCGATCCCGCCTATCCGGCGGACCGGCTCGCTTTCATGCTGGCGGACGCCGGTGCGCCGGTGGTCGTGGCCCGCCAGGACGCCGTGCTCTCGGAGCATGGTGCGCGGGTGGTGGCACCGCAGACAGAGGAGGACGAGGATCTGGGGCCGGCGGACCGGCTCCCTGCTCATTCGTTGGCGGACCACCTCGCCTATCTCATCTACACCTCGGGCTCGACCGGACGGCCGAAGGGCGTCGCCCTGCCGCACCGCGTTCTGGCCAACCTCATCGCCTGGCAGGTCGCCGCTGCTGAGAATCCGGCAGGGCGGACTCTACAGTTCGCCTCGCCGAGCTTCGACGTGTCGCTCCAGGAGGTCTTCGCCACCTGGGGCGCCGGCGGCACCCTGGTGGTCGTCCCCGAGGAGAGCCGGCGGGATGCCGCGGGCCTGCTGCGCATCCTGCGTGCGGCGGCCGTGGAACGCCTGTTCCTCCCCTTCGTCGCGCTCCAGCAGCTCGCCGAGGCCGCCGGCGCGGCAGGAGCGCCGGAGCCGCTGCGCGAGGTGGTGACCGCCGGCGAGGCGTTGCAGATCACCTCCGAGATCGCCGCGCTCTTCGCGGCGCTGCCCGGATGCGTCCTCTGCAACCAGTACGGACCCTCGGAGACCCATGTCGTCACCGAGCTCCGGCTCCCGGCCGGAGGCCCCGCGGGCTGGCCGGCCCGGCCGCCGATCGGGCGGCCGATCGCCAACACCGTGGTCCACGTCCTGGACCGCGGGCTGCGGCAGGTCGCCGTGGGGGTTCCCGGCGAGATCTGCCTCGGCGGGGCGGGATTGGCGCGCGGCTATCTGGGCCGGCCGGACCTGACGGCGGAGCGCTTCGTGCCGGACCCGTGGGAGCGCGGGGAGCGGCTGTACCGGACCGGCGACCTGGCGCGCCTGGCGCCGGATGGCGAGGTCGAGTTCCTCGGCCGTCTCGACCGGCAGGTGAAGATCCGCGGCTTCCGGATCGAGACCGGGGAGATCGAGGCGGCGCTGGCTCTCCACCCGGCGGTGCGGGAAGCCGCCGTGGTCGCCCGCGGCGAAGGCGCCGCGCGGCACCTGGTGGCCTGGGTGGTACCGGCCGGGGAGGAGCTACCGGTCCCGGAGCTGCGTGAAGCGCTGGCGGCCCGCCTGCCGGCGTACATGGTCCCCACCGTGATCGCGCCGCTGGCGGAGCTGCCCCTCACCCCGAGCGGCAAGGTGGACCGCCTGGCCCTCTGCCGCTGGGAGACGGAGCCGGGAGCGTCCCGGGCGGAGGCGGTGGCGCCGCGCACCCCGGTCGAGGCGGTGCTGGCCGGCATCTGGGCAGAGGTCCTGGGCATCCCCCGCGCCGGGGTCGACGACGACTTCTTCAGCCTGGGGGGGCACTCTCTCCTCGCCACCCGTGCCATCTCGCGGGTCTGCAACGCCTTCGGCCTCGAAATCGGCGTGCGCTCGCTGTTCGAGAGCCCCACCCCCGCCCGCCTGGCGGCGGTGGTCGAGGTGGCGCTGCGGGAGCGCGGCGGGACCGCCGCCACGGCGCCGGTCCTGCGGCTGCCGCGCCACGCGGACCACCCCATCCCGCTGTCCTTCGCGCAGCAACGGCTCTGGTTCCTGGACCAGCTCGCGCCGGGGAGCCCGCTCTACAACATCCCGTTCAAGGTCGAGCTGCGCGGGCGCCTCCACCCGGGAGCGCTGGCCGCGGCGCTCGGCGAGGTGGTCCGCCGGCACGAGACGCTCCGCACCCGGTTCGCGCCCGGTCCAGGCAACCCGGCCGGGCCGGTGCAGGTGATCGATCCGGTCCCACCGTCCGTCCTGGCCCGGGCGGATCTCGGCGCGCTGCCGCCGCCGGCGCGCCGGCGGGAGGAGGCGCGCCTGACCGCCGAAGAGGTGCTGCGGCCGTTCGATCTCGCGCGGGGTCCGGTGCTGCGCACGCTCCTGCTGCACCGGGGGGAGGACGATTGGGTGCTGGTGCTGTCGGTGCACCACATCGTGTCCGACGGCTGGTCGGTGGGCGTGCTGATCCAGGAGGTCGGCGCCCTGTACGCCGCCTTCCTCGCCGGCCGGCCGAGCCCTCTGCCGGAGCTCGCGGTCCAGTACGCGGACTTCTCCGTCTGGCAGCAGCTCCACCTGTCGGGCGCCTGGCTGGAAAGAGAGCTCGCGTGGTGGCGCGGCCGGCTCGCCGGGATGCCGCCGGCGCTCGACCTGCCGGCGGACCATCCGCGCCGGGCGGCCGCCAGCGGGCTGGGAGCGGTGCACCGCTTCGCGGTCGACGGCGAGACGTTCGCCGGGTTGACGCGGCTCTCCCGGCGGCAGGGGGCGACTCTGTTCATGACGCTCCTCGCCGCCTTCGCGGCTCTGCTCGGGCGGCTGACGGGCGAGGAGGACCTGGCGGTGGGGACGCCGATCGCGGGGCGCACGCGGGTGGAGACGGAGCCTCTGATCGGCCTGTTCGTCAACACGCTGGTCTTGCGGACGGACCTCGCGGGAGACCCGGTTTTCACAGACCTCCTGGACCGGGTGCGGGAGGTGACGCTGTCCGCCTACGCCCATCAGGAGGTGCCATTCGAGCGCCTCGTCGAGGACCTGGCGCCGCGGCGGGACCTCTCCCGGCCGCCGCTGGTGCAGGTGATGCTGGTCCTGCAGAACGCTCCGCTGGGCTCGCTGGAGCTGCCCGGGCTCGCGCTCACCGCCGAGCCCGTGGTGACGGAGACGGCGAAGCTCGACCTGACCTGCTCGCTGGGCGAGGCGGACGAGGGTCTCGCCGGGACGATCGAATACAACCGCGACCTGTTCGACGGCCCGACGATCGAGCGGCTGGCGGAGTGCTTCGTGCGCCTGCTGGCCGGGGCCGCGGCGGACCCGGAGCGGCGCCTGTCGGAGCTGGAGCTGCTGTCGGCCGGTGACCGGCACCAGATCCTGGACGAGTGGAACGACACCGCGACGGTCTATCCGGGCGGCTTCTGTCTCCACGAGCTGATCGAGGCGCAGATGGCACGGACCCCCGGGCGGATCGCGGTGGAGATCGAGGGCGCGAGCCTGACCTACCGAGACCTCTCCCGGCGCTCCAGCCAACTGGCGCACCATCTCCGGCGCCTCGGGGTGGCGGAGGAGGTGCGAGTAGGAATCTGCGCGGAGCGGTCGCTGGCGCTGATCGTCGGCCTCCTGGGAATCCTGAAGGCCGGCGGCTCCTATGTGCCACTCGATCCGGAGTACCCGCGCGAGCGGCTGGCCTACATGGTGGGGGACAGCGGAGCGCGCCTGGTGCTGACCCAGGAGAGCCTGGCGGACGTCCTGAGCGCATCGGGTGTGCCGCAGGTGCTGCTCGATACGGGCTGGGAGGAGATCGGCGGCGAGAGAGAGGAGGTGCCGGAGACGCGCGTCGCACCGGACAACCTGGCCTACGTGATCTATACCTCGGGATCGACGGGCCGGCCGAAGGGGGCGATGAACACGCACCGCGCGATCGTCAACCGGCTGCTGTGGATGCAGTCCGCCTACGGACTGGACGGGACGGACGCGGTGCTCCAGAAGACGCCGGCGAGCTTCGACGTCTCGGTCTGGGAATTCTTCTGGCCGCTGCTGGCGGGAGCGCGTCTGGTGCTGGCCCGCCCCGGCGGGCACCGGGACGGGGAATATCTGGCGGAGCGGATCTCGACCGCCGGGGTGACCACGGTGCATTTCGTGCCGTCGATGCTGCGGGCGTTTCTGGAGACGGAAGGGCTGGAGCGTTGCCGGAGCCTCCGTCTCGTGGTGGCGAGCGGCGAGGCGCTGACCGGCGACCTGGAAGAGCGGTTCTTCACGCGCCTGGCCGCGCCGCATCTCGAGCTCCACAACCTTTATGGTCCGACCGAGGCGGCGGTCGACGTGACCTTCTGGCGCTGCCTGGGCGAGAGCGGAGAGCGCGGCGTGCCGATCGGGCGTCCGATCGCCAACACAGAGATCCGCCTGCTCGACCGGCAGGAGCCGGTGCCGGTGCCGATGCCGATGGGTGTGACGGGGGAGCTGTACATCGGCGGCGTCAACCTGGCGCGTGGATACGCCGGCCGTCCGTCGCTGACGGCGGAGCGTTTCGTGCCGTCGCCGTGGGGCCGCGGAGAGCGCCTGTACCGCACGGGCGATCTGGCCCGCCACCGGCCGGACGGAGCGATCGAATACCTGGGCCGGGTGGACCATCAGGTGAAGGTCCGCGGCTTCCGGATCGAGCTGGGGGAGATCGAGGCGGTGCTGGCGGGCCATCCGGCGGTGCGGGAGGCGGCGGTGCTGCTCCACGCGGACCTGCCCGGCGGCGGCGCCCTGGTGGGCTACGTGGTGGCGGACGGTGCCGGGGACGCGGAGGCCGGGCGGCTGCGCGGTTGGCTGGAGGAGCGCCTGCCCGGCTACATGGTGCCGGCTTTCTTCCGGTTCCTGGAGGCCTTGCCGCTGACGCCGAACGGCAAGGTGGACCGGAAGGCGCTGGCGCAGCTCCGCCCGGAACGGGCGGAGGGGAGCGGCCGGGTGGCGCCGCGGCGGCCCGCCGAAGAGCTGCTGGCCGGGATCTTCGCCGAGGTCCTGGGCCTGGAGCGCGTCGGGGCCGACGACAACTTCTTCGAGCTCGGCGGGCATTCTCTGCTGGCCACGCAGGCCGTGTCGCGGATCCGCGCCGTCTTCGGCGTCGAGCTGCCGGTGCGGGCGGTCTTCGAGAAGCCGCTGGTCTCGACGCTGGCGGCCGAGATCGAAGCGATGGGCGCGGCAGGGCCCGGGCCGGAGACCCCGCCGCTCGTCCGGTCCGATCGGGTGGGGCCGCTGCCCCTCTCGTTCGGCCAGGAGCGGCTCTGGTTCCTGGATCAGGTCGAGCCCGGAACGGCGACCTACAACATCCCGGTGCAGGTCGAGCTTTCCGGCACGCTGCGCGCCGGCGCCCTGTCCGCGGCGCTGATGGAGGTCGTGCGCCGGCACGAATCGCTCCGCACCACCTTCGCGGGGTCCGCCGGCATTCCCCACCAGCGGATCGCGCCGCCGGAGCCCGCCGGTTTCCTCCCGCTCGTCGATCTCTCGGCCCTGCCCGCACCCTGCGGCGGCGCCGAAGCGGACCGCCTGGCCCGGGAGCAGGCGGGCCTGGGGTTCGACCTGGAGAAGGGGCCGCTGTTCGTCGCGCTTCTCGTGCGCCTGGCCGAGGATCTCCATCGCTTCCTGGCGAACCTCCATCACATCGTCGCGGACGGCTGGTCGATCGGCGTGCTGGTCGGCGAGCTGGGAGCGCTCTACTCCGCGTTCGTGGAAGGGCGCCCCTCGCCGTTGCCGGAATTGCCGATCCAATATGCCGACTTCGCGTGCTGGCAGCGCGGGTGGCTCGCCGGGAAGCAGGAGGCGGAGCTCGCCTACTGGGACGTCCGCCTGGGGGGGGAGGTCGCTCCGGTCGAGCTGCCGGCCGACCGGCCGCGGCCGGCGATCCAGACCTTCCGCGGCGGGCGCCGGCAGCTCGATCTGGATGCGGCTCTGACCGCCCGCCTCAAGAGCTTCGGCCGCGAGGCGGGCGTGACGCTGTTCATGACGCTCCTCGCGGCCACGCAGGCGCTGCTCTCCCGCCAGAGCGGCGAGCACGAAGTGCCGGTGGGCGCTCCGGTCGCCGGCCGCCGCTGGAAAGAGACCGAGGGTCTGATCGGATTCTTCCTCAACACGCTCGTGCTGCGCACCGATCTCTCCGGCCCCCCGAGCTTCCGGGATCTCGCGGCGCGTGTGCGCACGGTGACGCTCGAAGCCTATTCGCACCAGGACGTACCCTTCGAGGCGGTCTTGAACCGGCTGCGCCTCGATCGCGACCTGTCCCGGTCTCCGCTGTTTCAGGTGCTCTTCAACATGCTGAACCTGCCGGTCTCGGGGCTCTCCCTGCCGGAGCTGGAGCTGCGGGCGTTGACTCCGCCCGAGATCCCCTCGAAGTTCGACATGACCTTCTACCTCTCCGAGGCGGAGTCGCGGGTCTGGATCAACCTGGTCTACAACGCCGACCTGTTCGACGAGGCGCGCATGGTGGACCTGCTCCAGCAGCTCGAGATGCTGCTCGTGCAGGCCGTCGAGCAGCCGGACGAGCCGCTGGACCGGCTCTCCCTGGTCACCGGCACGGCGCGCCGGGTGCTGCCCGACCCGACGGAGCCCCTGGACGGGAGCTGGATCGGGGCGGTCCATGAGCTCTTCGCGGCACAGGCCGAACGTGCTCCGGACCGGCCGGCGGTCGTCGACGGCGAGGTCGTCTGGAGCTACGGCGAGCTCCTCGCGGGGAGCCGGGGCCTGGCGGGCTGGCTCGCGGCGCACGGGGTGCAACCCGGAGATCCGGTCGCGATCCTGGCCCACCGCAGCGCGCCCCTCGTGCAGGCGGTCCAGGGCGTGCTCTCCGCCGGAGCCGCCTTCCTGATGCTGGACCCCGCCTACCCGGCGCCGCGGATCGTCGAGATGCTGCGCCTCGCCGTGCCCCGTGCCTGGATCGCCCTGGAGGCGGCGGGCTCCGTTCCGGACCCGGTCCGGGCCTGGCTGGACGAGGCGGGCTGTCCGTGCCTGGAGCTGCCGGCCGGCGGTGCCGCCGCTCTGGAGAGCCTCGCTCCCTTCGCCGCCCGCGCGCCGCGGGTGGAGGTCGGGCCGCAAGACGTGGCCTGTTACGGATTCACCTCGGGCTCGACCGGCGGACCCAAGGGCATCCTCGGGCTGCACGGGTCGCTGTCGCATTTCCTGCCGATCCACTGCCGTGAGTTCGACCTCGGCCCGGACGACCGGTTCTCCCTGCTCTCCGGCCTGGCGCACGATCCTCTCCAGCGGGACGTCCTGACCCCGCTCTACCTGGGCGCGGCGATCGTGATCCCCGATCCCGCCGGCATCGGGATCGCCGGCCGGTGGGCGCAATGGATGAGCCGCGAGGGCGTGACCGTGGCGCACCTGACGCCCGCTCTCGGCCAGCTCCTCACCGAGCGCCCCGCGGGCGGCGAGGTCGTGCCGGTCCCCAGCCTGCGCCGCGTCTTCCTGGTCGGCGAGTCGCTGACGCGCCAGGACGTGGCGCGGCTCCTGGCGATGGCTCCCGGGGTGACCTGCGTCAATCTCTACGGATCGACGGAAACCCAGCGCGCGGTGGCGTTCCACCGGGTGGCGCCGGAAGAGGCCGAGGCCACCTCGGAGCGGGCCCGGCAGGTGCTGCCCCTGGGGCGCGGCATCGAGGACGTGCAGCTCCTGCTGCTCAACCGGGCCGGTCTGCTGGCCGGGATCGGCGAGCTGGGCGAGATCGCGGTGCGCAGCCCGCATTTCGCGCGGGGCTACCTCGGCAGCGAGGAGCTGACCGCCGAGCGGTTCCAGGGCAATCCGTTCGCCCCGTTCCCGGCCGACCCGGCCGACCGGATCTACCGCACCGGCGACCTGGGCCGCTACCGGGCCGACGGCGAGGTGGTGTTCGCCGGCCGTCTCGACCAGCAGGTCAAGCTGCGGGGGTTCCGCATCGAGCTGGGGGAGATCGAGGGGGTTCTGGTGGGCCTCCCCGGGGTGTCGGAGGCGGTGGTGCTGTTGCGCACGGACCTGCCCGGAGGAGCGGGCCTGGTGGCGTACGTGCGCGCAGAGGAGGGGCGGACGGCGTCGCTGCGCGGCGAGCTGGAAGCGCGCCTGCCGGCCTACATGGTGCCCGCGGCCTTCGTCCGGCTCGACCAGTTGCCGCGCACCGCCAACGGCAAGGTGGACCGGCGGGCGTTGCTGCGGATCCTGCCGGAGCTGGGAGGGGAAGCCGTCCGGACCCTGCCGCGCACACCGGCCGAGGAGATGCTCGCGGGGATCTGGACGCTGGTGCTCGGCGTCGAGCAGATCGGCGTGGAGCAGAGCTTCTTCGAGCTGGGCGGCCATTCGCTCCTGGCCACCCAGATGGCCTCGCGCGTCCGCGACGTCTTCGGGGTCGAGCTGCCGCTGCGCAGCCTGTTCGTGACCCCCACCCTGGCGGGCCTCGCCGCCGAGATCGAGCGCCTGCGGCGCGGCGCCGAGGGCACGGAGCTGCGCACCATCACCTCCTTCCACCAGGAGCGCAGCACGCCGCCGCCGCTCACCCTGGCGCAGGAGCGCTACTGGGCGGGGCGGCACCTCGAAGCGCGCTCGGTGGCCTCGACGCTCCCGATGCTGATGCGCCTCGTGGGACCGCTCGACCGCGACTGCCTGCGCCGGGCGCTCGCCGCCGTCGTCGATCGCCACGAGCTGTTGCGGACGAGCTTCCGGGACACCCCGGAAGGACCGATTCAGGTCATCCATCCCGCGGTGCCCGTCGCCCTTCCCGAGGTCGATCTCGAAGCGCTCGACGCCGGGCAGCGGACGGAGGAGGTGCGGCGCTTCAGCATTCTCGACGGCCGGCTGCATTTCGATTACGAGCGTCCGCCGCTCTTCCGCTCGACGCTCTTCCGCTGCGCGCCGGAGGAGCACCTCCTGCTCTTCACGATCCATCACGTCGCCTCGGATGCGTGGTCGAATACCGTGCTGATCCGTGACGTGTCAATTTTCTATCTCGCCTTCCGCACCGGCCGTCCATCCGACTTGCCGCCGCTCACCGCGCAGTTTCAGGACTTCGCGCGCTGGCAGCGGCGCCTCTCGCCGGAAGAGGCGCAGGCCAGCCAGGTGACCTTCTGGCGCGAGCATCTGAGCGGCGCGGTGCCCATCGATCTCGGCGCCGGCCGGCCGCGCCCCCTCGAGCGGACGTTCGCCGCCGGGATCGAGGAGATCCGGGTGCCGGAAGAGCTCGAGAGGCAGCTCGATCGATTCTCCGCACAGCAGGGGGTGACTCTGTTCATGACTCTGCTGGCCGCCTTCACGGCGCTGCTGCACCTCGAAACCGGGCAGGACGACGTCGTCGTCCCGTGCAGCTTCGCCAACCGCAACCATCTCGAGACGGAGTCGCTGATCGGCAACCTGGCCACCGGTCTCCCCTTGCGCACGCGGCTTTCCGGCGTGCGGACCTTCCATGATCTGTTGCAGCGGGTGCGGGACGTGACCCTGCTGGCCCACGATCATCCGGACATCTTCTGGGAGCCGGTGGTGGAAGGCATGAGCTTTCTCGAGCCGGGAGACCGGGGAGGGCTCACCACGTTCCGGATTCTGTTCCAGCTCGTCAAGGTGCCGCCCGCGGCTGAGGACGCCTCCGGCGCCTCCGGCTTCCGGATCATCCGGCTGCCCGTCGATACCGGCAAGATCCGCCTGGATCTGAGCCTTTTCCTCTCCCAGGCGGACGGGCTCACCGGGCGTTTCCGCTACAACCGCGACGTGCTCGATCCAGCGAGAGTCGCCGGTCTGCGCGACCGCTTCCTGCGGATTCTCGCCGCCGCCGTCGCCGACCCGGACCACCCGCTGGCCGAGCTGGCGCCCACGGACCCGCAGGCGGAAGAGCCGGGTACCCGGGACCTGGCGATCGTCAAGGACGCATGAAGCGGGGGCTCCGGGCCTCCCCGGCCGGTCGCCGGAAGCCCGGCGGCTGGGATGTCAACGTGAGCGAAGACCTGGTGTCTAGCCGCGCGCGGCGGCTCGGCAGATTTGGCTACCTATCGCTGGGGAGCACCACGCTCGCCCAGCTAAAGAGGAGCCAATTCGTACGAACCAACCTCACCGTCGACGAAGAGCGCCGCAAGCCGGACGGGATCGTATTTTTGCCTCTAGGTGGCATCAAGGCCGTGGTGGAGATCAAGCAGCCGAAGGAGTTGACCGACAAGAAGCTCGCTAGCGAAGCTAGCAGGAAGCCAACAATAGTCGGGTCATTTGACACCTGCCACGGCGGACCCGACCCTTTTTCCCCAGCACCACCACCACCACACGAGTTAGGACACGACCACACCCGGGGTGGCCCGCCGCCCCCCCCTCACGCCGCAAACGCCAGCTCCGGGTTGTGCTGCGCCTTGTACAAGAACCGCACCACCCGCCCCGCCAGCTCCGCCGTGGCGGTGCGGCCTTCGGCGGCCTGGCGGAACAAGTCGCGCGCTTTTTCAGCGGCCACCCCACTACCACACACTGGGCGGCTGGCCCTCCCGGCCGGTGTTTTCAACCGGTATCTCCTCAGGTTCCTTCACATGGCGATGATCAGCCGCCGCAACCTGCATGCGGCGAACGGCTTCATCCCGGACATCGGCAAGCTTGACTGTGGGCCTGCGCGTTGCCCGGTTACCTCGACCTTTGCAAAGGAACTCGGCGAACGCATCGGCCAGCGAGAGCTCGGGTATCTGTTCCTCCAGCCATAGAAAAGCGCCCATCTCGTTCACCTCAAGGAAAACATAGTCACCGGCAGGGGTGACTATAAGATCGAAACACCCAAAGACAATTCCCAGGTCTCGCATGACCGCCAGACAAGCCTTGGCAACCGCCTTGGGCAGGGTAAACGGCTCGAGGCGGACAGGCTCCGTCGCTGCGCGCCAATCCATCCGTGCCGAAGGCACGTCCTGGGAATGGATCTTGACCGCGAACAAGCGTCGCCCCATGACTGTCACCCGGAGCTCGTACGCCTTGTCTACGCGAACCTGGTAGATGCCAGGGGCAGCAGAGAGCGCTGCGTCGTCAGGGAGATCGGCGAGAGTAACCGGAGTACAGAAAACTGGCGCGAGCCCATCCTGGCTTCGCCAGGCGAAAGGGAAGAATGCCTTATAAATGACTCGGCCAAGCCTTGCCTGCAAAAAACGGCGAATCTCGGCGGGGTCGTTGCTCAGCAACGTTTCGGGAAGCCGGAAGCCATTTCTAGCTGCGCTTCGCAACTGCTCCAGCTTCAGGTTCGCACGCACAAATCCCTCAAGTGGATTGACCCAGAAGGCCCCCGCACCAGCAAGCCGCTGAAGGCAGTCGAGAAAAGTCCTGCACTCACGATAGGCAAAGAGGCGATCCTCGGGCTCGACCGCCTCCGGCAGGACGGGCCGCCCCGGCCGGCGCAGCCAAACTGTCGAAGCTCCTTCACCTGCGGAAAGCCGCAGTTCCGGTCCTTCTATTTCCCAGGCTTCTTGATCCCCTCTTAACCAGACCGAAGCACTCTGCGTCGCAGGGAAATCGGCTGCAAACCAAAGAGCGTGAGAGATCTCCTTGCGCAGGAAGACCTCCGAAATCGCCCACGCATGGAAATCCTCGGGATTGGTCAGAACGAGGACATGGGTCGTCTTGGTCAAATTATTTCTCAGAGGGCCGGGTGAGCACGAAGACTGCCCACCCGGCGTTAACAGGCTCGCTCTAGCAGGCGAACCGGTCAGGGCCATTGCAACAATCGACAGCGCTCATGTCCTCCCCGAGGCCGTTGGCACAACCGCCGGTCCCTGCGAAGCTGGTGCCATAGCCGCCAACAGCCGAAAGCTCCTCTGCGCTCAACTCTCTTGCGAGGCGGCGTGCCAACACCCTCTTCGAGCTCACTCTCTGCTTCTCCATTTGGTACCTCCCGTAGGTCATAGAGTCGTGTTACGCTACCGAATCTACCTGGCGGGCGTCAAGGTGGCAGCAAAGGTTCTGAACGGCGCGCCCGCCATTGTCCTGGAGAGGCAATGACTTTGCGGAAGATGGTAAAGCTTGCAACGGTGTTCCTATTCTTGGGTACGACCAGTTGCAGCTATCACCAGACCACCTCCCAACAGCCGAAGTCTGGGCCCGTTGAGGCTCCTGGTTCGACCGGTGGTGTTTGGCAAGACCAGGGCGACCCGGAGTTCTTCCTTGAGGTGGAGGGTACCCAGATTCTGATCGCCACCGGTGGGCGAGTCCGTGAGGCTGCGACTATCCTGCAGCCGGCCTCCGATGGCCTGTTGGTCTGCGAGGACGGCCATGAGCTGCGCCTGCGGGTCCGCCGGGTTGGTGCCGCCCTCAGTTTGTTTCACCCGAAGGAAGGCAAGGAGCGCCGGTTGGCAAGAATCGACTACAAGCCAGCCGCGCTGAGTTTGGTCCTCCAGATGGCGGAGCCCTTGCCCTTGCCGGCGGAGAGGGTTCTCTCAATCCAAAGGGAGGTGCGACTTCGGCGTGAGGCTGAACACGCTTTGTTTCGCCAAAACCGGCCGCGTCAGGAAGCACCGTTCCCTTGGCTCCAAAGCTCCTCGCCCAGCGCGCCACCAGGCTTTCTCTCAAATGCCGGTGAGATCGACTTGCGTGTCATCGACCGCTATGGGGATAACGGCGAATACATGAGAAACCTTGTTCAGGAGGTCGGCTGGCTTGATGTAAGGCGCTTTGGTTATCCCTCCTCGCACGAGGCGTTCTTTCTGGTTCAACACAGTTGGGACCTGCCGCTGATGCTTGCTGTGCTGCCTCGGATCAAAGAGGATGCGGTGGCCGGGCTGATCGACGGCGGCGCTTACGCACTGATGTTCGATCGAGCCCAGCTCACTCTGGGGCGGGCCCAGCGGTTTGGCTCTCAGGTGGCACGGGGGCCGGCTGGTGAAGTGGTCGTCCTCCCTCTCGAGGACCCCCAAGAGGTTGACGCCCGCCGCCAACAATGGGGTTTGCAACCGTTGAAGGATTACGTGCGGCTGATTGGAGCATCGGAAGTTCGGCTCAGCACGGAATGCTCTGCCTTGGCCCACTCCCCAACGCCCCCGCCATGAGGGCGCGGCCCGCCGCCCCCCCTCAAGCCGCAAACGCCAGCTCCGGGTTGTGCTGCGCCTTGTACAAGAACCGCACCACCCGCCCCGCCAGCTCCGCCGTGGCCGTGCGGCCCTCGGCGGCCAGGCGGAGCAGAGTCAGAGAGGCAGCATGTTAGAGCATTGCCTCCAGGTGCTCACTTGGCGCAAGCTTGGCCCGTAAGAGATGTTCATTCTGCGTGCAGGTCAATGCCCTCGGCGTTGGCACAAGGCATTGTCGCCCGAAGGGTGACGCCGAGGAATGGGCCGCGGGGAGTGAGTTGGCCGGAAGGTGCTACTTGACAGCGCAATCAATCTTCGGCAGGCTTGCCCGCCAAAGGAGGTAGCGATGAAAAAAGAAGCTCGTAGGGTGCTCGGCCGGTCCCTGGCCCAGCCGATTCCCCACGCAGAGCTCGGGAACGTTTCGGCAGGTCTCACGACGGTCTGTGGATCGGGAAGCAGAGACGCGGAAGGCAGGTGGGAGGATATTTTTGGGTGTGACTCCGCCGACCCGAGGCCACCTGTCTAAAGAAGATACCGTCGTTCAAAGAAGCCCGCGGGCCGTGTAGACTTCCCGAAGACGCACGCCCATTCGCCAGCCTGTCGGCGGCACCGCTAGCGCTCTCGGGTATTTAGCCTTGCCCAACTCGAGCAGGCAGGTGATGCATAGGGACCGATCTACTCCGCCCCTCATCCTGATCCTCACAAACCCGAGCGACTTTCATGCATTCCTGGTCGCCGAGGCACTGGGCGTAAAGGGTGTGTCTGCTGCGCTGTGGCACACCAGCGATTTTCCCACCCTGCAGTCGGCTTCTTTGGCCTTGGTCGATGAGACTGTGCGGTGGGAAGTCCTGGGACCAGAGCTTGCCTTGGTTGACCGTAGCCCGGATGTCGTCTGGTTCCGGCGACCTACGCCTGCGGTCCTTCCGGCATCGCTCCATCCCTCCGACCAAGTCTTCGCGGCCCACGAATGCCAAGCCTTCACCCAGGCCCTCTGGCAGCATTTCGCTCCTGATGCGTTCTGGGTCAACCCGCCAGTGAGCGCGCTTCGGGCGGCGAGCAAACCCTTTCAGCTCCAGCACGCGCGTCGCGCTGGAATGGAAGTTCCACAGACCTTGTGCAGCAACGATCCTGCAAGAATCAGAGCGTTCCTTCAGAGTCAAGATGGTCGCTGCATCTACAAACCGTTCACGCCGGCGACATGGCAGACCTCCGAGGGATTTGCGCCGCTTTTCACGTCTCAGATAACGGCCGACCAGCTTCCCGAAGATGAGCTTCTGCGAGTAACGCCTGGGATCTTTCAAAGCATCGTGCCCAAGGCCTACGAGCTACGAGTCACCTTGATCGGGGAACAGTGCTTCGCAGCCAAGCTGCTTTCACAGCAGACGGTGCTTGGGCAGGATGATTGGCGGGCTGCTTTCGATGAGATGCCCACGGAACGCTATGAGCTTCCCCCAGCGGTCGAGCGCCAGTGCGCCCAGGTCATGGCGTCCCTCGGCCTCGTTTTTGGCTGCTTCGATCTGATCGTCACGCCCGATGGTCGTTACGTCTTCTTGGAAGTGAACGAGATGGGCCAGTTCCTTTGGCTCGACGCACGTTGCCCCGATTTGCCGTTGCTCGATGCATTCTGCGAGCTTCTCCTCCAGGCCCGGCCTGACTTCCAGTTGAGCCCTTCGGCCGAGGCCGTTCATTTCGATACCGTGGCAGAGCGGGCAGCCCACCGGTGGCGGGAGGTGGCGCCGGCACTCCATGTCACGCCACCCCGCAATTCCTTGCCGCCTTCGCTCATCGACCCGCTCCGGGTCGCTCAATTGCAGGATGACCAGCTTTCCTTCCGAGTCTTTTCCCACCTGGCTTCCATAGACTTGCGGCTGGCCGAGCATGAGCTGGGTGCGGTCGAAGAGCAGTGCGTAGGGCTCTCCGTCGAGGAGATTCGCCTTGACGTCGATCTCGATCTCGCGGAGCGCCGCGAGCATCAAGGGTAGCTCCCCGCTGTGCTGCACCAGAAGAAAGGCCGTCTTTGCCGCGTCGCCGCCAAATCGGCGCGCATCGATCCACCCGGTTTCGGCGATCAGGTGTTTCAAGAAGGCCAGGTTCTCCGTGTCGATTCTCTTCGCCTCTTCGAGAGCCTCTCCCACAGGCGCGGGTTCGCCCGGCTTCCGGAACTTCTGATCGAGAGCCCTCCGGCGCTGGAGCTCCTCTTGAATCTCCGCGATGCGAGCCGCAGGAATCTCCCGGGGTGCCGGCAGGTGTACCGGCTCCGCGGCAAAGATCTCGGGCGTGGCGAGTGCCCGCCTGAAGACTTCTTCGGCCTGCGAGGACGCCGCCGTAACGCCAAGCGTCAACTCGTCGCCTCGCAGGCGGACATTGAGAACTTTTCGCTTGCCGCCAGAGCACACCACGAGGCTCCCAGGCGCGGCGTCGAGGACGGGCGCTACAGCCCGCAGGGTACCTTCCCGGCTGTCTTCGTACTTTGCGGTTTCGAAGCGGATCACGTGAGAGGGGTCGCCGATTTGCCTCCAGAATCCTGCCAACCCGGTTGGCAGCGCGGTGGAAGCTGGTGCCGCCGCCGGCAGTGGTGGCCGTGGCGGCGTGGCCAGTGGAACCGCGCAACCCCCGAGGGCTGCTACGACAACGGTGCACCGCACCAGGAAGTACATCATTTCTACGCCCCCCTCACGCCGCAAACGCCAGCTCCGGGTTGTGTTGCGCCTTGTACAAAAACCGCACCACCCGCCCCGCCAGCTCCGCCGTGGCCGTGCGGCCTTCGGCGGCCTTCCGGAACAGGCCGAGTGCTTTTTCCGCTTCCTGGTGGATTCCTTCCTGCTCGAAGATCCATTCCATTTCGATCGCGAGGCTCTGCACCTCGTCGAAGCGGCCCTGTTCCAGCAGCACGGCTCCCGTTTCGAGGCTGACCAGCGCGTAGTCGAACGCCGGGTGCGCGTTGAGCGCCTGGTTGGCCGGTATCGTCCACGGCGTCGTGGTCCAGATCACCGCCAGCGCCGGGCCGGGCGGCAATGCCGCAAGGCCGAACGCGGAGGCGAGCTTGCCGCGGTCCGCGTCGTCGATCGGGAAGCCGACGTCGATCGCGATGTCCTGCCGGTCCTCGTACTCGACTTCGGCCTCGGCCAGCGCGGAGCCGCAGTCGAAGCACCAGTTCACCGGCTTCAGGCCGCGATAGACGTAACCGCGCTCAAACAGCTTGCCGAGCGTGCGGATTTCGGCAGCCTCGGTCGCAAAGTTCATGGTTTTGTACGGGTGATCCCAATCGCCAAGCACGCCGAGTCGCACGAAATCCTTCTTTTGCAGCTCGATCTGCGATTCAGCATGCGCGCGTGCCAGCGACATGAGTTTTTCCGCCGGCAGGTTCTTGCCGTGCTGCTTTTCGACGAAGATTTCAAT
>Ga0209682_10000091_pt1 | contig 27933 bp, 26 predicted proteins | sample DOMMetBare2Fresh_2_FD_187471 | JGI IMG/M metagenome (GOLD analysis project Ga0209682, IMG submission 187471) | Wetland sediment microbial communities from St. Louis River estuary, USA, under dissolved organic matter induced mercury methylation -... | ecosystem: Environmental > Aquatic >... | reverse complement strand
CCTCTTGTGTTTGAGAGTTCAATCCACGCCCCCGCGAGGGGGCTACCTCCGCCTTGTCCTGCGCCATGCTCGAGGCCATGTTTCAATCCATGCCCCCGCGAGGGGGGCTGCCCCACTCGTCGCCGGGCCTGTAGGAAGTGTGGGGTTTCAATCCACGCCCCCGCCGGGGGGGCGACGGCGCAAGTCTAGGTCTAAAGTATCGTTAAGGCTATGAGGCGGGAGATATCTGGATTTTGGAGGTTGAGGTCGCTCGAACGCGCAGAGGCCCTGACAGGCTTGCCCTGGCGGGGCCTCTGCCCGAGCGGCCGGTTCATGCGCTCTTGCGATGATCCGCGGTCACGGCGAGCTGATCGGCCGTTTCGAGGACGAGGGCCACGCAGTTGCAGGTGCGGTCGACCAGCTCGGTGACGGCGGCGATCATGGGGCGGAGGTTCTTCTTGCAATAGGCCTCGATGTACGCGAAGGCTCCTCCACGGTCGCTCTCGGTCGGAAATCCCAGGCATTCGAGGAGCACGGCGCCACCGAATTCGGCCACGATCTCGTTGTCGAGGTTCTGTCCCCGGCCGTGGGTGATGGTGGCGAGCCGGTGATCCGCGGCATGCATGAGCTCGTGGGCAAAGGTACTGAGATTGCGGACGCCGAGCCCGATCTCGCCGGGAGCGAAATAGCCCAGAGCGCCGCTGCCCTGGCCGCTGTAGGTGACGACCTGGATGCCCCAGGACCGCGCGACCTCCACGACGGGCAGGGAGTCGATGAAGCCCGCCTCCTCCTCTTCGCCCGGGAGGGGAGCCCCATCCGTCTGCCGATAGCCGAAGACCGGGGCCGTGACGAATCCAACGACGACCGGATCACCGGCCTGGATGCCCCTCGCCTCGTCGTCCTCCCTGGCCTTGCCCATGCACGGGACCAGAATGCTGAAGGAATGCTCTCCGGCCTTCACATAGCGGCCGACCTCTTTCCACTGGCGGAAGCCGCGCGCGTCGTGGTGGCCCCGGAGAGCGGCGAGCAGTCGATTGGAGAAGGACCAGCGCCGGCAGGGCACGTCGTGGTTGCGGTGGATAAAGATGTTGGCGAGAGCCTTGGGAATCGATCCCTCTTCGAACGCGGTGAGGATCTCCTGGGCGGCGGCTTGAGCTTTCTCTTTCTGGATCATGAGCGTTGCTCCGGGAGCGGAGATCGAAGCCGGGTCCATCCCGCCTTCTTCCGCGCCTCCTGTGCCCGCGTCCCCGGGGCGGCGGCCGGGGCGGGGTCTGCCAGGGCTCGGAGCGCAGCGGAGACCGGAGGCTTGGCCCTTGCGGACCCCGCCGAGCCGCCCCAGCTTTCCGGGCAGAGGAGGCGCGGAGGAAGGCGGGAGGGGAGAGAAGAGAGGAAAGTCAGTCAGGGGGAGGGGGCTCGCGGTTCCAAGGTGGGCTGGCGCGGCGCGCGCCCGGAGGGGCGGCGCTACGCGGGGCGACTGGCTCAGCTCTCCTCCGTCGGCACGTTTTCCCGGACGAGCTCAAATCCCTGGCTGCGGATGTTGGTGAGCCACCGGGAGAGAAAGGAATTGAGGTCGTCGCGGAGGTTCTGGCGGACGATCCCGGGTTCTGGGCAGACCTCGCGGTAGGCCCTCTGGTCCTGGAAGGTGAGCGCCTCGACTGTTCCGGCACCACAGTCCACCTCGAGCTCCATGTCGGGGTCGGGTACGAGGTCGCCGTTCATCTCGAAGTTGTGGGCCATGGCGATGCGGAGGCGGTTCCCCTGGCGGAAAAGGACGTCGACCGAGAGAGGCATTAAGGCTTTTCCTGCTTCGAATCGGAGGTAGTGGGCGATCTGGAGGTTGGCGAGGTCAGGAATGAGGGAGAGAAGCTGGTTGAAGTTGCGGTGAGAGATGGTGGTCATGAGCGTCTGCCTCCGTGGAAACGGTGAAGGGATCGAGGCTCGCGAGAGGGAGAGTGCTTCCCTGACCTGTTCTTGCTCGCGCCTCATGGCCCCTCGACCGGGCGGCGAGAGAGGCGGCTCCGCCATGGGCTCCGAGCGGAGCGAGGACCGAAGGCTCGGCCCTTGCGGAGCCGCCGCGCCGCCCAGACTGGGGCCAGCCGAGAGGCGCGGTGAAAGGTCAGGGAGCACTGCCGGCTGTGGCGAGTGAGCTTGCAGCTTCGATCTCAGCGAGGAGGAGGCGGCAACGTTCCATCGGCAGGCCGGTCAACTCCGCGATGGACCAGCGGACCCCGTGGGCGGAGGTGACCGAGAGGCGGGATTTGCGGAGGACGGTGACGGGGTCATTGCCACCGACGTCGACCTGGTCACCGGGGCGAATCCGGGCGAACGCACGGACCCGGGCAAGGTGGGCCTGGTGGATGCGCTCCTCCCAGTCGGCCGGCCGGCTTTCGATCCGGGAGATGGCGGCCTGGAGCCGTTCGCGCTGTTGGTAGAGGGGAACGATGGCCACGGCGCGATCGATGGTGGCGTCGAGTGCACGTCCGCGCCTGCGGTTGAGGGATCGCACACGGCCCTGCCACTCCCACCGACGAGGCCGAGGGGAAAGGCGCGCGCCACCTCATCGAGATAGCGTTCGTCCCCGGTGCGCCGATTCTCCAGGCGTGCGATCTTCGCTTCGACGAGGGCAAGCTCTTCACGGAGGTGGGCGAGATCGCTCATCACAGACTCTCCTCGCCTTGGGAGACCGGAGTCACCGCCCACCGCCGCCGGGCGCGTTCGCGGCAGGGCTCGGCTGTCACGTACCCCTCGTCGGTCACGTCGTAGTGAGCAGCCCGCGCGGCCTCGATGGCGTCTTCGTCGTACTGAAGGAGCCCACAGTCGCAAGCCTGGATCTCGCCGAGATAGCCATCCCATTCGCAGTCCTCGCGGTTCATGACAAGAAATCCAGAGCCGAGACATTCATAGCAGTGGGTGTCTTCGTGGTCGGTCATGCGGGTCATCCTCCAAGCAGGGTTTTGGGAGGCTGCGAGAAGTGCGGGAACCTCTCCCTTGGATCTTTTCTTTTCGCGCCTCATGGCCCCCCGCCGGGCGGCGGGAGAGGCGGCTCCGCCATGGGCTCCGAGCGGAGCGAGGACCGGAGGCCCGGCCCTTGCGGAGCCGCCGCGCCGCCCAGACTGGGGGCGCAACGAGGCGCGAAAAGATCAGGGGAGAAGCGGCTGTGTCGCCGGCCCTCGAGGGGCCGGCCGCGTCAGCGATGGAAGCGGAATCCCCACAGGGACGAAGTCCCGAGGAGATGGAGCGGACGTAGCGGCCCGGAGGCCCCCCGGGCCGAAGGGAGACGCCCTGGCGGCCTTGGAGCGCGCTTCGGAGTGAGTGTTGAGGACCGGCGCGCCAAGGTTTCAGCCGGGCTCAGCACGGCTCAGGGAGCCGGAGCCCAAAAGGTGATCGTGAGGAATCGCGACGAGTATCTGACCTCCTGGCGTCCGTTGGGAAGGCGGACACGAATGCGTGGCCGGAAGAAGCCGGCGACGTAATAGGTGTGAGAGGGCTCGCGAGAGGTGACGGTCTCTTCGTAGACGCCGTCGCCATTCCAGTCGACGTCAAACCTCGGGTTGGTCAATGTGGTGGTGATGACAAACCGGACGGCCTGGCCGATGCGGAAGATGCAAGGTCCGGAGCAAACAGGATCAAAGCCCCTGAGAACTGCGTCAGGCAGGACGCGCAGGGAACGGCGGGAGGAGACGGAGCCGGAGCGGTTGGAGACGTCGAGGACGACATCGTAGCTCCTGGCCGGGAGATCCGGCACGGCCCAGGTGACGGAAGCCCCTTCGAGGACCTGGCCGCCGGGAAACGTCCAGCGATAGCCGAGTGGGGGCCTGCCGTTGGCGTCGGCGGACGCGGTGAGCTCCGACCGCGGATAGGCTGGATTGGGAGAAAGGCTGGCAGAGCGGATGCTTGGCGAGGGAGAGAGGATTCTCGGCGTCAAGGTCCTGGCCGCGCTTCCCGCCTGGTTGGCGACGGTGAGCCGGACGGTCGCCCGGGTCGGGGTGAGCCGCCCGGGCGGGACCACCACGGGGTTTCCGGAGAGAGACGAGCCATCCGGGAGCTGCCAGGAGAAGGAGAGCGCTGGCTTTCCCGTGGCCTCGGCGGTCAAGGTCACGGGCTCGTCGGCGTAGACGGCCTGTGGGCTCGGGACGACGCGGAGAATCCGCGGCTTGGGCTCGAGGATGTCGATCGCCTGAGAGGCCGAGTTGCAGAGGGTCCCGGCACAGACCTCGAGAGTGACGCGCACCGGGCCGGTACGGGAGAAGACGACGGGCGGGGGCTGGCAGCTCGCCGAGGTGGCCGGAGTGCCCCCGGGGAAGCTCCAGGAGCAGGTGAGAGAGGAGAGGACGAACGCGAAGAGAGGGGCGGTGGGGTGCACGGAAGGACCTCCCGGAAAAAGGCCCCCCGGCACGAGGCCGGGGGGTGCAAGGAGAAGAGGTGCGTTCAGGCCGTCCGCAGGAAGCGGAGGCCGAAGAGCGCCAAGGCTGCGAAGAGGAGGCCGAGACCGATCGTGTCGAGCGTCGGGATCTCCTGGACGGGCGTGAGCGAGACGCCGAGAGGCGTGAGCGTCGGATCGTCGTCCTCGGGGGTCTCGGGGTCGTCGGAGAGCTCGTCGGCGAAGTTCGAGCCGGCGGCGCGGGCCTGGGTGGAGAGGTGGTCGAGGCCCGCGGGCACGGCTCCAATGACGGCCCGGAACAAGGCGGTGGCGGAAGCGCCCGCTTCGAGCCGGGGAATGGTCAGGACGACGGTCGTGTCCGTGGGGCCGTTGCCGACCGTGACGTCTCCGAGATCGGTCAGGACGGAGCCGGGGACGAGGTTCGCGTGCGGATCGATCTCGACCGTGAGCGTGAGGTCGGCCGCCGCGGCGGCCGAGGGGTTGGTGAGAGAGAGGGAGTAGCGCAGGGTGTCGCCGGGACCCGCGGTGCCATTGGCGTCCGCGTCGGTCGCGAGGGTATCGCTGAGGAAAAGCTCGACGGCGACCGGGAGGGGCGTCGAGACGTCATCGCAAGTCGATCCCTCCGGGCCGACGAGGCAGGCGGCGTTGGCGATCTGGGCGACGCCCTCGGGAAGCGGCGCCGCCGCGCGGACGGCGAAGACGAGATCGCGGATCTCGCCGACGCCGAGAGAGCTGATCGCGAACGTGCACGTCGAGGCGAAGTCCGTCCCCGAGCAGACCCATCCGGCGGTGCTCGAGGCCGCCGCGAAGGTCGAGTATTGGGGGACGGTCTCGGTGACGGTCAAGCCGGTCGCGTCCTGGTCGCCGGCGTTGGTGACTTCGAGGTGGAAGGTGAGGAGGGCACCGGGCGCGAGCGGGCCGCCGGTGTAGGTTTTCTGAATCTGGAGGAGCGGCGAGCCGCCGAGCGGCGTGGACGTCGAGCTGCAGGAGCGCTGGGCGCCCAGCTCGGCGCAGGCGGTGTTGGTGAGGACCTCCAGGTCCGCGGGGAGCGGAGCCCGGAGGCGCGCCGCGAGCCGGAGGGTCGCGGAGGCACCCGCGGCGAGCGAGGAAAGGGAGAGGGTGCAGGTGGAGGGCGCCTCGTTCGAGGGCGCGCAAGCCCATCCGGGCGAGCTCGCGCCGGCATCGAACGTCGTGGCCGGCGGGAGCGGATCGCTCACGGCGACGGCCGCGGCGTCCTGGTTGCCGCTGTTGGTGACGGTGATCTCGTAGGTGAGGAGAGTCCCGGGGCCGGGATTCTCGGTCAGGAGGCGCTTCGCGATCCCGAGGACGGGCGCGCCGAGGGTCGGCGTGACCTCGTCGTCGCAGTCGGAGGAAACGGCGGAAGCCCCGGCGCACGCCGTGTTGGCGATCAGGGAGACGCCGGCCGGGAGCGGCTTGGCGATCAGGACCGCGAAGTCGCGCGAGACGGACGCGCCGCCCCCGGCGAGCGCGCCGACGGCGAGCGTGCAGGTCGAGCCCGCGCCGGAGGTGGGTACGCAGTTCCATCCCGGTGAAGAGCCGGCGGCGGCGAAGGTCGTGTGATCCGGAACGGTTTCGGTCAGGGTGACGGCGGAGGCGGCCTGGTTGCCGGCGTTCGCGACGGTCAGGCGGTAGACGAGGACGGTCCCGGGCTCACCGGTCCCGGACTGGAGGGACTTGGTCATCACGAGGGAGGGCGCGGCGTCGGTGGGGTGGCGGATGGTGTCGCAGACCTCGGAGGCCTTCGGATCGGAGCCGCAGGCGGTGTTGGCGATCGCGGAGACTCCGGCGGGAAGCGGGTTGTCGATGGTGACGGCGAAGCTCCGGGAGGCCTGGGCACCGGCGGCGAGCGCGGAGAGGGTGAGCGTGCAGGTGGAGCCGGCGGCCGGCCCGGGGCTGCAAGCCCAACCGGGCGAGCTGCTGGCGGCGGAAAAGACGGTGTGTGCGGGGACGGTCTCGCGGAGAACCGGCGCCGCCGCCTCGCGGTTCCCGGTGTTCTGGAGGGTCAGGTTCCAGGTGAGTGTCGCTCCGGGCGTCGCCGTCCCCGACGCGAGGGTCTTCGCGAGCGAGAGGCTCGGCGAGCCGCCGAGCGGGGTCGTGGTGGAGGCGCAGTTGTTGGGAGCTGGATCGCCTGAGCTGGTCGTCGAGCTGCAAGCGGTATTGGTGACCGAGGAGGCGCTCGCCGGAAGGGTCGCGTCGATCCGGAGGCCGAACGCGGCGCTCCGGGAGGCTCCGGGTGCGAGGGCACCCACGGCGAAGGTGCAGGTCGAGCCGGGATTGCCGGACGGCGCGCACGACCAGCCGGCGGCGCTCGCCGCGGCGTCGAAACGGGTGAAGGGCGGAATGGTCTCGGAGATCTCGACGGCCGCGGCCGGCGCGACGCCGGCATTGCGGACGGTCAAGGTGTAGACGTTGACGGAGCCGGGGTTTCCGGAGCCGGAAGAGAGGGTCTTGGTCTGGACGAGGTCGGGGCTTCCGGGATCGACCGGTGTGGTGTCGGAGGCGGTGTTGTTCGCGAGGTCGGAGTCGCGGCCGGTGGTGGTGACGGTCGCGGTGTTGGAGAGGAGAGAGGTTCCGGCCGGAGTATCGACGCGGACGGCGAAGGTGCGGGAGACGGACGCACCGACGGCGAGAGTGCCTTCGAGGAAGGAGCAGACGGAGCCGGCGGCGGGTCCGGGCGAGCAGGACCAGCCGGGCGAGCTCGCCGCGGCGTCGAAGGTCGAGTGGGCGGGGACGACGTCGGTCAGGGTGACCGAGGTGGCGGAGAGCGAGCCGAGGTTGCGGAGCCCGAGGGTATAGGAGACGAGGGAGCCGGGGCCGGCGGTCAAGCCGCCGTCGTTCTTCGTCAAGGCGACGTCGGGAGCAAAGCAGGACTCCGCCCCCTCGGCCAGGCCTTCGACCCGTTGGACGAGCGAGCCCTGCTGGTGGGACGCCGGCACGACGACGGCGGTGCTGGCGAAGAAGCCCAAGTAGGTGCCGCTGACGTAGAAGGCGGTGACGTAGCCGCCATTCGGGGGTGAGGAGGTGGAACAGGAGTAGTCGACCTGTGCGTAGTCGTGGCCGGGGGAATTGCCGTGGACGATGACGGGCGAGCAGCGGACGGTAAAGGTATTGTCGATGGCGACGCTGCCGGGTTGGAAGTGCCATCCCTGCACCTGGGCGGGCGGAGAGGGGATGACGAGGCTGCCGGAGACGTTGGAGGAGGGAAGAGTCTCGGCGACGCTGACGCGGAAGCGGATGGTTTCGCCGCAGTCGATCTGACCGTCGGAGTCGGAATCGGTGAAGTCGGCGAGCTCGACGCGGAAGAGGGGCTCGGCCCACGCGGTCAAGGGGAGGAGGAGCAGGGCAAGGGCGCACGCTACGTTTGTAGCAGTGAGAAGCAAGCGACGGGTCATACGGGTTCTCCCTGGGAAACGAGAAACGGAAAGTCTGGGAATCAGCTCAGAGCGTCGCGGAGGCGCCGGAAGGCCTCGTCGAGCTCTGAGGGATTGGACGGGGGTTCGAGGTCCAACAGATCGAACAGCCGGAGGATCTCCTCCCAGGACAGGGCCGGGAGGGTGACAAGGCGCTGTGCCTGCCGGGCCGGACGGCCACGGCGGGGAGGCGCCTTGGGCGCGGGAGGCGGTGGAGCTGCCTCGCGGGCTGTCCTGGCGGCCCTGGGTGTGGGCGTGGCTGCTGCGTCGCCCACCGGCGATGAGGATGCCTCCCCCTCTCCTGCCGGCTCGTCATCGGCAGGAGCTTGCGAAGCCTCCAGAGACGCCGGTTGCGCCGCCGTGGCGGCGAGCTGCCGGCGGACGGCGCTCCTGCGGATCGGCAGGCTCGACGAACGCGCCTCCTCGAGGAGGGCCTCCTTCTCCACCTGCGGGAGCTGGTTGAACAGCCGGGTGGTCTCGGCATCGCGCAGGAGGTTCTCGTCGAGCGCCTGGCGGGCCGTGCCCTCGGCTGCAAGGAGAGAGAGCATGTTGGTGACCCAGGACGGAGAGCGGCCGAGGAGCCGGGCGATCTCGGAACGAGAGAGGCCAAACCCTTCCTGTTCTTCGAGACGTGCGATGGAGGTGGCGACTTCGAGCGGGCGTGGGTCCTCCCGCTGGAGGTTTTCGGTCAACTGGATGACGAGGGTCTGGAGCGGATCGAGCTGCTCGCGAACGACACAGGGGACACTCTGGAGCCCCGCTTCCCGGGCGGCGTGATAGCGCCGCTCGCCGAAGACGATCCGGTAGTTGCCGGTCTCGGGGATCTGCGTGACGAGGAGCGGCGAGAGGACGCCCTGAGCGCGGACGCTCGCCGCGAGCTCCGCGGCCCGTTCCGGATCATGCGTCTTGCGTGGCTGCTCCGGATCGGGCTCGAGTTTGTCGAGCGCGATCTCGTGAGCCGCGCGGGCGAGGAGCGCCTCAGCCCCCTGGCGAAGCCGTTCGCGAACGCTAGGTCCGGCCATAGAGCAAGTCTCCCCCCTTCTGATTGGTGACGGCCAGGATCTTGGGCGCGTTCATCGCCGGCTGGGTCCCGGGAAGACGAGATCGGTGGTGACGACGGCATTACACCCCATCCCCGGCCGGAGGACAAGTGTAGGCGGGACGCGAAGCTCGCGGTCGATCAGCGCACCGGCGGTCGCGTTGACCTGCTGGCCGAGGGCTCCGGCGGCGATCTCCTGGGCCGTCGGGGTGCGGAGCGCTCCGCTGTAGGAATCGGGTTGCGAGAGCTGGGCCGCCGCGGTGAAGGCGGAGAGGAGGAGGGCCGAGCCGAAGGTGCGGGCGAGATGGCGGTTGGTCTTGTCGCGGAGGCCGGTCGCGCCGGCCTGGTCGGCGGCGGGCATGGCGCCGAGCTCGTAGGTGGTGCCATCGGGGAGGGTGAGCCGGCTCCAGGTGATCTCGAGACGGTTCTGCCCCTGGGTGGCACTGCCGGAGGCCCCGAGGAGGCGCGAGCCGGCGGGGACGAGGAGGAAGGTGCCCGTCCGTGAGTCGTAGACGTCGTGGCTGACGACGGCGGAGACGGTGCCGGGCGCATCGGAATTGACCGCGGCGGTCAGGACGGCGGGGATGAGAGACCCGGCGTCCAGGGTATAGGGCGAGAGGGAGCGTCCGGGAGCCGGCCGGAGGGGCGCGGACGAGGCCGTCGAGAGGTCCGGAGCCGTAGGCTGAAGGACCGCCGGGAGGTTGTCCGGAAAGCTCCCTGGGATGCCTCCGAGAGCCGGCGGAGCCTGGGCGAGCTGGGCGAGCCGCTCGGTGGCGGCGAGCAGGCCTTCCATGGGCGAGACCGGCGCCTCGGCGGAGCCGCCGGGAGCCGGCCGGGCGGCGGAGACGAGAGGAGAGGCTTCGAGCGCCCGCTCAAGCCTCTCCCGGGCGGGATCGCGTGGCTCCGGATCGCTCCGGAAGCTCCCCCGCCGGGGCTCCGGTTGTGGCTCCCACGTTGGAGGTGGAGGCGCTTGCGCCTGGCGGGGTCCGTAATCCGGGGGAAAGGACGAAAAATCGTCGTTTGGCTCAGTGGAGTAGCGATCGGCCCGGGCCGCCGCGGCCTCCTGGGCGGCCTGGCGGCGGGACTCGTCGAGGAACCGCTGGATGAGCTCGCGCGTGCCGGGAGCCTGCTCCGCGGAGGCGGGCGGTACCGGGGCCTCTGCCGGGCCGCGGGCCTTCTTGCTCCCGGAGAGGAGGAAGGCCCCGGTCCAGAGCGCGAGGAGGAGGACCGTCCCGCCGAGCACGAGCGGGGCACGGCCCACCCGCTGGACGAGCACCGCGGCCAGACGCCGCGGATCGACCGGCGGGGTGAGTTGAGGAGACGGAGTGCCGGGCGTGGGCTCGCTCATCTCCCCTCCCCCACCCGGCGGTTGACGATCGTGACCTTCTGGTCGTGGCGGCCGGAGCGGGTGACCAGCCGCAAGCGGGGAAAGACGCCGTCGACGATGTACCAGGCGCCATCCGGCGACGGGCGGAAGTTGACGGCGATGGGCTTGCCGTCGCGGGTCAGGGCGAGAAGCGCCGGGGCGTCCCCTGCCTCGCCCGGATTGCGGAGTTGCAGATAGGTGCGGTGGCCGTCGTCAAAGACGCGCAGGGGCCGCTTCGCCCGGGCCGGCGAGAGGCGGTAGTCGAAATTGAGCCCGGCGAGATCGGTCGACAGCTCGGCGAGCGTGAGCCGCTCCGTGGCGCGAGAGGCATCCTCCGCCGCCGCTTCGCGGGCTTCGAGGTGCCGGACGAAGTCGTCGGGGTAATAGAACGAAAGCGAGCGGTCGATCCGGAATCCCGGCTTCCTGGCCTCCGCGCGGGAGGGGGACCGCAGCTCGACCGCGTAGACCCGCCGCTGGGTGGTGACGAGGAGATTCGTCGCGAGGTCGAACTCGGTCGGCTTGACGATCAAGTGAGGCGTCGCGGGCTCGCCGGAGGTGGCGGTCGCGATCTGCCACCTTACGGGGTCGCCCGCGGCGATGTCCTGGACCTTCTCGCCGGCCTCCAGGTCGATCGAGCAGATGTTCAGGGGGGCACAGGTGAGGGTCGGGACCGACTGGCCCCAGGGGTGGACGACCTCGTTCGTCAGGTAGAGGACGGGCGCGACGCCCGTGTCGCGGTAGGTGTCGAGGGCCTCCTGGCGCGGATTCGGCGGTGCCTGGGGAGCCGGCACCGGGGCCGTTTCCACGGGCACGGGCGCAAGAGCCGGGGCCGAGACAGGCGCAGGTGTGGAGGCCGCGCGGGCCAGATCCTCAATGAGGTCATCCGGCGGGGCGGCGAGAGGTGCCAGGGCGAGCAGGGCAAGAGAGAGCGAAGAAAGCATGGATCTCCTTTCAGGGTGCGGCGTCGGTGGTGGTACGGATGCGCGTCCAGTCGAGCTGCTGGACGAAGAGGCCGAGGGGGTTCGAGAGGAGGGCGTCGCTCGTCGTCGGCGGGCTCCAGGCGGTCTTCACGACCGCCTGCCAGAGCTCCTCCTTGAGGCGCCGGCCGTCGCGGCTGAAGGAGGTCTCGGTCCACTGGATCTGCCAGGTGGTGTCGGCGATCTGGAGGACCGAGGTGACCTGGACCGTGGTCGACGGGCGTTCGGTGTCGAACGGGTTGTGACGGCGGAAGTAGTCGTTGGCGCGGCTGGTGGCGGGCTCGCGGAGGTACGCGTAGGCGTTGCTCAAGGCCCGGCGCTGCGCTTGAGGATCGGCGGAGACGGTCCGCAGGTCGCGGATGAGGACAGAGAGAAAGTAGCGATAGAGGCGCTCCTGGGGCTTTTCCAGGACTTCGGCCGGGCCGAACGCAACGGCCTGGCCGTGGCGGTCGACCTCGACGACGTAGGGGACGACCTTGCTGCGCCCGGCCTGCCAGAGAAGCGCACCGCAGAGGAGGGCGTCGAGGACGAGAAGCGCGGTCGCGCAGAGCATCCAGTTGTACCGGCTGGTCGCCAGATCCATGAGCCGGTTGTCCCACTCGTCGCGGGCGCGCAGATACGGGGAGTCGGGCCGGGGGGAGCGCATCAGTTGTCGCCGACGGCCGGCGAAAGGCCGAGAGAAAGGCCCGCCGGAACGACGCGGGCGGAATAGATCGGGATGAGCCAGAGGAGGAGCGCGAGGATGGCGCAGGTGCCGACGAGGGTGAGCAGGTTGAGCGGACCGACGAGGTAATCGCTCGACCGGAGGAGCTCGGCCCACTGAATCACGATCCCGGAGACGATGCCCGAGACGAGGTAGAGGACGAAGAGCTTGACGCCGATGCGGAGAACGTTCGTCAGGGCGCCTTGTGCAATGCCCGCCGTCCACCGCGATGCGGCGAAGGCGATCAGGAGAAAGCTCGCGCCGATCGCGAGGTAGCTCTCGACCAGGGTGACGACCAGGATGGCGGCCATGGCGGCGAACGACAGGACGATCGCGTAGGTGCCGACCTGGGCCATGAGGATCGCGAACGGATCGACCAGGAGGCCGAGGAGGTTCATCTGCGAGATGTAGTCCCCGGCGATGCCGATGCCGATGGCGAGGAAAGTCGAAGGGCGTAGAGCGTGGACACCGGAGGCCATGCCGCCGGCCTGCTGGAAGCTGCTGATGACCATGGGAAGAAGGGCGGGAGCGGCTTCGAGCAACCAGAAGACGAAGCCGAGGTAGAGGAGCTTGCGGAAGGCGAGCTCGAAGAAGCCGAAGAGGCCGGAGTCGTGCGAGGAGAGGGCGTAGCGGATGCCGCTCCAGGAGAGCTCGAGCGTACCGAGGAGGAAGAAGAGATGGCGGCCGATGTCGTAGAGGTTGAAGACCCAGCTATGGGTCGCGGCCTCGAACGCATCGAGGACGTCATTCAGGATACCGAGGTCGAGAAACATGAGTGTTTGCCTCAGAAGAAGGAGTAGGCCCAGCCCTCGGGGACGCCGGTGTAGCCGGAATCGTCCTCGCGGATGGGGGGAAGCCCGTCGCGCTCGATCCAGCCGTTCCGCGCCGCCTCGACGGAAGCCTGCATCTGGAGGGCCTCGGCCTGGGCGACGGCGATGGTGTTGGCGGTGAGGAGGTTTGCCTGGATCGCCCGCTGCATATGGACGAGGGAATAGTTGGCGTACATGTTCGAGGTCTCCAGCTCTTCGACAGGTGAATCCGCTCTCTCGGAGCGGCGCTGGAGGAGCGCGAGAAAATCGATAGGAGAGTCCGCATCGGAGAGCGTCCGCAGGGACCGGTTGATCTGGCGCAGCGTCTCCCGCGTCCGCCGGACGCGGGTCTGGAACTCCTCGGGCCACGCCTCCGGCCGTTCATAGCCCGGGAATGTCTCCTCGAAGAGAGCATCGACGGAAGAGTTCAGGTAGCCGAGGTGGTCACCGTAGGCGAGCAGCGCATCGAGATCGCGGAAGTCGAAGTGAGACCAGTCGGCGTCACCGAACGATTCGAGGGATTTGGCGGCCTGCTGGATCTGGCGAGCCTGATTGGCGATCTGCCGCGCCTGGTTGGTGATCTGTTCGTACCTCTGGTAAAAGCTCAAGATCCAGTTGATGTAATCGTAGACGGGGACCGTGGCCGATGCCGGCACGGCAGAGGTGAGAAGAAGCACGGCCAGAAGGGCGGCGAAGACGACGGGAAGACGGGTTCTGGACTTCAAGGGGAGCTCCTTTCCGTGATCAGTTGGACGTAGCGGCGGGCGGCTTCCGGGAGGTTGCGCGCCTGGAGCCAGCGCTCGGGCCAGGCCTCGCCATGCGCGGCCTGAAGCTGGCGGATGGTCGCGAGATCGGGCTTCGACGCGGCTCCGACGAACGAGAGGGCGACGGGACCGAGCGTCAGATCGATCAGGCGCCGGCCCTCGGGGGAGAGGACGTAATAGTCGCGTTTGCGGGTGGCCCGGGCGAGCAGCTCGATCTGCCGGTCGTTCAAGCCGATCCCGCGGTAGACGGGTGAGCCGGTGGGGGAAAGGGAGTCGGGGTTCGGCAGGAGAATTCGCGTCGGACAGGACTCGTAAAGGACCGAGCGCAGCGGCGACTGTTCGAGATCCGCGAGGGCCTGGGTGACGAAGACGACGGCGGCGTTCTGCTTGCGCAGCTCCCGGAGCCACATCTGGATGCGGTCGGCGAAGAGCGAATGGGCGAGATACGTCCATGCTTCCTCCAGGACGATGAGCGTCGGCCGGCCGTCGAGGCGGGCTTCGAGCCGGTGGAACAAAAGGAGCAGGAGGGGCACGACGAACTTGTCATCCAGCTCCAGGACGTGGGCCATCTCGAAGACCTGGAACGGAGCGTCGAGCTCCGGCTCCTCCTCGGCGTCGAACGTCGCCCGGTAGGGGCCGAGCAGGGTGTAGGGCCGAAGCGCCTGGCGGATCGCCTGGTCCTGGACCTTGGTCAGGAACTGCGTGAGGGTGCGCGACGGACCCTGCGCCAGAAGCTCGAGCGCCCGCTGCAAGGCGTTCCGGTGCTGCGTGCTCAAGGTGAATCCCTGGAGCACCAGGAGCTGCTCCAACCAAAGAAGAATCCACGACCGCTCGCCGTCGAGATGAACGTCGCGGAGAGGCGAGAAGCGGTGCTGGTCGAGGTCCTCCGCCGCGAGGTCGTAGTGCCTTGCACCGGCCGCGAGGGCGAGAGGGAGCGAGGAGTACCCCTTGTCGAAGACGAAAACCTGAGCGTTCGGGTAGCGGAAGAACTGCGCCTCGAGGAGTGCCACCAGGGCGCTCTTCCCGGCTCCGGTGGGGCCGACGATGAGCGTGTGGCCGACGTCTCCCGAGTGGAGGTTCAGGCGAAACGGCGTCGAGCCGCCGGTGGCGGCCCAGAGAAGCGCGGGAGAGCCCTGGGGGAGGAACGGATTGGGAGAGACGGGGTCGCCCGACCAGATCGAGGTGGTGGCCGCGACGTCGCCGCAGTTTTCGGAGGTGAGGAGCGGCCGGCGGACGTTGGGGAAGGCGTGCCCGGGGAGGCTGCCGTGGAAGGCCTCCACCGCGTTGACCGTCTCGATCTGCGCGCCAAACCCCAGAGCACGGAGAGCTCGCAGGGCCTCCTGGGCGCTCGTGCGGAGGCGGACGGGGTTCTCGTCGAACAACACGAGAGTGGCCGAGTGATAGCCGAAGCGGACCTGATCGGCGGTCGCGGCGGCGAGCGCCTCGTCGGCGTCCTCGATCATCCGGAGCGCATCGCGATCACCGGAGCGGTCGTCGGTCTTGGCCTCGGACATCGCGCTCTTCAGGAGATCGCGCAGTCCAAAACGCCGCTGGAACCAGCTCCGGCGGAAGCGGGAGATGTGGCGGGCCGCGGTCGGCGGGTCCAGGGGGAGAAACCGGTTGCTCCAGCGGAACGGGAACCCGAAGGAGAGGAGCTTCCCCACCTGGGCCGGCGACGTCGCCGACGGAAAGCCGGTGACGCCGAGGACGGAAAGGTGCTGGGTCCCGATCCGGGGCTCGAAGCCGCCGACGAGATCGGCGGTGGCGAGAAGGACGTCCAGATAGCACGGCACCACCGGGAGGCCGATCGGATGGGAGAGGCCGGTCAGGCAGGTGTGCAGGTGGCGGACCAGGGCGGCCGAGTCGAGCCGCTCCAGCTCGAAGGCGCTCGACAGGACTCCGGCGGTCTCCTCGAGGCGGTGCTCGAACGCGAGGAGGATCTCCTGCCAGGGAAGCCCGTCCTGATGGCGGCCCCGCACGAGATACTTGAGAAATCCGCTCCGTGCATCAGACGGTGGCAGAAACGTGACCGTACAGACGAGGGAGGTCTCGAGATTCAGAGCTGGCTGGTGGTACTGCTCGCGGCGTTCCTCATCGATCAACTGGAAGACCGGATGCGGGAACGGCGACGCCGGAGGAAACCGGTCGGAGGGATAGCGGATGGCGTCCAAATGCACCATCCAGGAGTCGCCGAGGAGGTGGAGCGCCCGGTGGACGGTGGCCGAGAGGTGCGCCAGCTCCTCGGGCGTCGCGGACTCGAAGTCGGGGCCGCGGTACGTCCAGCCGGCGAGAAGTGATCCGTCCTTGTTGAGGATCACCCCCTCGGAGACGAGGGCACCCCAGTTGAGGAGGTCGGCGAGACCGCGGTATTTGCGCCGGTAGTCGCGGAGGATCACGAGGGCTCCCGGATCAAAGAGGCGGCCAGGGGAGGCAGCGGAAAGCGGGCGCTTCCGGGTGGGCGCGCGCGAGATAGAGGTCCTGGTGCGCGATGCTCCGGAGGTAGATCCGGAACATCTGCGCATCGTTCTTGGCGGCGAGAACGAGGAGCGGATGGACGCCGAAAGCGATCAGCGCGGCGATCGAGACCGTGAGAGCGTGCAGGCCGACGCCGAAGAGGAGAGCCGCGATGAGCGTTCCTTCGAGGATCGCCAGCTCGCGCTCCGCCCCGCCGAAGAGGATCGGCCGGGTGAGCGAAGGATGGACGCGGTGACTCATCAGAGGACCGCTCCACCGAGCCCGAGAGACGAGAGCACCGCGACCGCCTCGACGGCCAGTGCGCCACCGAAAATGATCTGCGAGAGGCGCCGGATGCCCTGGGCGTGGTCGCTCGCGGCCCAGACGATGCCGGCGATCGCCATGAGGCCGAGGAGGACCAGGTGGACGACGGTCCCGCTGACGTTGTCGACCAGGGCCTGGAGGGCCGGGTCCCACGGCATGGCGGGACCGGCGCTCGCGGCCATCGCCGGAGCGGCGGACAGGAGCGTGAGCAGGAGAAGTGAAGCGCTTTTCTTCATGGGAGGCTCCTCAGGGAACGAAGGTGGAATCCATCGGGACCGAGCCCCTCGACCTGGACCAGGTCCTGGACGCGGAGGAGAGAGCCGCGGCCGGCCAGATGGACGACGAGATGGACGGTCTGGGCGATCAAGGGAGCTTGCGAGGGGACACCGGCCTCCTGGGCCAGTTGGTCGAGGCGGAGAAACGCCTCGGGAGCGCTGTTGGCGTGGACCGTGGCGAGCCCTCCGGGGTGGCCGGTGTTCCAGGCCTTGAGGAGCGTGTGCGCCTCGGCACCGCGCACCTCGCCGACGACGATCCGGTCCGGGAGCAGGCGGAGCACCGTCCGGAGCAGGACGGCGATCGAGACGGTCGGCGCCGCGAGGAGGCGGAAGGAGTTGGCCGAGGGGACGTGAAGCTCGGCCGTGTCTTCGAGGAGAGCGCAGCGAGTCCCCGGGCAGAGGATCTCGATCTCGCGAAGAAGGGCATTGACCAGGGAGGTCTTCCCGGAGCCGGTCCCTCCGGAGACCAGGATGTTGCGCCGGCTGATCAGGTTCTTCCGCAGAGTCTGGGCATCCTCGGACGTGAGGATGCTTCGCTTTACATAGTCCGTCTCGAGATCGAAGATGTGGGATGCGCGCTTGCGGATGGCGAAGATGGGGGCGTCGGAAACGGGCGGCAGAACACCGGTGAAGCGCAGGTCGGCGCTGAACGGCAGGACGCCCTCGAGGACCGGCTGGTCGACCGTCACCACTTTTTCGAGCAGGGCGGCGACGGTCGAGATGAGGGCTTCGGCGGCGCCGGGCTCCATCGTTCCCGCGAGGGGCGTCATGCCGAACGCCGTGGCCTGCCAGAGCGAGCCGTCGGGATTGAGGACGAGGTCGAGCACCTCGGGATCGGCGAGGGCCGCCTGGATTTCGGGACCGAGCTCGTGCGCGAGCATCGTACGCAGCCGGTCCCGGCGGATGTCATGAGCGTCTCGGGTCACTGTGCTACGAACGTAGTAGATCGATCTCATCTTGTCAAGAGATGTCCTCCTGTTCTTGTTGGGAACCCCGAAATGCCCGGCAGACCTCTCCTCCTTCTCCACTCGCCGCCGCGGCTGTGGGAGGTGTGCGGAATCCCGATGCGGGCGGACGGTGGCCGGGATTTCCAACGGGTGTGGAAAGGTCCCGGTGGGCGGGTGGCGGGAAGGGAGCTTTCCATACCCGGGCACCTTCCATAGCCGAGGGAGGGGGGCAGGATCACCAGCCGGCGTGCGTCGGCGGGGAGGGGAACGTCCAGCCGCGGCAAGCCGGCTCGCCTGCGCCTGCGCTCACCAGATTCGGCATGATGATCCCCGAGAAGTACGGCGGTTGCGTCGAGGCAAGCGTTCGCCAAGCTCCTCTCACTCAATAGTTTCAAGAGTTTCGAGCGGCGACCTCGTACGCCGTTTGGAGCAATTGCAAAGCCGGCTTCCATCCCCCTGGAAACTAGCCCGTTACTACGATGCCCGCGAAAGGAGGAGAACCTCAAATGCGGAAACGACGCCAAAGAAGTGGCGCGAGGCGAAGAGCTAAGGGCAGGTGGCGGCCAACGCTACAGCTCGTAGGGGGTCCGGTCCTTTGGCTGCTGGCAAGAATCGCAGAGGGCCTGATCCGCAAACACCTTCCCTAGTGTCACCCCGAGGGAGAGTCGGGTGCTACTCCCGACGAACACAGTAAGCCTGTCGTGATTGGCCGATGGTTTTGTACGAAGTAGCCGGAGGCGAAACCACAGGACGGGGAGACCGCTGGAACCTGCCGGGTGCCTCGATCCCCCCATCCTCCAGGCCTGTCGCCTGATCCCTTGAACCCCGGGGGGGCGTGTCGTGAGCCACGCCCTCCGTTAATGATCCAGGAGACCGAAAGAACCTACAGCAGGTATATACGGGCCGGCGTCCCGATTTGTCGCATGTCCGGTCTCAGAGCGTTTTTCTGGATCTCTCCAGACCGGAACAGAGTCCGTGCCGTGAGAGAGTCTCTGGATCACGGGCCGTTGCCGTCCCCGCGCAGGCGTGCCGGTCTGTCCGGTGGCGGGATGCGCGCACGGCGCAGAAGCTCGCTGTCCTCGAAGTACCGGGCGCGCAGGGTGAGCAGCGGTGGCAGGCCGGTCACGAAGACGAGCGCCTGGTCGGCGGGGAGGCGGAGAGCCTCGTCCGGCGTCAGAAGCCGGCGCTGCGTCTCTGACGGCGTGGCTGTCTGGGAGGCGGTGAGCGGCCCGCCAAGCCGGCGCGAGACGCGGGTGTGGTGGACCGTCATCTGTCCGGTCATGAGCGAGAGCAGCTCGGCGGTCTCCGGCTTGTTCGGGGTGTAGGCGATGCGGATCGAGCAGTTGGAGACGATCGACTCGGATTTCCCATAGACGCCCTGGTGCTGCGAGAGGTCCTGGGTGACCAGAAGACAGCGGATGCCGTAGCCGGCGAGATAGGCGATCGACTCGGAAAAGAAGGGAAGACGGCCGAGGGCCGGAAACTCGTCGAGGAGGAGCAGGAGCGGGTGGCGGTAGTGCGCGACCGGCTGGCCGTCGCGAAACTCCAGGGTCTCGGTGAGCCTCCGGCAGAGGAGGTTCAAAAGGAGCCGGACGAGGGGACGGGTGCGCGAGAGATCGGAGGCGGGAATCGTCAGGTAGAGCGAGACCGGTTGTTCGACCTGCATGAGGTCGGTCAACTGGAAGTCGCTCGCCGCGGTCGCCTGGGCGATCAACGGATCGCGGTAGAGGTCGAGAAACGAGAGCGCGGTCGAGATGACGCCGGAGCGTTCGTCGTCGGATTTGTCGAGGAGCGACTGGGCGATCGAGGCGACCAGGGGATGCGGGCCGGTCGGCAGGTGGGGCGTGCGGAGCATGTCCCGGAAGGTCGTCAGGACGTCCTTGCCCGGCCGGGAGAGGGCAAAGGCACAACCGCGGAGCGTCTTGTCCTCCTCGGCGTAAAGGACGTGAAGGATCAGCGCGGTCAGGAGCGCGTGGGCCGTGCGGTCCCAGTGGTCGCGGAGCTTGTCGCCATTGGGATCGACCAGGATGTCGGCGATGTTCTGGGCATCGCGGACCTCGTAGTCGCCGAGACGCACCTCGCGCAACGGGTTCCACCGTGAGCTGTGAGGCCAGGTGGGGTCGTAGCGGAGGACGGCGTTGTTGAGCTCGCGCTGGCGGAAGCCGGCGGTCAAGGCGTAGTTCTCCCCCTTGATGTCGCAGACCACGACGGAGCCGCGCCAGAGGAGGAGATTGGGGACGACGAGGCCGACGCCCTTGCCGCTCCTGGTCGGTGCGAAGACGAAGACGTGGTGCGGGCCGTCGTCGTAGAGGGGGACCTTCCGGCTCTTGTCCGGCCAGAACCCGAGGAAAAGACCCGGAGGTCCGGCGATGGCGCCGGAAGTGGGCCGTCCGAGAAGGCCGGCGCCAGCCACCTCGGCGCGGCGCGCCCAGCGCGCGGAGCCGTGGATGTCGAAGTCGTCGGCCAGGCGGTGGCTTCCGGCGAGAAGGAGGGCGATGAGCGCTCCGGCGTGCACGGTCCCCGCGAGGAGGAGCGAGCGGGAGACGGTCTGGCAGAGGGGAGCGGTCGAGCTGAAGTGGCGAAAGCGGGCCAGCCAGGAGACAAGGTGGAGGGGCGAGTAGACCGGCTCTCCGGCGACGGCCAGAAGGACGGCCGCCGGAACGAGCACGAGAGCGAAGGGGCGCAGTGGGCGCAGGAGCAGGCAGAGGGCGGCGCCTGCGCCGAAGACGCAAAGGAGCGGGAGAGGTACTGAGACGGCCGGCAGGAGAGGACGGCCGAGGACCGGATGGAAGGCGAGTTGGCGGGCGAAGAACTGAGCGAGGAGCACGAGGACGAGACCGAAGGAGACGAGGACGGCGCCGCAGCTCCGCAGAGCGAAGCCGCGAAGGGACGTGGACCCGGGAAGCCGGTAGAGATCTGGAGTGGTCATGGTGCCGTAGCGAGCGGGACGAGGGTTTGACGAACGAGGCCGGCGGAGACTGGGCCGAAAGTGCGCGAATCGAAGGACCGCGGGTGCGGACCGTAGAGCCAGAGGCTCCCCGGAGGAATCCGGTAGACGCCGAGCGGGAGACGCGGGAGAGGCCTGCCCTGGGAATCCGCGGTGCGCGGAGCGGACGAGGGGAGGAGAGTCCCGTCACGCACTACGCCGAGCCGGGTGAGCACGATCCGGTCCCCCGGCTGGGCGGCCACCACCTTGAGCAGGGGACGCGCCGGCCCCGGGCAGGGACCACGGCCGGTGTAGGCGCGGCGCAGAGCGAACGGGGTGAGCCCGGAAGGCAGGCAGATCTCGACGAGAGAGCCGCGGTGCACCGGCTCCCGGACGATCCGGTAGAGCCCGAGGGGAACGGACGGCGTGACGTTGAAGCGCAGGGTCCGGGGGGCCAGGAGAGTGAAGAGGCTGAGGAGAGCCAGGAAGAGGGGCAGGGCCGCGGGTATTTTCGCTGGCGAAAATCCGGGGAGCGGTTCCGAGGGCGTTGAGCGGGTGGCGGACATTTTCGGTGGCGAAAATCGGTCAGCCGCGTCCGAGGGTCAGGCGGATGGCCTGGGACAGGAAGGTCCGGGCGATCGAGAGGACGTTGGTGGAGACTCCGAGCACCTGGGATGCCGTGTTGAGGAGCTGCCGGGGGATGTCGCGGGCACTGGCGCCGGGGAGGGTCGCCGCGAGGACGCGGCTGGCATGGAGGGCCTGCGCGCGAGGTCCCGCCTGTGCCCGCGAGCCGCTGCGGATGAGCTCCTGAGCGACGTCGCGCGGAGCGAGCCCTTGGCGCAGAGCGAAGCGGGACCATTCGCGGTCGGCGGCCGGGCCGGGGTTGGTGGCTCGGTACTGAGCCAGAGGGGAGACCCCGGCCGCCTGGAGTCGCGCCGCGAGCTGCTCGTCCAGAGCCCGGCGCGAGACAACGAAGAAGTCCGCGAGCGCCTGGGCGCGAGTGTACGGCGTGCCGGACGCCTCGAGGACCCGGACGGCCGGGTCGAGGCCTGCGGCAGGACCGAAGGGCCGCGTCGCGCCGAGGGGCGGCTGGCCGTACTCCACCCGGAGCGTGCGCGAGAGAGAGGGAAGGGCTTCCCGGGGCGCGGTGGGACTGTGCCGAACCCAGACATCGAAAGCTCCGTTGTCGCGTTCTAGGACGAGCGCCGGCTCGGCGCCGTGCCGGCGGACGCGGTCGAGCGTCTCGGCCGTAACGCCTGCGAGGTGCTGGACTCTCGGGTCGAGCGAGCGGATCTCCAGTGCGGCGCCGCGGCGGGCGTGATCCGCCAGCGCCGGAAGCAACCGGTCGAGGACGTCCGGTGCGAGCGCTCGGTGGGTCACCGTCCCGTTCGCGGAGCGGACCCGGATCTCGACGCCTCCGTCTCCGAAGGCCTGGAGCTGGAGGGCGAGATCCCTGGGGAGGAGAGCTCCTGGAGAAGGGACGAGAGGGCTCGTTGCCGATCCGCCGGGAGCCGGGGGATGCGCTCCGCGAGGAGCCGTCCGATCCGGAGCTGATCCTGGAGCGGCTCGGTCAGGCACCACGCGGGCCGCAGAGCCGTCAGCGTGGCGACCAGTAGGAGGCTCGTCCCGAGAACGAGAGCCGCCGCCGTGGCCCAGATCCGGGTCACGGGAGGCCGAAGACTCGCGCGCAGGTGCGCCGCCGCCGAAGACAGCTCCGTGGTCAACGAGCCCAGACGCTCGGCCAGCTCCTCGACCTGGGCCTGGTGTTGGGTCAGGGGCGGCTCGAGCACCTCGATCCGCGCGGAGGCCCGGTTCAAGGGGACCGCTGCCGCCTGAAGGGTCTCGGCCGTCGCCTCGGCCATCTCGATCGCGGTCACGAACCGGGCGATCAGGTCCTCCAAATCGTTCGGCTGCATTCTGGACTCCCAGTTTTTCGAGTTGCGGGGCATCGAGCCCGACGGCGCGCCCCGGGACCACGCGGTCGGGCAGGATGAACGTGCCCGGTCCCAGGTGGACCCCGGCCTCGGCGAGACGGTCCCGGAAGACGGCGAAGGCCGGCCGGTCGCCCGCCGCGGCGTGAACGGCCTGGCGGAGAAAGAGAGACGCCGGGTCGGCGGTTGCGGTGGCGCCGGCCCTCCCGGCGGCTCGCGCGGAGAGCCGCAGGAGAAAGAGAGCCGCCGTGCCCGGGGAGCGGACGGCTCCCAGGAACGAGAGGGCGAGCGACAGGTGGTCTCCCGGGGCGAGACCGCGGGCCGCCCGGCGGGTCACTTCGGAAGGGCCGAAGCTCCCTTCGAGGAAGCGGGCGACGTGGGCCGTGGCGCGGAGCGCCTCGGAGCCCTGGCGCAGGAGCCCGCTCGCGGCGGCCCTGCCGGCGCCCGTTCCCGTCCGCAGGGTCCGGAGGCGGGTCGCGAGGTCGCGGAGGGTCTCCGGCGACCAGGCCGACCGCTCGGTCGAGGCCCCTTGCCGGGCCGACCGCGCGAGGAGAGCCGGCAGATCGGCCGCGGGCTCGTAGCGGAGGCCGTGCTTCGCCTGGAGGCCGCTCCAGGTGAGGTCGCGGCCGAGCTGGCTCCCCTTGAACGTCGTGCCGTCGAGATGAAACGAGAGCCCTTGGACCTTCCCGCGCGGAGAGAGGTGGGCTGTGACCCGCACGCCCGACGCCTCCAGCCGGGAGAGAAAGGCCGAGACCGAGGGCTTTCCCTGGGCGGCCCGGCGGATCGAGGTCCGCAGCTCGTTGGCCAGCACGGTGCGTCCGGAGGAGGCACCCATGGACAGGCCGTGCTCGCGGGAGAGCTCGCGCACCGCGGCCAGTCCCTTGAACCGGTCCTGCCGGTCGGAAACGACGGTGCCGTCGTAGCGGACCCGCGAGGCCACGATGTGGACGTGGTCGTGCTCGCGGTTGGTGTGGCGGACGAGGACGTAAGGGGGGTCGTCGTAGCCGAGCGCCGCGAGGTACCGGCGCGCCGCGGCGTTCCACTGGTCGTTCGAAAGGGCCTCGCCCGGGCGCAAGCTCAGAACGGCGTGGAAGACCGGCTTCCCGAGGCGGTTCCCGGCCACCTCCCGCATCTCGCGGGCGATCTCCGCAGGGCTCTGGTGCGCGCCGAACGTGCCGCCGATCAGGAACCCCTTGTCGGGATCGAGGACGTAGCGCAGGGCGCCCTTGAAGTAGCCGCCCTTGATGATCTTGTGGATCAAGGCGCCTCCCCCCGGAGCTGCCGGCGCACCTGGGCGAGAAGGGACTGGAGCTGCAAGAGGTCGACCGCGGGCGGATCGGCAGCCTTCCCGGCGTGGACGGCATGGAGGTACTGGTTGAGGTTTCCGCCCACCCGGGAGAGCTCGCGGGCGAGCTCCAGGTTGACGGTGGGGACCGGCGCCGGGAGCTTGGTGCCGAGGGCGGCTCGCCGCACGTAGGTGCGCAGCGGCAGGCGAAGCTGGTCGGCGAGCTCGCCGAGAAGCTCCGCCTCCGCGGCGGAGAATCTCACGTGGACCCGTAGGCTCCGAACGTGGGCGGGGTCCTTCGGTGGGCGTCCCATCGAGCGCGAACCTTCAGTGAGCGCGCCCGTTTCGGCGCCGGAGTTTCCGGGCGCCCGGAAACATATCTTGCTCTGCCGCATTCGCGGCAGCCGTGGTCGCTGCGCATTCGGTGGCACCCGCGGGGCGGTGTGGTGCCCCGGGGGAAGCGGAAGCACCGGCAAGCCGGCGCGCGGTCTCGAAAAGCGAAGACGGAAAGGCAGGATTCATACGGCGTGGTGTGGCTCTGCGGGATGCTCCGGAACCTGAAGCGGCACGTCCTGGAGGAGAGGGGCTATCCGCGGGGTGGCCCCAGCGCCTCCTCCTGCTTGAGGCGCCGCAGGACCGCCCGCAGGACGCTCAGCGCCTCGCGGTACCTTCCGGCGGCGATGTCCCGGCGCACCGCGGCACGGGCGGCCAGGTCCATCCGCCCATGCACAAGGGGCAGGAGGCGGTCCTCGTCTTCGGGAGTCAGGTCGGGATTCTCACAGGGCATGATCTACGTTTGTAGCATGCCGCCACCCCACGACACAAGCGGGTATCAGGGAACGAGGTCCTTCCAGTGCTCCTCGGCCTGGCGGATGAGCTGGGCGCAGGCCTCGCGATCACCGCCGACGAAGGTCTCGAGGAACCGGTCGATCTGCGCCTGAAGCGCCTCCTCGAAGGGCACCAGAGCGCGGAACCGGCCGGCGGCGTCTCGGGTCGAGGCGTATCCCTTCTCGGCGAGACGCAGGAGAAGCGTCTCGATCGTGTAGCGCTGCAACCGGGGGAGGCGCTGCTCCAGCTCCTGGAGGGGGCACGGCCCAAAGCGGCTCAGACAGGCGAAGACCCGCCATTCGGTGGGTGAAGGGAGGCCTGGCCGGTCCATGGGCAGGCATTCTACGGGAGGTGCCAACCTGCCCGGGACTCTGGCGTGGGCGGAGAGGCAATTTAGCCTGTGGAAAGCCGGAAGTTTTAGAGAGGGAGCGCTAACGGCCAGACCCGGATTTAGAGAAGGGACGCTAACACCCAACCGAGGGGACGCTAACGGTCAACCGAGGGAACGCTAACAGATTCCTCTGTAAGTCGTTGACCTGCTTCAACTTCTGGCGCCGCATGTATTAGGCATGTAGTTCTCAGGTAGGTACAGAGCTAGTAGTAGGCGGCCCCCCTGTGGAAAACGCCGCGGAAAACGGGGGCGGCGGAGGGCATGCGATCCAGCAAAAACGTCCCCCCCTTGCAGAATGGGCGCCAATTAACTACGCTCGTAGTAGACATCCGAGACCCTTGCCGCTCCTGAGGAAGACAGCCAGGTGAGGAGGGCGCAAAGCAGGACTGTCGAGGAGACGGAGACGATGAGGGAGGCGAATTTGACGGCCGAGCGATCGATACGGCAGCAAGCGGCCCGGCACAAGCTTGCCGAAGAGGCCGAGCTGCTCCCCGGCGGCGCGCGGGCGCGGCGCGTGGCCGACATCGCCGCGCGCTCCCGGCGCGAGGGAGGTCAGCCATGAACCAGTCGCTGGAGAGAGCCGCGGCGGCAACCGACGCACTGTCCTCCCTCTTCGCCGCGCTGCTCGAAGTGCCCGCGCTCGCCGAGAAGCTCCGCCGCAACCTCGAGCTGGCCGAAGCCATCGCCAGCCCACGGCCCGAGCAGCCTCTCCCCCCGGGAGTCCGCGCCGGCATCGGCCGGATCACCGCTCTCCTCGCCCTCGCTCCGTCCTTCGCCGAGCTCATGAAGTACGCGGACTTGGTCGACCTGAGAGACTTGAACGAGAACGAGCTCGCCTACATTGAGGGGCTGTCCATCAAAACCGTGCGCCGCTGGCGGATGGACGGGACCGGTCCCGAGTACCGCTGTGAGGCGGGCATCTCGTACCCCATCCGTTGGGTATGGGAATGGCGGGACAGAGGTCGGCAACGGCTCACCGCGCAGAAGAAGACCCGAGGCTGGCGAGAATGACAGGCTCTTCCAGGGAAGCATTTGCCATCGAGCAGGAACAGGCACTCAAGCCCGGTTCGATCGGCTACATGGCCAGGCTCCTCGTCCAGGCCACACTGCCGCACAAGGACCCGGGGCAGGCGGTCTCCACCTTCGAACGGTCCGATGGCAATTTCCGCCTCGTGATGATGGCTCCTCCCGGGGTCGGCCTGCCCTGGGGAAAGATCCCCCGTCTGCTCCTCTGCTGGCTGACCACCGAAGCCGTGCGGACCCGCTCTCCCCGGCTTGAGCTTGGCCCAAGCCTTTCCGCCTTCATGCGCCAGCTCGGACAAGTTCCTACAGGCGGACGCTGGGGGACCATCACACGGCTCCGCGATCAAGTCAGGCGCCTCTTCTCCATCACGATCGCCTGCGACGGACCGGGCTTTGCCGAGAGCGCCGCGTTCCTGGTTGCCTCCAAGGTCTCGCTTTGGTGGCATCCCTCAGCCCCAGACCAGCCGGACCTCCTCGGCGGCTTCATCGAGCTCTCTCCGGACTTCTTCCGCAACATCCTCGAGCGGCCGGTCCCCGTCGACCTTCAGGTGCTGCGCGCTCTCCGCTCGCCCCTCGCACTCGACATCTACTGCTGGCTCACCTATCGCGCCTCCTCTCTGCGGGAACCGACGATGATTCCATGGCCCGTGCTGGCTCTCCAGTTTGGTGCCAGCTACGCCGAGCTCCGGAGCTTTCGATACAACTTCCTCCAGCAGGCGAAATCCGTCCTCCGGCTCTACCACGCAGTCCGCATCTCCGAGGAGGAGCACGGGCTTCGCCTCTACCTGGCCGCTCCTCCCCGTTCGTAACGCTGCAAGACACACGACCGCCGAGGCTTCCGGCCCCCTTTCCCCGTTAGGGCGATCGAGAGGGGCCGGCCCTCGTATCGCGAGCCCACGGAAAAACCGCCAGGCAGGGAAGCCGGAGAGCCATCTCACAGACTGCCTCCAGGAAAGACGATCGGGCGGGCCGGGCGCCCGACCCGGCGAAGCCAGGAGTCGAGGAAAACGGCGTTGGCGCGGTCGTGGTCGGCCGGCGCGCGGGCCAGGAGGACGGTCGCCTCGCGATCGTCGAGGATCTGGCAAGGAGGAGGAGCCGCGTCTCCGGGGTGACCTGTCGGGTCGGGCACGACCTCCCCGCGCGCGGAGCCCGTAAGGCCGTGGAGCCCAGAGCCTGGGCGAGATCGGCCCGGCATGATCGCCGGCCTCTACGCGTCCGAGCCGCTGTCCGCCGCGAGGTGGACCGCATGGCCGGGACGGTTCCCCTGTTCGAACCGGAACCGAACCGGAGGAGGGGGATTGAACCGTCCGCGGGTTGATCGTACGATCGCCCGGCGCGCTGGGGGGGACGAACGTCCCAGGAGCGTCCCGGGGTACCTGCCCTGCACCGGGAAGGAAGCGCGCCAAGTCCTTGACAATTCGGGGGATAGGGCGAACCTCTGCACGGCTTCTGTGCCCAGGGTGCTATTCAAGTCGGAAACCGCACCCCGATTCTTGCGCTTCGCGGAAAAATTCCTCGAAAAATCTTCCGCCGCCTCCCTCCCTTGACACCCCCCACCCTCCCGGGCCACAATTTTGAACGATGGTTCAACTCCGCGAGGCGCAGCGCGAAGGGCGCGTATCCGAGAAGAAGCGGGAGATTCTGGAGGCGGCGTCGCGGGTGTTTCGCCGCAAGGGTCTCCATGCCGCGGGGATGCGCGACATCGCGGCGGAGCTGGGCATGGCGGTGGGGAACCTCTACTACTATTTCGACGACAAGGAAGACCTCCTCGCCTTCATCCAGCAGACGACGCTCTCCCGCCTGCGGAGCCTCGCCGCGCGGATCGAGGGGCTCGAGCTGCGGGCGGACGGGAAGCTCTGGCTCCTCGTCACCGCCCATGTCGCCCTGCTCAACGAGGAGACGCCGGGGTCTCTCGGCCATCTGGAGGTGGAGGCTCTCGGCGAAGATCGGCGGGGGCCGATCCAGGAGGGACGCGATGCCTATGAGCGGACGTTCCGCCATCTGATCGACGAAGGCGTGGCCGCGGGCGTGTTCCGGACTCCGGACTCCAAGGTGGCGGCTCTCGCTCTCCTCGGCGCGGCGAACTGGAGCGTCCGGTGG
>Ga0209682_10000090_pt1 | contig 28062 bp, 24 predicted proteins | sample DOMMetBare2Fresh_2_FD_187471 | JGI IMG/M metagenome (GOLD analysis project Ga0209682, IMG submission 187471) | Wetland sediment microbial communities from St. Louis River estuary, USA, under dissolved organic matter induced mercury methylation -... | ecosystem: Environmental > Aquatic >... | reverse complement strand
CCATCTGGCCGATCGTGCTGGTGGCAGGCCGCACCTTCATGCCCTTCAGGTCGGTGGGCAGCACGACCTTCTTGCGCGAGTGCAGGCTGCCGGGGTCGTGCACGAAGGCGAAGCAGAACTGCACGTCCTTCATCTCCTTGGCCGCGTAGGCGCGGTACCAGGCATCGACGGCGGCGCTGCCGGCTTTCGCGTTGGAGACCTGGAAGGGCAGCGACGAGGCCGCGAAGATCGGGAAACGGCCCGGCTGGTAGCCCGGGTTCACATAAGCCGCGTCGGCGATGCCGTCGCGCGCCATGTCGTAATGGTCGAAGGCCTTGCCGAGCTGCTCGCCGGGGAAGAAGCTGAAGGTGATCGTGCCGCCCGACTGCTTCTTGATGTCCTCGGCCCAGGCGATCAGCGCCGGGTTCAGCGCGTGCTGTGCCGGCACCCAGCTCGAAAGCTTGAGCGCGACCGGCTTGTCCTGGGCCTGCACGGCCATGCAGGCCAGGGCGGCGGCGAGCGCGAAGGCGCGGGGAGCGAAGGTGCGAGAGGTCATGGTGTTGTCTCCGTGTCGGGTCGGTCTGATTGTGTGATGCGCCCGGCGTGCCGGCGCTGAGGGAAATCCTTGGGGTGGGTCAGGGCCTCGCTCCCGCCGCACCGGCGTGCGCGAGGTGGTGCGCCAGGTCCTCGAGCTGCTGCGGCGTGGTGCCGGCCAGCGCCTCGGTCATGGCCGGGCCGTAGCCCACGCGCGTGGCCGCGCGAAAGCCTTGCAGGGCGTGCAGCAGGTAGTCCTCGCGCTGCCCGGCCAGCCGCGGCACCTGCTTGCCGCCGGCCAGGTCGGCGCCATGGCAGGCGGTGCAGTGCAGGCGCTGCGCCAGCGCGGCGCCGCGCACGAAACGCTGTGGGTCGGCCGGCGCCGCGGGCGGCGGCGGCGCCGGCAGCGCGGCAATGGCCTCCGAGAAGCCGCGCAGGTCGTCGTCGCTCATGCCCTTGGCCACCGCGCTCATCACCGCGTTGTCGCGCCGCCCGTCGCGGAACAGGAACAGCTGCGTGATCGCGTAGAAACTCGGCTGCCCGGCCAGCGTGGGCGTCAGCGCCTGCGTGCTGACGCCCTGCGCGCCGTGACAGGCCGCGCAGACGCTGGCGAAGCGTTCGGCGTAGCCGCCGCCCTGCGCCACGGCCGAGCCGGCCGCTGCGCAAAGCAGGAGCGCCATGCGCAGCCGTTTCACTTGGCGTAGCTGATGCGGTAGATGGCGCCGTTGTGGTCGTCGCTGACCAGCAGCGAGCCGTCCTTCATCACCAGCACGTCGACCGGCCGGCCGAGGTACTCGTTGTTCTCCACCAGGCCGGTGAGGAAGGGCTCCATCTTCGCGATGCCGCCCTTGCCGTCGGGCCAGGCGACGACGATGTCGGCCGCGTACTTCTGCGAACGGTTCCACGGGCCGTGGCGGGCGATGAAGATCGCGCCCTGGTACTGGCTCGGGAACATCTTGCCGGTGTAGAAGCGCATGCCCAGCGTGCCGGCGTGCGGGCCGGTCAGCAGCGCCGGCTTGGCGTAGTCGTTGCAGTTCTTGCCCCAGCCGAACTCGGGGTCGGCGAAGTCGCCCTGGTGGCAATACGGGAAGCCGAAGTGCTGCTTGCCCGGCTGCGTGACGTGGTTCAGCGAGTCGTTGGGCAGGTCTTCGGAGAGCCAGTCGCGCCCGTTGTTGGTGAACCAGAGGCTGCCGTCCTTCGGGTCGAAGTCGAAACCCACCGTGTTGCGCACGCCCACCGCCACCGTCTCGACGCCGCTGCCGTCGAGGTTCATCTTGACGATCTTGGCGAAGTCGGCGCTCGGGTCGCAGATGTTGCACGGCGCGCCGATCGGCACGTAGAGCTTGCCGTCCGGCCCGAGCTTGATGAACTTCCAGCCGTGCGGCACCTCGCCGGGCAGCTTGTCGTAGACCATCACCGGCTTGGGCGGGCTGTCGAGGCTGGCCTCGATGTTGTCGTAGCGCGTGATGTCCTTGGGCGTGGCCACGTACAGCGAACCCTTGTGGAACTCGATGCCGTTGGGCAGGAAGAGCTTCTCCGCGATGGTCTTCACTTCGCGTTTGCCGCCCTTGTCGGTGACCGCGTAGATCTTGCCGGCGACGAAGAGCGAGCTGACGAACACCGTGCCCTTGTCGCCCTGGCGCAGTCCGCGCGCATCGAGGATGCCGCTGGCCCAGACCTCGGCCTTGAAGCCGGGCGGCAGCTTGAGCTTGGCCACCGGCAGCTTGTCGGCCTCGGTGGGGATCGGGAAGGCCGGCACCGGTGCCATGTTCGCAGTGGCCGCGCCCTTGGGCCGGCCCTTGGCCCAGAACGGCTCCTCGGCCGCCTGCTGCGCGTGGGCGCCGAGGGCGCCCAGCAGCAGGGCCGAAAGGGCCATGCGGGCCAGGACAGAGCCTGGGCGCCGCAGCGGGAATGTCGTCTTCATCCTGTCGTCTCCTGTCGTGTGTGGAATCACGGGTTCAAGGTCCCGGGCGTCTGTGCGCCCTGCATCGGTGTCATCGGGTGGCCGCTCAAGTGGCTGGTTTGCGCTTGTACCAGCGGATCGTCTGTTCGCGTACCGGCCGCGCTGGCGCGCCGTGTGCCAGCAGGGTCTTGTCCAGCGCGAGGCCGGCATCGTCGGCCAACGCCGACTCGCGCGCGGCGCGCACCGTGGCGGCGTGGTCTCCCGTCACGCTCGCGGCGAAGGCCAGGTGATCGATGATGTGCAGCAGGTTCTCCTTGCCGCGTTCGTTGGTGCTGCCGTAGCCCTTGATCAGGCGGCCGCACTGCGCAAGCTCGTGGCCGAGCGCCCAGCTCTCGCGCGTGCCGCGCTCGACGGCAGCCAGCCAGCGCTCGATCATTAGCTGCTCGAGCGCAAAGCGGCTGCCGCGCCGGCGCTGGCCCTTGAGCCACGCCGCAGCGCGCAGCGCCAGCAGCCCCGTGACCGTGTGTGTGCCGATCTTCAGCGGCAGCGCCCACGGATCGCGCCCTTGCGCGACGCGCCGCCGATCCCACGCGATCAGCCGCTGCGCCCACACGTCGGGCAACAGCGCGGCGAATTCGGGTGCGCCGGGCTTGAAGTGGTCGTAGACCTTGACGATCTCGTCGTCGCCGGCCGCCACCTCGCGCCGCACCCGCGCCGCACGCGCGGCACGCGCCTTCAGGCCGGCCACATGCACGATGTCGTCGAAGGCCATCCACAGCGCGAGCCAGCGCGTCATCGCCCGCGCGATCGCAGCGTCGTGGGTGCCGGTCGGGTCGGCCAGGCGCTCGGCGGTCTCGATGCGCGCCAGACGCTGCTCGTAGAGCGCGGCGTAGGCGCCATCCTGGTAGTCGGTCAGGCGCTGGCGCGCGAGTGCCCGCAGGTCGGGTTCCGGTGGCGGCTGCAGGGCGGCTTCGACGATGGCGGCCTGCTCGCGCCGCCGCGCGACGGCCGCGCAGGCGAGCGCAAAGCCACGCAGGCTCGGCTCGACACCCTTGCCGGCGGCGCGGATCGTCGCCTCGCAGACGTCGCGGCCGAAAGGCAGCAGGCCGCTGCCGGCGATCGCGCCGAACAGCACCGCGCTGATCGCGGTGCCGGCCTCGCGCGCCATCGCCGCGAGGTCCAGCAGCTCGGCCGCGCGGCAATGCGCCTGCAGCGTGGCCACGAGTGCCGCGGCGTCCGCCCGGCCGTCACCCATCTGCATCTTCTCGGCCACCGTGAGCGCGCGCGCGGTCGAACTGATCACCTGCGTGCGGCGCGGGTCGACCATGCCGGCGCCGACCTGGCGCACGGTCTCGAGCAGCTCCGACGACACCAGCAGGTCGATCGCACCGGGCACCGGGTTCAGGCTGAACACCGGCCGGCGGCCGCCGAGGCTGGCCTGCCGCACGGGGAAGATCTCGATGTAGTACGTGGTCGCGCCGGTACGCTGCGCGACGCCGGGCACCGAAGTCGCCTGGGCCGCGTGGCCGGCACGGACCGCGGTGCCGTACAGCCACTCGGCGAGCACGCCGCCGCCCTCGCCGCCGAGGGCGCAGACCAGGATCGTGAGCGGCTGCGGCGGGGTCGTCACGGCGGTGCTCATGCGGTTTGCAGCCAGGCGCCGACACGGGCACGCAAAGAGGCGATCAGCCGTTCGCCGAGGCCCGGATTGCGCACCACCTCGGCGCGGTAGAAGCTCGGGCACAGCGTGGCCGCATGGGCATTGGCGCCACACAACCCGCAGCCGACACAGCCGTCGATCACGGTGGCCACCGGATCGACGCGCAGCGGGTCCGGGTTGTCCTTGAGCGTCAGCGTCGGGCAGCCCGACAGGCGGATGCAGGCGTGGTCGCCGGTGCAGACATCCTCGTCGACGCCGTATTTCACGCGCTCGACGCGCTCGCCGCGCTTGAGCTTGCCCGCAATCCAGGGCTTGATGCGGCGCTGGCGTTCGAGCTGGCATTCGCCTTCGGCGATCACGACCTTCAGGCCTTTGAACGGGCTGGTCAGCGCCTCCTGCAGCGTGCGCCGCATCGCGTCGACGTCGTAGTTGTCGACCACGCGCATCCACCGCAGGCCCATGCCCTTGAGCGTGTCCTCGATCGACTGGTTCTTGTGCGCCAGGCTCTGGTGCAGGTTCGACTTCGCCTCGGCCTCGGCCTTCGCTTCGTCGTCGGGGCTGTTCAGGATGTCCTGCGTGCCGGTGGCCGAGGTGTAGCCGTTCTTCATGATCACGAGCACGGCGTCGTCGCCGTTGAACAGCGCCGCCTGCACGCCCGTGAGCAGGCCGTTGTGCCAGAAGCCGCCGTCGCCCATGATCGCGATCGCGCGCCGCTGCATCATCGGCGAGACCCCCGCGCGGCTGGCCAGGCTCATGCCGTAGCCGAGGATCGAGTGGCCCGAGTGGAAGGGCTCGAAGGTCGCGAGCGCGTGGCAGCCGATGTCGGCTGCGACGTGGACCGGACCGACCTGCTGCTGCGCCAGCTTCAGGGCGCTGAAGACCGGGCGCTCGGGGCAGCCGATGCAGAAGCCCGGCGGGCGCGCCGGCAATGGGCCGATCGCCTGGACCACCGCCTCGCGGCGCAGGCCGTTGGCGGCGAGCCAGGCACGCGCCGCGGTCAGGTCGACATCCGGCAGGTGCCTCTCGACGAACGCGATCAGCCCGCGCGCGATCACCTCGACCGTGTACTCGCCCGCCGGCGGCAGCAGGTCCTTGCCGTGGACGGGGGTTTGCACATCCAGCTTGCGCAGGGCCTGGACGACGTCCTTCTCGATGTATTCCGGGCTGCCTTCCTCGACCACCAGCACCGCCCGTTTGCCGGCAGCAAAGGCACTCTGCTCCGTCGGCACCAGCGGGTAGGTGACGTTCAGCACCAGCAACGGGATCTGGCTGTCGCCGAAGGCGTCGGCCAGCCCGAGCATCTGCAGCGCACGCACCAGGGCGTTGTAGAGGCCGCCCTGCACGATCAGGCCAACCGCGCGCTGCGGCCCGTCCGAACCATGGAACAACTCGTTGAGCCGGTGCTCGCCGATGTAGGCCTGCGCCGCCGGGATGCGGTGCTCGATCTTGCGCTTCTCCTGCGGGAAGGTCACCGGCGGGTGCGCCAGCTTCATGTAGTCGAAGGGCGCGGGCTCGGCGATCAGGTGCTGCGTGCCGATCTTCGGCGCGACGTTGTCCTTGGCCTCGAAGGTGCCGCGCACATGGCAGGCGCGGATGCGCAGTTCCATCACCGCCGGCATGTTGCTCGCCTCGCTGAGCGCGAAGGCGTGTTCGACGCAGCGCACCATGTTCGCGAGGTCGGGCCGCGGATCGAACAGCGCGAGCGTGCTCTTGAGCGCGAAGGCATGGGTGCGCTCCTGGATCACGCTGGCGCCCTCGCCGTAGTCTTCGCCAACGACGATCAGCGCGCCGCCGACGACACCCGGCGACGACAGGTTGGAAAGCGCATCGGCGGCGACGTTGGTACCGACGATGCTCTTCCAGGTGACCGCGCCACGCAGCGGGTAGTGGATCGACGCGCCGAGCATCGCGGCCGCCGAGGCCTCGTTCGAGCAGGCCTCCACGTGCACGCCAAGCGTATCGAGGTAGGGCCGGGCCTGGACCATCACATCCAGCAGGTGCGAAACCGGTGCGCCCTGGTAGCCACCGACATAGGCCACGCCGGCCTGCAGCAGGCCCTTGGTGATGGCCAGGATGCCTTCGCCATGGAACGTGGCGCCCTGCCCCAGCTGCAGCTGTTCGATCTGGTCGGTGAACTGGACTTCCATCGGGAGCCTTGTCTCTGCGATCCGGCCCGGCCCTGGGGGTCATGTGATTGCCGATCGGCGAATGTAGGCAGCGCGGGCTCATTCGTCCATGCCATGGGCTTTGTGAGTACGATTCATCCCATGCATATCCGCGATCTCGACCTGAACCTGCTGCATGTCTTCCAGGCCGTGCACGCGGCGCGCAGCGTCAGCCGCGCGGCCGAGGCGCTGGCACTGTCGCAACCCGCCGTCAGCCACGCCCTGACCCGACTGCGGCTGGCGCTGCACGACCCTCTGTTCGTGCGCGCCCCCGGCGGTGTCGCGCCCACGCCCAGGGCCGACCAGCTGGCGCGCCAGGTCGCGGCCGCGCTGCAACTGCTGGACGTGGCGATGCACGAGGCCGACGCCTTCGACGCCACGCGCTCGCAGCGCCGCTTCACGGTCCACATGAGCGACATCGGCGCCGACGAATTCCTGCCGCTGCTGATGGCCGACATCTCGGCGCTGGCCCCCGCGGTGCGGCTCGAAGCCGTTCAACTGGCGCCGGAAGCCATCGGTCCCGCACTCGACGAGGGCCGGCTGGACCTGGCCTTCGGCTACCTGCCGGGGCTCGTCGGCACCGAGCAGGCCACGCTGCTGAACGAGCGCTACGTCGTGCTGCTGCGGCGCGGCCACCCGCTCGCACGCCAGGTGCGCGACCGTGCGACGCTGGAGCAGCTCGACTTCATCGTCGTGCGCAGTCATACCGAGCCTGCCAAGGCGCTGCAGCTGCTGGGCCTGGAGTCGCGCATCCGCCTCGCCTTGCCCCACTTCATGGTCGTGCCGGCGATCCTGGCCGCGACCGATCTCGCCGTCGTGATGCCGCACCGGCCGGCGCTGCGCTTCGCCCATCGGCATGCGCTGCAGGTCGTCGAGCCGGATCTCGGGCTGCCGCCGTTCCCGGTCGGCATCCACTGGACCTGGCGCCAGACCCACGATGCCGGCCACCGCTGGCTGCGCGAGCGCGCGCTCGCGATGCGCTTCGAAAGGCTGCCGGCGCGGCCGCACAATAGGCGCTGACACATCCCACGAACATCCCACGAGAGCGAGGAGCCGAGTCATGAATTGGTCGTTTGCCGCGCGCGCCCTGCTGGCCGCGGCCTTGAGCGTCGCCGGCCTGGCACAGGCACAGGAAAAGTCAATCACGCTGGCGCTCGCGCGCAGCGCCATCACGCCGGGCGAGGAGACCTTCACCTATGCCGTGCCCAAGCAGCTCGGGTGGTTCAAGCGCGAGGGCCTGAACGTCGGCCTGATCAAGGCCAACGGCTCGACCGCCGCGCTGCAGGCGGTCGCCAGCGGCAGCGCCGACGTGGCCTACGCCTCGTCGTTGAACATCGCCGCCGCCATCGACAAGGGCCTGCCGATCAAGGCCTTTGCCGGCATCACGGTGCAGTGGCCGTATTTCATCGGCGTGCCGCCAGGCTCGCCGATCAAGAAGATGGCCGACCTGAAGGGCAAGCGCGTCGGCGTCATCAGCCTGGCCTCGGCCTCCTATGGCGACCTGAAGGCGAACCTGAAGATCGCCGGCCTGAGCGAGGCCGACGTCACCGTGGTGCCGGTGGGCGCCGGCGCACGCGCCGCGGCGGCCCTCAAGGCCAACGAGGTCGACGCGATCGACAGCTACTCCGACTCTTTCACGGTGATGAAGCAGAACGGCGTCGACCTCACGCTGCTGCCGCGCCCGGCACAGATGGAAAAGCTCTTCAGCGTGACCATGGCCACCAGCGTCGCGTCGCTCAAGGCCAACGGCGATGCGCTGGCGAAATTCGCGCGTGCCGCCTACCAGGGCATGATCTACACCCAGCTCAATCCCGAGGCTGCGCTCAAGCTCAGCTTCCAGGAATTCCCCGAGCTCGCCGGCAGCGCCAACCCCACCGGCCCGGAAGCGCGGAACACGCTGGAAGCGATGAAGATCGCACTCGGCGACTCGATCCCCGCCGGCAAGCCGGACCCGAAGACCTGGGGCCCCTGGATGGACATCGACGCCGGCCGCTGGGAGGCGCTGCTCGCGTTCGCGCACGACACCGGCCAGACCGAGAAGCGCCTGACGCCGGCGCAGGTCTGGGACGGCTCGCTGATGAAGCGCATCTACGACTTCGACGCCTCGAAGATCCGGTGACGGCCGTCGCAGACGCCGCCGCGGCGGCGCCACTGCTGCGCATCGGTGGGCTGCGCATGCGTTATGCGTCGCGTCGCAGCGGCGCGACCCAGGCGCTGGAGACCATCGACCTCGACATCGCACGCGGCGAGTTCGTCGCGATCGTCGGGCCGTCGGGCTGCGGCAAGACCACGCTGCTGAAGATCCTGGCCGGGCTGGTCGAGGGCTTCGACGGCACGGCTGCGCTCGGCGGCCGGGCGATCGTCAAGCCCTCGCTCGACGTCGGGGTCGTCTTCCAGGAGCCGACGCTGCTGCCCTGGCGCACGGTGCTGGACAACATCCTGCTGCCGGCCGAACTGGTGAAGATGGACCGCATCGCCTGCCGCGAGCGGGCCCTCGCGCTGATGCACAAGGTCGGCCTCGCCGGCTTCGAGCACAAGTACCCGAAGGAGCTCTCGGGCGGCATGCGCCAGCGCGCCGGCATCTGCCGCGCCCTCGTGCGCGACCCGCAGGTGCTGCTGATGGACGAACCCTTCGGCGCGCTCGACGCGATGACCCGCGAGTTCCTCAACGTCGAGCTGCAGCGGCTGTGGCTGGACAGCGGCAAGACCGTCGTCTTCGTCACGCACTCGATTCCCGAAGCGGTGTTCCTGGCCGACCGCGTGATCGTGATGACGCCACGGCCGGGCCGCATCGCCGAGATCGTGCCGGTGGCGCTGCCGCGCCCGCGCAGGCTCGCGGACATGGCGCACGAGTCGACCGGGGCGCTGCTCGAGCGCATCCGACGCCACTTCTTCAGCCACGGCGCGGCGATCGAATGAGCCTGCCGACCGACCGGCTGTCGCCGCGCACGCTGCAGGCGCTGCTCGTGGTCGCCGTCTTCGTGCTCGTCACCGGCGCCTGGGAGCTGGTCGTGCGCGTGGGGCAGATGCCGGCCTTCATCCTGCCGCCGCCGAGCGCGATCGCCGGCCAGCTCGTCGCGATGGTGCTGCAGAAGCTGTTCTGGGTCGACTTCAGCACGACGATGCACGAGGTGCTGCTGGGCTACGGAGTCGCGATCGCGATCGCCATCGTGCTGGGCGTGGCGATCTCCCAGGTGCACCTGCTGGAGCTGAGCCTGATGCCCTACATCGTCGCCTTCCAGACGATCCCGAGCGTGGCGCTCGCGCCGCTGTTCCTGCAGTGGTTCGGCTACGGGCTGCTGTCCAAGGTGGTGATGGCCGCGCTGATCGCGTTCTTCCCGCTGCTGGTCAACGTCATCGCCGGTCTGCAGGCCTCGGGCCGCGAGGAGATCGAGATGCTGCGCGCCTTCGGGGCGACCCGGCTGCAGATCCTGACCAAGGTGCGCGTGCCCAACGCCCTGCCCTACGTGTTCGCCGGGCTGGAGCTGGGCGTGGTGTTCGCCCTCGTCGGTGCGATCGTGGCCGAGTTCGTCGGCGCCAAGGCGGGCCTGGGCAACCGCATCCTGCAATACAACGAGCAGTTCAACATCGCCGGCATGTTCGCCGTGCTGATGGTGCTGGCCGCGATGGGCATGCTGATGCACCGTATCGTGGCGCTCATCAAGCACCGCACGCTGTTCTGGATCGAGCGCCACGACCGGGGCGGCTGATCCGGCCTACCGCTGGACGCCGGGTTCGATGGCCGGGACACACCGACCCCCCGGGCTTGGTGCCGACGTCGGCATCGGCACTCCGGCCCAGCGAAGCCCGACCCGCCGCCCAACCCCGGAGCGCGCGCCTACTTGATCTGAAGCCGCTGCAGATAGTCGATCAGCGCGACGATGCGTCCGCGGACATACCATTCCGGGCGCCCGGAGATGGCCGGATCGGGCTGCAACTGGGCCATCGCGCGGTAGTCCGCGCCCCACACCGGCATGTCACGCGTGCCGTGCGCCCAGATGTCGACACTCGCGCGGCCGTCGATCATCTCCCACACCAGCTGGACAGGCAATGCGCCGCCGCTGCGGCGCGCCAAGCTCGTCAGGTCGGAAGGCTTCGTCGTGAGGCCACGCGCGACCGGCCCACCCCCCTTGCCGTCCACCCCGTGGCAGCTCGCGCAATTGGACATGAACTCGTCGCGGCCGAGATCGGGCCCCGCCTGCTGCGACCATGCCATGCCGACCGCACATCCCAAGAATACCGTGGCAGCAACGAGTCTGGTTGGCGTCTTCATGGCAAGCTCCTTTCGAGATCTGTCGACTCAAAGACGGCCACCTTGTGGCAGTGGCGCGACCGAGGACACCCCCAAACCCCTCTGAGCGTCGACGGATGCCCTTGGATGAAGCATGCCCCCACCACACCGGGCCGTGTTGACTGCACGCAAGCAGCCACAGGGTGATCCCACCCCGCGTCACTTCGCGGCCGGCGCGAGATGGGTGGCCAGAAACCTCTCCACCCGGCCGGCAAAGTCGACCTGGGTCGCGGTCAGGCGCCAGCTGTGGCCCTCATCGGGGTAGACCACCCACCCGGGTTCACGCCCCGACCTGCGCATCGCTTCGCGCAGCCGCTCGCCGTGCGCCAGCGGCACGCGGCGGTCGCCTGCGCCATAGGCCAGCAGCAGGGGCGCACGGATCCTGTCGGCCTGGACGACCGGTGAGACCTCGGCCAGGGCGGCAGCGTCGGTCTTCGGGTCGCCGACCAGCTCCGGCAGGCTCACCGTGCGGCCGAGCGCACTGACGTCGTCGTTCACCCAGACCGACCCCTGGACATACAGATTCAGGTCGGACACACCGACCCAGGCGACACCACATCGATAGAGCTCGGGGTGGCGTACCAGCCCCATCAGCGCGGCGTAGCCGCCGTAGCTGGCGCCGGCGATGCACGCACGCTGCGGGTCCGCGAGGCCCTGCGCCCGCGCCCACGACAGGGCATCGGCCACGTCGTCCTGCATCGCCCTGCCCCACTGCTTCCAGCCGGCCCGGTAATGCAGGTCGCCGTAGCCGTGGCTGCCGCGGAACTCGGGGCTGATCACGAGGTAGCCGCGTGAGGCGAGGAATTGCTCCATCGCGCTCCAGGCCCACTCGCCGCCACGCACCCATGGGCCGCCGTGCACCAACACGATCGCCGGCGGCGGTGCGCCCGGCTTCGCGCCGGCCGGCAGCGTCAGCCAGACCGGCAGGTCGCGGCCGTCGCGCGCCTTGATGCGCCGCAGTTCGACCGCGGCCATGCGCGCCGGATCGATGCCGTCCATCACCGGCGCGACCAGCTGCCAGTGATCGGCGTCCGGCCGGTACAGCAGCAGCTGGCCGGGGTCGCGATCGGACCACGAGCGCACGAGCAGCACCATGTCGGGTTCGCCGCAGCGGCCGCAGCTCAGCCGGTTCACGCGCCCGGGCAGGCGGGCATCGACCTTGTCCTGCAGCGCCTGCATGCGCTTGTCGAACCAGACCGTGGTCTCGCCGTCCGCCTTCACGTGCACGCCCAAGGGGGGCGCGTCGCCGCGCCCTTCGATCATGGCGCCCTCGAAGTCGAAACCCTCGAGCTGCACCAGGGGCTCGGGCTCGACGGCGCGGCGCCTGAAGTCGTAGCGCGCCAGGACCTGCAGGCGATCCGGCCCGTGCAGGCGCGTGACGAGGAGCTGCCCGCCGTCGTCCACGTGGTAGGGCAGGAACGGCAGGCGGCGCAGGTCGCCTTCGGCGAGCTTCGTCCACACCGCGTCGCCCGGCCCACGCCATTGGATCGCCTGGTGCCGGTCGTCGCGGGTGATGGCCACGCGGGGCTCGCCAGCCTTGTCGAACAGCCAGTCGACGGTGCCGGTCGGGATCGGCGCATCGAGCGAGCGCGTGCGGCCGGTCTGCACGTTCAGCCACATCGGTCGGACATGGACCAGATCATTGGAGGGAAAGTGGAACTCGCGCTGGCCGACGATCACCTCGCCGTTCGCGGCGCCCGGGCCCCGGCTCGGCACATGCAGCAGCCGGTAGTGGACATTGAGCACGTGCCACGACAGCTGCGGCCCCGTCGGCGCGTCGAACCAGCGCCGGGCGATCAGCTCGCGCAGGCCGGAACCGTCGGCATTGACGGCAAACAGGCCCGGGCCAGTACGCGAATCTTCATCGCTGCCGGTCTTCAGGTCGACCATCGTGAAGAGCAGGCGCTCGTCGTTGACCCAGTGGAAGCTGGCAATGTCGGCATCGGCAAACTGCGCCGCCCGCGTGACCTTGACCGGCGGGCGCAGGTCGTAGACGACCAGCCCGACACGTTCGGCGCCCTGGGCCGTCGCGACCGCCAGCCGCGTGCCCGACGGCGACAGCGTGGCCTTGAGCACGTTCGGGTGGGCAAAGAATGCCGCGGCCGGCACCGGTCCGTCTGCGCCGCCCGCGCTGCCCTGGGCCGCCACAACCCAGGCAGCCGCCGCCAGGATGACGCCTGCCAACCGCTGCAGCCCGCAATGCCGGCCCGTTCCCGGACTCGTCTTCATCGTCAGTCCCCCTTCGATCCGGTTCAGCGAAGCGACCGAAGACGGCCCCCGCCGCTACCTGGGTGCATCGCCGAGCTGGCGCGCGAGGAAGGTCTCGACGCGGCGGGCGAAATCGATCTGTGTCTGCGGCATGCGCCAGCCATGGCCCTCACCGGGGTAGCTCACCCACTCCGGATCGTGCCCGGCCTCGCGCAGCGCCTCGCGCAGCCGCGTGCCATGGGCCAGCGGGACACGCACGTCGCTCTCACCGAAGGCGAGCAGCAAGGGCGCGCGGATGCGCGCGGCCTGCGCCACCGGCGATACCGTCACCAACGCCTCGGCCTCGACCCGCGCATCGCCCACGCGCTCGCGCAAGGTGTAGCGGCGGGCGAGATCGCTGGTGTCGTCCTCGATCCAGATCGAGCCTTCGAGCAACAGCAGCAGGTCGGTCACGGCGACCCAGGCGACGCCGCAGCGGTAGAGATCCGGGTGGCGCACCAGGCCCATCAGGGTGGCATAGCCGCCGTAGCTGGCGCCGGCGATGCAGGCGCGCGTGTCGGCATGGCCCTGCGCGCGCGCCCACGCCAGTGCATCGGCCAGATCGTCCTGCATCGCGCGGCCCCATTGTTTCCAGCCCGCCTTGTGGTGCGCCTCGCCATAGCCGGTGCTGCCGCGGAAGTCCGGGCTGATCACGAGGTAGCCGCGCGAGGCCAGGAACTGCTCCATCGGCTGCCAGCGCCAATGCCCCCCGCGCACCCAGGGCCCGCCGTGCACCATCACGACGGCGGGCCGGGGTGCGCCGGCCCTGTGGCCCGCCGGCAGGGTCAGCCAGACCGGCAGGTCGCGCCCGTCGCGGGCCCGTATCCGGTGGAACTCCACCGTGGCCATCTCCGCCGGCTCGATGCCGGGCATCACGCTTGCGATCGCCTGCCATTGGCCCGTGGCCTGGCGGTACAGCCACAACTTCCCGGGGTCGCGGTCGGACCACGAGTTGACGAGCGCGACCATGTCGTCGCTGCCGCAGCGGCGGCAACCGATGCGGTTGATGCGGCCGGGGAAGCGGGCGTCGGCCTGCTGCTGCAGCTTCTGCAACTTGTCGTCGAACCAGACCGTGGTCTCGGCGTCGGACTCGACCCGTACCCCCAGCGGCGTGCCCCCCACCTTGTCGCCGAGCAGCGCGCCGCGGAAGTCGAAGCCGTCGACCTGGATCCAGGGCTCGCTCGCCGGGGCGCGGCGATCGAAGTCGTAGCGTGCAAGCACGGCCAAGCCTTCGGGCCCGACCCGGTGCGTCACGTACAGGCCACCGGCGTCGTCGACGAACCGCGGCTCGTAAGGCAACTCGTCGAGGCCGCTCTCGGCCAGGCGCTGCCATTCGGCCTGCCCCGGGCCGCGCCAATGGATGGCGTCCCGATCCGCGAAGCGCGTGATGGCCACCCTCGGCCGGCCGGCGCGGTCGAAGATCCAGCCCACCGCATGGGCCGGAGCGTCGGTCTCCAGATGGCGCGTGAGGCCGCTGCGCACGTTGAGCCATTTCGGGACGACTCGATCCAGGTTGCGCAGACCGTCGCCGAAGTACTCGCCGACGATCACCTCGTCGGGCTGCGCCTCGCCCGCCAGCGTGGGCACGCCGAGCAGCCGGTGATGCCAGGGCAGCGCGCGGGCGCGGCCGCCGCTGGGCGCTTGCAGCCGGCGCTCGGCACGCCGCATGACGAGCTGGCGCAGCTCCGACCCGTCGGCATCGACCGCGAAGAGTCCGGGCGTCTCGCGCCGGTCGAGCCCGCTGCCGGCGGCGAGGTCCACGACGCTGAAGATCAGCCGCCGGTCGTTGACCCACTGGAATGCGACGATGTCGACATCGGCGAACTGCGCGGCGCGCAGCGGCGGTTTGCCGGTCTCGAGGTCGAAGACGACCAGACCGACCCGATCGGTCCCGCGCGCGGTGGTCACCGCGAGCTGGCGGCCGGACGGCGACAAGGCCGCGTCCAGCACCTGCGGCTGGCGGAAGAAGTCCTCGACCGGCCGCAGCGCCGCCTGGGCCGGCGCGGCCGTGGCCGTGATCGCGACGAAGAGCGCCAGGCCCGTCAGCCAGTATCGCGCCCGAAGGAACCGCGTCATGGTGCCTCGTCCCGTTGCAGCGCCCGGCGCAGCACGGCGGGGGGCTCAGGCCTCGCCGCCGAACCGCTTGATCAGGTTGTCGATATATTTCTCGACCAGCTTCTCGAACTCGCCCGCGACCACCGGCACGACGATCATCTTCATCAGCCCGGGCAGCGCGACGTCGACCTTGCCGCTGATCTTGAGCTCGAGCGCGGTCGACTTCTTCTGGTCGACGATCTTCCAGCTGCCGCCGACCAGGGCATTGCCCACGCCCTTGACCGGCGTCCAGATCACCGAGCCCTTGGCCTTGCTGGAGACGTATTTGCTCGCGTAGATGGTCTGGATGTTGACCTGCGCGGTGCCCACCTTCTCCATCTCCCAGCGGTAGACGCCGCCGCCCATGTCGACCAGCTGGTGGACCTTCGGGAAATGGCTCACCGATTCGGGCACGTCGGCGAGGACACCGAATACCTCGTCGTACGGCGCCTTGACGGCGAATTCGTAGCCCAGGTCGATATCGACGGTCACGGTCATGGTCGGTTCCTCCTCAGGGTTTGTCGGCTGCCCACGGCAGCATCAGGGTCACGAGCAGCAGTTTGTCGAATTCGGGCGCGAAGCGGTCGATGATGGCCTGCGGCTCGGGCACGAGCTTCTCGTCGGTGATCAGGCCGAACTGCACGCCGCCGCCATAGGACAGGATCGACACACCCACGCCGATGTCGCCCGAGGCCGGCACCCAGAACATGTTCTGGCGCAGCGTCGAGCCGCAGAACTGCAGCAGCCGGGCCGGGCCGGGCACGTTGGTCATCACCGCAGTGGCCTTCTTCGCGAACATGCCCAGGATCGCGTCTTGCACCGGCTTGATGAACAGCGCGCTCACCGCCAGCACGGCAAAGGCGAGCAGCGGCTGGTAGCTGCCCTTCATCTCGGCCATGCGCCGATGGACCGCGTAGACGCGCTCGATCGGGTTCTCGATGCCGATCGGCAGCACCAGCGGCGCAAGGCCGAAGCGGTTGCCGAGCTTCCAGGCCTCCTCGAGCGGGCGCAGGTTGACCGGCACCATGGCACGGATCTCCTTGCCCGCGGGATCTTCGCCGCGCTCGCGCAGGTACTGGCCGATCGCGCCCGCCACGCAACTCAGCAGCACGTCGTTGATCGAGCAGTTCAGGCCCTTGCCGACGGACTTGACATCGTCCAGCGGCAAGGGCTCGCTCCAGGCCACGCGCTTGCGGCCGATCGGCTTGCCCTTGAGCTGGGTCGGCGAGTCGTCGGCCAGAAGCGCCAGCGCGGCGACGTCGCTGACCACCTGATAACCGGTCTTGGCCAGGTCGACGGTGGTGCCCACCGCGTCGGGGTTGGCGAGCACGTCCATCGACTTCGTCACGCCGTTGCCGTACATGCCGATCGCCTTGACGGTGATTTCGGTCAAGGGCTTGAGCACGGCTTCGGCGAGCCAGTCCCCCTCGTGCGGGTCTTGCTCGGTCGTCTTCTTGCGGCGCCTGGGCGGATCGTTGCCACCATCGGTGATGCTGAGCATCACCGAGATCAGCGCGATGCCGTCGCCGATGCAATGGTGGATGCGCGCGATCAGCGCGCAGCCGCCCTCGTAGTTCTCGATCAGGTGGAACTGCCACAGCGGGTGGCGCGCGTCCAGGCTGGTCGTGGCAAGCTCGCCGCACAGGTGCTGCAGCGCCTGGCGTTCGGTCTGTCCGGCCCTGCGCTCCAGTGCGGTGAGCACGACGTGGTGCTCGATGTCGAACTGCTCGTCCTCGACCCAGTGCGGACCCATCGCGTCCTGCAGCACCTTCTGCCGGAACCGGTCGTATTTGAGCAGTTTGTCCGCGATGCGCTCGCGCAGCGCGTCGATGGTGATCGCCGGGGTCAGCAGCCAGATGCCGACGATCATCATCAGGTTGACGTCGTTGTCCATCCGCAGCCAGGCGGTATCGACGCGCGACATGCGCTCGGCTTGGGGGGACATGCGGGACTCCTGGGGGCGCGGCTCTATCGGCGGGATCACGATGCTGGGTAACATCGCCAGCGTCAATGCCCATTTTCACGCACCGGAGACACGCACCATGAGCAAGAAGGCCGCGTTCGAAAAAGCCGTCGTCGACAGCAAGAAGTTGCCCGAAAAGCCGGACAACATGACGCTGCTGAAGATCTACTCGCTGTACAAGCAGGCCACCGAGGGCGATGTCGAGGGCAAGCGCCCGGGCTTCACCGACATGGTCGGCCGCGCCAAGTACGACGCCTGGGCCGCTGTCAAGGGCAAGAGCAAGGACGAGGCGATGCAGGAGTACGTCGACCTCATCGAGTCGCTCAAGTAGACGCGGTGCGGCGCAGCAGGTTCACCCGCATCGGGCGGGTGAACGCCGCGCCTTCGGGCGTCATGTGCGCCGCGAAACGCCGGCGCAGTTCGGCACGCGTGGCGTCGTCGGGCGAGCGTTCGGCGAAGGTCACGTCGATGTGCCGGCGTTCGAAGTCCTCCACGTCGGCGTATCGCACGGGCATCTCGAACCAGATCTCGCCCGCGGCCTCCCAGCGCGGCGAGGCCTCGGCGCGGCGCAGCGCGGCCTGGGCCTCGGCGCGCACCTGCTCCTCGTCGTTGAAGAGGCGGATGATCTCGTTGAGCGCGCCGCCAAAGACCGGCTCCGACACATAGAGCAGGCCGCCCGGCCTGAGCACCCGCGCAACCTCGGCCAGGGCCCGGTCCAGCAGGTCCAGCGGCACGTGGTGCAGCGACTTGAGCATCAGCGCGAGGTCGAACGAGGCGTCTGTCAGGGGGATGTCCTGCACGCCAGCCGCGATGAAGCTGAGCCGCTCGGCCGGTGCGGCCAGGTTCTTCGCGTGCTGGCGCTCGTCGACCTCCAGGCCGACCACCTCGGCGCCGGGGTAGGCCGCGACGAGCTTGCGTGACAGGCCGGCTGCGCCGCAGCCGAGTTCGACGATGCGGGCATGTGCCAGCGGTGCGCACTCGGCCAGCAGGCTCAGCTCGTCGGCAACGAGCCGTGGGATCGCGGCGGGAGTCATTGCTCGATTGTCCGTGCATGACCCCCATCACGGCGCCGTGCCGCGCGCGCCCGGCAACGAATCGACACGTCGCGTTGATCGCACGCAAGCGGCGCGCGGGGGCGAGTGCTAGAAGCTCTTCACCCTTGTCCCCGGCCGCCGACGCGGCCGGCTCGACAAGAGTCTGCGAGGAGACCCGGCGCGATGCCGATCGGGATCACCGCCGAGCGGCGCGACCCGGCGCATCGACGAGTCCGCAGTGCGTCTGGATCCGCAACGAGGAGACTTCCATGAACAAGCGGCGCGCATGGGGCATGGCAATGGTTGCCGTCATCGGTACGGTTGGGGTCGTGGGGCTGGCACGGGCGGAGCCGAGCGCCTGCGCCCGTGTCGGCGTCTGGTTCGGCGAGGCCAGCGATGCCGGCCTCAAGTGGCTGGGCAATCACACGCCAGGGACGAACGCCACGACCGGCCAGCTCAGTTTCCAGTGGGCCCAGGTCGACCCTAGCTACGGGGCGAAATTCCAGGCCTACCGCATGACCAGTGGCGAGGGCGTCTGGGTCAAGGTCGGCCCGGGCACCTACAAGTACACCTGGTTCGCCTACGGGCTGATGCCGTTTGCCACGGGGTATCAGCCGCCGATGCCGGCGACCATGGACGTGCCCGTCTATGCACTGCGGGTCACCGGAACGGGCATCATGACCAGTTGCGACCACATGGACATCAGCTATACGGCGGAATTCCTGACGCCGGATCTGACCAAGACCTACTACACGGTCGCGGGCACCGCGGTGGAGAACAGGATGCCGTTCAGCGCTGCGCCGTAGCCTCTGGCTCCGGCGCGCGGCCGCGGCGCCGGGTCAGGGACTGCGGGCCGCTGCCAGCCGCGCGGCGAGCGAAGCAGCGCTCAGCGGGCCCAGGTGGCGCGCCACGAGTTCGCCACGCGCGTCGAGAAACAGCGTGGTCGGCAGCCCGGCCGATCCGATGGCCGCGCCCAGTTGCATGCGCTCGTCGAGCAGGACGCCGTCGAGCCGGTAGGGCTGGGCGGCGAGGAATCGCCTCACCACGGCCGCGCTCTCGCCATGGTTGACGAAGACGAACCGCACGCCAGGCTCCCGCTGCGCCGCCTCGGCCAGCATCGGCATCTCGGCGCGGCACGGCGCGCACCAGGTCGCCCAGAGATTGACGACCATCGGCCGGCGGTCGGTGCCGCCGCGCAGCGGCACCCGCGCACCCTGCAGATCGACCAGTTCCAGCGCCGGCACCTCCGGCGCCTCGTGCACGCCCAGCAACGTCGACAGCCCGCCCCAGAAGGCCAGGCCGGCCAGTGCGCCGGCCGCCAGCGCCTTGCGCAAGGACGGCTGCCGCCAGGCGAAGACTCCCAGCAGCGCGAGCGCCGCCGCCAGCCCGGGCCAGGGTGACCATCCGCCGTCGCGAAGGTCGAGGATGGACAGCGGCGATTGCGCATAACCGCGCCAACCCTGGACGACAAAGGCCCCGCGCGCGACCAGCAACCCGGCGAGTGCGGCCCGCAAGACGACCCTTGCCGCCGCGGCCCGCTGCGGCCCGGCCAGGCGCTCGGCCAGCGCCGAGGCGAGCCACCAGCCGCCCAGCAGCAGCAGCGGGTTGAGCGGCAGCGCCAGCGGCCCGAGCGGAATCGACTGCATGGGAGCGCGCCGCTACGCCGTCCGGTGCAGCTTCTCGTGGATGTGGCGCACCGTGCGCCACACGCCCCATAGCACGAGCGGGATCGCCGCACCGGCCGCGACCTCGGGGTTGACCGGCAACCCCGCAGCCTTCGCGGCCTTGGCGCCGTACAGCAGCAGGCTGACGACGTAGTACGAGATCGCCGCGATCGACAGCCCCTCGACCGTGCTCTGCAGGCGCAGCTGCAGCTCCTGGCCGCGCGTGAGCTTGGCCAGCAATTGCTGGTTCTGCGCCTCGGTGGCGATGTCCACGCGCGTGCGCAGCAGCGCGCCGGCACGCTCGATGCGCTGCGACAGTGCGCCCAGCCGCTGCGCTGTCGAGGCCACGGTGGCGATTGCCGGCGAGAGCCGGCGCTGCATGAATTCGCCGATCGTCTGCGTGCCGGTGATGGGTTGCTCGCGCAGCTCGACGATGCGCTGGCGCACCAGCGCGTCGTAGGCCTGCGTGGCCGAGAAGCGGTAGCCGTGTTCGGACGTTGCGCGTTCCACGCGTGCGGCCAGGGCGGTGAGGCGATCGAGCAGCTCCTGGTCGGACGATTGCGTGCCCTCCAGCCGCGCGGTGATGTCGGCCAGGGCCTGCTCGGCCCCCTGCAGCATCGGCGCGAGGCCCTTGGCCGCGGGCAGCCCGCGCAGGGCCATCAGGCGGTAGGTCTCCAGCTCCAGCAGCCGCTGAGTGATGCGGCCCACGCGCGTGGGTGTCGTGCCCGGCGGCGCGATGACGAGCATGCGCTCGAAGCCGTTGGCCATGAGGTGGAAATCCGTGATCGCGCACGAATGCCCGCCGCCCATCAGCGAGGCGACCGCCGAACGCTGGCCGAACCAGTGGCGCCCGCGCTCGAGCGTCGCCTGCGGATCGTCGAGAGAGCCCTCCACGACCGCCAGCAGGATCGCCGCCACGGTACGCCCAGGGATCGCGCGCATCCAGGCGCCGTCGATCGCCGGCTCGGGCAGCTCCGGGCTGGCCGCACCGGGGCTCGCCGAGTCCGGCAGCGCCTGCACGATGGCGTAGCGCGTGAACTCGCTGTGGCGCTCCCACTTGAGCGTGTGCCCCCCCAGGCGCAAGCGCAGGAAGTTGCCCTGCAGGTCGTCGATCGTCAAGCCGTCCTGCCAGGGCAGGCGGCGCAGGTGCTCGCATTCGTCGTCGCGCGACACGCCCTCGTTGAGGACCGCCACGTAGACGATCAGCGCCGGCAGGCGGATGCGCGCCGGCGGCCGCGCATGGACCTCGTTGTGCAGTTCCTCGCGCAGCGGGTCGTCGGGCGGCAGGACGGTGGGCGGGCGGGCGGCGGCGTCGGTCATCGGGCGCGGGTCAAGAGGATGGGTGCGCAAGTGTGCGAGTGTGCCCAATGGCCGGCGGAAGTCCACTGTCGCGCCACGCCGGGTGCGCAAACGCGGTGCGCCCGCCACAAGTCGCCGCGGCCGATTGCACGGCCGATTGACTTGCCTCACGGACACCTTTCGTGCGCGCGCGCAGGATGGAAATGTTCGGGGCGGCGGCCGGTGCGCGCCCCGGCGTCGGCGAGGAGGCAAGATCATGAAGGCACTGAGCGGAGTGGATGGTGCATTCCTGCACCTGGAGACACCCCAGACGCCCATGCATGTCGCGTCGCTCAGCCTGTTCGAGTTGCCGCCCGGTTTTCGGGGCAGCTTCCACGCCGCGGTCAAGCGCCAGATCGCGCAGCGGCTGCCGCGCGTGCCCGTGCTGTCGCGCAAGCTCGCGCCGATGCCGCTGCAGTTCGCCAATCCGGCCTGGATCCACGACGACGCGGTCGACCTCGATTACCACGTGCAGCACCTGACGTTGCCCGCGCCCGGGTCGCCGGCACAGCTCGAGGACTGCGTCGCGCAGTTGCATTCGCAGTTGCTCGAGCGCGACCGGCCGCTGTGGCGGCTGTGGGTGATCGACGGCCTGGCGAGCGGCCAGGTGGGCTACTACATGAAGGTCCACCACGCCATGCTCGACGGCGTGGCCGGGGTGCAGCTGGCCCAGGCGCTCTTCGATGCGACGCCGCACCCGCGGCGCCCGTCCAGCCGTGCCGATGAAGAGCCGGCCGAACACCCGGGCCTGGTCGAGCTCGCGGCGGCGGCGCTGCGGCACGACGCGAGCCAGTACATCAAGCTCGTGCGCCACCTGCCCGACGTCGTGCGCACGCTCGCCGGCATGCTGGGCAGCCCGTCCGGCACGCAACCGGAGGGCCGGGCCGGCCAGAACCTGGCCTTCGGCCCGCGCACGCCGATCAACGTCCAGATCACCGGCGAGCGAGGCTTTTCCGCGCTCGCCCTGCCGCTCGAGTCGCTCAAGCAACTCGCCCGGCTGCACGACGCCAAGTTGAACGACATCGTGCTCGCACTGGCCAGCGGCACGCTGCGGCGCTACCTCGCGCGCCACGGCGGCATCCCGAAGAAGCCGCTGACCGCCGCGATGCCGGTGTCGCTGCGGGCCGCCGGCAATACCGAGTACACGATCCAGGCCACGATGACGCTGGTCAACCTGCAGACGCACATCGCCGACCCGGTCAAGCGGCTGCACGCGATCCGCGACGCGGCTGGCGCCGCCAAGGCGCTGACGGGACGCGCGCGCAGCATCCTGCCGATGGACTTCCCGTCGTTCGCCACGCCGTGGATCATCCACGGCCTGGCTGCGCTGTACGGTCGATCGGGCATCGCCGACGCGATCCCGCCGATTGCCAACGTGATCGTCTCCAACGTGCCCGGCCCGCCGGCGCCGCTGTATACCGCCGGCGCGCGCATGAGCACCTACCTGCCGCTGTCGATCCCCGAGCACGGCGTGGGCCTGAACCTCACGGTGATGAGCTACGCCGGCGCGATGGGCTTCGGCTTCACGACCGCGCGCAATGCAATCCCCGATGCCCGCGAGCTGAGCGCCGCGCTGCAGGCCGAGTTCGAGGATCTGGTCGCATGTTCGAAGCCTCACCCGGCATCGGCCCGCAGGAGGCGCGCCACGGCCTGAGTCCGGCGCGACGTGGTCCCCATGTTCCGCTATGGCCCCCAGATGCGCTGCGTGCTGGCCGACCCGCGTGCCTTCGTGCTGCGCACGCTGCGCGGGTTCCGCGCCAACCAGGGCCTGCTGCTGGCCGGCGCGGTGGCCTACTATGCCCTGCTGTCGATCGTCCCCCTGCTGCTGGTGATCCTGATCGTGCTGTCGCACGTGGTCGACGCCGGCCTGCTGCTGCAGACGCTGACGCGCTACCTCGAGTGGCTGGTGCCGGGGCGGGCCGCGGCGCTGGTGGACGAACTGGCGCATTTCCTCGCGCACCGCAACGTCGTCGGCGGGGTGCTGGGCCTGACGATGCTGTTCTTCAGCTCGCTCGCCTTCACCGTGCTGGAGAACGCGATGTCGGTGATCTTCGTGCACCGGGTCGCGATCCGGCGGCGCCACTTCATGCTGTCGGCGCTGCTGCCCTACGCCTACATCCTGTGCCTGGGTTTCGGCCTGCTGCTGGTCACGCTGGTCTCGGGCGGCCTGCAGGCGCTCGGCCAGGACCGGATCGAATTCCTCGGCCGTGACTGGTCGCTCGGCGGTGTCTCGGGCCTGCTGCTGTACCTGCTGGGCGTGGTCGGCGAGATCGCGATGCTGACCTCGATCTACATGGTGATGCCGGTGGGCCGCCTGCGCTGGAGCCATGCGCTGACCGGCGCCGTCACGGCCGCCGCGCTGTGGGAGCTGACGCGTCGGCCGCTGGTCTGGTATTTCGGCAGCCTGTCCCAGGTCAACGTGGTCTATGGCTCGATGGCCACCGCGATCGTCGTGCTGCTGAGCCTGGAGATCGCCGCCACCCTGCTGCTGTTCGGCGCGCAGGTGATTTCCGAATTCGAACGTGCCTGCGACCCGGCGCCCGCGGCGCCGGCCTGGCACACCGTTCATGCCCGGTTTCGAGGAGAAATGCGATGACAACCCATGCCCACCCCATGTCGCGTGTCGACACCGCCTGGCTGCGGATGGACAGCGACGTCAACCTGATGATGATCGTCGGCGTCTGGCTGCTGCGGCCGGCGATCGGCATCGAGGCGCTGCGCGATCGCGTGCGCACGCGGCTGCTGCACTACCCGCGCTTTCGCGAGAAGGTCGTCCGGGGCACGCTGGGATCGCAGTGGGTCGAGGACGAGGAGTTCGACATCCGCAACCATGTCGTCGCCGAGAAACTCAAGCCGCAGCGCGGCCAGAGCCTGCGCGACGCGCTCAAGCAGCGCATGGGCGAGCTGGCCTCGACGCCGCTCGACCACGCCCACCCGTTGTGGTGCTTCCACCTCGTCGAGGACTACGACGGTGGCAGCGCTTCGATCTGCCGCATCCACCACTGCATCGGCGACGGCGTGGCACTGAACTCGGTGATGATGTCGATCGCCGACGACGCCATCGAGCCGCCTGAACTCGCGCGCGAGGCGGCCCATGCCGCGGCGGCGCACGAGGCGCACCAGGGCGACTGGCTGGCCGACGAGTTGATCCGCCCGCTGACCCGGGTGACCGTCAAGGCGATCGGCGCCTATGGCGAGGCGCTGGCGCGGTCGCTGCAGATCCTGGAGCATCCGCTGCAGTCGCTGCTCGGCCTGCGTGATCTGGCGGGCAGCGGAGCCCGCCTGCTGTCGGACGCCGCGGCACTCGCCCTGCTGCCCGACGATTCGCCGACCTCGCTCAAGGGCCACGGCGATGGCCGCAAGGTCGTTGCCTGGTGCGAGCCGCTGGCGCTGGAGCCCGTCAAGGCGGTCGGCAAGGCCCTGGGCGCATCGGTCAACGACGTCCTGCTCGCCTGCGTGGCCGGCGCGATCGGCCGCTACCTGCGCGACACCGGCGCCGACCCGACCGGCAAGGACATCCGCGCACTGGTGCCGGTCAACATGCGGCCGATCGAGGACGCCTGGCAGCTCGGCAACCGTTTCGGCCTGGTGCCGCTGCTGGTGCCGGTGGGCATCGACAACCCGCTCGACCGGCTGCGGGTCGTGCACGAGCGCATGGAGGCCTTGAAGACCGGCTACCAGCCGCTGCTGTCGTACGGGATCCTGGGCCTGTCCGGCCTGCTCAACGAAGGTGGGCAGAAGGCGCTGTCGAGCCTGTTCCTCGACAAGACCACCGCCGTGATGACCAACGTGCCCGGCCCGGCGCAGCCGATCCGCTTCTGTGGTGCGACCGTGACGCAGAGCATCTTCTGGGTGCCGTCGTCGGGTGACGTCGGCGTCGGCGTGAGCATCATCTCGTATGCCGGCAGCGTGCAGTTCGGGTTGATCACCGACGAGATGCTGTGCCCGCAGCCGGGCCGGATCATCGACCGCTTCGCGCCCGAGTTCGAGCAGTTGCTCTGGCTCGCGCTGATGCTGCCGTGGAAGGGGCACGATGCCGAGGCGACGACGCCGGAAGGCAGCCCGGCCGTGCGCGAACTCGAACACGAATGAGCCTCGACCCCGCCTTTCCCGATCCCGCCGGCACCTGGAACCGCCGCTTCGGCGGCGAGGGCTTCGTCTTCGGCACCGAACCCAACGAGTGGCTGCGCAGCCATGCCGGGGTCTGGACGCCCGGCCAGCGGGTCCTCAGCGTGGCCGACGGCGAAGGCCGCAACAGCGTCTGGCTCGCGCAGCGCGGCCTCGTGGTCGACGCCTTCGACATCGCCGAGCTCGGCGTGGCCAAGGCGCGCCGGCTTGCAGCCGAACGCGGCGTGACGGTGAACTTCGCGGTCGCCGACTGCGACGGCTACGCCTGGCAGCGCGCGGCCTGGGACGGCATCGCCGCGATCTTCGTCCAGTTCGCCGACCCGGCCCTGCGCGCCCGCCTGTTCGCGCGCCTGATCGACGGACTCAAGCCCGGCGGCACGCTGATCCTGCAGGGCTACACACCGCGCCAGCTCGACCACCGCACCGGCGGCCCGCCGCTGCTGGAGCACCTCTATACCGAGCCGATGCTGCGCGAGGCCTTCGCGGCGCTGGAGATCCTCGAACTGCGCGACTACGAGGCCGAACTCGCCGAAGGCAGCGGCCACAGCGGATGGTCGGCGCTGATCGGCCTGGTCGCGCGGCGGCGCTGACACCCAATCACCGTCGATAAACGGCGAAGGTCACGGCAGTCGTCCGTTCGTCCGGCTTCAGCGCCGGGTATGCACTGAGCCACCGCCTCACCGCACGGCTGTACGCGGTCATGCGCATCCTCGGAGCGAACACGCTCAGGTCCGCTTGCACGAGGCGGCGTTGACAGTACTCAATGGGTCACGGCGACGCCGGTGCTCTAGTGTCGCCATCGCCTTCCTTCAACTGCCTCGTTCATCAAGGAGCGGACATGAGTGAAGACCGTTCTAGCGCGGCAGATAACCCTGTGCACCGTGCCGTGTGGGCGCGAGGTGTCACCTTGCAGGAGTTCGAGAGCACGGAGCCGGCGATCGCACCGGCGGTTCACGAGGTCATGAACCGAAGCCTGGAAGTGGCGCGTCGGCACAAGGAAAGCCGTTCGCTGTATGGACCCGGCGGCAGCATCGCGCCGGAGGTCATCGCCGACCTCGGCGCAGTGGGGTACTGGGGTCTGCGCGCCAGCGCCGCGCACGGCGGCGCGGGGGCTAACTTGCAGACGCTCGTGCAATTCATCCGGGACATGACCGCCGTCGATCCGTGGGTGGCGGGGATGATGTCCATTCATGCCTGCATCGGCCCGGTTGGCATGCTGGAAGCCTTCGGCAACCCCGAACAGAAGGATCGCCTGCTGCCCCCGCTGGTCACGGGGCAACGGCTCGGGGCCTTCGCCGTCACCGAGCCCGGTACGTCGTCCGACTGGAAGGCCATCCGCACGGTGGCCCGCCGCGAAGGCGATGGGCTCCTCGTATCGGGGGAGAAGGCCTTCATCACCAACGCCGGGCCGGGGAGGACCGTGGGCGTGCTGTGCGTAATCGACGGCCGCCACGAGATGGTGCTGATTGAGCTTGCCCAGCGCGAGGACGAGCGGTTCCGCACCGTCGCCTACAGTGGCCTGAAGGCGTTCGCACACCTCGGAATCGCCGGCCTGGTGTTCAACGAACTGCCGGTGCCTGCGGCCAACGTGCTCGAGCATCCTCGGGGCGACGGGCGAGCCATTGCCTATCACGCATTGAACGCCGGCCGCGTGGCACTGTGCGCGACCTCCGCTGGCGCGCTGCGCATGATGGCCGGCAGCCTCATCCCGTGGGTGCAACAGCGTCAGACATTTGGCTCGCCGATCGGTTCGCGCGAACTGATCCAGCGCCGCCTGGGCTGGTTGGCGTCGCGCATCGTGGCGTGCGATGCCATGGTCGCCTGGACTGCGCGACTGCTCGACGAGGGCTATCGAGGCGAATTCGAGTGCGTGACGGCAAAGGTCTTCGGCAGCGAGTCGGTCAAGGAGGCCACGGTCGACGTGTTGCTCAAGACCCACGGCGGCCGCGCGCTCTTCGAGGGCAACCTGTTCAGCGACGCGCTCTGGGACCTGCTGGGCCCCACCGTTGGCGAGGGTGAGAACGAGATCCTGACCCTGGGGTCTTTTCAATCGCTTGCGCGGGACCATGCCGAGCGCTACCTCGCCCCGATTGCCGCGGCGATGGCGGGCGGCGAAGGCGAGACCGGCAAGCAGCGACGTGCACTCGATCTTTGGGACGTCAGCCGCCACTCCGCTGCCTACGGCGCGTGGGTCGTGGGCGAAGAGGTTCACCACGCGATGGGGCGCATGCGGCACCGCCTGACCGATGCCCCTGCCGAACTGGCTCGGGTTGCACTCGATCTACTGGGCGGCATGGCACTGGAGATCAGCGCTGCCTTGCGGCATTTCGGGGCTGCCATCGCGCAGCGGCAGGTACTTGCGTTCGAGCTCGCCCGACGCGTGCAATGGGCCACAGCGATGCTTGTCGTCAGCCGCTATGCCGACCGACAGCTGGATCCCCTGGTTCGTCAGGCGGGCGTCTGTGCAGCCCTGGAACTGGGCACGCAGCTGACCGGCTCGCGCCCGACGGGCCACATGCATCACCTGCTCATCGAACTCGGGCGCGCGGTGGCTGAAGACCGGTTCGCGCCAGTGGCAGGCGCCGACAGAGGCACCGTCGCGATGGTCGCACCTTCGTAAGGAGGCGGTGCGTGCGGCAGCGCGGCAGTTCGCCAGTGCCGCAGGTCATCGCGTCGCGATATCGAACAGGCCGGGTTGCCAAGCCCAGGGGCACGCTGCGAGTGGCTCCGACCGCGACTTTTCAGAGCGCTCCAGCTCCAAGTATGGAGCGCATGAGATTCATGCGCTCGGAAGGACGGCGGATCCGAATGTCCGCTGCCTGGGGCCGGCTCGAACTCGATGTCCGCCGGGATCTGCCATGGCCGTGGTCGATCAACACTTGCGCGTGCACGGCTTCGACAACCTCTGGGTCGGCGACGCCTCGATCATGCCCACCGTGGTCCACGCCAACACCAACTACACCGTTATGATGATCGCGGAGCGAGCCGCCGAGTTTATCAAGGCTTCGTCCTGATCGATAACACCATCACCAACTCAACTTGGACCGCAACTCGTGACCTCG
>Ga0209682_10000089_pt1 | contig 28262 bp, 21 predicted proteins | sample DOMMetBare2Fresh_2_FD_187471 | JGI IMG/M metagenome (GOLD analysis project Ga0209682, IMG submission 187471) | Wetland sediment microbial communities from St. Louis River estuary, USA, under dissolved organic matter induced mercury methylation -... | ecosystem: Environmental > Aquatic >... | reverse complement strand
GGCGACGCGGCCGTTCGGCTGGCCGACGTGGCGGCGCTGATCTTCGCCCTGCCGGTCGCCGCGCGGGTCCTCGAGCGCTTCGGCCCGCAGGCCGACAAGGTGGCCTCCGAGGCGGCCGCCTTTCCGGTCGAGATCGCGCTGCTCCTCTGGGTGGCCAGCGCCTGGTTCCACCGCGTCTACGACGAGCGGCCCCGCGCCGGGACCCGCTCGCTGGTCCGCATCGGCCGCGCCCTGGCCGTGGTGGCGCTCCTCTTCCTGACCGGCGCGGCCATCGACCCGCGCTTCGCCGCCGGCCACGGCCTGCTGGCCGCCTACGTCGCCATCGCCTTCGTCCTCATCACCGCCATCCGGGCCGCCTTCCGCCTGATCTCCATCGCCGCCCGCCGGCGCGGCTACAGCCTGCGCCGCTACGCCGTGGTCGGCACCTCCACCGAGGGTCGCGAGGTGGTGGAGGCCATGGAGACGCACCCGGAGTGGGGCTTCGACTTCGCCGGCTTCGTCACCGTGGGCAGCGGCGGCCGCGCCGGCCGCGGCCCGACGCTGGGCAGCCTGGCCGACCTGGGGCGCATCCTCGAGGAGGAGATCCTCGACGAGATCGTCTTCGCCGTGCCGCGCGAGCAGTTCGAGCTCATCGAGCCGGCCGTGCAGCTCTGCCAGGAGCAGGGCGTCGAGGTCCGCATCTCCCTCGACATGCTCCGCTTCGGCCCGTCCAGCATGCGCCTCACCGTGCTGAACGACCTGCCCATGGTGGTCTTCAGCCGGACCCCGTCCGACACCCTGGCGCTCGCCACCAAGCGGCTCTTCGACATCGTCCTCTCCGGCCTGGCCATCGTCTTCATGGCGCCGGTCTTCCTGGGCATCGCCGTGGCCATCAAGGCCGGCTCTCCGGGCCCGGTCTTCTTCCGGCAGAAGCGGGTCGGGCGCAACGGCCGCACCTTCCCCATCCTGAAGTTCCGCTCCATGTACCAGGACGCCGAGGCCCGCCTGGAGGCCCTGAAGGCCCAGAACGAGATGACCGGCCCGGTCTTCAAGATGCGCGAGGATCCGCGCGTCACCGCGGCCGGCCGCTTCCTCCGCAAGACCTCGCTCGACGAGTTCCCCCAGTTCTGGAACGTGCTCATGGGCGACATGAGCATCGTCGGCCCGCGCCCGCCGCTGCCGGCCGAGGTGCGCCAGTACAAGCGCTGGCACCGCCGCCGCCTCTCGGTCAAGCCGGGCATCACCTGCATCTGGCAGATCAGCGGCCGCAACAACATCGACTTCGATCGGTGGATGGAGCTCGACCTCGAGTACATCGACACCTGGTCGCTGTGGGGCGATCTCAAGATCTTCCTGCGCACCATCCCGGCCGTGCTCCTGTCGCGCGGGGCCAGCTAGTTCCTCCAGTCTCCGGGTCTGGTAAGCTGGGGCCCTCTCGGGGTCCAGGGGACCATTCGTGACCGACGCTCCCAAGCCAGCCGATCGCCGCCGTTATCGCCGCGTCCAGGCGCCCATCCTGGTGCGCCCGGCCAGCATCTTCTCGCGGGTGGTCCCGCGCCGGGTCAACGACATCAGCCTGGGCGGCCTGCGGACCTACAGCGACGATCCGGTGGTGGTCGGCCAGCGACAGGAGATCGAGCTGCTCTTCCAGGGGGGCGGCAGCGCCACCCTCCTCGTCGAGGTGGCCTGGGTGGAGACCCTGGCGCCCGACGCACCGGCCAAGTACGAGTGCGGCCTGCGCATCGTGCACGCCCGGCAGGAGGACATCGCCTCCATCGCCCGGGCGCTGGGCGATTAGCGCCCGGCCGCCGGCCTCACCAGCTCCAGGCCGCGCCCACAAGCACCACCTGCTTGTCCCAGCCCGCGGCCGCCGCCGCGCCCGGCCGCCCGCCCAGCCACTCGTGGTGGAGCGACAGCGAGAGCCTGGGCGAGAGGCGCGCCGTGGCGGTGGCGCTGCTCGACCAGCGCTGCTCGGTGGCCCGGCCGCGCCGCACCTCGAAGGGCGCGCCATCGGGCGGCTGCGCCACCAGGCGCCAGTCCGAGAGGGCGCGGCGCCACTCCCACCCGAGGCCGGCGTCGAGCCGGAGCCAGTCGAGCGGGCCCCAGCGACCGGCCAGCCAGGCGAGGTGGCCCTGGTAGGCGAGCGGCTGGAGCTCGCTGCAGCCCTCGTGGCACGGCCCCATGCCGCCGGCCTCGCCGGTCGTGGTCCGGAGCTCGCCGATCCGCTCCAGCCGGAGGCGGTAGCCGCCGCGGAGGCGGGCCGCGCCGCGCCGGAGCTCCTCCCACAGGCCGGCCTCGAGCCGGCTGCCGCCCAGGTAGCCGAACTCGTTCCAGCCGCGCTTCCAGGCCACGCCCAGGTCGAGGTGGGTCGAGGCCCGGTTGCCGTGCTCCAGGGCGGCCGCGCCCTGCAGGCCGCCCCAGGACTGCAGGCTGCGCAGGTCGGAGAGGCCGGCCAGCGCCAGCCCGCCGGTGCCGGCCGCCTCGAGGTGGAGGCCGGGGCGCGGCGCCCCGCGCAGCGCCAGCGAGAGCTCGTGCAGCTGGACGCTCCGGTCCTGCGCCGAGGCGGCCTGGTAGGCGAGCTGGCTGAAGGCGTAGGCGACCTCTGCGGTGGCGGCGCCGGCCGGCAGACGGAGCGCGCCCCAGCCGCTGGCCAGCGCCACCGGGCTGCCCACGCGCGCCGAGCCAGCGCCGCGCTCCGGGCTTCCCAGGCCGGCCTGCAGGGCGTCGTCGTCCCAGCCGAGCTCCAGGCTGGCGCCCGCCTCCCAGCGCCGGGGCGGCGGGGGCGGGGACGGGTCTCGCGCCGCGGCGGTGCCGGCGGGCGGCCCGGCCAGCGCCGCGTCGAGGTCGTCCACCAGCTCGCCGAGCCGCGGGCCGGCGCCGGCGCGCGCCCGAGCGGCGTGCTCCCGGGCCCGTGAGGTGGCGCCAGCGTCCAGGGCGGAGAACCCCGCCTGGACCAGCGCCAGGGTCTGGAAGGTGGGATCCCGCGCGGCCGCCAGGAACTCGGCCTCCGCCTCGCCGAAGCGCTCCAGCGCGTAGAGGCAGGCGGCGCGGTTGAAGTGCCAGGCGGCCGGGGCGTCGGCCGCGTCCCCGGCCCGGTCGATGGCGGCCAGGGCCTCGGCCGGCCGGCCCAGCCGGAAGCGCGACAGGCCGGCCAGGTAGAGGGCGGCGCCCGGGTCGGGCGGCACGGCCGCCTGGAGCGCCAGCCGCTCGGCGCGCGCGTAGTCGGCCGCGGCGAAGGCGGCCCTGGCCTCGTCCAGGGAGCTGGACGCCGCCGCCAGGGACAGCGCCGCAAGGGCCGCGGCCAGGCTCATCGGTGCGGGCGATCTCCCTGGACCGGCGGTCCGGAGCCGGGCGCCTGGCTGCCGCCCGGGCCGCGGTGCTCCCCGCCGCCGGTGCGGTCGCCGCTGCCCGACCGCTCGGCGGGCTCGCCGGTGCGGTCGCCGCCGCCGCTGGTGTGTCCCGCCTCGCCGCCGGTGGCGCCGCCCTCGCGTCGCCCCTCGGGGCCGGCCCCGCCGCCGCGCCGCTCGGCGGCCGTCCGCGCCGCCCGCAGCCGGTCGATGACCGTCTCGACCTTCTCGCCGGGGGCGATGACGTCCACGCGGTGCGAGGCGCGGATGCGGGGCGAGGCCTGGGCCGTGCCGCCGGTGGCGGCCGGCTCCGCGGCACGGGCCGCGAGCGGGCTGCCGAGGGCGAGCGCGGCGGCCGCGCCGGCGAGCTGGAGGAGCCGTCTCATCCGCCGGTCACCTCGATCAGCACCTCGTCCTCCACGCGCTGCCCGCCGATGCGGGCGTCCACCGCGATCCGGTAGCGGCCGGGGCTCTGGCCGCGGACCGCGATGGGGATCTCATTGTCGCCCGGCGCCAGCGCCTGGGTCCACTCGAAGTCCCGCTGCGCCAGGGCCTCGCCGTCGGCCCAGAAGGAGAGGCCGGGCGGCAGGGTGACCCGGATGTGGGCGGCGTCCACCGCGGCGTCGGCGCTCAGGGTGAGCCGCACCAGCGCCACCTGGGTGGCCGGGACCACCGTGGCCACCAGGGTCCGGCCGTCCGGCGCGGCGGGGCCGGGGGGGGAGAGGAGGAGGAAGACGGCCAGGCCGGCGGCCGCGCCCAGGGCCGGCCAGAGGACGGCGGGGGCGCCCAGCCGCTCGCGCCAGCGGGCCCAGGGCGAGGGGTCGGCCGGCGGGCCGGCGGCCACCAGGCGGCGTCGCAGCGAGGCCTGGAAGCCGTCGTCGGGCAGCTCGGTCCGCAGGGCGGCCAGCCGCTCGCGCAGCGCCTCGTCCGTCCTGTCGTCCCGTGGGGTCATGGCTTCCTCAGGTGTGACGAAGCGGTGGCCGCAGGGGTTCCCGGCGACGGCTCGGCCTCTCCACCCTCGCCCGCGGCGGGGCCGAGGAGCCGGCGCAGGTGGGCCCGGCCCCGGTGGAGGCGGGACTTGACGGTCCCGACCGCCACCCCCTCCACCGCCGCCACCTCGTCGTAGCTCAAGCCTTCGATGTCGAAGAGCACCAGGGCGGTGCGGAACTCGACCGGCACCTCCCGCAGGGCCTCCCAGACCCGCCCCCGATCCTGGGCGGCGGAGAGCGCCTCGTCGGGCCGCTCGCCCCCCGCGAGCTCGCCGTGCTCCGGCCGGAGCGGCTCCTCCAGGGCCCGCCGGGTCCCGGCCCGGCCCTTCAGGCCGTCCAGGAAGGTGGAGCGGACCACCGTGAAGAGCCAGGTGGAGAAGGCCGACTGGTAGCGGAAGGAGCGCAGGCCCCGGTAGACCCGGACCAGCGCCTCCTGGGCCAGATCGTCGGCGTCCGGCTCGGAGGGGAGGAAGGCCCGGGCGTAGCGGCGCACCCGCGGGAGCTGGCCGGCGATGAGCTCCTCGAAGGCGCGCACCTCGCCCCCTTGGGCGCGGAGGATGAGCGCGTCGAGGTCGTCCCGCGGAGCCACGGCGGCAGGATAGCCCATCGTCCGGGAACAAACCGGAGCCCCCCTCCGTCCTACCCGCAGACCACGCCGGCGGGGTCCGGCCACGACGCGATGAACGCCTGCCGCCAGGAGCCGACGCATGAAGACGCTGCCCACCACCCGAGCCACCCTGACCGCCGCCGCCATCGGTCTCCTCGCCGTCGCCTGCGCCCAGTCGGGTGGGACGTCCGACACCGCCAGCATCTCGAGCGCCGCCACCGTGGCGACCGCCCTCGCCTCCGCCACCACCGCCAGCGGCACGCTGCTCTGCACGCCGTCGCAGGCCCAGATCGACGCCTGCGCCGGCCTGGCCGCCGGCGCCGCCTGCACGCTGACCGCCACCAGCACCGCGGCCGACGGGTCCACCACCTCCACCGCGGGGGCCTGCGCCACCTCGCTCGACGGCGCCAGCGTGGCCTGCGCCCCGACGCCTCCGGCCCCGCCCCAGGCCCTGGTCGACGCCTGCGCCTCCCTCGCGGTCGGCGCCGCCTGCACCGCCACCGAGCCGGACGGCGACAGCCACACCGGCACCTGCGTCACCGCGCGGGACGGCACCACCATCCTCTGCGGCCGGGCCCACACCCCGCCCCAGGTCGCCATCGACGCCTGCGCCAGCCTGGCCGCCGGCGACGCCTGCACCATGTCGCGGGCGCTCCCCGACGGCGCCAGCGCCTCGGCCACCGGCGTCTGTGCGCACGGCCCGGACAGCACCGGCGTGCTGGCCTGCGCCCCGGCCCAGTCGCTCCGCCCGAGCGCCACCACCGCCTGCACCGGCCTCGTCGCCGGGGCCGCCTGCACCATCGGCGGCCGCGGCCACACCCTGACCGGCGCCTGCGTGACCCCGGCGGCAGGCGGCGACCCGGTCTGCCTGGCCGCCTGCGCCGACCTCGGCGGCGGCTTCCGCTGCGGCCACGACGGCGGCGGCGAGGGCCCGGGCCGACACGGCCCCGGCCACCACTGATCCGGCATGGCGCGACGCTGCGTTGGTTCCCCTCCTGCGCAGCACCCCCTTCGCGCCCCGCCCGCCGCGGCCATCCCGGTCGCGGCGGGCGGTCTTCTGTTCAGGGCGAGCGGCCGCCCGGTGGCGGCGCGCCGGCCAGCCGCTCGATGACCTCGAGGAGCTCGTCCCGGCGGGCGGGCTTGGCGACCAGCACCACCTCGTGGCCGGCCAGGAAGCTGGTGGCCCGCTCCCCGAAGGCGCCGCCGCTCAGGAAGGCGAGCCGGGCCAGGAGCTCCGGGTGGCTCGCGCCGAGCCGCTGGTAGAGGGCGATCCCGTCGGTGCCCGGCATCATGAGGTCCACCAGCATCGCCTCCCAGCGCTCCCCGGCGTCGAGGCGGCGCAGCGCCTCCTCCGCCGAGCCGAGCACGGTGACGTCGTGGCTCCGCCCCAGCGAGCGGCCCATGGCGCTGGCCACCGCCGGCTCGTCGTCCACCAGGAGGACCCGGCGCCGCGGTCGGCCCTGGGGGAGCGGGGCGGGCGGCGCCGGCGCCCCGGAGCCGGCGGCGGTGGACGCGGTGGCGGCGGCCGGCAGGTGGACGCGGAAGGCCGCGCCCCGGCCCGGCTCGCTCTCCACCTCGATGCGCCCGCCGGCCGCGTCCACGATGCTGCGGGCGATGGCCAGCCCGAGCCCCGTCCCCTGGCCGACCGGCTTGGTGGTGAAGAAGGGGTCGAAGAGCCGGCGCATGACCGCCGGCGCGATCCCCGCGCCGCTGTCCCGCACCTCGACCACCAGCTCCCCGGCGCCGGATCGCGCCGCGACGGAGATGAGGTGCTCCTCCGGCCGGCCCTCGGGGATGGCCTGGACGGCGTTGAGGAGCAGGTTGAGGAAGACCCGGCCGAGCTCGCTGGTGCGGGCCTGGACCGGCGGGAGGCCGGGCGCGATGTCGATGACCAGCCGGGCCCGCTGCTGGAGCTGGTTGCGCACCATCTGGACCGCGTGCTGGAGCTCCTCGCCCACGTCGAGAGGCCGGGCCTCCTCGGCCCGCTCCGGCCGGCCGAGCGAGCGCATCGCCTTCACGATCTCGGCGATGCGGGTGGTCCCCTGGATCGACTCGCGCAGCAGCACCCGGATCTCCGCGGCGGCGGCGGCCCAGGCCTCCGGCGCCGCCCGCTCCAGGCGATCCGAGGCCAGCTCGAGGTTGGCGTGGATCCAGGCGAGCGGGTTGTTGATCTCGTGGGCCACCCCCGCCGCCAGCGTCCCCACCGAGGCGAGGCGGGTGGCCGCCAGCAGCCGCTCCTGGAGGGCGTGGACCTCGTCGGTGTCGGCGACGGTGCCGATCACTCGCAGCGGGCGTCCACCTGCGTCGCGGCGCGTCACCTCGCCGCGGATCCGGGCCCAGGTCCACTGGCCGCTGGCGGTGCGGAGCCGGCGCTCGTCCTCGAAGCGGTCCAGCCGGCCCTCCAGCAGGGCCTGGCGCTGCCCCAGGCTGGCCGCCACGTCGTCCGGGTGGATGGCCGCCAGCCAGCTCGCCAGGTCGCGGATCGAGGCCGGGTCCACCCCGGTGAGCGCCCGCCAGCCCTCACCCACGGTGACGACGTCGCGGGACACGTCGTGGTCCCACCAGACCGTGCGGGACGAGTCGAGCGCCAGGCGGAGCCGCTCCTCCCCCACGCGGAGCGCCTGCTCGGCGGCCTCGAGCTCCTCGGAGGCGCGGCGCCGCTCCTCGAGGTCCAGGGCGAGTCGGCGCGAGGCCTTGAGGGCGCGGGCCCGCCCGTCGGCCAGCAGCCAGACCAGCAGGGTCAGCACCGCGGTCAGGGCGACGCCGACGAGGGCCACCAGGGCGGGCCGCCCCAGCTCCTGGCCCTGCACCAGCGTGGGCCCGCCGCGCACCAGGAGCGTCCAGGCGCGGTCCGCCACCGTGACCCGGCGGTGGGTGGCCAGCGGCGCGCCGGCCTGGCCGGGGGGACCCTGTACCGCGGCGCCGGAGGCGAACATGCGATCGGCCGCCGCGGTGGAGTCGCCGTCGTAGACCTCGAAGTCGAGCTCCTCGCCCAGGTCCTGGAAGGTGGCGGCCATGAGGTCGCCCAGCCGGAAGGAGGCGTAGGTCCAGCCGAACAGCGCGTCGGCGCGCTCCGCCGCCGTCGCGGTCGATGCGCCGTTCCGGTAGACCGGCATGAAGAGGAGCGCGCCGGGGGGGCCGTCGCCCGCCCGGTCGACCACCAGCACCACCTTGCCGGAGAGGGCCGGCTGCCCGGAGTCGCGCGACCGCTCCAGGCCGGCCCGCCGCACCGGCTCGGAGCCGACGTCGTAGCCGTAAGCCAGCGCGTTGCTCTCCGAGTGCGGCTCCAGGAAGATCACCGGGGCGTACTCGGCGCGCGCCCCCTCTGGCCAGACCCGGTAGTCGGGGAGGCCGTCCCGCTGCGCGCCCTGGACGAAGGCTGGGAGCGCCTCGGGCCGGACCCGCTGGATGAAGCCGATCCCCTGGACCCCCGGGTAGCGATCCTGGGCGCGCAGCGCCGCCACGTAGGCGCGGAACTCCCCGCGCTCCACCGAGTCCGAGGCGGCGAAGAGGCCGGTCACGCCGCGCAGCATCTGCTCGTAGGTGAGCATGCGGTTTCGCAGGCGGGTCTCCGCCGCCTGGGCACGCCCCTCGAAGGAGCGCTGCAGCTCCGCCTCGGCGTCGCGGCGAGCCACCGCCCAGGTGGCGGCGGAGCCGAGCAGCCCGGCGATCAGCACCAGCAGGGCCAGCGCCGCCGCCAGGCCGGCGCGCCACCAGGGCCGCGGCAGCTGGTCGCCCTGGCTCGTCACGTCCTGGGACTGGAGCAGGCCAGCCATGCGATCACCGCGGTTCCGCCCGCCCCGGCGCGGGGGAGGCCTCAACGGTAGCACGCGGCCCCAGGTTCCAGGCGCCGCGGCGCGCCTCGGTGGCTCAGCGGCGCGGCCGCCGCGGTGCGCGCGGCCGGCGAGGCTGCCCGGAGGCCTCCACCAGCGACTCCCGGGTCACGTAGGCGGTGCCGTGGAAGAGCGCCACCAGCTCTCCGCCGCCGTCGCGGACCTCGACCTCCACCCGGGAGAGGCGGGAGGAGCGGGTCACCTCCCGGGCGGTGGCGGTGAGCGGCCCGCGGGTGGCCGGCGCCACGAACGAGATGCCGACCTCGACCGCCAGGGCCACCGGGCCGCGGGAGTTGCAGGCGACGGCGAAGGCCAGGTCGGCCAGGGTGAAGAGGGCGCCGCCCTGGGCCACGTCCACGCCGTTCAGGTGCGCGGCGGTGAGCGGCATGCGGGCCACCGCCCGGCCCGGCCCGACCTCGAGGAGGCGGATGCCGGCCAGGGCGGCGAAGCGGTCTCGCTTGAAGAAGCGCTTCAGGAACGCTGGCGAGGGCGCGGTGGCGGTGGGCATGGCCCGATGAAGCCACGATTCGCGCCCCGGCGCGAGCGCGGAGGCGGGAGGGGCCGCGGGCCGCGGGGCCGGCGGCGCGGCCCGGCTCCTCAGCGAGCCCGGGGCTGGCCGCCCGGCCCCTTGATGAAGGTCCCGTCGCGCAGCTCGGCGAGCGCCTGGGCGATCTCCTCGCGGGTGTTCATGACGAAGGGGCCGTAGCGGACGGAGGGCTCGTCGAGCGGCTGCGCCGAGAGCAGGAGGAAGCGGGCCGGCGCGTCGGCCGCCACCCGGACCAGGTCGCCGTCGCCGAGGATGGCGAGCCGGGGGGAGGGGACGGCGTGGCCCGCGACGCCGCCCACACGGACCTCGCCGCGGTAGACGTAGAGGAGGCCGGTGTGGCCGCGCGGGATGGGCTGGTCGAAGCGGCCGCCGGCCGGGAGCGACACGTCGAGGTAGGTGGGCCCGGCGAAGATCTCGCGGACCGCGCCGGCGACGCCCTCCACCTGGCCGGCCACCACCCGAACCAGGCCTCCGTCCGGCCGGTGGATCTCGGGGATGCTGGCCGCGGGCACGTCCTGGTAGCGCGGCGTCGTCATCTTGAGGGCGCGGGGCAGGTTGACCCAGATCTGGAAGCCGTCGAGCCGGCGCGGCCCGGCCTTGGGCATCTCCTCGTGGAGGATGCCGCTCCCGGCGGTCATCCACTGGACGTCGCCCGCGTGGATGACCCCGGCGTTCCCCAGGCTGTCGCGGTGGGCCACGCTCCCGTCGAGCATGTAGGTGACGGTCTCGATGCCCCGGTGCGGGTGCATGGGGAAGCCGGCGATGTAGTCGTTGGCGTCCTCCGACCCGAAGTGGTCGAAGAGGAAGAAGGGGTCGAGGTGGTCGAGCGCCTGGGTGGCGATGGAGCGCTTGAGGCGCACGCCGGCGCCGTCGCTGGCCGCGGTAGGGGTGACGATCTCCTTCAGGCCTCTCTCGATCATGACTGCCTCCTGCCCTGGAGATAACCACGCGGCCGGGCCGCGGCTGCCCCCGGGCTGGGACACCGTGTTGCGCCGGCGCACCGGTGGGTCCCGGGGCGCGGCGGCCGGCCGCGGCCGGGCGGGGTGCGGTATGCTCCCCCGGGTGATCACAGATCGCGCGGACATCCTCATCGCCGGGGCCGGCATCATCGGCCTGACCATCGCCCGGGAGCTGGTGGCCGCCGGCCGCGGCGACATCGTCATCATCGAGAAGGAGTCGGGGCTGGGCAAGCACGCCTCCGGCCGCAACAGCGGCGTGCTGCACGCCGGCGTGTACTACGCACCCGACACCATGAAGGCCGCCTCCTGCCTCACCGGCAACAAGCTCATGCGGGCCTTCTGCAAGGAGCGCGGCCTGCCGCTCCACATGGGCGGCAAGGTCATCGTGGCCGGCAACGAGGGCGAGGTCCCGGCGCTGGAGGAACTGCACCGGCGCGCCACCCTGAACGGCGCCAGCGTGGCCTTCGTGGACGAGAAGGAGCTCGCCGACATCGAGCCGATGGCCCGCACCACGGGCAAGGCGCTGCTGTCGCGCGACACCGCCGTGGTCGATCCCAAGGCCGTGCTGGAGGCGATGCGGGCCGAGCTGGTGGGGAGCGGGCGCGTCAAGCTGGTCACCGACTGCGCCTTCCGTGGCCTGGCCTCACCGGACGTGGCCGAGACCTCGCAGGGGCGGATCCGCTTCGGGCGCTTCGTCAACGCGGCCGGGGCCTTCTGCGACGTGGTGGCACGGCCATGGGGCCTGAGCGATCACTACCGGCTCATCCCCTTCAAGGGGATCTACCGGAAGCTCGTGAAGGGCGGGACCTACCCGGTGAACGGCAACATCTACCCGGTGCCGGACGTGCGGAACCCGTTCCTGGGCGTGCACTTCACCCGGAGCGCGGCCGGGGAGGTCTACCTCGGTCCGACCGCCATCCCGGCGCTGGGGCGGGAGAACTACGGGCTGCTGAGCGGGGCGGACAGCGAGGCGCTGCGCATCCTCACCGAGGACGCGGTGCTGTTCTTCATGAACCCCAAGTTCCGGCAGCTCGCGCTCATCGAGCCGCGCAAGTACGTGCCCGCCTTCTTCCACGCCGACGCCGCCAAGCTGGTCAAGAGCTACGACCCGAAGCTCTTCGAGTCGTCGCCGAAGGTCGGCATCCGGCCACAGCTCGTGGACTGGCGGACCAAGGAGCTCGTGATGGACTTCCTGGTGGAGGCCAAGGACGCGTCGGTCCACGTGCTCAACCCCATCTCGCCGGCGTTCACGGCGTCGATGGCGGTCGCCAAGCGCGTCGTCGCCGAGCACTTCTAGGGCTTGGCCTGACCCTCGGTCGGGAAGCGGTGGGCGGCGGCGTAGACGTTGAGCCGCCCACTCCTCACGAACCCGCACAGCGTCACGTTGGCCGCTTGCGCCACCTCGACCGCAAGGGTGGTCGGCGCCGAGACGCAGGCCACCACCGGGATCCCGGCCCGCGCTGCCTTCTGCACGATCTCGAACCCGCCGCGCCCGCTCGTCGCCAGGACTGTCGGACGGGGGGTCTGGCCCGAGGCCCGCAGGAGCAGCAACGCCCCGACCACCTTGTCCACCGCGTTGTGCCGCCCCACGTCCTCGTGGGCCGCCACCAGCGCCCCGGCCTCGTCCCACAGTGCCGCGGCATGGGTCCCGCCCGTGGCGTCCCAGGTCGGCTGGTGCCGCCGCAGCCCCTCCACCGCCGCCGCCACGGCCAGGGAACTCACGGTCGGGCCGTCGGGCAGGCGAGCCACCCCCCGGAGGAGGTCCTCCACCGCGCTCCGCCCGCACACCCCGCACGCCGAGTTGGTCACCCCGCCTCTCCGTGAGACCTCCAGCCGGTCCCAGTCGATGGCCGCACCGGAGGCCGGCGCCACCTCGATGGTGTTCCCGTACCCCTCCTCGCCGAGCCGCCCGCAGTGGTACACGGCCGTGGCGTCGATCGCCTCCCGGATGATCCCCTCGCCGAACAGGTAGCCGAGCGCCAGCCGGTGGTCGTCGCCGGGCGAGCGCAGGATCACCGCCACCGTCTCCCCGGCCAGCCGGATCTCCAGCGGCTCCTCCACCGCCACCAGGTCCTCGACCTCGCCGCGCCCCGGGCGCAGCACCGTCAGCGGCCGGGTCTTCTGCCGCGACGCCACCCCGCCGCTCCCGGGCAGGCCCACCTCGAGACGATCCGACGCCATCCGCGCCCCGTCCTACCCGGTCCCGGCCGGTCGCGGCAGCCGCCGCGGGCCGGCGGTGTCCGGCGTCGGCTCCGGCCGCCCGATGCGCTGCACCACCGTCTGGTCGGTGATGACCTCGAACGCCCCCAGCACCCGCCCGCCCGCGTCCAGCAGCGGGACCGCCGAGTAGAGCAGGTGGAGGTCCAGCCCCTCCGGGTGGGCGTCGGTCTCGCTGGAGACCTCGCAGTGGTGCGCCATGGCCCGCGCGCAGGCGCACCGCTCGGTGCGGCAGTCGCCCATGCGGAAGCCGTCGTAGCACTTGGTGCCCACCAGCTCGCGCTGGGTCCGCCCCAGCAGCGTGGCGCCGGTCTGGTTCATGTAGCGGATGGTGTAGTCGGGGCCGACGATCATGGCCGGCGCCGGCATGGCGTCGAGGTGGCCCACCAGCCGGGCCAGCGTCTCGTTGACGCCCTCCACGATGGTCCGGTACTCGCCCTGGTAGCGGGAGGCGTCGGCCCGCACGTCGAGCCGCCCCTCGCGCGCCGCCGAGGTGAGCTGGGCCATCTCGTCGGCCAGCCGCCGCACCTCGGCCTGGGCCGACTGGAAGCTGCGGGTCAGGGTGTCGCGCTCCGAGCGGACCACCAGCGGCGCCGAGAGGTCGCCGCGGGCCAGCGCGGTGGCGCCCCGCTCCACCTCCTGGATGTAGCGGATGGTGCCGCGGAAGGCGTCGGCCAGCCGCCCCACCTCGTCGCGGGACTGCCAGGTCACCTCCTGCTGCACGTCGCCCTCGGCGATCCGCTCGGCCGCCACGGTGATGGCCTCCAGCGGCGCGGCGATGCGGCGGGCGGCGCGGGCGGCCGCCACGATGGCGGCGCCCAGCAGCAGGATGGCCAGCAAGGAGACGGTCGTCACCCCCGCGGCCAGCGACGACTGGACCTGGCGGAGCGGCGCCAGCGCCTCCTCGCGGTCGATGTCGGCCACGATGACCCAGTCCCAGGGGGCGAAGTAGGTCACCGCGGCGAGCCGCTCGCGCGGGCCGCTCGCCGAGGGGCGCACGTAGGAGACGCTCACCGTCTCGCCCGGGGCGGCGGCGGTGGCGGCGGCCACCAGCCGCTGCACGTAGAGGTCGCCGCGGGCGTCCTTGGCCGGCCAGGCGTCCTCGCCGTCGGCGTGGCCCGGGGGCGGGATGAGGTAGAGGCCGCGCTGGTTGGTGGTGCCGCCCAGCACGAAGAGGGTGCCGCTCTCGCCGATGCGGGAGGCGGCCACGCCGGCGCGGATGCCCTCCAGCGAGTCCTGGCGCAGGCCGATGAAGAGCATGCCGGCCACCCGCTGCGCCTCGTCGAAGATCGGCTCGTAGCCGGCGATGTACCAGCTGTCGATGACCCGGGCCCGGCCGCGGTAGGTCTCGCCGCGCAGCACCGTGGAGACCACCGGGTTGGGGCCGCCGTCCGGATCCACGGCCGGGATGTAGGTCCCGATGGCGCGGCTGCCGCTCCGGTCCGGCACGGTGGTGGCGATGCGGAGCATGTCGCCCCGGTCGTTCATGCGCTGGAAGAGGGTGGCCTCCGAGCCGGCCAGCTCGCGGACCCGGTCCACCAGGGCGGTGCCGGTGGAGAGGTCGGCGTTGCGCCCCACCCAGCGGCCGCCCACCAGGACCTTGGGCAGCACCACCTCGCTGATCGACCCGTCGAGCTGGTTGCGGGCCGACCAGGGGATGGTCTCCCTGGCGAAGCTGACGTCGCCCAGCCGCTGCACCTGGTCCCGGGCCACCCGCAGGCTGCGCGGCACCTGGTTCCACATCTCGCGGTGGGTGGCCTCGCAGAGCGTGCGCAGGTCGCGGGCGGCGCGGGCCAGGTTCTCCTCGGTGAGGCGGCCCATGCCGCTCTCCACGTTGCCGGCCACCCGGCTGCGCTGGAAGGCGAACACCGCCAGGAAGGCCGCCACCAGGATGATGGTCGGCAGGATCGCCACGGCGATGATCTTCCACCGGAGCTCCAGGTCCCGGGTGGACAGGGTCTTCACGCGGCCTCCGCGAGCCGCCCCGCCGCGCCGACACCAGCGCACCCGGGGGAGCGAACAGGGTCCTATACCGCAGCCGGGGCCCCTTGAGCGAGGCGGGGGCGTGCCGGTAGTCTGCCCGCCGTGCCGGCTGCATCCCGAGACCGCACCACGCTGCGGCACCACCTCGACCAGGCCTGGGAGCGCTTCGTGGCCCACGGCGAGCTGGATGGCGTGCGCCCGGAGATCGCCCGGTCCTGGCTGCGCACCCGGCAGCTCTTCCACGTCGACCCGGCGCTGCAGCGGGTCCCGGTGCTCTCCGCCGAGGAGCTGGAGAAGCGGTCCGAGCGCGACGAGGTCCTCTCGCTGGCCCGCCCCATCCTGCAGCCGCTCGGCACCGCGCTGCGCGGCACCGGCCACCTGGCCGCGCTGGTGGACGCCGAGGGCTGGGTCCTCTGGGTGGGCGGGGACCAGGCGGCGGCCGGCGCGCTGGCCGGCATCTCCTTCGTGCCCGGGGCCCACTGGTCGGAGCGGGTGGCCGGCACCAACGGCGCCGGCACCGCCCTGACCGACCGGCGCCCCACCGAGATCTTCGCGGCCGAGCACTTCGTCCACGCCTGGCAGGACTGGACCAGCGCGGCCTCGCCCATCGCCCTCCCGGGGACGGGCGAGCAGGTGGCGGCCCTCGACGTGATCGGGCCCTGGGACGCGCCGGAGCCGCAGGGGGTGGCGGTGGCCACCTCCATGGCGGCGGTGGTGGAGGAGCGGCTGCGCTCCCGCGCCAGCGTGCGCGCCGCCATCGTGCGCTACGCCATGTCCGCGGCCCGCGGCCTGGGCGAGGCCATGGTGGCGGTGGACGAGCGGGGCCGGGTGCTCCAGGCCAACGACGCCGCCGGCCGGGTGGACGCGCTGCAGGATGGGCAGCTCCCGGCCGCGGCCCGCGAGCGCTTCCTGGCGGCGCTGCGCGGCGGTGCGCGCGAGGACGAGCTGGCGCTGGAGTGGTCGGGCGCGCGGGGCGAGCGCCGCCGGGCCGTCTGCACGCTGGTCCGCCACGACGAGCGCCCGGTCGGCGCGCTCCTGCGCCTGGTGGCGCCCCCCGGGCCGCGGGCGCGCTCCTCCGGCGGGCCGCGGCTGGTGCCGCCGGTCCGCCCCTGGGAGGCCATCCTGGGCGGCTCGGTCCCGCTGGCGGCGGCGCTCCACCTGGCGCAGGTGGCGGCCCGCAACGACCTGCCGGTGGTGCTCTACGGCGAGACCGGCACCGGCAAGGAGCTCTTCGCCCAGGGCATCCACGCCGCCGGCCCGCGCTCGGAGCAGCCGCTGGTGGTCCTCAACTGCGGCGCCATCCCGGCCACGCTCATCGAGGCCGAGCTCTTCGGCTACGAGCCGGGCACCTTCACCGGCGGCCAGCGGGAGGGCAAGGCCGGCAAGCTCGAGGAGGCCGACCGCGGCACGCTCTTCCTCGACGAGGTGAGCGAGCTGCCGCCCCCGGCCCAGACCGCGCTCCTGCGGGTGCTGCAGGAGCACGAGGTGGTGCGGCTCGGCGGCAGCCGGACCCGGCCGGTGGACGTGCGCATCGTGGCGGCCACCAACCGCCGGCTCGACGGGGAGGTGGCGGCCGGCCGCTTCCGCCGCGACCTCTTCTTCCGCCTGAACGTCCTCTCCATCGACCTGCCGCCGCTGCGGGAGCGCGCCGAGGACGTGCCGGACCTGGCCCGCGCCTGCCTGGCGGAGGCCGAGGAGCGGACCGGGCGGAGTGGGCTCTCCCTCTCGGACGCCGCCATCCAGGCGCTGCAGGCCCACTGCTGGCCGGGCAACGTCCGCGAGCTGCGCAACGTCATCCTGCGGGCCGCCGCGGTGGTGGCCACCCCGCCCATCCAGCCGGCCGACCTCCTGCTGGTCGACCTGTGCGACGCGCTCGCGGCGCCGGTGGCCGCCGCGCCACCCCGGACCGCCCCGCCACCAGCCCCTGCAGAGCGGCGGGCCGAGCTGCCGGGGGGGACCCAGCGGCCCGACGCGGACGGGGCCGGGCGCGAGGAGCTCCTGGCGGTGCTCGACGCCTCGGGCTGGAACATCGCCCGCACCGCCACCTCGCTCGGCATCTCCCGGATGACGCTCTACCGGCGGCTCCGGAAGCTCGGCATCACGCGTTAGCGCCCGGTCAAGCGACGCCGACCCGACCAGTCGACAATTTGTCGCGCCCCTGTGACATGTCCCGGCTGGGCGAGACAGCCCCGTGGGGGGAGACCGACGCGCGACGTCGTGTCGCGGAGAGGCTGGATGCCGCACATCCCGCGTTCGACCCCTCCCGAGGCGGCGCGGGACGAAACCGTTGCGTTCGTCGCCGCGGCAGGGACCTTGCTTTGGTCGGCGCCGTCCGAGGGTCCAACCTCGCGACATCACTGACCGGAGAACTCCATGAATCTCGGCAGGCGCAGTCTCCTGAAGATGACGCTCGGCGGTGGCGCGGGGCTCGCGCTCGCCGAGGTCGGCCTCGACCCGGCCAAGGTCCAGGCGGCCGTGAAGCAGGCCAAGCTGGGCGGGGCCAAGGAGTTCACCACCGCCTGCAACTTCTGCTCGTGCGGCTGCGGCATCGTGGCCCACGTCAAGGACGGCAAGCTCGTCAACCTGGAGGGCGACCCGGACCACGTCATCAACGAGGGCTCGCTCTGCCCCAAGGGCGCCGCCATGAAGGCGACCCACGAGTCGCCCCAGCGCATCCGCACGCCACGCTACCGCGCGCCGGGCAGCGACAAGTGGCAGGAGATCAGCTGGGACGAGGCGATGGACAAGATCGCCAAGAAGATGAAGGCGACCCGCGACGCCAACTGGATCGCCACCGAGAAGGACAAGAACAAGGAGGGCCAGGAGGTCGAGTACCTCGTCAATCGCACCGACGCCCTCGGCTTCCTGGGCGGCGCCCAGAACACCAACGAGGAGTGCTACGCGTACCAGAAGATGGCGCGGCTCTTCGGGACGGACTTCGTCGAGCACCAGGCCCGACTTTGACACAGCCCCACGGTCCCCAGTCTGGGGGCCTCGTTCGGCCGTGGCGCGATGACCAACCACTGGCTGGACCTGCAGCACAGCAAGGTCTTCCTCATCGCCGGCAGCAACGCTGCCGAGAACCACGTCATGTCGATGAAGTGGATCCAGAAGGCGCGCGCCAAGGGCGCCAAGATCATCCACGTGGATCCGCGCTTCACCCGCACCTCGGCCATGGCCGACGTGTTCGCGCGCATCCGGCCCGGCACCGACATCGCCTACCTGGGCGCCATCATCTCCTACATCCTGGAGAACAAGCTCTACGACGATGAGTACGTCCGGCTCCACACCAACGCGGCCTTCCTGACCAAGGAGGGCTTCTCCTTCGAGGACGGCCTCTTCTCCGGCTTCGACGCCGAGAAGCACAAGTACGACAACGCCACCTGGGGCTACGACCTCGACGAGAAGACTCACCTGCCGAAGAAGGCGGACTCCCTCGACGACCCGCGCTGCGTGCTGCAGCGGGTGCGCGCCCACTTCGCCCGCTACACCTTCAAGGCGGCCGAGGACATCAGCGGCATCCCGGCCGGGCAGATCAAGGAGATCGCGGACCTCATGGTCCACAACAAGCCGGGCACGATCCTCTACGCGCTCGGCATGACCCAGCACACCACCGGCGTGCAGGGCATCCGCTGCTACCCCATCATCCAGCTCCTGCTGGGCAACATCGGGGTGGTGGGCGGCGGCGTCAACGCGCTGCGCGGCGAGCCGAACGTGCAGGGCTCCTCCGACATGGCGGTGCTCTACAACTACTTCCCCGGCTACCTCGCCTGGCCCAACCACAACCAGGCCACCCTGGAGGACTGGACCAAGAGCTCGGGCACCTTCCGCTCCAAGTTCCTGGTCAACGGCCTCAAGGCCTGGTTCGGCGACAACGCCAGCGCCGAGAACGACTACGGGTACGCCTGGCTGCCCAAGAAGAACGGCGCCAAGAACTACTCCGTCTACCGGATGTTCGAGACGGCCCTCGACGGGAAGATGAAGCTCCTCTACGTCATGGGGCAGAACCCGCTGGTCACCAACGCCAACCTCAAGGTGACGCTGGCGGGCCTGCAGAAGCTCGACATGCTGGTGGTCCAGGACCTCTGGGAGACCGAGACCGCGGCCTTCTGGCAGGCCCCGGGCGTGGACGCCAAGACGGTGCAGACCGAGGTGGTGCTCCTGCCGGCCGCCTACTTCATGGAGAAGGACGGCACCATCACCAACTCCGGCCGCATGGTGCAGTGGCGCTACACGGCGGTGCCGCCCCCGGGCCAGGCCAAGGACGACCTGACCATCATCGACGACCTCTTCAAGCGGGTCCGCAAGCTCTACGCCGGCTCCACCGACCCGAAGGATCAGCCGATCCTCAAGGCCGCCTGGAGCTACGAGGGCCCGAGCCGCGCCGAGGAGGTCCTGAAGGAGATCAGCGGCCGGGTCACCCGCGACGTGACGCTGCCCGACGGCAAGGTGCTCAAGGCCGGCGACTTCGTCGGCGGCATCGGCGAGCTCCAGGGCGACGGCTCCACCTCCTCCGGCGCCTGGATCCTGGCCGGCGTCTTCAAGGGCGGGAAGAACCTCTCCAAGCGGCGCGACAACAAGACCGACCCGTCGAAGCTCGGCATCTACCCCGGCTTCGCCTGGACCTGGCCCGGCAACATGCACGTCCTCTACAACCGCGCCAGCTGCGACGCGGCGGGCAAGCCGCGCGCCGGGGTCATCCCCATCGTCTGGTGGAACGAGAAGGACAAGAAGTGGGCCGGCCACGACACCCCGGACGTCCCGGTGGCCACCGACGGCCCGGAGACCGAGAACGGCCAGCGCGCCTTCCGGATGAACGCCGAGAGCCTGGGGCGCCTCTTCGCCGCGCCCTACAAGCACCCGGACCTGAAGCTCCTGAAGGACAAGAAGAAGGAGCTGCCGCGGGACTCCTCGGGCGTGCTGGTGGACGGGCCGCTCCCCGAGTTCTACGAGCCGGTCGAGAGCCCGGTCGGCAACTCGCTCCACCCCAAGGTGGCGAGCAACCCGACCCTCAAGTACCCGCGCATCAAGGCCCTGCAGCCGGTCGGCACCACCGCCGACTTCCCCTACGTGCTCTGCACCGCCAGCATGACCGAGCACTGGTGCGCCGGGTCGGTGACCCGCAACGTGCCCTGGCTCAACGAGCTGGCGCCGGAGCCCTGGATCGAGCTGCCCGAGAAGCTGGCGGCCGAGAAGGGGATCCGCACCGGTGACCTGACGCGGGTCTGGACCGCCCGCGGCGAGGTCACGGTCAAGGCGCGCGTCACCAAGCGCATGGAGACCATGAAGATCCACGGCAAGGACCAGCACGTGGTCTGGATGCCCTACAACTGGGGGTTCAAGGGGCTCTCCACCGGGCCGAGCACCAACTACCTGACCATCGACATCGGAGACCCGAACACCTGGTGCCAGGAAACCAAGGCGTGTCTGGTCAACGTGGCGAAGGCCCCCACCAAGGTCGCCTAGGAGATCGCCATGACCACCCACGCGACCACCAACCACGACGACGGCGCCGGCTACCTCATCGACACCACCAAGTGCATCGGGTGCCGCGCCTGCCAGATCTCCTGCAAGCAGTGGAACGACCTCGCCGCCGAGCAGACCAAGGTCGATGACCGCAAGGCCGGCATCCAGCACCCGGACCGGTTCACCGCCAGCACCTTCACCGTCGTCTCCTACAACGAGGTGGAGGTGCCCGAGGCGCCGGGCGGCCTGAAGTACGTCATGGCCAAGCGCATGTGCATGCACTGCAACGAGCCGGCCTGCGCCTCGGCCTGCCCGGTCACGGCGCTGCACAAGACCCCGGAAGGCCCGGTGGTCTACGACGCCGACAAGTGCATCGGCTGCCGCTACTGCATGTGGGCCTGCCCGTTCGGCGTGCCCACCGCGGAGTGGGACTCGATGGCCCCCAAGATCCGCAAGTGCACCATGTGCCACGGGCGGAACCAGGAGGCGGCGCCGGTCGAGCGCAACGGCGAGAAGTACGGCGAGGCGATGACCCAGTCCTTCGCCCAGTCCTTCGGGCAGCCCATCTGCACCAAGGCCTGCCCGCCGGGCTGCCTCAAGTTCGGCAAGCGGAGTGACCTCCTCCAGGAGGCCCGCGCCCGCATCAAGGCCGACCCGACCCGCTACCACGACGGCATCTACGGCGAGCACGAGGCCGGCGGCACCGCGGTCCTCTACCTCTCGCCGGTGCCGTTCGAGAAGATCGGCCTGCCCAAGCTCTCCGCCGAGGCGCTGCCGGATCGGAGCGCGGTGGCGCTGGGGGCGGTCCCCCCGGCGGTGGTCGGGGTGGGCGCCGCCCTGGGCGGCCTCTACGCCCTCGGCAAGCGCCGCGGCGAGGTCCAGAAGGCGGAGGGGCACCACGCCCACCCGACCTTCGCGCCGGTCCCGCAGAAGCTCTGGACGCCGGGCAACCTGCTGCTGGGCGTCCTCATGGCCTTCGGCGCGGCCTCCTTCATCGCCCGCTTCGCCCTCGGCCTGGGCGGCTCCACCAACCTCTCCGACACCTACGCCTGGGGCCTCTGGATCGTCTTCGACCTGGTCTGGATCGCGGTGGCCGCCGGCGCCTTCGCCACCGCCGGCCTGATCTACGTCTTCCGGCGCGAGGACCTCTACTCCATCGGGCGATCGGCCGTCCTCATGGGGCTGCTCTCCTACACCTTCGTGACGGTGACGCTGCTGGCCGACCTCGGCCTGCCGTGGCACTTCTACCAGCTCGGCCTGCAGGCCCCGAAGCACTCGGCCATGTTCGAGGTCTCCTGGTGCGTCGGCCTCTACGTCACCGTGCTGGCCTTCGAGTTCCTGCCGGTGCCGTTCGAGCGGTGGGGCATGAAGGGCGCCATGGAGACCTGGCGGAAGTGGTCGCCCTGGTACGTGGTGGGCGCGGTGACGCTGTTCGTCTGGCTCATGTCGCGCAACCTGGCCTACGCGGCGGCGGCGGCGGTGGTCTTCTCCATCCTGGCGGTGGCCTTCCGCACCAAGCCCGGCGAGAAGCCGGTGCCCATCATGCTGGCCATCGCGGCGGTGACCCTCTCCACCATGCACCAGAGCTCGCTCGGGTCGCTGTTCCTGCTCATGCCCGACAAGCTCGACGCCGCCTGGTGGTCCCCGGCCATGCCGGTGGCCTTCTTCCTCTCCTCCGTGGCGGCCGGCCTCGGCCTCATGATCCTGGTGGAGATGTGGATCGCCAAGGTCTTCCACCGGGCCCTGCGGACGGCGCAGCTGGCCGCCCTGGGCAAGGCCACCTTCGTGGCCCTGGCGGTCTACGGCCTGTTCCGGGTGGGCGACGTGGCGCTGCGCGGCCAGCTCGGCCACGCCCTCGGCCAGCCGCTCTTCCTGGCCGAGGTGGTGCTGGGCCTGGCGGTGCCGCTCTTCCTGCTGGCCACCGACGGGCAGCGGCGCAGGACCGGCCTGCTGGCCCTGGCGGCGGCCTTGGCCACCGGCGGCATCGTGCTCAACCGCATGACCACCGTGGTCTTCGGCATGGCGCTCAAGGGGACCGCGCCGCTCACCACGCCGCAGGCGTACTACCCGAGCGTGGCGGAGTGGGGCGTCTCCATCGGCCTCATCGCCGCCACCATCTTCCTCTTCGGCCTGGCGGTGCGCCACCTGCCCGTCCTGCCGGAGGAGAAGCCGGGCCACTAGGTCGTCGCTGGCTTTCCTGCTAATCGGGTGCTCCCGGCGGTCCGCCGCCGGGGGCACCGCTCTTTTGGAGGCACCCATGGACGCCGCCCAGCAGCGCTGGATCGAGGCCAACCCCTTCCTGGAGCCGCTGGCCCGCTTCCAGGAGGCCATCGCCCAGGCCGCGGAGGGGATCACCGCCGCCGCGCCGGCCATGCCACCCTTCGCGGCGCACGCCGAGGCCTTCCGCGCCGGCGTGCCGCTGCTCCGCGGCCAGAGCCACGGGCCGGTGCTCGCCACCGCGGGCGGGGAGGCGCTGGCCGAGCTGGCCGCCCGGGTGGCGGCCCAGCCGCTCCCTCCGCCCATCGCGGCCGGGGTGGCCGAGGTGCAGGCGGCGGTGGCCACGCCCGAGGGGCGCACCGCCGCGGTGGCCTGGCTGGTGGCCGGCGGCGACGACGCGGCGGCGCCGGTGCAGGCCGGCCTGCTCCGCTTCCTCGGCTGGTCCGCGCTGACGCGGCTGCTCACGCCGGTCTCCGGCGGCTACGCCACCTGGCGCGAGGCCGAGGCCTGGAACCGGCCCACCTGCCCGACCTGCGGCCAGCTGCCGGTCATGTCGCAGCTGGTCGGCCGGGAGGCCGGGCGGGACCGGGTGCTGGTCTGCGGCTGCTGCCCGACCCGCTGGGGCTACAAGCGGGTCGGCTGCCCCTACTGCGGCAACGACGCGGCCGACCGGATGGCGCTGCTCGAGCTCCAGGGCTCGACGGGGCTCCGGCTCGACGTCTGCGAGTCCTGCAAGGGCTACGTGAAGACCTACGCCGGCCAGGGGGAGGAGGCGCTCTACCTGGCCGACTGGCCGACGCTGCTGCTCGACGCCATGGCGGCCGAGCGGGGGTATCAGCGGCGGGGCGCCTCGCTCTTCGACCTGTAGGCGCCGTCACTGGTAGTGCTTCGCGTCCTCGAAGGCCGCCGCCAGCGGCCGGGTGGGGCGGCGCAGGACCCAGAGCGGGACATCCGACTCGTAGGGCATGCCGAAGGGGATGGCCGGCGTGCGCCCCACCAGCTCGACCTCGGCGTAGGTCCGCAGGTGGTCCTCCCGGCGGCCGCCCACCGCGAGCAGCACCTCGCGCTCGGCGATCGGGCGGCTCCACAGGTCGTACTGGTTGTGCCCGCAGATCGGCCGGGGCAGGCCGTGCCGCCGCCCCAACAGCTCGATGGCGGCGGCCCGGCCGTAGTTGGTGGTGAAGATGCCGCCGCGGGTCCGGTCCGCCTCGGGGAGGGCCATCCAGGCGGCCGCCACCGCCTCGACCCGCTCCGGCCAGCCGAGCTGGTCGGCGAGGTGCTGCGACAGGATCGCCGTGTCGGCCACCTCGAGCTTGGTCGGGCTCACGCCGAGCCGGGACTGCCAGGCCGCCAGGGCCTCCGGCGGGAGGAGCGGGATGGCGAGTGGCGCGCCGGGCGCGCCGGCCGCGAGGAGCAGGGCGGGTGCCGCCCAGCGCCAGCGCCGGGCCGGGAGGCGCCGCTCGAGCGCCACCGCGCCGGCCCCCAGGAGCGCCGGGAAGAGCGGGGCGAAGTAGTAGGGCTTGCCGCCGAGGAGCAGCAGGACGCCGGCCACCAGGCCGAGGGCCACGCCGAGGGCGCGGGCGCCGCCTCGAGCCGGGCCGAGCAGGAGCGCGGCCAGGCCGGCCAGCGCCAGCGGCAGGCCGAGCAGGCCGGCCTCCAGCGCCAGGCCGGTCGCGATCGCTCCTGGCGTCATCGCCACGTTCTTGCCGTGCCGGCCGTTCTCGAGGAGCTCGAGGAAGGGGAAGCCGTGGCTCCACTGCCAGGCGAAGGTCGGCGCCGCGAGCGCCACCGCCAGCGCGGCGCCGGCCCAGGGCCAGGGTGAGCGGAGCAGATCGCGGCGGCACGCCAGGAGGCCTGCGAGGAGCCCCGCGCCTACCAGGCCCCCCGAGTACTTGGCCAGGAGCGCCAGCCCGAGCAGCCCCCCGGCCGCGAGCCAGCGCCGGGGCCGGCCGGCCGACGCCTGGAGCGCGAGGAGCGCCAGTCCGCTCCAGAGGAGGATCTCGAGCACGTTCATGGTCAGGAGCTGGCCCTGGGCGAGCTGCACCGCCGAGGCGAGCACGGCGGCGGCGGCCGTGGCCATGGCGAGCGGCCCGCCCCCGAGCGCCCGGGCGATGGCCGCGGCGAGGAGGATGGTCCCGGCGTGGGCCAGCATGGCTGGGAGCCGGAAGAGGAGCAGGGAGGACCCGGCGCCCGAGAGGCGCCAGGCGAGGCGCGCCACCAGCGCCACCAGCGGCGGCTGGTCCACGTAGCCCCATGCCAGCCGCTCGCCGCAGGCGACGAAGTAGAGCTCGTCGCGGAAGAGCCCATAGCGGTGGCCGCAGGCGAGGTGGAGCCCCAGGCCGGACAAGGCCAGGAGGGTCGGCGCGAGCCAGGGGCGGAGGCGACCGGTCACGGCGCCGCAGCATAGCGCCCCGAGGTCCGGGGCGGGCCGGGGTGGCGGGTGTGGCCTCCTCCTAGGCGACCCGGTGGCGCACCCGCAGCGCCCGCGCCGCCGCGGCGATGGAGCCCAGCATGGCGGTGGCCAGCCGGGCCGAGGCGATGGGGTTGTCGGCGAAGGTGGCGAAGCCGCAGTCGGGGTTGAGGAGCACCCGCTCCGGGCCGAAGAGCTGCACCGCCCGCTCGGCGCGCGCCAGCACCGCCGCGGCCGGCTCGAGCTCCGGGAGCTTCTGGTTGACCACCCCCACGCCGATCCGCTTGTCGTCCGGCAGGTCGCGCAGCACCTCGAGCTCGCCGGCGCGGGGCGTGGCGAGCTCCAGGAAGAGCGTCCCGACCGGCGCCCGGGAGAGGAGCGGCAGGAGCGGCCGGTAGTCGCCGGAGAGCGCCACCCGCTCGTCCGGAGTCCAGTTGCCGCGGCAGACGTGGAGCGCCAGCCGCTCCCGCGGCAGGCCGGCGGTCACCTCCTGCAGCAGGGCCTCGGCGAAGGCCAGCTCCCCGTCGGCGGCGCCGCGGGCGTCCAGCACGCCGCACATGAAGGTCCGGTTGCCGGTCACGCTGCCGCCGAACACCACCTCGGAGAGGATCGGCTCGTCGATCTGGACCAGCGCCGCGCCGGCCGCCAGGAGGAAGTGGATCTCCTCCCGCAGCACCCGCGCCACGTCGTGGGCCAGCGCCTCGCGATCGGCGTAGGCGCGGTCGGAGACGCACTCCATCCACATGGTGCGGGTGAGGAGGTAGGGGCCGGGCAGCGCCACCTTGATGGGCCGGGTGGTCAGGCCGCGCAGGTACTCGAGCTCGTGGACCGCCAGCGGGCGGCGGCGCGAGAGCGGGCCGAAGACGGCCGGGTGGCGCACCTTGCCGGCCGGGACGTCCAGCGCCTTGAGCTCCCGCTCGAACTCGGCCGGGTCGGAGACGTAGGCGAGGAGATCGGTGATGGGGACGAGCTGGCAGTTGTCGAGCCGGGCCCCCACGAAGCTGGCGTAGTTGTCGCGCCGCTGCTCGCCGTCGGTCACCACGTCCACCCCGGCCTCGAGCTGCCCCTGCAGGGCGAGCCGGACGGCGTCGTCGGCGGTCGCCTCGAAGGTGGCGTCGTCGAGCCGCCCCTCCAGGTGGGCGTGGAGCGCCTCGAGCAGCCAGCGGGGGCGGGGCCAGCTGCCCATCCCCATGACGGCAAGCGGCGGCACGGCCGGAGCCGGCGCGGGGGCGGGCAGGGAGCTCGGGAGGTGGACGGGAGCCGCGACCTGGACCGGCGCCTGGACCCGGATCGGGCCGGCGGTCGCGGGCGCGGCGGCGCGCGGGACGTAGGGCCCCTTGGAGACCAGGAAGCTCGAGTGCCCTGGGGCGTGGAGCTCCGAGACCAGCTCGTTGCCGGTCATGCGGCACCAGGCCGGCAGGTCCTCCTTCACCGAGGGCTCGGCGGAGCGGATCTCCAGGAGCCCGCCCGCCGGGAGCGGGTCGATGTGCTGGCGGATGAGGAGGAGGAGCCCGCTGCCGCAGTCGAGCGTGCCGCCGTCGAAGGCGGCGTCGGCCGCGGCGGGGTGGCCGGTCTCGGAGGTCACGGGGCGGCCCTAGTAGGAGATGCAGGAGGCGCCGGCGGCCAGGAACTCCACCAGCTTGGCGCCGCCGACGATGGTGGCGCCGTCCACCAGCGGCTGGGCGTCCAGGCCGCGCTTCTTCATGCAGGGCGAGCAGACGAAGATGCGGCCGCCCGCCTTCACGTAGCTCTCCACGAGGTCCTTGATGGGCGCGAAGCCCTCCTCCTGGAGGCCATCGGCGAAGCCCTTCACGGAGAGGCGGACCGCCTCGCTGGAGAGGAAGACCAGGGTGTCCTGGCCGGAGGCGACCGAGGCGTTGGCGACAACGAAGCCGAGGGTGGCCTTGTCGAGGTCGTTTTTGGCGTGGGTGATGGAGACGCAGATCTTGGAGGGCATGGGTCAGGCCTTTCGGACGATGAGGTAGTGGGGCGGTTCTGAGGCGGCGAGCCGGTGGCCGGTGAGCCGGCACCAGGCGGGGATGTCGTGGAGCGCGCCGGGATCGGTGGCGGTGAGGAGGAAGGTGGCGCCCGGGGGCATGGCCCGCAGCCGGAGGAAGAGCAGGACGACGAGCTCGCCGCAGCCGAGGCCGCCGGCGTCCCACCGCTCGTCCGGTTGACGTTCCAGGTCCATGCGCGCACCGCCCCGCGGCGCGAGGCGCCGCGGGCGTCGAGCCGGCCGCGGCCGTGGGGCCGGGCAGGCGGTGGTGGTCTGGACGGCGCGTCAGGCGGAGGCGGTGGTGAGGCGACGACCCGGCCCGCTGGCGCGGCGCCCGCTGTCACGGGGATCGAGGGAGGCGCACGGCCTCCCGGCCACGGGGCCTCAGCGGTCGAGCGGGCTCTTGGAGCGGAGCGGAATCAGGGTCGTCACCTCCCTTCGCGCTGCCTTCGTAGCAGGGATTCGGAGCGGCGTCACCCCGCCGTGTCGTGGACCTGGTCGTAGGCCGCGAGCACCCGCCCGTCGAGCGCGCCGGCCTTGACCCGCGCCGCCACCTCGGCCCGGTCGAGCCCGAAGATGGCGTCGAGCGCCTGGGTCCGGAAGGCCGGGTCGGCCTCGGCCACCACGAAGAGCACCCGGGCGCTGTGCTGGAGGTAGCGCGGCGAGCGGAGCTGCCGCGACAGCAGGTCCATGATGACCGGCGCCTTGGAGCGGTCGAAGCGCCCGGGGTCCCCGCGCCGGTCCAGCTCGGCGAAGAAGGCGGCGGTCCACTCGTCGTGGGCCTGGAAGACCTTCCCGAAGAGCGCGTCGTCGCAGGGCGTGCCGGCCGCCACCTTCTCGCCGGCCGGGGCCAGCACCACGCCGTCGCGGGTGAGGGCCTGCCGGAGCAGCACCCCATCCCTCGTCACCGGAGCCCGGTGGTGGAAGAGCGACCAGAGCCAGGAGACGTAGATCCGGTAGGTGGCCAGGTCGTTCATGAAGCGGAGCCGGAGCTCGTAGTCGTCGATGGCCGCGGCGAAGTTGCCGTTCAGGATCTGGAAGCCGTAGTTGGCCGCCATGTAGAAGCTGTGCTGTACGTGCTCCACGGTGACGTCGCCGCCGGGCACCGCGTAGATCCCCTCCCAGCGCTCGGCCGAGAGGAGCTGCTCGGGCGAGTCGAGGGCGCGGCGGTCGAGGACGGTGGGCAGGATGCGGCCGGACCCGTCGATGAGGCCGCGGGAGGTGAGCAGCGCCCGCTCCTCGGCGGAGAGGCCGCTCGCCACGGTGGGCACCTGCTTCCCGTCCACCTCGACCGTCGCCACCGGCGCGTCGAGGAGCCCCTGGAGCTCGGCCACCGTGGCCCGCAGCGGGCCGGTGCCGGCCGCCAGGTACTCGGCCTCGGGGCTGGCCACCCAGCTCTGCCGGTAGGCGTCGTGGAGCGTGCCGCGCGCCTTCCCGGCCAGCACGTCGGCCAGGGTGGGCGGGCTCGCCGGCGCCGGCCCCTCCGGCACGAAGATCAGCCCCAGCAGCCGCTCGCGGAGCTTGTCCACCACCATGGCGCGCAGCGCCAGCGGGTTGTAGCGGGAGCGGCCGTAGGGGTCGCCCTGCTGGTAGATCATCACCGCCGCCATGCCGCCGATGGGCGAGGCGTTGGTGAGCCGGCCGTCCTTCAGGCCGCCCATCAGCATGAGCAGCGCGTTGTAGCGCTGGTAGGCGATCATGTTGGGCGTGGC
>Ga0209682_10000088_pt1 | contig 28272 bp, 31 predicted proteins | sample DOMMetBare2Fresh_2_FD_187471 | JGI IMG/M metagenome (GOLD analysis project Ga0209682, IMG submission 187471) | Wetland sediment microbial communities from St. Louis River estuary, USA, under dissolved organic matter induced mercury methylation -... | ecosystem: Environmental > Aquatic >... | reverse complement strand
GCTGGACCCCTACCTCAACGTCGATCCGGGCACGATGAGCCCGTTCCAGCACGGCGAGGTCTTCGTCACCGACGACGGCGCCGAGACCGACCTCGACCTCGGCCACTACGAGCGCTTCATCACGACCAAGATGAAGCGATCGAACAACTTCACGACCGGGCAGATCTACAAGTCGGTGCTCGAGAAGGAGCGTCGCGGCGACTATCTCGGCAAGACCGTGCAGGTGATCCCGCACGTCACCAACGAGATCCAGGAGTACGTGCGCCGCGGCGCGGCCGACGTCGACGTGGCGATCGTCGAGATCGGTGGCACGGTCGGCGACATCGAGTCGCTGCCCTTCCTGGAGGCGGTGCGCCAGATGAGCCTGAAGCTGGGCCCGTCCAACAGTGCCTTCGTCCACCTGACTTACGTGCCCTGGATCGCCGCCGCCGGCGAACTGAAGACCAAGCCGACGCAGCACACGGTGCAGAAGCTGCGCGAGATCGGCATCCAGCCCGATGCGCTGCTGTGCCGGGCCGACCGCTACATCCCCGACGACGAGCGCGACAAGATCAGCCTGTTCACCAACGTGCCGCTGCACGGTGTGATCTCGATGCCCGACGTCGACACGATCTACAAGGTGCCGCGCGTGCTGCACGAGCAGGGCCTGGACGAGCTGATGGTGATGAAGCTGCAGTTGCTGACGCGGCCGGCCGACCTGAAGCGCTGGGACTCGCTGGTGCACGAGGTCGAGCACCCGCAGACCACGGTCAAGATCGGCATGTGCGGCAAGTACACCGACCTGTCGGACTCCTACAAGTCGCTCAACGAGGCGCTGCGCCACGCCGGCATCCACAACCACGCCAAGGTCGAGATCGACTACATCGATGCCGAGACACTGACGCCGGAGACGGTGAACCAGCTCGCGCGCTTCGACGCGATCCTGGTGCCCGGCGGTTTCGGCAAGCGCGGCATCGAGGGCAAGATCCTGGCTGCGCAGTATGCGCGCGAGCAGCGCGTGCCCTATCTCGGCATCTGCCTGGGGATGCAGGTGGCGACGATCGAGTACGCACGCCATGTCGCCGGTCTGCCGGAGGCCAACTCCACCGAATTCGAACCGCAGACCCCGCACCCGGTGATCGCGCTGATCGACGAGTGGCATGACAGCGACGGTTCGATCCAGAAACGCGACGCCAATTCCGACCTGGGCGGCACGATGCGCCTGGGCGCGCAGAGCTCCGACGTCAGGCCCGGCACGCTCGCGCACCAGATCTACGGGCCGGTGGTCACCGAGCGCCACCGCCACCGCTACGAGGCCAACGTGCACTACCTGGACCGCCTGCAACAGGCAGGCCTGGTGATCAGCGCGCTGACGCAGCGCGAGAAGCTGACCGAGATGGTCGAGTTGCCGCAGGCCGTGCACCCCTGGTTCGTCGGCGTGCAGTTCCACCCCGAGTTCAAGAGCACGCCCTGGGGCGGACACCCGCTGTTCAGCAGTTACATCAAGGCCGCGCTCGATCACAAGCGTTTGCGCCTGGATGCCCAGACCAAGGCTGCGGCATGAACTTGCGCCGCGCCGTCCCAAGCGAGTTGAGCCCCTGGGGGGGCGGGCGCGAAGCGCCCTGGGGGTTGTCATGAAGCTTTGTGGTTTCGACGTCGGCATCGACAAGCCCTTCTTCCTGATCTCCGGCCCCTGCGTGGTCGAGAGCGAGCAGTTGCAGATGGACGTCGCCGGGCGGCTGAAGGAGATCACCTCGGCGCTGGGCATTCCCTTCATCTTCAAGAGCAGCTACGACAAGGCCAACCGTTCCAGCGGCACGTCGTTCCGCGGCCCCGGCATGGAACGCGGCCTGGAGATCCTGGCCAAGGTGCGGCGTGACTTGAACGTGCCGATCCTGACCGACGTGCACTCGGAAGCCGAGATCCCGGCCGTCGCCGCCGTGGTCGACGTGCTGCAGACCCCCGCGTTCCTGTGCCGGCAGACCGATTTCATCCGCGCTGTCGCGCAAAGCGGCAGGCCGGTGAATATCAAGAAGGGCCAGTTCCTGGCGCCGAACGACATGAAGAACGTGATCGACAAGGCACGTGCGGCGGCGAAGGAAAAGGGTCTGTCGCAGGACAGCTTCCTCGCCTGCGAACGCGGCGTGAGCTTCGGCTACAACAACCTGGTCTCCGACATGCGCAGCTTGGCGATCATGCGCGAGACCGGCGCGCCGGTGGTCTTCGACGCCACGCACAGCGTGCAGCTGCCGGGCGGCCAGGGCACCAGTTCAGGCGGCCAGCGCGAGTTCGTGCCGGTGCTGTCGCGCGCGGCAATCGCCGTCGGCGTCGCCGGCATCTTCATGGAAACGCACCCCGACCCGGCGAATGCGCTGAGCGACGGCCCGAATGCCGTGCCGTTGAAGCACATGAAGGCGCTGCTGGAGCAGCTCGTGGCGCTCGATCGCGTGGTCAAGGCGCAACCGCTTCTCGAGAACGACTTTTCCTGCTGACCCCCACGGACACCGCAGCGATGACGACGCCTGCCTACCTGATCGTCGAGATGAAGATCACCGACCCCGAGCAGTACAAGCAATACATGGCCGAGGCGCCGGCGGCGGTCAAGGCATTCGGGGGCGAGTACCTGGTGCGTGGCGGTCGCCACGAGGCGCTGGAAGGCGACTGGATGCCGGCCCGGTTGGCGCTGCTGCGATTCCCGAGCTACGAGCAAGCCAAAGCCTTCTACGACGCCGAGCAATATCGCGCCGCGCGCACCAAGCGCGCCGGCGCCACCGAATACTTCAACATGGTCGTGGTCGAGGGCATCGCCGCCCCCGTCTGAACGACATTCCACATTTCGAGAGGAAAAGAACCCCATGAGCGCCATCGTCGACATCGTCGGCCGCGAGATCCTCGACAGCCGCGGCAACCCCACCGTCGAGTGCGACGTGCTGCTGGAAAGCGGCACGATGGGCCGCGCGGCCGTGCCCTCGGGCGCTTCCACCGGCAGCCGCGAGGCGATCGAGCTGCGCGACGGCGACAAGAGTCGCTACCTTGGCAAGGGCGTGCTGCGCGCGGTCGAGCACATCAATACCGAAATCAGCGAGTCGGTGCTGGGCCTCGATGCCTCCGAGCAGGCCTTCCTCGACAAGACCCTGATCGACCTCGACGGCACCGAGAACAAGAGCCGCCTGGGCGCCAACGCGACGCTGGCGGTCAGCATGGCGGTGGCGCGGGCCGCGGCCGAGGAGTCGGGCCTGCCGCTGTACCGCTACTTCGGCGGCGCGGGCGGCATGCAGATGCCGGTGCCGATGATGAACGTCGTCAACGGCGGCGCGCACGCGAACAACAACCTCGATCTCCAGGAACTGATGATCATCCCCGTGGGCGCGCCCACGTTCCGCGAGGCGGTGCGCTACGGCGCCGAGGTCTTCCACGCGCTCAAGAAGATCATCCACGACAAGGGCATGAGCACCGCCGTCGGCGACGAAGGCGGCTTCGCGCCGTCGGTCGCCAGCCACGAAGCGGCGATCCAGATGATCCTCGAAGCCATCGACAAGGCAGGCTATACCGCCGGCACGCAGATCGCGATCGGCCTGGACTGCGCCGCGAGCGAATTCTTCAAGGACGGCAAGTACCACCTCGAGGGCGAAGGCCTGCAGCTCACCGCGCCGGAATGGACCGACATCCTCGCCACCTGGGTCGACAAGTACCCGATCATCAGCATCGAGGACGGCATGGCCGAGGCCGACTGGGACGGCTGGAAGGTCCTGTCCGACCGCCTGGGCAAGAAGGTCCAGCTCGTGGGCGACGACCTGTTCGTCACCAACACGCGCATCCTGAAGGAAGGTATCGAGAAGGGCATCGCCAACTCGATCCTCATCAAGATCAACCAGATCGGCACGCTGACCGAGACCTTCGCCGCGATCGAGATGGCCAAGCGCGCCGGCTGGACCAACGTCATCAGCCACCGCTCGGGCGAGACCGAGGACTCGACGATCGCCGATATCGCCGTGGGCAGCAACGCCGGCCAGATCAAGACCGGCTCGATGTCGCGCAGCGACCGCATCGCCAAGTACAACCAGCTCCTGCGCATCGAGGAAGACCTGGGCGACGTCGCCAGCTATCCGGGTCGCGCGGCGTTCTACAACCTGCGCTGATGCCGTGAGCTGCCTCGTCGCCCTCACGCGGGCCGAGCGCCGGGCCGCCCCAAGCCGGCCCGCGATCCCGTGGGCCACGAAGAGGCCCCTGACGGGGCCTGGGGATCGGCCGACGTACCCGGCGGTCGAGGGGCTCACATGAACCGTTGGGTCACGCTTGCCCTGGCCGCGCTCATCGTGGTGGTGCAGGCCGACCTGTGGCTCGGCAAGGGCAGCCTGCCCTATGTCTGGAGCCTGCAGCGCGACCTCGACAAGCAGCTGGCGGCCAACAAGGCGGCGGCCGACCGCAATGCCCGCACGGCAGCCGAAGTCAGCGACCTGAAGGAAGGCCTGGAGATGGTCGAGGACAAGGCGCGCAGCGAGCTGGGCATGCTGCGGCCGGACGAGATCCTGGTCCAGGTCACGAGACCCCGCTGATCGCCGGCCGCCGATGGACACCCTGCTGCAGCAGGCCGCGCCCCTGCTCGCGGCCGCCTTCACCCTCTGGGGCAGCCCGGTCACCTGGCTGGAGATCGTCGCGTTCGTGCTGAGCGTGGCGATGGTGCTGCTGAACCTGAAGGTCAACCCCTGGGCCTGGCCGCTTGCGATCGTGAGTTCGCTGCTGTACGGGCTGCTGTTCGCCAGCAGCAGGCTCTATGGCGAAGCGTCGCTGCAGCTCGTCTTCGTCGCCGTCTCGGTCTGGGGCTGGTGGGCCTGGCTGCATGCACCCGACCAGACCGTGGCGCACGCGAAGGTCGGCTGGATGACGACGCGCGAGATCGTCGTCGCCTCGGCCGCCACCGCGGCGGCCTGGCCGCTGCTGGCCTGGCTGCTCGGCCGCACGACCGACAGCGATGTGCCCTGGCTCGACGCCCTTCCCACGGTGGGCAGCCTCACTGGACAGGTGCTGCTGGGCCTGAAGCGGGTCGAGAACTGGTCGGTCTGGCTCGCCGTCAACGTCTTCAGCGTGGGCCTGTTCGCCTACAAGGCGCTGTGGCTCACGGTGATCCTCTACGCAGTCTTCGCCCTGCTGTCGGTCGTCGGCTGGCGCGCCTGGCGGCGCCAGGCACTCGGTGGTTGAGTCGGCCATGCCGCCGTTGATCATTGCGTTGCTGGGTGCCGAGAGCACCGGCAAGACCGAACTCGCCGAGGCGCTTGCGGGTCGCATCGCAGCGCTGACCGGATTGCGCTGCACCTGGGTGCCCGAACTGCTGCGCGAGTGGTGCGACGCGCAGGGCCGCACCCCGCATGTCGGCGAGCAGATCGACATCGCTCGCGGGCAGCAGGCCCGCATCGCCGATGCCGCCGCCGCGCACGAGGTCGTCGTCTGCGACACGACGGCGCTGATGACCGCGGTCTACAGCCGCTACGTGTTTGGCGACGATTCGCTCGATGCCTGGGCCGCCGCCGAACACCGGCGCTGCACGTGGACCCTGGTCACGGCGCTCGATCTGCCGTGGCTGCCCGACGGCCTGCAGCGCGACGGCCCGCAGGCGCGTGAGCCGGTCGATGCGCTGCTGCGCGAGTTGCTGGCGGTGCATGCCCTGCCCTGGTCGCTCGTCAGCGGCGAGGGCGAGCGGCGGGTCGACTCGGCACTCGACGCCCTGACCCCGCTGCTGCGTCCCCACGTGAACGTGGGCGCCGGCCTGCTCACCCGCCTGGCACAGCGCGAGGCCGCCGATGCGCGCTGGACCTGGGTCTGCGACAAGTGCGATCTGCCGGAATGCGAGCACGCCACACGGCGCCGCCCACTCAATTGACGGCCGTGGAGCCCGGCGGCTGATCCGCCGGCGGCGTGAACATCTCGCCGACGTCGACCGGATCGAAGCGGTATTGCCGGCCGCAGAACTCGCAGCCGATCTCGACCTCGCCGCGCTCGGCGACGATGCCGTCGATCTCGGTGCGGCCCAGGCCGCGCAGCATCTCGCGCACGCGTTCGCGCGAGCAGCGGCAGGCGAAACGCGGTGTCTGCGGCTCGTAGCGCACGACCCGCTCCTCCCAGAACAGCCGGCGCAGGATGGTGTCGGCGTCCAGGCCCAGCAGCTCGCCCTTGGTCAGCGTGGCCGCGAGCAGCGCGATGCGGTTGAAGTCCTCGTGGATGCCGATGTCGTCCTCGCGCTGGCGGCCGAGGTTGCCGGCGCCCTCGAGCGGCAGGCGCTGGATCAGCAGCCCGGCCGCGACCTCGTCGTTGGCGGCGAGCACCAGGCGCGTATCGAGCTGCTCGCTCTGCAGCATGTAGTGCTCGAGCACCTGCGACAACTCCTGCAGCGGCTCGCGCCGGTCACCGTGCAGCGGCACCACGCCCTGGTAGGGCTGCTGGCCCGGCAGGCGTTCGCGCGGGTCGAGCGTGATCGCACAGCGTCCCTTGCCGTGGACGTTGACCATGGCCTCGAGCCTTGCATCGGCCGGTACGGTGCCCTTGATGGTGGCGGTGACCCGGTAGCTCAGGTCGGGTTGCGCCTCGGCCACCGCCAGCTTCACCGGCCCGTCGCCCTGCACCTGCAGGATCAACGCGCCGTTGAACTTGATGTTCGACTGCATCAGCACGCCGGCCGCGGCCATCTCACCGAGCAGCGCCCGCACCGGCAGCGGAAACTCCCCGCTGCCGCCATGCGCCGGCTCGCGCCGCCGCAGCACCTCGCGCCAGCTCTCGTTGAGCTTCACGAGCATGCCGCGCACCGGCGCGCCGTCGAACAGGAACTTGTGGAGTTCGTCCATCAGGCGATCTTCTTCACCCGGCGGTGGCGCGCCATCTGCTCGATGTAGTGCTGGGCGATCCAGCGGTTGTGTTCGATCTGCTCGGGCGTCAACGGGCGCACGACCTTGGCCGGTGCGCCCATGATCAGGGATCCGTCCGGAAACTCCTTGCCTTCGGTGACCACCGCGCCGGCGGCGACCAGGCAATCCTTGCCGATCTTCGCGCGATTCAGGATGATGGCCTGCATGCCGATCAGTGAACCGGCGCCGACCGCGCAGCCGTGCAGCATGACCTGGTGGCCGATCGACACGCCCTCGCCCAGCGTCAGCGGCACGCCTTCGTCGGAATGCAGCACGCTGCCATCCTGGATGTTGCAGCGCGCGCCGATCGTGATCAGATCGTTGTCGCCGCGCACCACGCAGCCGTACCAGACGCTGGCCTGCTCGCCCATCACGACCTTGCCGATCACGGCGGCGCTGTCGGCCACCCAGGCGCTGGCCGGGATCTGGGGAACGTAGTCTTCGAGCGAATAGACGGCCATGGGAGTTCTCGGATGAAGGCGAACCGATAATTCTAGGGATGGAACTTCGACGGCGTGCCCTGGAGGTCTTGTCGCTCGCCGGGCCCGAGGGCAAGGTGGAGGCTACGGCGAAGGCCTGGGTCGAGGTATCGGCGGGGCGGTATTCGCTCGATGCGGCCACCACCCTGGTGCCGGCAGGCCCTCTGCCCGGCCGTCCCGCGCGCCCGACCCTGGTCGCGCCGCAACAGGTGCCGCGCCGCACGCCCTTCAGCACCGAAGGCCGCGCCGCACTGCTGCACGCGGTGGCGCACATCGAGTTCAACGCCATCAATCTGGCCGCCGATGCGGTCTGGCGCTTTGTCGGCATGCCCGAGGACTACTACCTCGACTGGTGGCGTGTCGCCGCCGAGGAAGCCACTCACTTCGGCCTGGTGCGCGGGCACTTGCGCACACTCGGCCACGACTACGGCGACTTCGACGCCCATGACGGCCTGTGGTCGATGGCCGAGAAGACGGCTTGCGACCCGATCGCGCGCATGGCGCTGGTGCCCCGTACGCTCGAAGCGCGCGGCCTGGACGCCACGCCGCCGATGCAGGCCAGGCTGGCCAAGGCCGGTGATGCCCGCGCGGTCGAGATACTCGGCGTGATCCTGCGCGACGAGGTCGGGCATGTCGCGATCGGCAATCGCTGGTACCGGTGGCTGTGCGAGCGCGCCGGCCTGGACCCGGTGGCGCACTACCTGCTGCTGGCGCAGCGACATGGCGCACCGCGGCTGAAAGGTCCGTTCAACCTCGAGGCCCGGGCCCGCGCCGGTTTCACGGCCGAGGAACTGGCGGCCCTGGACCCGACCCCGGCGGCCCCATGAGCAAGCCCATGGCGTGGGGCCTCGTCGGCCCGGGCGGCATCGCCAACCGCTTTGCCGATGCGCTGACGACCCGGCCCGATGCCCGGCTGCACGCAGTCGTCGGCCGCACGCCGGAACGCGCACGGAGCTTCGCCGAACGCTGGGGCGCGCAGGTGCACGCGGATCTCGCCGCCCTGCTGGCCGACCCGAAGGTCGACGCGGTCTATGTCGCCACGCCGCACAGCGCGCACGCAGAGATCGCCGCCGCCTGCCTGCAGGCCGGCAAGGCCGTGTTGTGCGAGAAACCGCTGGCCGCCAACGCCGCCCAGGCGCAGATGCTGATCACCCTGGCCCGCGAGCGCGGCGTCTTCCTGATGGAGGCGCTGTGGACGCGCTACCTGCCCGCGCTGCGCACCGTCGAGGCGTGGCTGCAGGAGGGTCGCATCGGCCGTGTGCAGGCGCTGCAGTCGAGCTTCGGCTTTCACCTGCCCTTCGACCCGGCGCACCGTGCGTTCGCACCCGCGCTGGCCGGCGGCGCCCTGCTGGATATCGGCATCTACAACCTCAGCCTGTCGCAGTGGGTGCTGGCGCTGCAGGGCGTGCACGAGCCCCCGCACCTGCAGGCCGTCGGCGTGCTGGCGCCGACCGGCGTCGAGCAGCGCTGCGCGGTACAGATGCAGTATGCCGACGGCACGCTCTCGCAGTTCAGCTGTGCCTTCGACAGCCTCCACGACAACAGCTTGCGGATCTTCGGCGAGCGCGGCCACGTCGGGCTCGGCCCGCGCTGCTGGGAGCCGACCGAGGCCCGGCTGCAGGTGGCTGGCGAGGTGCCGCAGACCGTGCAGGCGGGATTCGAGCGCAACGGCTTCGAGTACCAGATCGACGCCGCGATGGCCGCGATCCGGGCCGGCCTGGTCGAGGAGCCGCGCATCCCGCACGGCCAGACCCTGGCGGTGCAGCGGCAGATCGACGAACTGCGCCGCCAGCTCGGCGCCACGGCCTTCCCGTTCGAGGGCCGCAGCCCGACCTGACCCGAGGGCGCTGCCTGCCGCCGGCGCGATGCCCGCGCGCGGGGCTTAAACTGCAAGGCTTCGAATCCCACCGTCCCCGAGGGACCGCACCATGACTCACCTCACCACCCGCCGCTTCCTCCAGTTGGCCGCCCTGTCCGCGGCCGGTCTGATGCTCGCCGCCTGCGGCAAGAAGGAAGCGCCGGCGCCGGCACCGGCACCCGTGGCCACCGCACCTGCACCGGCACCGGCCAAGGTCTACAACGTCGGCACCGACGCGGCCTATGCGCCGTTCGAGAGCCAGAACGAGAAGGGCGAGATCGTCGGCTTCGACATCGACGTCGTGAAGGCCGCCGCCGCCAAGGCCGGCATCGAGGTGAAGTTCACCAACACCCCGTGGGAAGGCATCTTCAACGCGCTCGGCCAGGGCGACCGTGACCTCGTCGCCTCGGCGGTGACGATCACCGCCGAGCGCAAGCAGACGATGGACTTCAGCGACCCGTACTTCGACGCCGTGCAGCTGATCGCGGTGAAGGACGGCAGCAAGATCGCCAAGTTCGCCGATCTGCAGAAGCTCAAGGTCGGCGTCCAGACCGGCACCACCGGCGACGAGGCCGTGAGCAAGCTGCTGGGCAAGACCAATACCAACATCAAGCGCTTCGAGTCGACCCCGCTCGCGCTGAAGGAGCTCGAGTCCGGCGGCGTCGACGCGGTCGTGGCCGACAACGGCGTGGTCATCCACTACGTCGCGAACAACCCGACCTCGAAGTTCAAGACCGTCAGCGACAAGGAGTTCGTGCCCGAGCAGTACGGCCTGGCGGTCAAGAAGGGCAACACCGAGCTCCTGGGCAAGCTCAACAAGGGCCTGGCCGACATCAAGGCCGACGGCACCTACGACAAGATCTTCGCCCAGTATTTCGGCGCCCCGCCGGCCAAGGCGGCCGCGGCGCCCGCGTCCACCGCTTCAAAGTAAGCGCAGGGCCGTGGATCTTCGCTGGGAGATCCTCGCCGGCTACGGGCCGCTGTTCGTCAGCGGCCTGTGGATGACGATCAAGCTGACGATCATCGCCGTCGGCTGCGGCCTGTTGCTGGGCATCGGTCTCGGGCTCGTCAGCAGTTCGGCCGATGCGCCGCCGCCCAAGTCAGCGCTCGCCGGTGCATTGGCCAAGCTGGCACGCTGGGTCACGCTGGCCTACGTGACCTTCTTCCGCGGCACGCCGTTGTTCGTGCAGATCCTGCTCGTGCATTTCGCGCTGATGCCCACGCTCGTGCACCCCGACCACGGTCTGCTGCTGGCCGGCGAGGCGGCACGGACCTTCCGCCAGGAGCACGGTGCCTTCTTCTCCGGCTCGCTCGCGTTGACACTCAACGCCGGCGCGTACATCAGCGAGATCTTCCGCGCCGGCATCCAGAGCATCCACCGCGGCCAGACGCAGGCGGCCTACAGCGTGGGCCTGACCCACGCGCAGGCGATGCGCTACGTCGTGTTGCCGCAGGCCTTCCGCCGCATGGTGCCGGCCCTGGTGAACGAAGGTGTCACGCTGATCAAGGATTCATCGCTCGTCTCGGCGATCGGCCTGGCCGAGCTGGCGCTGGCCGCGCGCACCGTGGCCGGAGCCTACTCGCGCTACTGGGAACCTTACCTCGCGATCTCGGCGCTGTACCTGATCCTGACGCTGACGCTGTCGACGCTGGCCAAGCGTCTGGAAGCGCCGGCGCATCTGCGCGGGCGCTGACACCACCATGCAATACCGCCCACTGGGCCGCAGCCCGCTCGTTGTGTCCCGGCTCTGCCTGGGCACGATGATGTTTGCCGACCAGACCGATATCGACGAGGCCCGACGCATCGTCGACGACGCGCACGCCCGCGGCGTCAATTTCATCGATACCGCCGACGTCTACTCGCTCGGCAAGTCGGAGGCCATGGTTGGCGAGCTGATCAAGGGCCGGCGCCACGACTGGGTGCTCGCGAGCAAGGTCGGCAACCGCATGTCCGAGCGGCCCAACGAGATGGGCTACGCGCGTACCTGGATGGTCCGGGAGTGCGAGGCCAGCCTGCAGCGCCTGGCCACCGACCACATCGACGTCTACTACCTGCACCGCGACTTCAACGGCATGGATCTGGAGGAGCCGCTGCGCGCCATCGATGCGCTGCTGCGCGCGGGCAAGATCCGCTACTGGGGCATCTCCAATTTCCGCGGCTGGCGCATCGCCGAGATGGTGCACCTCGCGCGCCAGCTGAACATGCCGGCGCCCGTGGTCTGCCAGCCCTACTACAACCTGCTGAACCGCCAGCCCGAGAACGAAGTGCTGCCGGTGTGCGCACACCACGGCATCGGGGTCGTGCCCTACAGCCCGATCGCGCGCGGCGTGCTCTCCGGCAAGTACATGCCAGGCGCGCAACCTGCGGTGGACAGCCGTGCCGGCCGGGCCGACAAGCGCATGCTGGAGACCGAGTTCCGCGCCGAGTCGCTCGCGGTCGCGCAGAAGCTCAAGTCGCATTGCGAGCAGCGCGGCATCGTGCTGTCGCACTTCGCCACCGCCTGGGTGCTCGCGAACAAGGCCGTCAGCAGCGTCATCGCCGGCCCGCGCACGCTGGCGCAGTGGCAGGACTATCTCGGCGCGCTCGACATCACGGTCACGCCCGCGGACGAGGCGCTGGTCGACGCGCTCGTCGCGCCGGGCCATCCGTCGACCCCGGGCTACAACGATCCGGCCTATCCGCTGAACGGGCGCTGAAGCGGCCGCGGCCCGCAGCGGCTCACGCCGGTGCGCGCATCCGCCGCACCCCGGCGATCCACTGCTCGAAGGCGCGCATCTGGTCGCCGACGAACTTGCGCGTGGTCTCGTCGGTGCAGCGGCCGCTCGGGTCGAACTTGGCTGCCGCGCCACCGATGAAGACTTCGGGCTTGACCAGCACCATCGCGTTCAGGAACAGCATCACCTTGCGCAGGTCGTACTGGACACGCGCGCCGCCCACCGGGCCGGGCGAGGCGGTGACGATGGCCACCGGCTTGTGGGCCAACGGCTGGTCGTCACCGCGGCTGACCCAGTCGATGACGTTCTTGAGTCCGCCGGGAATGCTGAAGTTGTACTCCGGCGTGGCGATCAGCACGCCGTCGGCGCGGCGGATGCGCTCGCGCAGCGCGGCCACGGGCGGTGGCAGGCCGCGCGCCATCTCGTCGGCGTCGAACACCGGCACGTCGCGCCACTCGGCGACCTCCAGGTTCATGCCTGCCGGCATCAGTTCGCCGGCAAGCGTCAGCACCTGGCGGTTGATCGACGCGGCGCGCAGGCTGCCGCACAGGCCGACGATGTCGAATGTGCTCATGAGAGGACTCCAGGGTTCAGGGTTGGAAACAGGCCCGTGCGGCGCGCGGCCGCACGGGTCACGACGGCGCTGTCGGCCGCAGCAGCAGCGGCGTCAGCGGCCCGCAGGGGGCCGAGGCCCTCGCGCATCCGGGTCACATTGACGTTGGGCGTGAGGTCGCGCGCATGCAAGGCGGGCACCTTGGCCCGCGGCACGGCCTCGGCGCTCGGCAGGCCGCTGGCGGCGAGACCGGGGGCGCCATCCTCGCCGGCGTCGGCCAGCGTGGCACGCCGCGGCACGCCCGGCCCGGCGATGGCCGCACGCCGCGGCGCCAGCGGTTCGGCAGCGCGCACCCGGTGCCCCGCCCCGTGCAGGTGGTGCGCGGCCGGGACGCCGATCTTTCCCAGGCCGATGAAGGCGATGTCGAGCGGGCGGCTCATGGCGCCAGGTAGTCCACCTGGTGGCGCGCGATGCGCAGGTCGCCCGCAGCCTCCTTGGCGCGCAGGTGCTCGGGATGGCTGGCGTAGGCAGCGAGTGCCTCCGCGCTGTCGAAGTCGCTCACCAGCACCACGTCGAAGGCGTAGTCGACGCCGCTCTCGTCGATGCCGACCTCGAGGTGGGCCATGCCGGGGATGCGGCCGTGCATCGCGGCGAAGGCATCGCGCACCCGCTCGGCGTTGGCACGCCGCTCGGCGGGCGACGCGCCACGCACGCGCCACATCACGATGTGGCGGATCATGGTGCGGGCGCGAACCCGGCCTGCTGCGGCCCCGGGTTCTGGAACGGACGGACGGCGCCAGGGGCGTAGCGCCCTGCACGCGTGAACGGCGCGTCGGCGCGCGACGCGCAGTCGATTGCGGGCAGGCTGCCGGTCATCGTGCCGCCGTCCTCGGCCGGCAGCGGGCCGGCCAGGACGAGGCGCGCGGCCGACTGTGCCGGACAGGCCCTGTGCCCGGGCCGCAAGCGCTGGCGCGGGCCCGCGCTGTGGGGGTGGTCGTGCAACAGGAAGACGCGGATCATGTCGCCCTCGCCAGGACAGTGGACAGGGATGGGAAGGCCACCAGCAGCGCGAGCACCGCCAGCATCGCCAGCACGAACGGGAACGAGCCGGCGAAGATGTCCTTGATCGTGATGCGCGGATCGTTCAGGGACGCCTTGACGGTGTAGACCGAGACGCCGAACGGCGGCGTCAACAGCCCGATCTCGACCGCAACGACGGTGACGACGCCGAACCAGACGACGTCCATGCCGAAGGCACGCGCCACCGGCAGCACGATCGGCAGCATGATCAGCATGATCGACACCGAGTCGATGATGCAGCCCAGCGCGATGACGATCGCGATGTAGGCCCCGAGGAAGCCCCAGCGCCCGAGGCCCAACGAGGTGATCGCCTCGGTCACCGCACCGGGCATGCCCGTCAGCGCCAGCATGCGGCTGTACAGCGACGCCGACAGGATCAGGAACAGCACCGAGACCGAGACATAGCCGGTCTCGACCAGCACGTTCCACAGCTTCGGCCCGTTCAGGCGCCGGCGCGCAAACGCGATCACCAGGGCGCCGGCGGCGCCGACGGCTCCGGCTTCGGTCGGCGTGAACAGGCCGCCGTAGAGGCCCCCCAGCACCAGCAGGATCAGCAGCGCGATCGGCATGATCTTGACGCCGGCGCTGGCCCAGGTTTCGCTCGACGGCACGTCGACCAGCGCGCGCGCGCTGCCGACCTTGTGCGGCACCAGCCAGGCCATGCCGACGATCAGCAGCGAGAAGCCCGCCGCCAGCACCAGGCCCGGGATCACGCCGGCAATGAACATGCGGCCGATCGACTCCTCGGCCAGCACGCCGTAGATGATCATCAGCAGCGAGGGCGGGATCAGCATGCCGAGCACCGACGAACCCGCGACCACGCCGACCGAGAAGCGCGCGGTGTAGCCCATGCGCATCATCTCGGGCACCGCGACCTTGGTGAAGACCGAGGCCGAGGCGATCGAGATGCCGGTGATCGCGGCGAAGACCGCGTTGCTCGCCACGGTGGCCAGCCCGAGCCCGCCGCGCACGCGCCGCATCAACCACTGGAAGACGTCGAAGGTGTCGCGCCCGACGCCGGACACGCTGACGAACATGCCCATCAGCACGAACAGCGGCACGACGCCGAACAGGTAGTCGCGGATCGCATCGTTGGCCGCCGCACTGACGAAGCGCGCCGCGACCTCCGGCGACTTGACCAGCGCCACGCCGGCGAACGAGGTAGCGATCAGCGCCACGCCGATGTGCATGCCGAGGTAGATCAGCACCAGCAGCGCCGCGCAGGCGAGCAGGCCGACCGCGAGGTCACTCATGCGCCGCGCCCTTCAGGTCCTGCCACGCCAGCAGCAGGTACTGGGCCGCCGCCAGCGCCGCGCCGAGCACGACGACGGCACGCATCGGCCAGGTCGGGAACGTGAACACGCCCTCGACGCCCCAGAACTCGCTGTCGCCCCAGGCCCGCGTGAGCAGCGGCCAGCTGGCCCAGGCGATCAGGGCGCAGGCCGCCGTCCCCACGAGCGAGAACAGCGCGCGCAGGCCCCTGCCGGCGCGCGGCCGGCGCTGCACGTACGGGTCGATGAAGAGGTCGGCACGCGACATGCGGCCGTGCCGCAGCGTGGCCGGCAGTTGCAGGAAGACGATGACGATGATCGAGGTCGCCACCAGTTCGGCCACGCCGTCGATCGGCCGGTTCGCGAGGTTGCGCAGCAGCACGTCGGCGCACATCAGCAGCATCACGAGGCCGATCACGATCGAGCCGACGGCATTCAGTGCGTCGACCAGGCGCCCGAAGGCCGAGGGCGGCAGGCCCGACGCGACCGGCGCGTCGAGGTCGGTGCTGGCCTCGTAGCTCACGTGCGTGCGCCGGGGTTCAGAGTTCCTTGTCCCAGTCACGTGCCGGCTTGACACCGCGTGCACGCAGTGCGTCCATGTAGGACTTGACGATCTCCCTGGCCGGGCCCTTGCCGGCATTGGTCTTGACCCACTCGGCCGCCAGGTTGGGCATGGTCCTGACCCACTTCTCGCGCTCGCCCGCGCTCATGTTGGTGATGCGCACGGCCGGCGTCTGCCTGGCGCCGTTGTCGACCATGGTCTTGAGCGCACCCTGGTAGCGTTGCATCAGGGTCTCGCCGAGCGCCTTGCTGTACTCCTTGCCGACGTCGCGCAGGATCGTCTGCACCTCGGGTGGCAGCTTGGCGTAGCTGTCCTTGTTCATCGCCATGCCGCCGATGTAGAGCGCGCCGATGTTCACCGTCGTGATGTAGGGCGCGACCTCGTAGATCTTGTTCGGCAGGATGCCGGTGGCGATCGAGATCGTGCCTTCGGAGACGCCGCTCTGGATGTCGGTGTAGTAACTCGTCAACGAGCCGTCCACCGGCACCGCGCCCGAGCCCTTGAGCCACAGGCCGATCGAACCCGGCGCGCTGATCTTGCGGCCCTTCAGGTCGCTGTAGCCCGCCAGCGGCACCTTGGTGAACAGGTGGTAGGTGTCGACGCCGGTCGCGCCGAGGAAGACCATGTTGTTCCTGTCCCATTCCTTCTGCAGCGCCGGGACCCTCGTGTTCATCTCGTTGGCGACGTCCAGGATGATGCGCACGTCGTCGGTCGTGAACGGCGTGACGGTGCCGAACTGCGACAGCGGCATCTTGGCCGCCTCGAGGTTGTGGAAGACCCAGCCGATGTCGGTGACGCCCTGCTCCACGCTCGTCAGCGTGGCGTTCATCTTGTAGAGCTGGCCGCCGTAGGCCTCGCGCCACTCGATCCTGTAGCCCTTGTTGAGCGCGGCCACGCGCTTGTTGACCTCGGGCACGAACAGCGTGCTCATCAGACCCACCCAGGGCAGCGTCGTCGGGTGGCTCGACGCGATGGTCAGCTTGAAGGTCTGCTGGGCGGCGGCCGGCAGGGCCAGTGCGGCCGCGCCGGCAGCAGCCAGGGCGACGAACGTGCGGCGGATGGTCATGGGTCTTGTCTCCTTCGAGGGTCGTGCGCAACGGGATCGGGGTTCAGTCGGCCTTGAGGCCGGCGGCACGCACGAGGCGGGTCCAGCGCTCGAGGTCGCGCGCGAGCATGGTGCGGCTGTCGTCGGCCGACAGCAGCAGCGGTCGGCCGCCGGCCCGGGTGAAGGCCTCGCGCACCTCGGCCAGGCCGGCCACGCGCGCGAGCTCGCTGCGCAGCCGCGCCAGCACCGGCGCCGGCGTGCGTGCCGGCGCGAACAGGCCGAACCAGGATTCGAGGTCGAGGTCGACGCCGCTCTCGCGCAGCGTCGGCAGCTCCGGATGCATCGGATTGCGCTGCATGCCCGACGTCGCAAGGCCCTTGACCGTGCCGCCGGCGATCTGGCCGCGCGCCGTCGGCGCGAGGTCGAAGAACAGGTCGACGCGGCCGCCGAGCAGGTCCTGGTAGGCGGCCTGTGCACCCCGGTATGGCACGTGCAGCAACTCCACCCCTGCCTGGTGCCACAGCGCCGCGGCGATCACGTGCTGGCCCGAGCCGTTCCCGGCCGAGGCGTAGCTGAAGGCACGGGGCTGCGCCTTCGCCTTGGCCAGCAGGTCGGCCAGCGACGACGCCGCCAGGTCCTTGCGGGCCATCAGCGTGTAGCCGTAGGCGACCGCGGTGCCGAGCGGCTCGAAGTCGCGCACCGGGTCGTACGGCAGGCTCGGGTACAGGCCGCTGTTGAGCACCATGTTCGAGACCGAGCCGACCAGCAGCGTGTAGCCGTCGGGCGCGGCCTTGGCCACCGCGTCCGTGCCCACGAGCGTGCCCGAGCCCGGGCGGTTGTCCACCACGACCCCCTGGCCGAGCGCACGCCCCAGAGGCTCGGCCAGCGTGCGGCCGACAAAGTCGAAACCGCCGCCGGGCGGCTGCGGCACGACGATCTTCAGCGCGCGGTTCGGATAGTCGACCTGCGCACGCGCCGCGCCGGCCGCGGCGAGCGCCAGGCCGGCAAGGATCAGCTCACGGCGCTGCATCGCTCAGCGCTCCAGTTCGCCGCCGGCCAGCCAGCGCGCGCCGCGGCGGTACAGCTCCTCGACCACGGCACCCTTGAGCATGGGCATGTCGAGCTTGACCTGGTAGCCGATGCGGGTCTGGATGTAGGCCAGGTGGCGGTAGCCCTCGGGGAACGCGGCCAGCGCCGTGGCGTCCAGGTTCAGGGTGGCCGCCGGATCGATCGGATCGATGCGATCCTTCTCGTAGATCGGCTGGCGGTGCAGCAGCTTCCATTCGCCCTCGTGGCGCACCACGAAGTCGTGAAATCGGCCGGTGCACACCACGTCGCAGGGCACCCCCTCGACCAGGCCGCGTTGCGAGATCGTCATCTTGGTCTGCGCGATCGCGCGGTCGCCGGCGACCTCGATCGCCGAGCCGCCGAGGAAGTGCAGGATGCTGACGCCCTTCGCCCAGCCCTCCTTCGTGACGCGGATGAACTCGGCAAACGGCCCCTGGAACCAGGTCGCCATCATCACGCCGTCGGGGTGCCAGACGGTGGCGAAGCGGTCCCAGTCGCCGGCGTCGCGCCAGACGGCCCAGCGCTCGACCAGGCGGCGGATCAGCAGTTCGTCGTGCAGTTCGGGGGTCATGCGCGGGTGTCTCCTCGATGGCGGTGCGGGCGCGCGTCAGGCCGTCGCGGCGCGGTTCAGGACGAAGTCGAAATCCAGGGTGTAGTAGGGCACGGCGCTGGTGCTGCCGTCGGGTGCGGTGCCCGGCTCGTGGCGCACCCAGTCGGCGATCAGCGACGAGCGCACGCCGAAGACGGCGTCGGAGTCGAGATACCGGTCGCCGTCGCGGAAGACATGCGTGATCAGGCGCTCGTAGCCTGGCGCCGTGATCATGAAGTGCAGGTGCGCCGGGCGCCACGGGTGTCGGCCCAGCACATCGAGCATGCGGCCGACGGGGCCGTCGTGCGGGATCGGGTAGGACTCGGCGACGATCGACCGGAAGTGGAAGCGCCCGTCGGCGCCGCTGCACAGCACGCCGCGGCCGCGCGCGTGCGGCAGGTCGGCGTACTGCACGTCGTAGAAGCCGTCCGCATCGGCCTGCCAGACCTGCAGCTCGGCGCCGGGAACAGGCGTGCCGTCGAGCGCGCGCACCATGCCGCGGACGTAGCAGGGTTCGCCCTTGGCGCCGTTGGCGACGTCGGCACCGTGCTCGTAGTGCGGCGCGCCCTCGACGTGGAAGGGCCCGAACACGGTGGCCTCGGTGCAGCCCGCGGGCTTGCGGTTGTTCAGCGCGGTGACGAGCGTGGACAGCCCGAGCGTATCGGACAGCAGGATGAACTCCTGGCGCTTGTCGTCGGTGATGTGGCCGCATTCCGTGAGGAAGCGGATGCCGGCGAACCATTCGGCCTCCGTCAGCTGCACGTCGCGCGCGAACGCGTGCAGGTGCTGCACCAGGCTGGTCATGATGTCGCGCACCCGGGCGTCGGGCGCGTTCGCCTGGCGCGCCAGCACGGCCTGCGTGATCGTGTCTTCGTCGATGTTGCGCATGGGCGGACTGCGGGCATTGCCCGGTGCGGTCGGAAGCGCTGGAATCTAGACTTCCGCCAGCGCAACAAGAAGCGTTTGGCGGGAAAGCTTTCTTCCATGCGCTGGAAAACTCCGGGTTTACGTGGATCGCTGGACCGAGATCGAACTCTTCGTGCAGGTGGCCGAGCTGGGCAGCCTGTCGCGTGCGGCCGAGGCGCTGGCGCTGTCGAATGCGGCTGCGAGCCGGCATCTGGCGGCGCTGGAGGAGCGCCTCGCGGCGCGCCTGGTCCAGCGCAACACGCGCCGGCTCTTCCTCACCGAGGCCGGCGAAGCCTTCTACCGCCGCTGCAAGCCGCTGCTGGCCGAAATGCACGAGGCCGAGAGCGAGGTCAATGCCGCAAGCGCGATGCCGTCCGGGCTGCTGCGCGTGGCCGGCTCGATATCGTTCTGCATGAGCCACATCGCCCCGCTGCTGCCGGAATTCATCGAGCGCTACCCGGCGCTGCGGGTCGAGATCGTCGCGTCCAACCGCTACCGCGACCTGATCGACGACGGCATCGACGTCGCCGTGCGCACGCGCGAGGTCGAGGCCGACTCGAGCATCACCGTGCGCCGCCTCGCCGAGACGCGGCGGATGCTGGCGGCATCGCCGCAGTACCTGCAGCGCCACGGCACGCCGCAAACGCTGGAGGAGCTGGCACGCCACAAACTGCTGCTCTACACGTACTCAAAGCACCCCGACCAGTTGCACTTCACCGGCCGCGACGGCAGCAAGGCGGTGTTGCCGGTGCAGGGCGTGCTCGAGGCCAACGACGGCCAGGTGCTGCGCGCGGCGGCGCTGCGCCACCTGGGCATCCTGGTGCAGCCGCGCTACATCGTGCACGACGACATCGTCGCCGGCCGCCTGGTGCCGGTGCTCGACGAGTGGGACCTGCCGCGCCTGACCATCAACCTCGCCTACCAGACCCGGCGCCACCTGCCGGCCAAGGTGCGCTGCTTCATCGACTTCGTGGTCGAGCATTTCGCGCGCATGGCCTACGAGCGCAAGTGGACGCAGTGAGAGGCACAGTGATCGCCTCCGTGTTCGCAGCGCCGCCGCGCTGCCGGAAAACTGAATTCCGGCGGTCCTGTTGGATCGCGCCGCGGCGCCTGCTGCAATCGCGCCGATGACTCCCTTCGTCCATCAAGGAGCGCCCACACGCGTGCTCTTCGGCCCCGGGCGCCTGGCCGAACTGCCGGCCGAGCTCGACCGGCTCGGCGCGGGCTGCGCGCTGGTGCTGTCCACACCGGGGCAGTCGGCGCTGGCCGAGCGTGCGGCCGCGCTGCTCGGAGCGCGCGCGGCCGGCGTCCTCGCCGGCGCCGTGATGCATGTGCCGGTCGAGTGCGCCGCCGCGGCACGCCATGCGGCGCGCCGGATCGGCGCCGACAGCGTGGTGGCGATCGGCGGCGGCTCGACCACCGGCCTGGCCAAGGCCGTCGCGCTCGACGCGGGGCTGCCGATCGTCGCCGTGCCGACCACCTATGCCGGCAGCGAGATGACGCCGATCTGGGGCCTGACCGAAGGCGGCGTCAAGAAGACCGGGCGCGACGCGCGGGTGCTGCCGCGCACCGTGATCTACGACCCCGAGCTGTCGCTCGAGCTGCCGTTGGCGACCACGCTGGCGAGCACGATGAATGCGATCGCGCATGGTGCCGAGGGCCTGTATGCGCACGACGGCAATCCGATCGTCGCGCTGATGGCCGAGGAAGGCATCCGCGCGAGCGCCGTGGCGCTCGTGGCGCTGGCGGCCGACCCGCACGACCTGGCGGCACGCGGCGACGCGCTGTACGGCGCCTGGCTCTGCGGCAGCGTTCTCGGCGCGGTCGCGATGGGCCTTCACCACAAGCTCTGCCATACGCTCGGTGGCAGTTTCGACCTGCCGCATGCCGAGGTGCACACGGTCGTGCTGCCGCACGCGTTGGCCTACAACGCGCCCGCAGCCGCCGCGGCGATGGCGCGCATCGCACGCGCGCTCGGGGCGTCCGATGCCGCCCGCGGCGTGTTCGACCTCGCGGCGCGGCTTGGCGCACCGGCCTCGCTGCGCGCGCTCGGCATGCCCGCCGCCGGCCTGGACCGCGCCGCCGACCTCGCCGTCCTGACGCCCTACCCCAACCCGCGCCCGCTCGAGCGCGCTGGGCTGCGCGCCCTGCTGCAGCGGGCCTACGACGGCAGCCCGCCGGCCCCATGATCGACAAGATCGTCGCCAGTTGCGCGGCCGCGGTGGCCGACGTACCCGACGGCGCCTGCGTCATGATCGGCGGCTTCGGCACCGCCGGCCTGCCCAACGAACTGACCGAGGCGCTGCTCGTCCAGGGCGCGCGCGACCTCGTGATCGTCAACAACAACGCCGGCAACGGCGAGCACGGGCTGGCCGCGCTGATCGCCGCCGGCCGCGTGCGCAAGGTCGTCTGCTCGTTTCCGCGCCAGGCCGATTCGCACCACTTCGACCGCGCCTACCGCGAGGGCCGCATCGAACTCGAACTCGTGCCGCAGGGCAACCTGGCCGAACGCATCCGCGCGGCCGGCGCCGGCATCGGCGGCTTCTTCACGCCCACCGGCTACGGCACCGAGCTCGCGCGCGGCAAGGAGACGCGCGAGATCGGCGGCCGCATGTACGTGCTGGAGTACCCGATACACGCCGACTATGCGTTCATCAAGGCCGAACGCGGCGACCGCTGGGGCAACCTCACCTACCGCATGACGGCACGCAATTTCGGGCCGGTGATGGCGATGGCCGCCACGGTCACGATCGCGACCGTGAACGAGGTGGTGGCGCTCGGCGCACTCGACCCCGAAGCCGTCGTGACGCCGGGGATCTTCGTCCAGCGCGTGGTGCCGATCGTGCGCGCGGCGACGAGAGCCGGCGGCTTCGGGAGCGCTCCATGACGACACCGCGCTGGACCCGCGACCAGATGGCCGCGCGCGTGGCCGCCGACATCGACGAAGGCATGGTCGTGAACCTCGGCATCGGCCTGCCGACCCTGGTGGCCAACCACATCGCGCGCGAGCGCGAGGTGCTGCTGCACAGCGAGAACGGCGTGCTCGGCATCGGCCCGGCGCCGGCCGCGGGCGCCGAGGACTACGACCTCATCAACGCCGGCAAGCAGCCGGTGACGCTGCGGCCCGGCGGCGTGTTCTTCCACCATGCCGACAGCTTCGCGATGATGCGCGGCGGCCACCTGGACTGCTGCGTGCTCGGCGCGTTCCAGGTCGCGGCCAACGGCGACCTCGCCAACTGGTCGACCGGCGCACCCGATGCGATCCCGGCAGTAGGCGGCGCGATGGATCTCGCCACCGGCGCAAGGAAGACCTTCGTGATGATGGAGCACGTCACCAAGGCCGGCGAGGCCAGGATCGTCGAGCGCTGCACCTACCCGGTCACGGGGCTGGCCTGCGTGAGCCGGATCTACACCGACCTGGCGGTGATCGACGTGACGCCACGGGGCCTGCGCGTGCGCGAGCGCGCCGAGGGCTTGTCGCACGAGGAATTGCAGCGCCTGACCGGCGCCGTCCTGCTCGCCTGAGCAGGCACCGCTGGAGCGCGCAACGACGGACGGCTGCAGCAGGCCGCAGCCGTCCGGACGGGCGGTCGACGATCGACCGCGATGTCGTCTCAGTCCTCCAACTCCATCTGGTCCCAGCGGATGACGCCGTTGCGCAGGTCTCCGCGCGCCTTGACGGCGTCGCCGACGACCAGGGCATTGAAGAAGGCGGCGCGGCCGACCGGGACCTCGCTGACGTTCTTGAATTCCGATTCGGCGACACCGCTGGTGTCGACGAACACACCCAGCACGGTCAGGTTCGGGTTCGCGATCGCCGAGGTCGGCCCCTGGACGATGACTCGGCTGTCGGGCGCCACGGACCGCAGTTCGATCTCGGTGGCGATCACGCTGTTGCCGGCACCGGCACGGCCGCGGATGCGCAGGTGGTTGTTGGCTGCCAGGCCCGCGAGCGAGCCGATGGCGCCCTTGAAGCGGGTCAGCGAGTTCGCCTGCACCGAGACCCCCGGCAGCGCATTGAGCGTCAGGCGGGTCTTGTCGACGGTGGCGACATCGGCCTCGAGCCGCACGTTGTCGCGATAGGAGACCTTGGTGGCCGTCAGCACGCCGCCGCTGACCGGACCTTCGGCCTCGAGCTTGGTGCCCACGACGGCGTCGGCCGCGACGCCGTTCTCGTAGATCGTATTGGCGGTGACGACCACCTGCTGCGCGCCGAGGAAGAAGCCGTTGGCCGTGGTGCTGCTGACAAAGCCCTCGAATTCGGCCGCGGCGATGCTGGCCACGCGCGGGCCGTTGGGCTCGACCTTGCTGGCAGTGAGCGTGCCGCAGACCGGGTTGCCGTTGCAGGCGGTGCCCCTCACCTGGACGACCTGGCCGTTCCAGTTGCCCGCGGGCATGTCGTTCAGCAGCGCGCCGCTGTAGCGTACCGTCAGCGCACCGATGACGAAGGTCTGCGCCGCGCTGTCGTGGCTCTTGACGAAGCCCTTGACGGCGAACGGCGGCGTCGGCGCGACCGCCTTGCGCTCGATGAAGCCGGCGCCGATGGCGCCGTCGGCCGCGATCAGGCCATGGACCTCGACCAGGTCGCCGACGACCGGCACGACGTTGTTCTCGAACCGCGTCTGCGCGTCGATCTGAATCGTCTGACCCATCACGATCATGCGATTGGCATCGAGCACCTGCTCGACACGGCCCTTGATCGACTCGTCGACCGTCACCGTGGCAGCGGTCGAGTTGCTGATCGATCCGTCGACCCGCACGACCATGCCCACGCGCAAGTCGGCCTGCGTGACGTTGCGGTCGTCGAACTTGAAGCTGGCGTTGTCGGTGTTGTACCTGACGCCGTTGACCCACACGCTGCCGAAGGCGGTGATCCCGCCGAAGGCCACGCCGGTGCCGCCGATGCCGCCGTCGCCGCCGCCGCCGGTGCCGCCGATGCCGCCGTCGGCACCACCACCGCCGCCACCGCAGGCTGCGAGGGCGAGCACGAGCGCGGCACCGAGCCAGCGCCTGGCCTTGAGCTTGAAGAGTTCCATTTCATTTCTCCTTGGGGTGCTCGGGAGCCATCGGCTCCTCGAAGTAGTAGATGCCGACGCCCAGGCGCATGCGCGGCGCCGCGGGGTCGTCCGATGGGGTGGCGTCGGCATGCGTCGACAGCCACTGGTCCAGCTTCTCCAGCAGCGCCTGCGATTGCGCGGCGCTGAGCTTGCGAAACGCCGGCAGCCGTGCGGCCGGGTAGTTGCGGTACATCACCTTGCGCTGGAAGCGCGGGTCGGTGGCACCGTGCTGCAGGTTGTGGTCGATCGTCTCGATCAGCGCGGCCACGTCGGTGCCCAGGATGCCGAGTTTCTCGACCTGGCCCGTCTGCGGCACGTAGGCCGCGGTCACCCGTTCGAGGCGCCCGTCGTCGTCCCGGCGCACGGCGCCGACACGCAGCAGTTCGTCGAGGACCGCGCGCACCGGCATGTCGCCGCTGTAGCGTCGCACCAGCGCGGTGAAGCTGGCCTCGCCGTCGTGGGGGTGCAGGCGGGCCGGCAGCCCGTCGGCGCCGTGAAAGTCGGCGTCGCGCCCCCAGCCCGTCAGCACCCGCGCGGCGCGGTTGTAGCCATCGTCGGTGGCCGAGGACAAGGGCTCCGGCTCGGCGACGATGCGTTGCACGTCCTTGCGGGTCAGCCCGGTGAGGATCGAGGCCCGGGACAGCGTGGGTTTCTTCCCCGGGATGCCGAAGTCCTCGAGCGCGGTCTGCACGTAGACATGCTTGGCCAGTTCCTCGAACGCGCTGAACGGCACGTGGTGGCGCAACAGCAGCCGGCACAGCGGGCGCAGCAGTCTTGACACGGCAATGTTGAGGGCGCGCTGGGCGGTGATCGAGGGATCCATGTTTGGGATTATTTTCCCAAATAAATCGGATGTCAAGCCGGTGCGCAACGATTCATCGCGAATCGCGGAAGTCCTGCGGCATCACCGCGGCCAGCCCGTACTTGTCGATGCGGTAGCGCAGCGTGTCGCGGCTGATTCCGAGGTGGCGCGCGGCGCGGCTGACATTCCAGCCGCAGCCGTGCAGCGCGTGTTCGAGCGCCGCGCGCTCGAGTTCCGCGAGCGTGCGGCCGCCGGCGGCCGACGGCTCGGCGGCCTCGACCGGCCGGGCCACGGCACGCAGCCCCAGCCCCTGCGCCGTGATCGGCTCGCCGCGCCCCAGCAGCACGGTCTGCTCCAGCAGGTTGCGCAACTCGCGCACGTTGCCGGGCCACGCGTGGGCGCGCAGCGCGGCCTCGGCATCGGGCTGCAAGGCCGGCACGCGCACGCCGTAGCGCGCGGCGTGCTGGGCGATGAAGTGGCGCGCCAGCAGCAGCACGTCGAGGTCGCGATCGCGCAGTGCCGGCAGATCCAGCTGCACCACGCGCAGGCGGAAATACAGGTCGGCACGAAAGCGCCCTTCTTGCACCAGCTGGTCGAGCGGCCGGTGCGTCGCGGCGACGATGCGCACGTTCACCCGCTGCTCGCGCACGCTGCCCAGGCGGCGCACGGTGCGCTCCTCCAGCAGCTTCAGCAGCTTGGCCTGCAGCGCGGGCTCCATGTCGCCGATCTCGTCGAGGAACAGGGTGCCGCCCTCGGCCGTCTCGACCAGGCCCAGCTTGCGTTCGCGGGCATCGGTGAAGGCCCCGCGCTCGTGGCCGAAGAGCTCGGACTCCAGCAGCTGCGCCGGCAGCGCCGCGCAGTTCAGTTCGACGAAGGGCTTGCTGCGCCGCGCGCCGCTGAAGTGCAGCGCCCGGGCAACCAGTTCCTTGCCGGTACCGGTCTCGCCGCGCACCAGCACTGCCGGTGCGTCGCCGTCCTGAAGCCGTGCCTCGGCGTCGAGCAGCTGGCGCATCGTCGCGCGCAGCCGCTGCATGCCGGCCGACACGCCGAGCAGCGCGCCCAGTTCGGCGCCGTCACCCTCGCGCCGCTGGTAGTAGTCGAGCGCGCTGTCCTTGCGCGCGTCGGCCGTCGCCCGTTCGATCAGCATGCCGAGCTTGGACAGCGAGACCGGCTTGGTCAGGAAGTCCAGCGCGCCGGCCTTCATCGCGTCGACCGCCAGCTCGACGCTGGCATGGCCGGTCACCATGATGACCTGGGCCGACGGGCATTGCGTGCGAATGCGCGCCAGCGCCTTCAGACCGTCCATGCCGGGCAGGTTGAAGTCCAGCACCACCGCGTCGGGCGCGAAGGCCTCGAGCGCCGCCAGGCCCTCCTCGGCCGAGCCGGCACAGCGCACCTCGCAGCCCTGGCGCTCGAGATAGGTGCGCATGTTCTTGGCCAGCACGGCCTCGTCCTCGATGATCAGGATCGCGTTGTCCATCTCGTGTCCTCCCTGTACTGGACCTTGCCGCCGTTCGTCGTTCAGGCCGTGCGCAGGCCGATCGACACCGTCGTGCCGCGCCCGGGTTCGCTGTCGATCGCCAGGAAGCCGCCGCTGCGCTCGAGCACGCGGCGCGCGAGCGCCAGCCCCACGCCCATGCCGTGGGCCTTGGTCGTGAAGAAGGGCTTGCCGGCGCGTGCCTTCTGCGCGGCATCCATGCCCTTGCCGTTGTCCTCGACCCGCAGCGTCAGGTGCTTCCTGTCGGCGCTGAGGTCGGCACGCACCGTCACCCGGCCACCGTCGGGCACGGCATCGAGCGCATTGGCCAGCACGCTGCGCAGGATCTGCCCGACCGCGAGCGAATCGCCCTGCACCATCGGCAGGCCGTCGTCGACCTGGGCACTCGCGCCGACGTGCCGGCGCTCGAACTCGCGCGAGAACTCCTGCAGGCAGCTGCGCACCATCGGCGCCACCGCCAGGGCCTGCGGCCGGCCTTCGCTCGGCCGGGTATAGGACAGCAGCTCGCGCACCCAGGCGCCCAGGCGGTCGCTCTGCTCGATGATGTCGCGTGCGGCCTCCGCGGTGGCGGCATCTTCGCCGCCCGCGCGCGGGCGGCGCACGCCGTCGAGGATCAGCTCGGCCGAGCTGCGGATCACCGCCAGCGGGTTGCGCACGCCGTGCGCGACCACCGAGCTCATCTCGCCGACGACGGCGTAGGTCTCGTTGTCGACCAGGCGTGTCTGCTGGGCGGCGATCATCCGGTCGGCACGCCGCACCAGCCCAAACAACGCCGCGAACAGCAGCAGGCCGAAAGTGGCCGCGCCGAGCGCGATGTAGATCCGCAGCTCGTGCAGGATGCCCATCAGCCCGCGCGGGTGTTTGTAGAACTCGATCGCACCGAGCACCCGCCCGGTCGCGGGGTCGATCACCGGGACGTAGATCTCGATGAACAGGTCGGCCGGCTGGCGCAGCGATTCGTACTCGGCCTTGCCGTGCCGGCGCTCGTCGTCGGTCTTCTTCTCGACCACGACGGCGCCGTCGAGCGCGAGGTCGAGTTCGTCGTTCGGCCCGAACCGGCGGCCGATCAGCGCCCGGTCGCTCGACCACATGACCGTGCGGTTGCGGTCGTAGACGTTGGTGCGCAGCATGTCGGGCATGCGCGCGAAGTGCTCGAAGGAGTCCTCGACCCTCTCGGGCGCTGCCGCCTGCGGCTGTGCGAAATAGGCCTGCAGCGGCTTCTCCACCATCAGCAGGCTCTGCACGAAGTCACGCGTGAGCGTGGCCTCCTGCAGCAGCATGCGCTGGGTCACGAACCAGCTCAGCAGCCAGACGCTGGTGGCCGCGATCGCGGCGATCGCCAGCAGGGCGACGGTGCCGAAGCGGCGCGTCAGCGGGAAGCGCCCGACTGCCCCGGCGGGCGCCGGGTGGGGCAATTCGCCCACCCAAGTTGGGGGCTGTGACCCCGGCTGCGGGGGCGCGTGATCGGAGGGTTTGGACGACATCGCTGGGAAATCAAGGACTTGGCTGTCACGGTCCGGGCTGGCCCGGTTCTTGAATGCGATTATGGGACAAATTTCCCAAATTGTCATCCTGTCATCCGGGGAGCCCCATCTTGAAACGCATCCTGATCTACTCGCACGACACCTTCGGCCTCGGCAACATCCGCCGCATGCTGGAGGTGGCCCGCCACCTCGTGGAGTCGTCGGACGAGGTCGCGGTGCTGGTGCTGACGGGCTCGCCGATGCTGCATGCCTTCCGCATCCCGGAGCGCATCGACTACATCAAGCTGCCTTGCCTGGCGCGCAATGTCGATGGCCGCTACGGCGCACGCAGCCTGCCGCTGACCCTGGATGCGACGGTGCGGCTGCGCGCCAACCTGATCCGCAGCGCGATCGCCGACTTCGCGCCCGACATCATCCTGGTCGACAAGAA
>Ga0209682_10000087_pt1 | contig 28481 bp, 4 predicted proteins | sample DOMMetBare2Fresh_2_FD_187471 | JGI IMG/M metagenome (GOLD analysis project Ga0209682, IMG submission 187471) | Wetland sediment microbial communities from St. Louis River estuary, USA, under dissolved organic matter induced mercury methylation -... | ecosystem: Environmental > Aquatic >... | reverse complement strand
TGATCGGGCGTCCCCTGTACGGCATCGAAGCCTCCCCGAGCCCCGGCGACCCGGGCCGCCGCGACGTCCGCGCGCTCGCCCGGGGGTACGTGGCGGAGCTGCGGGGCGTCCAGCCGCACGGGCCCTACGTGGTGGGCGGCTGGTCGTCCGGCGGGATGATCGCGTTCGAGATGGCCGCGGAGCTCGAAGCGGCCGGCGAGGAGGTCCGGCAGGTCTTCCTGCTCGACGGACCGGCGCCTTTCGAGCATCACGATCTGAGCGACGAGCGGCTGCTCTGCTGGTTCCTGGAGGACCTGGCGCTCGGGCTCCCCGTCGAGCGGCTGCACGGCGTGCCGCTCGCCGGCCTGACCCTCGCGGAGCAGCTCCGCACCGCGGCGGAGGTGCTGGAGGTCCGCGGCGCCGCGGGGCTCGACCTCGCGCAGCTCGCGGCGAATTTCGAGATCTTCCGCGACGTCGTCACCGCGGGCAGCCGCTACCGGCCGGGCACGGTCGCCGCCGGCCTGACCGTCGTGCGCGTGGAGCACGACGTGGTCGACGAGTTCGCCGCGCATCCCCACCGGCAGGAGAGCGATTGGGGATGGTCCGGTTTCACCCGGGGGCCGGTGCGCTGCGTACGGGTGCCCGGGACCCACCACACCTTCCTGACCGAGCCCCTGGTGGAGAGCTGGTGCTCCCTGTTGAGCGCATGGAGCGAAGTCGAACCCGCGGTCCTTGGGAGAACGTGATGTAGAACCTGCTCGCCACCCTGTCGGCGCGGAACGTCAAGCCCGAAGTCCGGGACGGCAAGCTGCATGTGAATGCGCCGGCCGGCGTCCTGACGCCGGAGCTGCACCAGGCGATCGGCCGCCACAAGGACGCGCTCATCGCCCGCCTGGAGGCTTCGCGCGCCGCCGCCGGGCCGGAGGAGGAGCTGCCGGCCATCGTCCCCGACCCGGAGCGCCGCCACGAGCCCTTCCCGCTGAACGACGTGCAGCATGCCTACTGGATCGGGCGCAGCGCGCAGCTCGAGCTGGGCCAGGTGTCGACCCACGTCTACTTCGAATTCGAATGCGGCGATCTCGATCCCGCGCGGCTCTCCGCCGCCTTCCGCAAGGTCGTGGCGCTCCACGGCATGCTGCACGCGGTGATCGACGGCAACGGCCAGCAGCGCATCCTTGCGACCGTGCCGGAGCACGAGATCGCCGTCTCCGACCTGCGCGAGGCCGCTCCGGAGCTGCGCGAGGCCGAGTGCCTGCGCATCCGCGAGGAGCTGGCGCACCAGGTGTTCTCGCCCGACCGGTGGCCGCTGTTCGACATCCGGCTGCTCCGGCTCGCCGCGGACCACGCGCGGCTCTGCGTGAGCTGGGACTTCCTGGTGGTCGACGCCCTGAGCATGCTGATCATCTTCCGGCAATGGCACGGCTTCTACACCGATCCCGCGTACGCGGTGGACGAGCCCGGCCTGTCGTTTCGCGACTACGTGCTGGCGGAGGCCGGGATCAAGGAGCGCCCGTCCTATCTGGCCTCGAAAAAGTACTGGTGGGACCGGCTCGACGAGCTGCCGCAGGCGCCGCAGCTTCCGGTCGTCAACAAGATCGAGCGCGGGCGCAGGCATGCGTTCACCCGCCGCACCTTCCGCCTCCCGGCGGAGCGGTGGGAGGCGATCAAGGCGCGCGGCCGGCGGGAGGGGCTCACGCCGTCGAGCGTCCTCCTCGCCGCCTTCTCCGAGGTGATGAGCCGCTGGTCGAAGAGCCGGCACTACGGCCTCAACCTGACCCTGTTCAACCGCCTCCCGCTGCACGAGGAGGTGGGATCGATCGTCGGCGACTTCACCAACCTGCTGGTGCTGGAGGTCGATTGCCGCACCGGGAAGAGCTTCCTCGACCGGGCGGCGCTCGTCCAGGGGCAGTTCCTCACCGATTTCGACCACCGCCGGGTGAGCGCCGTCGAGGTGCTGCGCGAGCTGGCCAAGCGCCGCGGCTTGCAGCAGCAGGCGATCCTGCCGGTCGTCTTCACCAGCACGCTGATGCTGGGCGGCAAGGCGGGGGAGGACAGCGGCGGCCTGGAGCGCTTCGGCCGCCTGGGGTACGGCATGAGCCAGACGCCGCAGGTCTGGCTGGACTACCAGATCTTCGAGCTGCACGGCGACCTGCTGATCAACTGGGACGCGGTGGAGGACGTCTTCCTGCCCGGCGTGCTCGACGACATGTTCGGCGCCCACCGTGAGCTCCTGGAGGCGCTCGCCACGGCGCCGGAGAGCTGGGACCGGGAGGCCGGCCCGGCGCTGCCACCCGCGCAGCAGGCGGTGCGCGACGCGGTGCACGCCACGGCGGCGGAGCAGGTGGACCGCTGCCTGCACGAGCTGTTCGTCGACCGCGCCCTGGAGAGCCCGGAGCGGATCGCGCTGGAATGGAGCGTCGGCGCGATGACCTACGGCGACCTCCTCGCCCACAGCCACCACGTGGCCGGGCAGCTCCTGGAGCGGGGGGTGCGCCCCAACGAGCTGGTCGCCGTGGTGATGCACAAGGGGTGGGAGCAGGCCGTGGCGGTGCTCGGCGTGCTCCTGGCGGGCGCGGCCTACCTGCCGGTCGATCCGCGCTGGCCGGCGCTGCGCCGCCACCAGCTCCTGGAGCTGGGTGAGGCGCGGATCGCGCTCACCCAGAGCGCCCTCGGCCGGGAGCTGGAGTGGCCCACGGGCGTCGAGCGCATCGTCGTGGCGGAGCGCCCGGGCCGCTCTCACCTGACTGCCGCTCCCCCCCTCCTTCAGGCGACGACGGATCTCGCCTACGTGATCTTCACCTCGGGCTCCACGGGGACGCCCAAGGGCGTGATGATCGATCACCGCGGCGCGGTCAACACGGTGGTCCATGTCAACCGCCTGTTCGGCGTGGGGCCGGACGACAAGGTCCTGGCCGTCTCCAGTCTCACCTTCGATCTGTCGGTCTACGACATCTTCGGGCTGCTCGCCGCGGGCGGCACGGTGGTCATCCCGGACGCCGAGCTGATGCGCGATCCCGGCCACTGGGAGGAGCTGATCCGGCGCCGGAAGGTGACGGTCTGGAACTCCGCGCCGCCGCTCCTCGGCGTGCTCGCCGATGCGCTGGAGCCGGGGCCGGCGCGCGAGCTCCCGTCCGTGCGGCTCGCTCTCCTCAGCGGCGACTGGATCCCGGTCCCGCTGCCGGGCCGCCTGCGGCGCCTGGCCCCCGGCGTCCGGGTGGTCAGCCTGGGCGGCGCGACCGAGGGCTCCATCTGGTCGATCTATCACCCGGCCGACACGGTCGATCCGGGCTGGGACAGCATCCCCTACGGCAAGGCGCTGCCCAACCAGCACATGTACGTGCTGGACGAAAACCTCCAGCCCTGCCCCGACCTGGTGACCGGGGGCATCTACATCGGCGGGCTCGGCGTCGCGCTCGGCTACTGGAAGGACCCGGAGAAGACCGCCCGCCAGTTCATCGAGCACCCGGTGAGCGGCGAGCGCCTCTACGCGACCGGCGACCTCGGGCGCTTCCGGAGGGACGGCACCATCGAGTTCCTCGGCCGCGAGGACTTCCAGGTCAAGGTGCGCGGCTACCGCGTCGAGCTGGGCGAGATCGCGGCGTGCCTCCAGGCCCACCCCGGCGTCCGCGAGGCCGTCGTTCAGGTGGCGAAGGACGGCAGGGGCACGCTGACCGCCTGGGTGCTCGCCCACCCGGCCGGTGACAGCCGCCTGTTCGAGCGCACCGAGGCCCCCGCCGAGACGCTGCGGCAGACCGCCGGGCAGATCGAGGCGGCGGCGGCGCTCCAGGCGCGGGAGGCGGACCGCGACGGCCTGGCGATGTTCCGGGATTTCTGGGGGAAGGTCGAGACGGCGAGCCTCTGTGCGATGCGCGAGACGCTCGCGGCACTTGGTCTCTGTGTCGGTGCCGGCGGCGATCCGGCGACCGCGGAGGACCTGGACGGCCTGGTCGAGAGCGGGCGCGTGAAGCCACAGTTCCGGCGCCTCCTGGAGCACTGGATCGAGCTGCTCGCGCCGCGCGAGGTGACGGCGGCGGAGAGCGCCGGGGAGCAGCTCGCCGCGCTGGAGGCGGCGTACGGCGCGGACGGGCGCGTTCAAGGATTCCTGGAGTACGTCGCGGTCTCCCTGCGCAGCCATCTCGCTCTCCTCGGCGGCGCGGTGATGCCGCTGGAGCTCCTCTTCCCCGAAGGATCGCGGCACCGCGCCGAGGCTCTGTACGGGAAGAATCCGGCCATCCTCCACCACAACCGGATGCTGGCGGCGGCGGTGCGCGCGCTGGTCCGGTCCTGGGAAGGGGACCGGCGGCTGCGCGTCCTGGAGCTCGGCGCCGGAACGGGCAATACCTCCTCCTTCCTCCTCCCCGAGCTGCCCGCGGCGCGCACGGAATACTGGTACACCGACGTCTCGGCGTTCTTCTTCGGCGCCGCGAAGGAAAAATTCGGCGGCTACCCGTTCGTCCGCTATGCGGCGCTCGACATCGAGCGGGACCCGAAGAGCCAGGGGCACCAGCCGCACAGCTACGACCTGATCATCGCCTCGAACGTCCTGCACAACGCGACCGGCATCGACGCGGCCCTGGGTGCGATCCGCGAGCTGCTGCGGCCGGGCGGCTATCTCCTGATCCTGGATGCGACGCGGAACACCCCCTGGCTGTGGGCCACCGCGGCCTTCCTCGAAGTGGCCGGCACCTATGGCGACGAGCGGCAGGGGCCGGCGCTCGGCCTGGACGGCTGGTTGCGCGCCCTCGACAGGAGCCGGTTCGAGGAGGTGCACGTCTTCCCGGGGGAGGGAGAGCTGGCCGGGCTGCTGGAAGCCATGCCGCAGCACGTATTCGTGGCGCGCGGTCCGGCGGCGGTCAGCCGCTTCAGGCCGGAGGAGCTGGGCGCCTTCCTGCGCGAGCGGCTGCCGGACTACATGGTGCCGCAGCGCTTCGTCCTCCTGGAGAAGCTGCCGCTCACCGCCAACGGCAAGCTCGACCTGGCCGCGCTGCCGAGCGAGATCTCGTCCTCGGGGAGCGAGGAGCGGCGCGTCGTGGTCCCGCGGTCGGACACCGAGGAGCGCATCCTCAAAATCTGGAAGGAGGTGCTCGGCCTCGACCCGTTGAGCGTCTCCGACAACTTCTTCGAGGTGGGCGGCGATTCGTTGCTGATGACCGAGGTGCTGCGCAAGGTCAATCAATGGCAGCAGCCGCCGCTCACCATCGCGAACCTGTTTTCCTATCCGACGGTGCAGAGCCTGGCGGCGTATCTCCGCCCGGCCGCGGAGGCCCCGGCGGTGCGCCCCGCGCCCGCCGCCGGCCGGGCGGAACGGGGGCCGCGCGGCTCCGGCGACGTCGCGGTGATCGGCCTCGCGGGGAGGTTCCCCGACGCCCCGAACGTCCGCGCGCTCTGGCAGAACCTCGCGGCCGGCCGCTGCGCGATCCGCCGCTTCAGCGAGGAGGAGCTGCTGCGCTCGGGCGCCAGCCCGGACGAGCTGGCCCGGGACAACTACGTCCGGGCCGGCTCGGTGCTCGCGGGCATGGACCTGTTCGACGCCGCGTACTTCGGCTTCACGCCGCGCGAGGCCGAGATCATGGACCCGCAGCAGCGCTTCCTGCTGGAGTGCGCGGTCGAAGCGCTGGAGACGGCGGGCTATCCGAACGAGCGGCGCGCGGGGAGGATCGGCGTCTTCGTCGGCAAGGCGACGAGCTTCTACCTGCTGGAGCACCTGCTCTACTACCCGGAGATCTTCGCGCGGCTGGGGATGATGCCGGTCCTGAACGTCAACGAGAAGGACCACGCCGCGACGCTCGTCTCCTACAAGCTGAACCTGACCGGTCCGGGGGTCAACGTCAACACCACCTGCTCGACCTCGCTGGTCGCGGTCCACACCGCCTGCCAGAGCCTGCTCAACGAGGAGTGCGAGGTCGCGCTCGCCGGCGGCGTCTGCTTCATCAGCACGCTGGAGCGCGGCGGGTACCTCTACCACGAGGGGAGCATCCTCTCGCCGGACGGCCTCTGCCGCGCCTTCTCGGACGACGCGAACGGCAGCGTCTTCGGCAGCGGCGTGGGGCTCGTGGTGCTGAAACCCCTCGCCGCGGCCCTCCGCGACCGCGACACCATCCACGCGGTGATCAAGGGCTCGGCGATCAACAACGACGGCTCGCTCAAGGCGGGCTACACGGCGCCGAACCTGCATGGCCAGGCGGACGTGATCGCCGGAGCGCAGGCGCGAGCGGGGGTGAGCCCGGGCTCGATCCAGCTCCTCGAAGCGCACGGCACCGCCACCAACCTGGGCGATCCGATCGAGTTCGGTGCTCTGCGCAAGGTGTTCGGCGGGCCGCGGCCGGACGGCTCGCGCTGCGCCCTCGGCTCGATCAAGACGAACATCGGCCACCTCGACGCGGCGGCGGGCATCGCCGGGTTGATCAAGGTGGTCGAGGCGCTCGAGCACCGGACGATCCCGCCGACGCTCCACGTGAGCGTGCCGAACCGCAAGATCGACTTCGCGGACAGCCCGTTCTACCTGAACGCGGAGGCGGTCGACTGGCCGGCGGGAGAGGCGCCGCGCCGCGCCGGGGTCAGCTCCTTCGGCGTCGGCGGCACGAACGCCCACGTCGTCGTCGAAGAGGCACCGGCCTTGCCCGAACGCCCGGCGGCGGACGGTCCCCAGCTCCTCGTCGTGTCGGCGAAGAGCCGCGGCGCGCTCGACACGATGGCGCGCGAGCTGGCGGAGGAGCTCGGCCGGAGCCCCGGTCTGGCGCTCGAAGACGTGGCGTTCACCCTGCAAGCCGGACGCAACGCCTGGTCCCACCGCGCCTTCCTCGTCTGCGGCGGGCTCGCCGAGGCGCGGAGCCTGCTGGCGGAGGGCCGCCTGAGCACCGGCCGGCACGACGGCGCCCAGACTCCCGCGGTCGCCTTCCTGTTCCCCGGCCAGGGCGCGCAGCGGCGCGGCGTGACCCGCGAGCTCTACGCGGCGCAGCCCGCGTTCCGCGCCGCCTTCGACCGGTGCGCGGAGATCGTCCGGTCCTACACCGGCGGCGATCTCGCGGGCTGGCTGTACGGCTCCGGCGAGGGCGAGGACGAGACGGACATCGGGCAGACGGCGATCACCCAGCCGCTCCTTTTCGCGGTCGAGTACGCCCTCGCCCGCTTCTGGGAGTCGCTCGGCATCCGCCCCGTGGCGATGCTGGGGCACAGCCTCGGCGAGTACGTGGCGGCCTGCCTGGCGGGCGTCTTCTCGCTCGACGAGGTGCTGTCGCTCGTCGTCGTCCGCGGCCAGCTTCTGCAGAGCCTCGAGCCGGGCCGCATGCTCGCGGTGAGCTGCGGCGAGGCGGAGCTGCGCGAGCTTCTGCGCGGCGCGGGCTGCGATCTCGCGGCGGTGAACGGCCCGGGCCAGTGCGTGGTGTCGGGACCCGGCGGCGCGGTCGAGGCGCTCCGGAGCCGGCTGGAGGCGGCCGGGATCACCTGCCGCGAGCTGCGCACCTCGCACGCCTTCCACTCTTCGATGGTGGAGCCGATCCTCGACACGTTCGAGGAGTGCGTCGCGGCGATCCGCAGGGACCGGCCGGCCATCCCGTTCATCTCCAACCTGAGCGGCACCTGGATCACCGGCGAGGAGGCGATGAGCCCCACCTACTGGGCGCGGCATCTGCGGGAGACCGTGCGCTTCGGCGACGGCGCCCGCGAGCTTCTGAGCCTCGGCAACCCGGTCCTCCTGGAAGCCGGGCCCGGCCATGCCCTGAGCACCCTGGTGGCCCGCGGCACGGGCGCGGCGGCCGAGCGCATCGTGCCGACGTTCGGCTACGAAGCCCGGCCGCCGGGCGAGCTGCAGGCGGTCCTCGCGAGCCTCGGGCGGCTCTGGCTGGCGGGGGTCGAGATCGAGTGGGAGCGCCTGCACGAGGGGCGCACGCCGGGGCGCGTGCCGCTCCCCACCGCCGTGTTCGAGCGGAAGCGCTACTGGCTCGAACGGCGGGGCGGGCTGGGGAGGACGTCCCCGGGCACCGCGGCGGCCCCGGGCACCCGGGTCGAGCCGGAGGCGCCGGTTGCTGCCGGGCCGGAGGAGGTCTCCGCCGGCCATGGGAGGCCCGAGCTGCGGACGGAATACACCGCTCCGGAGAGCGACGTCGAGGTCCGGCTCGCCGAGATCTGGAGGAGCTTCCTCGGGATCGAGAAGATCGGCATCCTGGACAATTTCTTCGAGCTGGGCGGGGATTCGCTGCTGGCGACCCGGGTGCATGCGCAGATCAAGCGGGACTTGGGCGTCGAGCTGCCGGCGGGCAAGATGTTCGAGCTGGCGACCATCCGGCGCATCTCCCTCTTCGCCCTGGCCAACAGCGATCCCACGGCGATCGACACGCTTTCGACCGAGGAGCTCGACGAGCTCCTCGCGGTGATGGAGCCTTGAGGAGAGCGGATCCCAACAACGCTGCGAGTCCAAAGGAGAGAGACCGAATGCAGCATCAGGATGAGAGCCTGCGCAGTCAAGTCGCCCTCGGGTGGGTCATGAACGGGGTCGTCCTCGCCCTCACGTTTGCGTTCATGATCATCGAAAGCAGCGTGATGAGCAACGATTTCCGGTCGATCCGCATCGATCCCGGAACCACGGTCAAGTGGCTGGCGTACATCGTCGTGCTCTATCCACTCATGCCGATCTACGTGTGCTTCGCGCACGAGAGGCGGTCGCGCGTCTTCCGCTGGGTGGCGGTCGCGGCGGCGTGCCTGGGATTTGTCTTTTTCCTTCTGCATCACCTGTCGCATTGGAACCTGGGGCAGCGGCCCGAGGTCTCGTCGCACGTCTTCGACGTCGCGATCGAGATCGTCTCCGTGTGGGTGATCGTCCAGTCGGTGCGCTGGGCGAGGATCCGGTCATGAATCGGAATCTGGGTGGATTGGCGCTCGTCGTCCTGGCGCTCCTCTGTGTCCCGTCGCCGGCCTCGGCGCACGTCGGCGGGGAGGCCGGCGCGGGCTTCGTCTCGGGCCTTCTGCATCCGCTGCTCGGCCTCGATCACTTCCTGGCCATGCTGGGGGTGGGGATCGTCAGCGCCCAGCTCGGCGGGCGGAAGATCTTCACGATCCCCGCGCTGTTCGTCCTCGCGATGATCGGCGGCGCCGTCGCCGGGGTGTACGGGAGCGCCTGGCCCTTCACCGAGCCGGGGATCGCCCTCTCGGTCGTGGTCCTGGGGGGCGCGATCGCCACGGTCAAGGAGCATGGCAACGCCTGGCCGGTGATGGCGGTGGTGCTGCTTTTCGGGAGCCTGCACGGGCATGCCCACGGCCTCGAGCTGCCGCAGTCGGCCGACCCCGTCTACTACGCGGCGGGGTTCGTCACCAGCACCGCGTCGATCCATCTGCTGGGGGTGGGGATCGGCCATCTGCTGACCGCGCGGGCGGCCTCGGTGGCCTTCCTGCGCCACATGGGATCGGGGATGGTGGGCATGGGCCTGATGATCCTGCTGGATTCGGTGGCCCGGTAGGATCACGGCGTGAGCTACGACTACATCGTCGTCGGCGGCGGCTCGGCGGGCGCGGTCCTCGCGGCGCGGCTCAGCGAGGACCCCCGCCTGCGGGTCCTGCTGCTGGAGGCCGGCCCCGACTATCCGGAGGCGCTCCCCGGCGCGCTGCGGGACGCCGGCTCCGCGGTGACCGGCGGCCACAACTGGGACTTCGAGGCCGCCCTCGGCGAGGCGGCGCCGCCGCCGCTCGACGAGCAGCAGCAGCGGATCGCCAAGGTCTTCGCCCTGGCCTCCCGCCGCCTCTCGCCGGGGCAGAGCCCGGCCCGGCCGTTCGCCCCGTTCGCCGTGGGGGGGAGCGCGGGGACGCTCTTCCGCTATCCCCTGGGCAAGGTGATGGGCGGCGGCTCGGCGATCAACGGCGGCCTCGCCTTCCACGCGCGCCCGGAGGACTGGGCGGCCTGGGAGGCGCCCGGCGACGGTGCGTGGAGCTGGGACGCGGTCCGCCCCTGGGCCGGCCGGGTCGAGGTGCCGCTGGAGACGGCGCCGCCGGACGGCTTCACCCTCTTGCAAGGAGCGTTCGTCGCGGCCTGCCGCGCGCTGGGGCACGCCGCGGTCGATCTCCGCACAGGGACGGCGGCCGGCGTGGGCGCCATCCCGAAGAGCCTCCTCGCGGGCGAGCGCGCCTCGTCGGCACGGCTCTACCTGGCGGCGGCGCGCCGGCGGCCGAACCTGACCATCCAGCCCGATTGCCTCGTCGACCGGCTCCTGTTCGCGCCGGCTGGCGGCGAGCTGGCGGCGGGCGGTGTGGAAGCGATCGTCGCCGGACGGCGCCAACGGTTTTCCGGCGGGCGGATCGTCCTCGCGGCCGGCACCATCGGCTCGCCGGCGATCCTGCAGCGGTCGGGGATCGGCGCCGCGGACGCGCTCGCCCGCGCCGGCGTCCGGCCGCTCTTCGATCTGCCCGGCGTGGGCGAAAACCTGCGGGATCACCCGTCGGTGAGCTTGTGGGCGGTGCCCCGGGAGGGAGCCTGCCGCGCCGGCGAGCCGGTCCATCAGGTGATGTTGCAGCAGAGGTCCGCCGCCTCCGCCGGCTTGTGCGATCTGCAGCTCTTCATCCTGAGCGCGGTCGCGACGGAGAAGCTGCCGCCGCTGCGCGACGTGGTGGGCGCGGACCTCGCGGCCGGCCTCTCGGTCGTCGTGGCGACCCCCGAGTCCCGGGGCCGCGTCGAGATCGTCGACCAGGACCCGCTGCGCAATCCGCGCATCGTCCTCAACTGCCTGAAGGAGGCCGGCGATCTGCGCCGGATGATGGAGGGCGTGCGGTCGGCGTGGCCGATCCTCCGCGGCGAGCGGCTGGGCTCCCATCTCGAGAGAATCGTGCTGTGGAATCAGAGCATGATCGATTCGGATCCTCTCCTGGAGAAGGTGATCCGTTCCACGGTGCGGTCGGTCTGGCATCCGGTCGGCACGCTGCGGATGGGCGGGGCCGGCGACGCGATGGCGGTGGTCGACCGGCACGGGCGGCTCTACGGCTGCGCCAACGTCACGGTGGCCGATGCCTCGATCATGCCGGCGATGCCCTCCGTGCCGCCGTACCTGACCTGCATGCTGATCGGCGAGAGGATCGCGGCACATCTGGAGCCGGGATGAGCGCGAGCCTGGAGGAGAAGAAAGCCCGCCTGCGCAGCCTCCTCGAGAAAAAGCAGGAGGCGGCTCCGGTGCCCCGGGTCGCGCCGCGGGGGCCTCGCGCGGAGCTGGAGCCGCTGTCGTTCGCGCAGCAGGGCCTGTGGTTCGTCTCGCAGCTGGAGGGTCCCAACTCCGCCTACAACATCGCGGTGCTGGCGCGCCTCTTCGGCCACCTGGACGCCGGCGCGCTCCGCCGGGCGCTGTCCACGATCGTCCGCCGCCACGACACGCTGCGGACGCGTTTCGTCGAGCGCGACGGCGTGCCGCACCAGGCCGTCGCCGATCTCGCGGAGGTGCTCCTCGAGCCGCTCCCGGTGCGCCCGGAGGAGGCGGAGGCGGCGTACCGCCGCGAGGCGCAGCGCCCGTTCGACGTCGCCGGCGGCCCGCTCTTCCGCGCCACCCTGTTCACCGACGCGCCGGAGCGTTTCGTGCTGGTGGTGACGATGCACCACATCATCTCGGATGCCTGGTCGGTCGGCGTCTTCCTGCGCGAGCTGATGGCGCTCTACGAGGCCTGCGTCCGCGGGAGCGAAGCCGCGCTCCCCCCGCTCGCCGTCACCTGGGCCGACTACGTGCACTGGGAGAAGGCCTGGCTGGAGAGCGGCGTGCTGGAGCGCCAGCTCGCCTATTGGAAGCGCCGGCTCGCGGACCTGCCGCCGCTGCTCACCCTGCCGACCGACCGGCCGCGGCCCGCCCTGCAGAGCACGCGCGGCGCGACCGTGCACTACGGCGCACCGCGCGGGCTTCTGGAGCGGGTGAGGAGCCTCGCCAACGAGCAGAGGTCCTCCCTGTTCCTAACCCTCGTGGCGGCCTTGAGCGTCCTGCTGCACCGCCATGCGTCGCAGCAGGACCTGGCGATCGGCACGAGCGTCGCCAACCGGCGGACCCCCGAGCTCGAAGCCCTGATCGGCTACTTCGTGAACACCGTGGTGATCCGGGCGCACGTCGGGGAGGAGCAGTCCTTCGCGTCCGTGCTGAAGGCGGCCCGGGAGACCGTGCTGGAGGCGCTGGAGAACCAGGACACCCCCTTCCACCGCGTGGTCGAGGAGCTGCGGCCGGAGCGGAGCCTGGGACACTCGCCGGTCTTCCAGGTGATGATCACCCTGCAGAACGTGCCGTACTCCCGGCGCATGGAGCTGCCGTCGGTGGCGATCGAGGCCGAGATCCCCGACAGCGGCTCGGCGAAATTCGATCTGTCCTTCGAGGTGCAGGAGGACGAGTCGGCGCTCCACGGGCAGATCGAGTACCGGTCGGACCTCTTCGACGGCACCACGGTGCAGCGTCTGGCGGAGCATTTCGTGCTGCTTCTCGCGCAGGTCGCGGAGCAGCCGGAGCGGCGCCTCTCCGAGATCGCCCGGCTCGGCGCGGCCGAGCGGCACCAGCTCCTGGTGGAATGGAACGACGCCGGCCGGAGCTGGGCCGATGCACCGGGGGCGACCGCCTGGGACCTGCTCGCGGCGCAGGCGGAGAGCACGCCGGGCTCTCCGGCGCTGATCGGTCCCGGCGCGCGGCTCACCTATGGCGAGCTGCGGCGGCGCGTCGAGGCCGCGGCGGCGCGGCTCGCCGCCCACGGCGTGGGGCCGGGGGTGGCCGTCGCCCTGCTCGCCGAGCGCGGCGTCGACCTCTGGCTCGCCGCGCTCGCGGTGCTCGCGGCCGGCGGCGCGTACGTGCCGCTCGATCCGCGCCAACCGGCCGGGCGGCAGGCGCGCGTGACGGCGCTCTCCGGCGCGCCCCTGGCGCTCGTCGCCGAGGAGCTCCGGCCGGGCTTCGAGCGCGCGTTCGCCGGCGTGGCGGCACCGCCGCGCCTCCTGCCGCTCGCCGCTCTCCTCGCCGGCGGCGGCCCCACGGCCGCGGTGCGGCGCGCCGCGCCGGGCGATCTCGCCTATGTCATCTACACCTCCGGCTCGACGGGGGAGCCCAAGGGGGTGATGGTCGAGCACCGCGGCCTGCTCAACCACCTGCGCGCCAAGCTCGAAGACCTCGCCCTCGCGGCCTCCGACGCCGTGGCGCAGACCGCCTCGCAATGCTTCGACATCTCGGTGTGGCAGGTGCTGGCGCCGCTCCTCTGCGGCGGCACCGTGCACGTGCTCCCCGACGAGGTGGCGCACGAGCCGCGCGCGCTCCTCGCCGCGGCCGAGGCCGCCGGCCTCACGGTGCTGGAGGTCGTCCCCTCGCTCCTGCGCCTGCTGCTCGACGAGATCGAGGCGCCGGGCGCCGGCCTGCGTTCGCTGCGCTGGATGATCCCCACCGGCGAGGCGCTGCCGCCCGACCTCGGCCGCCGCTGGCTCGCCGCCTGCCCGGCCGTGCCGCTGCTCAACGCGTACGGCCCGACCGAGTGCTCCGACGACGTGTCGCACCACCGCCTCGACACGCCGCCCCCGGCCGCGGCGGGTGGTGTGCCGATCGGCCGTCCGGTGGTCAACACCCGCCTCTACGTGCTCGACCGCGAGCTGCTGCCGGTCCCCCTGGGGGTGGTGGGGGAGCTCTGCGTGGCGGGGACCGGCGTCGGCCGCGGCTATCTGAACGAGCCGGCGCGCACCGCCGAGGCGTTCGTGCCGGAGCCGTTCGGCGGCGCGGCCGGCGAGCGGCTCTACCGCACGGGCGACCTGGCCCGCTGGCTGCCGGCCGGCCGGCTCGAATTCCTCGGCCGCCGCGACCATCAGGTGAAGATCCGCGGCCACCGCATCGAGCCGGGGGAGATCGAGGAGCGGCTCCGCACGCATCCGGCGGTCCGCGACACGGCGGTCCTGGCGCGCGAGGACCGCCCCGGAGAGAAGCGCCTGGTGGCCTATGTGGTGGGGGACGCAGAGGCGCCGGAGGTGGCGGCGCTGCGTGAGCACGTGGCCGCGGGGCTGCCGGAGTACATGGTGCCCGCGGTCTTCGTGGTGCTGCCGGCGCTGCCGCTGACCGCCAACGGCAAGCTGGACAGGAAGGCGCTGCCGGCGCCGGAGGAGGGCGACGTCCGGCGGGGTGGCTACGCCGCGCCGCGCACCGAGCTGGAGCGTCGGCTCTGCGAGATCTGGCAGGAGGTGCTGGCCGTCGAGCGCGTCGGGATCGACGACGATTTCTTCGACCTGGGAGGGCACTCGCTCCTGGCGACGCAGGTGGTGAGCCGGGTGCGCTCGGCGCTGGGCCGGGAGCTGCCGCTCAAGGCGATGTTCGAGCAGCGCACGGTCCGCGGTCTCGGCGAGCGGCTGCCGGCGGCGGGCGGGGGGCTGGTCCTGCCGGAGATCGAGGTGCTGGCGCGGCGCGACCGGCTGGCGCTCTCCTATGCGCAGCAGCGCCTCTGGTTCATCGACCGCCTGGAGGGGGGGAGCAGCCACTACAACATCCCGAGCGCGGTACGCCTGCGGGGCGGGCTCGACAAGGCGGCGTTCGCCGCCGCGGTCCGCACGGTCGTCGCGCGCCACGAAGTGCTGCGGACGGTCTTCCGCGAGGAGGCGGGCGAGCCGTACCAGGTCCTCCGCGAGAGCGTCGAGATCCTCCTGGAGGAGAGGGACCTGAGCGGGGTGCCGGAGGAGGAGAGGGAGAGAGGCGTCCGGCGCCTGGCGCTCGACTACGTGCTGCAGCCGTTCGACCTGACCCGCGACCTGCTGCTGCGGGTCATCCTGGTCAAGACGTCGGAGGCGGAGCACGTGGTGCTCTTCAACATGCACCACATCGTCTCGGACGGCTGGTCGATGGGCGTGCTGGTGAGCGAGCTCGGCGCGCTCTACGCGGCGTACCGCGCGGGCGGGGAGAACCCGCTGCCGCCGCTGCGGGTGCAGTACGCGGACTACGCGCAATGGCAGCGGGGGTGGTTGCAGGGCGCGGCCCTGGAGAGCCAGTTGAGCTATTGGCGGCGCCAGCTCGCCGGCCTGCCGCAGGTCCATGGCGTGCCGCTCGACCGGCCACGGCCCGCGCGGCAGGGCTTCGCCGGGGGAGAGCACGTCGCGCGGCTGGACGCGGACTTCAAGGGCCGGCTCGAAGCCTTCGGCCGCGAGCGTGGAGCGACCCTGTTCATGGTCCTCCAGGCGGCGTTCGCGGTCCTCCTCGGCCGCTACAGCCAGGAGACCGACGTGGTGATGGGCTCGCCGATCGCCGGGCGCATCCACCGTGACGTCGAGCCGCTGATCGGTTTCTTCGTCAACACCCTGGTGCTGCGCAGCGATCTGTCGGCCGGCCCGCGGTTCGTGGATCTGCTCCAGGCGGCCCGGCGGACGGTCCTCGATGCGTACGCGCATCAGCACGCACCGTTCGAGATGCTGGTGGGAGAGCTCCGGCCGGAGCGCAGCCTGAGCCACAGCCCGCTGTTCCAGATCCTCCTCGTGCTGCAGAACGCGGACCGCGGCGACGGGCCCGGGGGATCGCGCCTGGAGCCGGTCGGCGGCGGCATCGGCGTTGTCAAGTTCGATCTGGAGCTCAACATGGTGGAGCTCGCGGACGGGCTGGTCCTCGACTGGTGGTACAAGCGGGAGCTGTTCGACGGCGCGACGGTCGAGCGGATGGCGTCGAGCTTCCAGGTGCTGCTCGAAGGCCTCCTGGCAACGCCGGAGGCGAGCATCCTGGCGCTGCCGCTGCTGACCGAGGCGGCGCGCCGGAGCCTGGCGTCCGCCTGGAGCTTCGCGGCGCCGTACCCGCGGGAGCGCTCGATCCACGAGCTGTTCGCGGCGCAGGCCGAGCGCTCGCCGCGGGCGGTGGCGGTGTCCCTCGGCGAGGAGAGGCTGACCTACGGCGAGCTCGACGGGCGGGCGAACCGTCTGGCGCACCTCCTCCGCGCGCACGGTGTGCGGCCGGGGGCGCTGGTGGGGCTGTGCATGGAGCGCTCGCCGGCGATGGTGGCCGGCCTCCTGGGAATCCTCAAAGCGGGCGGAGCGTACGTGCCGCTCGATCCGGAGTATCCGGAGGCACGCCTGGCCACCATGCTGGACGATGCGGCGGTCGAGGTGGTGCTGACCGAGAGCCGCCTGGCGGGGCTGCGCTGCTTCGCCGGGCGGAGAACCCTGGCGCTGGACGATCCCGGATGTGCCGGGTCCTCCGGCGGCGCTCCGGGCCCGTCCGGGCCGGGAGCGGGCGGTCTCGCCTATGTGATCTATACCTCGGGCTCGACGGGCCGGCCGAAGGGCGTGATGGTCGAGCACCGGAGCGTGGTCCGTCTCGTCATCCACCCCGATTTCGTGCCGCTCACCGCGGAGACGGTGATGTTGCAGGCGTCGTCCGTCTCGTTCGATGCCGCGACGCTGGAGATCTGGGGCGCTCTCCTCAACGGCGGCCGGCTGGTGCTCTATCCCGAGCGGGTGCCGGAGATCGAACGGCTGAACGCCGAGATCGAGCGGTACGGCGTCAACACCCTCTGGTTGACCGCCGGCTTGTTCGATCCCTGGAGTCATCACGTCCCCCCCACGAGCCCGCTCAAATGGGTCCTGTCGGGAGGCGACGTGGTGGACCCGCCGGCGGTCGCCCGGGTGTACGCGGCGCTCCCCGGCGTCCAGGTGATCAACGGCTATGGGCCGACCGAGAACACCACGTTCACCAGTTGCTTTGCGATCCCGCGCGGTTGGGAGCCGCGCCAGGCGCTGCCGCTGGGGCGGCCGATCCATGGCACCGGAGTGGCCGTGCTGCAAGACGGCCAGACGCTCGCCGCTCTCGGGGCGGCCGGCGAGCTCCATGCGTCCGGCGACGGGCTCGCCAGGGGCTACCTGAACCGTCCGGATCTGACGGCGGAGCGGTTCGTCCCGGACCCGTGCGCGGAGGCCGCCGGGTCGCGCCTGTACCGGACGGGCGACCGGGCGCGCTGGCGGGTTGACGGGACGCTGGAGTTCCTCGGCCGGATCGATCATCAGGTCAAGATCCGCGGGTTCCGCATCGAGCCGGGCGAGATCGAGGCGCAGCTCCAGGCGCTGGACGCGGTGCGCGAGGCGGTGGTGCTGGCGCGCGACGAGGGGGCCGGGGGCAAGCGCCTGGTGGGCTACGTGGTGCTCGCGGCGGACGCCGTGGATGCCGCGCTCAAGAGCGCGCTGCAGCGGGTCCTGCCGGAGCACATGATCCCCGCGGTCTTCGTGGTGCTCCCGGCTCTGCCACTGACGCCGAACGGCAAGGTGGACCGGCGGGCGCTGCCCGCTCCGGACGAGGGGGATCTTGAACGCGGCGAGCACGTGGCCCCGCGCACCGAGCTGGAGCGCCGCCTGTGCGAGATCTGGCAGGAGATCCTCGGCGTCGAGCGGGTGGGGATCGACGACGGGTTCTTCGATCTGGGCGGGCACTCGCTGCTGGCGACCCGGGTGGTGAGCCGGGTGCGCGCGGCGCTGGGGCGGGAGCTGCCTCTGCGCGCCCTGTTCGAGAGCCCCACCATCCGCGGCCTGTGCGACCGCTTGCCGGAGCTCGGCGGAGAGCTGGCGCTGCCGCCGGTCGAGGCCGTGGCGGAGCGGCAGGGGCTGCCGCTCTCCTATGCGCAGCAGCGCCTCTGGTTCATCGACCGCCTGGAGGGCGGGAGCAGCCACTACAACGTCGCGGGTGGCCTCCGGGTGCGCGGCGCCCTGGACAAGGCGGCGTTCGCCGCGGCTCTCCGGACGATCGTCGCGCGGCACGAGGCGCTGCGGACGGTGTTCCGCGAGGAGCGCGGGGACGTGGTCCAGGTCATCCGTACGGACGTCGATTTCCGGGTGGCCGAGAAGGACCTGAGCGGGCTGGGGACGGAAGAGCGGGAACGGGAGGTCCGGCGCCTCGCGGCGGAGGATGCGCGGACGCCGTTCGATCTCAGCCGCGATCTGCTGCTCCGGGTGAGCCTCCTCACGCTGGCGGCGGAGGAGCACGTGGTGCTCTCCAACATGCACCACATCGCCTCGGACGGCTGGTCGGTCGGCGTGCTGGCGCGCGAGCTCGAGACGCTCTACGCCGCCTGCCGCGACGGGGAGGCGAGCCCGCTGCCGCCGCTCGCCGTGCAGTATGCGGACTACGCGTGCTGGCAGCGGCAATGGCTGCGGGGCGATGTTCTCGCGACCCAGTTGGCGTATTGGCGGCGCCAACTGGCCGGCGTGCCGCCGGTCCACGCCCTGCCGCTCGACAGGCCGCGGCCGGCGCGGCAGGGTTTCGCCGGCGGCGAGCACACGGAGCACCTGGGGCGCGAGCTGACGGACCGGATCGAGGCTCTCTGCCGCGCGCAGGGCGTGACGTCGTTCATGCTCCTGGAGACGGCGTTCGCGGTCCTGCTCTCCCGCTACAGCCGGGAGGCGGACGTCGTGGTGGGCTCGCCGATCGCCGGCCGGGTGCACCGGGACGTCGAGCCGCTGATCGGTTTCTTCGTCAACACCCTGGTGTTGCGGAGCGATCTGTCCGGCACGCCGCGTTTCGTGGACGTTCTCGCGGCGGGCCGGCGCACGGTGCTCGATGCGTATGCCCATCAGCACGTGCCGTTCGAGATGTTGGTGGAGGATCTCCAGCCGCAGCGGAGCTTGAGCCACAATCCGCTGTTTCAAATCCTGATCGTTTTGCAGAACGCGGACCAGGGCGCCGTGCGGCTCGGCGGCTCGCGCCTGGAGCCGCTCGGCGGGGCCGGCGGCATCGTGAAATTCGATCTCGAGCTCAACGTGCACGAGAGCGCGCAGGGGCTGGCTCTGGACTGGTGGTTCAAGAAGGAGCTGTTCGACGGCGCGACGATCGAGCGCATGGCGTCGAGCTTCGGCGTGCTGCTCGCAGGGCTCCTGGCCGGGCCGGAGGAGAGCGTCCTGGCGCTGCCGCTGCTGACCGAGGCGGCGCGCCGGAGCCTGGCCTCCGCGTGGAGCTTCGCGGCGCCCTACCCGCGGGAGCGCTCGATTCATGAGCTGTTCGCGGCGCAGGCGGCGCGCTCGCCGCGGGCGGTGGCGGTCTCTCTGGACGAGGAGAGGCTGACCTACGAAGAGCTCGACGGGCGGGCGGACCGCCTGGCGCACGTCCTCCTCGCGCAGGGCGTGCGGCGAGGGGCGCTGGTGGGGCTCTGCGCGGAGCGCTCACCGGCGCTGGTGGCCGCCCTCCTGGCGATCCTCAAGGCGGGCGGAGCCTACGTGCCGCTCGATCCGGACTACCCCCCGGCGCGCCTCGTCACCATGCTGGACGACGCGGGCGTCGAGGTGGTGCTGACCGAGGGCAGGCTGGCGGGGCTGCCCTGCTTCGCCGGACGGAGGATCCTGGCGCTGGACGATCCCGGTCTCCGGGCGGGGTCCGGGAGTGGCCGTCCAGATCTGCCTGTGCCCTGCGCGAACGATCTCGCCTATGTGATCTATACCTCCGGCTCGACGGGCCTGCCGAAGGGCGCCATGGTCGAGCACCGCAGCGTGGTCCGCCTCGTCATCGCTCCCGATTTCGTGCCGCTCTCCGCGGAGACGGTGATGTTGCAGGCCGCCTCCATCGCGTTCGATGCGGCGACGCTGGAGATCTGGGGGCCTCTCCTCAACGGCGGGCGGCTGGTGCTCCATCCCGAACGGGTGCCGGAGATCGGGGCGCTGAACGAGCAGATCGCGCGCCACGGCGTCAACACCCTCTGGCTGACCGCCGGCCTGTTCGATCCGTGGAGCCATCACGTCCCCGCCACCAGCCCGTTGCGCTGGGTGCTGACGGGGGGCGACGTGGTGAATCCGTCGGCCGTCGCGCGGGTGCACGCGGCGCTCCCCGGCGTCCAGGTGATCAACGGCTATGGACCGACGGAAAACACCACATTCACCGCCTGCCATCCGATCCCGCGCGGCTGGGAGCTGCACCGCGCGCTGCCGCTGGGGCGGCCGATCCACGGCACCGGCGTCGTCGTTTTGCAGGGCGACCACACGCCGGCCGCCCTCGGCGCCGCCGGGGAGCTCTGCGCGCTCGGCGACGGGGTCGCCCGGGGCTATCTGAACCGTCCGGCGCTGACGGCGGAGCGGTTCGTCCCCGATCCGTGCACGGACGTGGCCGGGTCGCGGCTGTACCGGACGGGGGACCTGGCGCGCTGGCGCCCCGACGGGACGCTCGAATTCCTGGGCCGGATGGATCACCAGGTCAAGATCCGCGGCTTCCGCGTCGAGCTGGGCGAGATCGAGGCGCAGCTCCGTTTGCAGCCGGCGGTCCAGGAGGCGGTGGTCGTGGCGCGCGAGGAGGGGGTGGCCGGGAAGCGCCTGGTGGCCTATGTGGTGGGGAAGGAAGGGCGCGCGCCGGAGGTGGGGACGCTCGCCGCGGGGCTCGCGGCGAAGCTGCCGGAGCACATGATCCCGTCGGTCTTCGTGGTGCTGCCGGCGCTGCCGCTGACGCCGAACGGCAAGGTGGACCGCCGCGCGCTGCCGGCCCCGGAGGAGGACGATCTCCGGCATGGTGTCTACGTCGCGCCGCGCACCGAGCTGGAGCGCCGGCTGTGCGAGATCTGGCAGGAGGTCCTGGGCGTCGAGCGGGTGGGGATCGCGGACGGCTTCTTCGACCTGGGCGGCCACTCGCTGCTCGCGACGCGCGTGGTGAGCCGGGTGCGCGCGGATCTGGGCCGCGAGCTGCCGCTCCAGGCGCTGTTCGAGCATCCGACGGTCCAGGGCCTGTGCGAGAGCCTGCCCGGGCTCGGCGGCGGCCTGCTGCTGCCGCCGCTCGCGGCCGTGGCGGAGCGCGAGGGGCTGCCGCTCTCGTTCGCCCAGCAGCGCCTCTGGTTCATCGACCGCCTGGAGGGGGGGAGCAGCCAGTACAACGTCCCGGGGGCGCTGCGCCTGCACGGCCCTCTCGGCACGGCGGCGCTCGCCGCGGCGTTCCGGGCGGTCGTCGAGCGCCACGAGTCGTTGCGGACGGTGTTCCGCGAGAGGAACGGGGAGGTGGTCCAGGTCCTCCGGGACGGCGCCGGTTTCCGTCTGGCGGAGGTGGATCTCCGCGCGCTGCCGGAGGAGGAGCGGGAGCGGGAGGTGCGGCGCCTCGCGGCCGAGGAGGCGCGGCGGCCGTTCGACCTGCGCCGCGATCCGATGGTGCGCGCCGCTCTGCTCGCGCTGGCCGGGGAGGAGCACGTGCTGCTCGCCACCCTGCACCACATCGCATCGGACGGCTGGTCGATCGGCGTCCTGCTGCGGGAGCTGCGGGCGCTCTACGAGGCCGGCCGCGCCGGGCGGGCGAGCCCTCTGCCGCCCCTCCCCGTGCAGTACGCGGACTACGCGCACTGGCAGCGGCGGTGGCTGCGCGGCGAGGTCCTCGCGGATCAGCTCGGCTATTGGCGGCGCCGGCTCGCCGGGGTGCCGCCGGTCCACGGCGTGCCGCTGGACAAGCCGCGGCCGGCGCAACAGGGCTTCGCCGGGGGCGAGCACGTGGAGCGGCTGGAGCGGGACCTCGCGGAGCGCCTCGCGGCCTTCTGCCGCGAGCGCGGGGTGACGCTCTTCATGCTCCTGCAGGCGGCGTTCGCCGTCCTGCTCAGCCGGTACGGCCGGGAGACGGACGTCGTGATGGGCTCGCCGATCGCGGGGCGGGTGCACCGGGACCTGGAGCCGCTGATCGGCTTCTTCGTCAACACCCTGGTGCTGCGCAGCGACCTCGCCGGCAATCCGCGGTTCGTGGACCTGCTGGAGGCGAGCCGGACGATGATCCTGGATGCGTATGCCCACCAGCACGTACCGTTCGAGATGCTGGTGGAGGAGCTCGCGCCGGAGCGCAGCCTCCGCCACAGCCCGCTGTTCCAGATCCTCCTCGTCCTGCAGAATACCGGGCGCACCGAGATGCGGCTCGGCGACGCGCGTCTGGAGCCGCTCGGCGGCGCCACCGGCATCGTGAAGCTCGATCTCGAGCTGAGCGCCGAGGAGGGCGGTGAGGGCCTTCTCCTCGGCTGGTCGTACAAGCGGGAGCTGTTCGACGCGGTCACGATCGAGCGCATGGCGTCGAGCTTCGGAGTGGTGCTGCATGGCCTCCTGGAGCGGCCGGAGGAGAGGGTCCGGTGGCTGCCGGTGCTCACCGGGGCGGCGCGCCGGAGCCTCGCGTCCGCCTGGACCGGCGAGGATGCGCCGTATCCGCGGGAGCGCTCGATCCACGAGCTGTTCGCGGCGCAGGCGGCGCGGTCGCCCGATGCGGTGGCGGTGGTGTCCGCGCAGGGGCTGCTGAGCTATGGCGAGCTCGACGCGCGGTCGGACCGCCTGGCGTGCGCGCTCGCCGAGCTGGGTGTGCGGAGGGAGCCGCTGGTGGGGCTCTGCGTGGAGCGCTCGCCGGAGATGCTGGCCGGCCTCCTGGGGATTCTGAAAGCGGGCGCGGCGTACGTTCCGCTCGATCCGGAATATCCGGAGGCGCGCCTCGCCGGCATGCTGGACGACGCGGCGGTCGAGGTGGTGCTGACCCAGAGGCGACTGGCGGGGCGGGGCTCTTTCGCCGGGCGCCGCACGGTGGCGCTGGACGATCCGGGCTGCGCGGGGTCTGGCCCGCTGCCCATAACGAGATCCAACGACCTCGCCTACGTGATCTACACCTCCGGCTCGACGGGGCAGCCGAAGGGGGTGATGGTCGAGCACCGGAGCGTGGTCCGTCTCGTCATCCACCCCGATTACCTCCCGCTCTCGGCGGAGACGGTGATGCTCCAGGCGTCGTCCGTCTCGTTCGACGCCGCGACGCTGGAGATCTGGGGCGCTCTCCTCAATGGCGGCCGGCTGGTGCTCTATCCCGAGCGGGTGCCGGAGATCGAACGGCTGAACGCCGAGATCGCGCGGCACGGCGTCAACACCCTCTGGCTGACCGCGGGCCTGTTCGACGTATGGAGCCATCAGGTGCCCCCGTCGAGCCCGCTCCGGTGGGTGCTGACGGGGGGCGACGTGGTGGATCCGCCGGCCGTCGCGCGGGTCTACGCGGCGCTCGCGGACGTCCGGGTGATCAACGGCTATGGGCCGACGGAAAACACCACCTTCACCAGTTGCTTCGCGATCCCGCGCGATTGGGAGCCGCATCGCGCGCTGCCGCTGGGGCGGCCGATCCGGGGCACCGGCGTGGTGGTGCTGGAGGAGGACGGGTCGCTCGCGGCACCCGGTGCCGTGGGCGAGCTGTGCGCGGTGGGCGACGGGGTCGCCCGCGGCTATCTGCGGCGTCCGGAGCTGACGGCGGAGCGTTTCCCGGCCAGCCGCCATGGGGAGGAGGCCGGAGCGCGGCTGTACCGGACGGGGGACCTGGCGCGGTGGCGGACGGACGGGACGCTGGAGTTTCTGGGGCGCGTGGACTTCCAGGTGAAGATCCGCGGCTTCCGCGTCGAGCTGGGCGAGGTCGAGACGCAGCTCCGCGCGCTGCCGCCGGTCAAGGAGGCGGTGGTGCTGGCGCGCGAGGACGGCCCGGGGAGGAAGCGCCTGGTCGCCTACGTGGTGGGGTCCGAGGGGCGGGCTCCGGAGCCGGGTGCGCTCGAGGAGGGGCTGGCGGCGCGGCTGCCGGAGCACATGATCCCCTCGGTCTTCGTGGTGCTCCCGGCGCTGCCGCTCACGCCGAACGGGAAGGTGGACCGGCGGGCGCTGCCGGCTCCGGAGGAGGAGGACCTCCGGCGCGGCGCGTACGTCGCCCCGCGCACCGAGCTGGAGCGCCGGCTGTGCGAGATCTGGGCGGAGGTGCTGGGTGTCGCGCGGGTGGGGATCACGGACGGCTTCTTCGACCTGGGCGGGCATTCGCTCCTGGCGACCCGGGTGGTGAGCCGGGTGCGCGCGGCTCTGGGCCGCGAGCTGCCGCTGCGCGCGCTGTTCGAGAACCCGACGATCCTGGGCCTGTGCGAGAGCCTGCCGGAGCTCGGCGGCGGCCTGGTGCTGCCGCCGATCGAGGTGGTGGCGGAGCGCGAGGGGCTGCCGCTCTCCTATGCGCAGCAGCGGCTCTGGTTCATCGACCGCCTGGAGGGCGGCAGCAGCCAGTACAACGTTCCGGGCGCGCTGCGGGTACAGGGTGATCTGGACAAAGCGGCGTTCGCCGCGGCGCTCCGGAGGATCGTGGCGCGCCACGAGGCGCTGCGGACGACGTTCCGCGAGGTGGACGGCACGGTGGTCCAGGTCATCCACCAGGACCCTCCCTTCGCCGTGGCCGAGTTGGACCTCTGCGGGCTCGCGGCGGAGGCGAGGGAGAAAGAAGCCGCCCGCCTGGCGCTCGCGGCGGCGCGGCGGCCGTTCGATCTGAGCCGGGACCTGCCTCTGCGCGTGCACCTTTTGCAGCTCGGGGCGGCCGAGCACGTGGTGCTGTCCAACATGCACCACATCGCCTCGGACGGCTGGTCGATGGCGGTGCTGATGCGGGAGCTCCGCACGCTCTACGACGCGTATCGGACCGGCGAGGACGACCCGCTGCCGCCGCTCCCGGTGCAGTACGCGGACTATGCGGGCTGGCAGCGGCACTGGCTGCGCGGCGAGGTTCTGGACGCCCAGCTCGGCTATTGGCGGCGGCAACTGGCCGGCGTCCCTCTCGTCCACGGCCTGCCGCTCGATCATCCGCGGCCGGCGCGCCAGGGTTTCGCAGGGGGCGAGCACGCGCAGCCGTTGGGAAGGGGTCTGAGGGACCGGATCGAGGCCCTTTGCCGGGAGCGCGGGGTGACGCTCTTCATGTTCCTGCAGGCGGCGTTCTCGCTCCTGCTGAGCCGCTACAGCCAGGCGACGGACGTCGTCGTGGGCTCGCCGATCGCCGGGCGGGTGCACCGGGACCTGGAGCCGCTGATCGGGTTCTTCGTCAACACGCTGGTGCTGCGGAGCGACCTGTCCGGCGCCCCCCGCTTCGTCGAGCTGCTGGCGGCGGGCAAACGGACGGTCCTCGATGCATACGCGCATCAGCACGTGCCGTTCGAGATGCTGGTCGAGGAGCTGAAGCCCGAGCGCAGCCTGAGCCACAGCCCGCTGTTCCAGGTCCTGTTGGCGCTCCAGAACACGGAGCAGGGGGACCTGCGGCTCGGCGCGGCGCGCCTGGAGCCGCTCGCCGGTGGCGTCAGCGCCGTGAAGCTCGATCTCGAGCTCAACGTGGAGGAGATCGACGCGGGCCTGCTCCTCACCTGGATGCACAAGAAGGAGCTGTTCGACGGCGCGACGATCGAGCGGATGGCCGGGCACTTCCAGGTGCTGCTCGCCGCGGCCGTCGCCTCTCCGGAGACACCGGCCGCCGATCTGCCTCTCCTCGCCGCGGCCGAGCGCGAGCAGATGCTGGTGGCGTGGAACGATACCGGGGCTCCGGCGGGTGGCGAGCTCTGCCTCCACGAGCTGTTCGCGGCGCGCGCCGCGGAGGCTCCGGAGGCGTTGGCCCTGATCGACGGCGAGCGGGAGATGAGTTACGGCGAGCTGGCGGCGCAGGCGCGCCGGCTGGCCCGTCACCTCCGGTCGCTCGGCGTGGGGCCGGAGCGGATCGCCGGCGTCTGCCTCGAGCGGACGGCGGAGATGGTGGTGGCGCTCCTCGCGGTGCTGGAGGCCGGAGGCGCCTATCTGCCGCTCGATCCGGCGCATCCGCGGGCGCGCCTGGAGCGCGTCCTGGCGGACGGCGGCGCCGCCGTGGTGATCACCCAGGAGAGCCTGGCGGACCGGATGCATTGGACCGGACCCACCGTGGTCCTGGAGCGCGACCGCTCGGCCATCGCGCGCCAGCCGCCGGACCGCCCGGCGCGCGGCGTGTCGCGGGAGAACCTGGCCTACGTGCTGTTCACCTCGGGCTCCACGGGGACGCCCAAAGGGGTCGCCGTGACCCATCGCAGCGCCGTGGAGATGGTCCTCTGGGCGGGCGGCGTCTTCCCGCCCGCGGATCTCTCCGGCGTGCTGGCGGCCACCTCGCTCTCCTTCGACCTGTCGGTCTTCGAGCTGTTCGTGCCGCTGTCGTGGGGCGGCACGGTGATTCTCGCCGCCAACGCGCTGGCCTTGCCGTCGCTGCCCGCGGCGGCGCGGGTGCGTCTGGTCAATACGGTGCCCTCGGCCCTGGCGGAGCTGGTGCGCATGGGTGCGCTGCCGGCCGGGGTGCGGACGGTGAACCTGGCGGGCGAGCCGCTGCCGCGGGCGCTGGCCGACCGGATCTGGGCCACCGGCACGGTGGAGGCGCTGTGGAACCTCTACGGCCCGTCGGAGGACACGACCTACTCGACCTTCGCCGCGGTGGAGCGTGCCGCGGAGTCCGCGCCGCGCATCGGCCGGCCGATCGCGGCGACCCGGGGCCATGTGGTGGACGGCCGGGGCGAGCCGGTGCCGCTGGGGGTCGCCGGGGAGCTCTGGCTGGGGGGCGCGGGCCTCGCGCGCGGCTACCTGGGCCGTCCGGACCTGACGGCGGAGCGGTTCCTCCCCGATCCGTTCGCGGAGACGTTCGGCGCGCCGGGAGCCCGCCTCTACCGCACCGGAGACCTGGTGCGCCGGCTGGCCGGCGGCGCGCTGGACTATCTCGGCCGCATCGACCACCAGGTCAAGGTGCGCGGCTTTCGCATCGAGCTGGGGGAGGTGGAGGCCGCGCTCGCGTCGCACCCACAGGTGCGCGAGGCGGTGGTGCTGGCGCGGGAGGACCAGCCCGGGGATCCTTCTGGAGGCAGGCGGCTGGTGGCCTACGTGGCGGGCGGCACCGAGGCGGCGGCGCTGCGCGAGCACCTGGGCCGCCGCCTGCCGGAGTACATGATCCCGTCGTTCTTCGTGGCCCTCGGCGCCCTGCCCCGCACTCCGAACGGCAAGGTGGACCGGAAGGCCCTGCCGGCGCCGTCGCGGGAGCGCGGGGGCGACGCCCCGCCGGAGCCGCGGACGCCGGTGGAGGAGATGGTCGCGGCGGTCTGGGCCGAGGTGCTCGGCCTGGCGCGGGTGGGCCTGCGCACGAGCTTCTTCGCGCTGGGGGGGCACTCGCTGCTGGCGACGCGGGTCCTGTCGCGCCTGCGCCGGGCCTTCGGCGTCGAGATCCCCTTGCGCGAGCTGTTCGAGGCCCCGACCGTCGCGGGCCTGGCGCGGCGGGTCGAGACGGCGCTGCAGAGCGGCGCGGGACCGGCGCCGCCGCCGATCGTGCCGGCGCCGCGCGAGGCCCGCCTGCCGCTGTCGTTCGCCCAGCAGCGGCTCTGGTTCCTGGAGCAGCTCGAGCCGGGCCGGCCGACCTATCACATTCCGATGGCGCAAAGGGTCGAAGGCGAGCTGCGGGTGGAGATCCTCGCCGCGGCCCTGGCGGAGGTGGTGCGGCGGCACGAGGTGCTGCGCACGGCCTTCGCGGCGCTCGACGGCGAGCCGTTCCAGGTGATCCGCCCCGCCGGGCCTCTGCGCCTCCCCGTCGTGGACCTCTCCGCTCTGCCGGAGCCGGTGCGCGAGGCGGTGGCACGGCAGCTCGCCGGCGCGGCGGCGGCGCGGCCGTTCGATCTCGTCCACGGGCCGCTGCTGCGCGCCATGCTCCTCCGGATGGGCCGCGCCGATCACGCGATCCTGCTGACCCTGCACCACCTGGTCACCGACGGCTGGTCCATGGGGGTGCTGGTCCGCGAGGTCGCGGAGCTCTACCGGGCGCTCGCCGCCGGGGAGGCGCCGCGGTTGCCGGAGCTGCCGGTGCAGTATGCCGATTGGGCGGTCTGGGAGCGGAGCTGGCTCCAGGGCGAGGCACTGGAGCGGCAGATCGCCTTCTGGCGCGGCCGGCTCGCGGGTCTGCCGCCGCTCCTGGAGCTTCCCACCGACCGCCCGCGTCCGCCGCTGCAGAGCTTCCGGGGCGCCAACCGCGGCGTGCGCCTGGCCCCGGAGCTGGCCGAGAGCCTGCGGACGCTCGCCCGGCGCGAGGGAGCAACTCTGTTCATGGTGCTGCTGGCCGGCTTCCAGGCTCTGCTCGGCCGCCTGAGCGGCCAGGAGGACCTGGCCGTGGGCACGCCGAGCGCCGGCCGCAACCACGTGGAGATCGAGGGCCTGATCGGGTTCTTCGTCAACACGCTGGTGCTGCGCGGCGACCTGTCGGGTGCGCCGGGCTTCCGCGGCCTGCTGGAGCGGGCGCGGGAGACGATGCTCGCCGCCCACATGCACCAGGAGGTCCCCTTCGAGCGCCTGGTCGAGGAGCTGGCCCCGGAGCGGAGCCTGGCGCACGCTCCCCTGTTCCAGGTGATGCTGGCGCTGCAGAACGTCCCCGGCGAGGCGCCGCCCCTCGGCGCCTTGCGCGCGCGTCCCTGGGAAGGCGACGGCGGAGCCACTGCGAAGTTCGACCTGACGCTGACCCTCTGGGAGGAGGGGGACGGGCTCGCCGGCAACCTCGAATACGCCACGGACCTGTTTGACGCGGAGACGGTGGACCGGCTGCGGGAGCGCTTCGCAGGTCTGCTCTCCGCGGCCGCCGCCGATCCGGCGGCGCCGCCGGTGGACCTCCCGCTGCCCGCCGTGGCCGGCGTGCCGATCCGGAAGGCCCCGCCGGTGCCGCCGGAGGACGGCCGGGAGGTCTCCTGCGTGCCGCCGCGGGACACCCTGGAGCTCGAGCTGGTCCGGCTCTGGGAGGAGACCCTGGGCGTGCACCCGGTCGGCGTCCAGGACTCTTTCTTCACCCTGG